>Ga0255049_10001579_pt1 | contig 12506 bp, 12 predicted proteins | sample JV7_2_3_MG_FD_183615 | JGI IMG/M metagenome (GOLD analysis project Ga0255049, IMG submission 183615) | Seawater microbial communities from Jervis Inlet, British Columbia, Canada - JV7_2_3 | ecosystem: Environmental > Aquatic > Marine > Inlet | place: Canada: British Columbia | collected 2016-10-06
CCGCGACAACCGCGAGCAGAGCTCCCATCGAAGTGATTCTCTTCTTGTCGGTCCGGAGCATAAGGCCCCTCCTTTGCGCCCCCCGCTTTGCTAACTATCGCAACGTGCGTGCCAGCGGGCTGAAACCTGTCTTTAGTATCCTAATTAGGGTTTCCCGCAACGGCAACTGCCGATATGGCGGCCTGCGACATCCGTGCGGGGTTGATGCTGTCCTCCTTAGAGGACACTTCTAGTGCAGTGAGAAGTCCACGACGACGGTGAAGTAGACCTCCACCGGCTTCCCGTTTTGCAGCGCCGGTTCGTAGCGCCACTGCAGAACCGCCGCGATCGCCGTGTCCTCGAAACCGAGATTGGGTCGGTTGACCCGGATCACCGAGACATCTCCGACGGAACCATCCTTGCGGACGATTGCCTGGAGGATCACCTGGCCGTCCACGCGTGCGACACGTGCCAACTCGGGGTACTCGGGATCGATCTTGGTCGACTCGATCAGCACCGGGTTGGAGACGTTGTTGACCCCGGCGAGTAGCGGGCCGGTCGGCGGCGGCGGCTCCGGAACGCCGATGATGAACTCGACGTCGTCGGGGATCGGCTCGGGGTCTTCTTCGGGTTCCGGCTCGCGGATCGGTTCCGGCTCGTCCGGCGTCGGATCCGGGATCGGCACCTTGCGCGTCAATTTTTGCTGGATGATCTGACGCTTCTTGACCTTTGGCGGTGGTGGGCGGTACTTGGTCACGGCAATGAGGTTTTCAGACTTCTTTTCCGGGACCAACGAATTCATGTCGGGGAAATGGATGAACAGCACCGCAACGTGAATAAAGAGCGCCACGCAGAACCCGATGGCGAGCAGCTTGTTCTCGCCCCGGTGGGACATCGCTCGGAAAAGCGCATCTTCGGCGCGAATCCGTTCGTCGAGTTTAAGATCTTCGCTCATGAGCGCACCCTCACCCCTCGCACTGGGCCTCGAAAGGATTGTACCCGAAGATCCCGATGTAGTCCTGGATCTCGGTCTGAGTGGGTACCGAGATGTTCGCCACCTTCCAGCCCCATTTGGGTGGTTGAGGCGGATCCTGGCCGGCCAGCTCCTTGTCCTCCCGGTCGGGCACGATCAGGACGTCGTAGACCGAGATCATCGCCTGGTACGGGGCAAAGGGGTCGGTGTACAGGATCACGGGTTTTTGCGCATCCCGGGTCAGTTTCGGAGCGAGGTAGTCGAGGATTTCGCTGAGTTGCATCGGCTTGCAATCGACGCTGACCGAGCCGTCCGCGGCCACCTTGATGAACACCGCTTCCTCGGTTTCGGCCTTCTTGTTGTCGTCTTCGTTGCTGGGAAGTTTGAACTCGAGACCCTTGGTCGCCGAGAAAACCGCCGTGACCATGAAAAAGATGATCAGCAGGAACGCGATGTCGGCCATCGAGGAAGTCGGGATCTCGGCCGGTGCATCCTTGCGTTTCATCTTCATTACGAACCACCCTCGCCTTCGGTCGCCTGGTGGCTCAACAGCAACACCTTCTGGACGTCCGCCTTGCGCAGGTTATCCAGCAGTTCGTCGATCTTCTCGAAACGAACCTCGCCGTCGGCCTTGAGGATGAACTGCTGGGTCGGTCGCACGGCGGTCAATCGCGAGGCCTCGAGGTAAAGGTCATCGGGGCCCGGGATCTGGCGCGACTGGTTCTCGCCGTCCGAGAACTTGTACTCGTACTGGCCCTCTGAAAGCATGTTCAGTACGACGATGGCCGAACCCTTCTCGGCCTCCTCACGCGATTTCGCCAGCGGTAGGTTGACGCTGGTCCGGTCGAGTTCGTGCACCGTCGTCACCATGAAGAAGATGATCAACAGGAACGCGATATCGGCCATCGACGCGGTGGGGATCACCGCATCAGCCGTCCTGGTTGTGCGAGTTGCTTTCATCGGACTTATTAAACCTTACGCGCCGCGCCGCCCATGCGCTCCATCTCGTCGAGGGTCTCGAACAGGATGTTCGCCGCGGTCTCGATCTCACGCGTGTACGACGAGACCTTACTGATGAAGTAGTTGTAGAAGGGCTGGGTGACGAAAGCGACGATCAGACCGTAGGCCGTAGTCAACAGCGCCTGCGAGATGCCCTTGGCCACCAGGCCCGGGTTGTTCAACCCGTGCTCGGCGATCACGTCGAACGAAACGACCATGCCCACGACCGTGCCCAGGAAGCCGAGCAGCGGGGCGATGTTGGCCACGGTGGCCAGCACGGCGAGGAATTTCTCGAGGTAAGCGACCTCGTGAATCGCCGCGTTTTCCATCGATTTTTCGACCTGCTCGCGCGGGGACCCGTATTTGAGCAGGGCCGACTTGGTGACCGAGGCCACCGGAGTTTGGGATTCCTCGCAAACGCCGATCGCGCCCTTGACGTTGCCCTTGAGCAGGGCCGAGCGAACGCGGGCGATGAATTCGCTGACGTTGCTGCTGAGGCGACGAAACACGACCAACTTGTAGATGATGGCGGTCACGGAGACCAGCGACAGAACGGAGATGCCGTGCATGACCGGCCCGCCGTCCTTGTAGTACTGAAAAAGGTCACCAACTAAGTTTCCCACTAGTTCCTCCGAATAGTACGGAAGCACCACGATACGTTCGCAGGCCGATCCCGTACAGCGACCGTAACTCCAATGTCAGCAGCAACTTAGACCACGCGTTGGATTGCGTACGAAATGGATGTTACGCCAGGCCCAAAAACGTGTCAAGCAATGGGAAAACGAGGTGCGGACGGTCTACCGCATCGAGGTCGAGGTAAGTCGGATCGGTGCAAACGCTCTACGGGCGGGGCCTGCGTCGGATTACTCCGCCAGCGACAGTCCGCGAGAAGCCAGCAGCGTACCCTTCACGCGTTCGAGCGATGCCAGTGACCTGATGTAGTCGAGGCGAGCGCGGACCTCGCCCAGTTCCGCGGTTGCCAGGTCGCTCTGGAAAGTCAACACCTCGAACGAAGTGCTCATCCCGTTCTCGTACTTCTTCTGCTCGGCATCGAGCTTGCGTCGTTGCAGCACGACGTTCGAAGTCGCGGCCTCGACGCGTTTGATCCCCGATTCGACGCCGCGGACGGCCTTACGGACCTCGACGCGGATGGTCTGCTCCTGGTCGGCCAGGTCGACCTCGGATTGTTCGCGGCTGAGCGTGTTGCGGGCGAAGGTGGCCTTGGCGGCGCGGTTGCCGAAGGTCATCCGGTAGCTGACCCTGGCAAACCACTGGTACTCGTCGCCGTCAAGGATTCCTTCGATCGAGTCACCGAAATCGGCCGTCAAACCCAACATCGGGACGGTAGCGCTCGAACTGGCCGGCTCGTAGTTCAGGATCAAGTCGAGCTGATTGCGAAGCTGTCGTCTTGCCACTTTCTCGGAGAGTTCACGATTGCGGAGGGTCTGGCGGCGGCTGTGTATCTCGGAACGTTCGCGCAAAGCCGTCGCGATGGCCTCGTCGAGATCGACTTCACGGGTCCGGAACTGGGGGGCGTCGAGGTTGTAGATCGATTTGTTCCACATCGGGTCCACCGCGGGCACCCCCATCAACCGGCGCAGTTCGTCTTCCGCATCGATCAGCGTCGTTTCTGAGACGATGACGTTTTCTTCTTGCGACGCAACGCCGGCTTCGGCCTGCGTAATCTCGAGCGGCGCCATCGAGCCGACCTCGACCTTGCGCCGGTTCTGGTCCAGCAACTCCTGGGCGCGCTTGAGCGAGAGCCGTTCGATGCGCAGCGCTTCGCGCGCCGCCACGACGTTCCAGTACGCCCCCTCGACCTCCTCGATGATCAGGCCGGCGGTCGTTTCAAGGTCATGCCTGCTGACCGTAGCGTTGTTTCGCGCCAGCACGAGTTGCTCGGTGGCCACCGACGTCCCGAACCCACGGAGAAGCGGCTGCGTGAAATTCAACCTCAAACCGCTTTCGATTTGCGTCGGCACGGAGATCTGAGCCCCCCCTCGATCCTCTTTCTTCGAAAAGAACTCCGCCGAGTAATTGGATCCGAATTTGAGGGGTTGACTGAGGGTGATCTTCTCTTCGTCCTGTTTGAAGGAAGAAACGCTAAAGCTGCCGATCGGAGCGTCCTCCAACTCAAAGTGAGTGGCTTCGATGTCGAGACCGAGATCGAAGTTGGCCCGGTTTGCCATGATGTCCGTTTCCGCAATGTCCGGGTTGTAACGCGCCGAGACGAGCTGGAGGTTGCTCTCCAGCGCCATCCTCAGGCACTGGTCCAACGACAGATCGACCCGGTCTTCCTCCTGTGCGCGAGTCGTGGCAGGCGCAAGTAGGCAGACGACAGTCAGGCTCAAACAAGCGATCTTGGCAAGGCGCTTCACGGCATTCCTCCAGCGATGGCTCGGGGTCTTCGGCCCATACTACGGGACGCCGCCACAAAAGGTTTCACCGGCTTTCGCCCTCCGATATCGGCGGTCGATATCACTTTCAAGCGGTGTCCTTTGGGGTCTGACCGGCCACGAGATGACAGGCTACTTTATGACCTTCGTCGATCTGAAGCAACGCGGGTTCCCGGTGCGCGCACTCGGCGACGGCATCCGGGCACCGCGGGTGGAACGCGCAGCCGCCGGGCGGGGCCGTTTGAGACGGCGGTTCGCCGGAAAGCGCCGGGGCGGCGGGCCGGCCGGGCCGGACCGTGGGCGTCGCCGCGAGAAGCGCCCGGGTATACGGGTGGCGCGGCGCGCTGTAGAGCTCTGCCGCCGGCGCCTGTTCGACCACGCGCCCGAAATACATCACCGCGACGCGGTGGCAGATTTGGCGGACCAGTTGCAGGTCGTGGGCAATGAACAGGTAGGACAGGTCGAGATGTTCCTGTAGATCGACGAGCAGGTTGACGATCTGCGCCTGGACGGGCGCGTCGAGCGCCGAGACCGGTTCGTCCGCGACGATGAACTTCGGTCCACAGGCAATCGCGCGAGCGATCCCGATCCGTTGGCGCTGCCCGCCGGAGAACTCGTGCGGGTAACGCGTGGCCATCGCGGGGTCGAGACCGACCTGGGTCAACAGTTCGGCAACACGCTCCGTGCGTTGCGGGCGTCCGTCGACGAGCTTGTGGATCGTCAGCGGTTCGCCGATTGCATCGCCGATCTTCATCCGCGGGTTGAGCGACCCGTAAGGATCCTGGAACACGATCTGGAACTCGCGCCGCAATCGCCGTAGCTCCGCGCCCTCGAGGGCCAGCAGATCGGTGCCGTTGAAGTGGAGGCTCCCCGCTTCGGGCTCGATGAGGCGGATCAGGATCCGTCCGAGGGTCGATTTACCGGAGCCGGATTCCCCGACCAGGCCGACGATCTCCGAAGTGTGGAGGTCGAGGTCCACGCCGTCGACGGCGTGGAACGCCGGCCCTTGTTTACGGAACAACCCGCCGCGCGATCGAAAGCTCTTGCGCAGCCCGCGCGCCCGGACCAGCGGGTCCGCACTCATGCGACCGGCTCCCCGTGAAACAGGAAACATGCGACCCGGCCGTCGCCGGGCCGTTCGAGCATTTCCGGTTCGTCGCGGTCGCACGGTTCGAAGCGTTCCGAACAGCGCGGGTGGAAGCGGCAGCCGGCAGGGGGATCGCTGGGGTCCGGGACGACGCCCGGTAGCGTCGGAAGCCGGCCGTCTTCGACCGACCCGGAGCCCGGCATGGCACGCAGAAGCCCGCGGGTGTACGGGTGTTCGGGGCGTTCGAACAACTGCCCGACGGGCGCCTCCTCGACCATCCGCCCGGCGTACATCACACCCACGCGGTCGGCGTTTTCCGCGACGACACCAAGGTCGTGCGTGATCAGCAGGATCGTCAGGGACAGTTTGTCACGTAGTTCGCGCAGCAACGAGAGGATTTGTGCCTGGATCGTCACATCGAGTGCCGTCGTCGGTTCGTCCGCAATCAACAGCACAGGCGAGCAGGACAGCGCGATCGCCAGCATGACGCGTTGCTTCATGCCGCCCGAAAGCTCGTGCGGGTAGGCGCGGGCCTGTCGCTCGGGGTCGGACAGCGCAACCAGTTGAAGCAGCGCAACCGCCTCGGCGTGAGCCTCCTTGCGCGACATCCCGCGATGGATCCGCAGCGCCTCACCGACCTGAACGCCGATCCGCATCACCGGGTTGAGTGCTGCGGCAGCTTCCTGAAAGACCATCCCGATGCGAGCACCGCGGAGCCGGCGCATCTTGTCCTCGGGAAGGCTCAACAGGTCCTGGCCCTCGAACACGACCCGGCCGGCAACGATGCGCCCGGGCTCGACGAGTCGCAAGAGCGCCAACCCGGTCGCCGTCTTGCCGCAGCCCGACTCCCCGACCAGCGCGTACGTCTCACCCTGTTGAAGCGAGAAGCTGATCCCATCAACGGCTCGGACCGGCGCCTCCGTACCCGGGTAGTGCACCCGCAGGTCCGACACCTCGAGCAGCGGCATCAGATCGCCATGATGTTGAACCCACCGTCGACGTAGAGGATCTCGCCGGTGATGCCGGACGCCAGATCGCTGGCGAGGAACAGTCCGGCGTCGCCGACTTCACGGGGTTCGATGTTGCGCCTCAGTGGGGCGAGTTTGCGATGGTGCGTCGCCATCCCCGAGAACCCCGAGATACCTCGCGCGGAAAGCGTCGGGATGGGACCGGCGGAGATCGCGTTGACGCGGATGTTGGACGGTCCCAACTCCGAGGCCAACTGCCGCACGGCATGCTCCAGGGCAGCCTTGGCGCTGCCCATCACGTTGTAGTTCGGAACCACGCGCTGGCTCGCCACGTAGGTCAGCGCCATCACCGAGCCACCTGCCTTCATCAACGGTACGGCAAGACTCGTTAGCCGAATGAAGGAATAGGCGCTGATCTCCATCGCGATGCGCCAGCCCTGGCGACTGGTCTTGAGAAACTCGCCCGCGAGGTCCTCGCGTCGCGCAAAAGCTATCGAGTGGACGAGCACGTCCAATCGACCGTAGTCCTTTTCGATGCGGGCGAACACGCCCTCGACCTGTTCCTCGCTTTCGACGTCGCAGGTCATGACGGGTGCGTCAGGGTATTTCTGGGCCAACTCCAAGACGTTCTTTTGCAAACGCTCGCCCTGGTAGGTCAAGGCCAGCGAACAACCCGCCTCGCCCAGCGCATCGGCGATGGCCCAGGCCAGCGACCGCTTGTTCGCGACGCCCAACACGAGCGCGACTTTTCCGGACAGGTCGATGCTGCGCATCCGTAACTCCTCTGAGGGGTCAGACCATGCATTATCACATTCTGAACTTCATCCAGTATCAAGAAGGGGTCAAGTCTTGGCATGGGACAATCAGGGAAAGGCCTGAGCGCTTGGAAGTCAGGGTTTGTCCCATGCCAAGACTTGACCCCTCCGTCATAAGGGGAAGTTCGAGCGGGCGTTGATGTCGAGGGGAGAGAACGCGTTTCTCTCGTAATGCAGAAACGCGGCGGCCGCGATCATTGCGGCATTGTCGGTGGTGTAGCGCGGGGCGGCGGCGTAGAAGGCGAAGCCCTCCCGTTCGCAGGCGCTGCGGAACGCGCCGCGTAGCCGCTTGTTGCAGGCGACCCCGCCGGTGAGCAACAAGCTCTTCACGCGCTCGCGTTTGCACGCCGCCAGCGAGCGCCGGACGAGCACGCGGACGACGGCGCGCTGGAACGACGCGGCAAGATTGCGAACCTCGGTGGAGACCTCTCCGCCGGTCGCATCCGGGTGCGCCAATCCGCGCTCGACCGCGCGGCGCCGAACGGCTGTTTTCAAGCCGCTGAACGAAAAGTCCAGCGAACCGTCCTTCATCTGGGCGTGTGGGAATGCATGGGCGGATTCGTCCGCTCCCTCGGCCAGGCGTTCGATCACGGGCCCACCGGGGTAGCCCAGTCCGAGCAGCTTGGCGACCTTGTCGAAGGCCTCCCCGGCGGCGTCGTCGCGGGTGCGGGCGATCGAACGGTACTCCCCCTCCTGCGGGCACAGGTACAGGGAGGTGTGCCCGCCGGAAACGATCAGCGCCAGCGCGGGGAACTCGATGTCCGGATGATCGATGAACACGGAACGGATGTGACCCTCGAGATGATTGACCGCGACCAGCGGCCGATCGCGCCGCCAGGCGATCGCCTTGGCCGCGCAGACACCGACCAGCAACGACCCGATCAGGCCGGGCCCCTGAGTCACGGCCACGGCGTCGAGGCTATCGAGCCCGGCGCCGGCTTCCGCGAGTGCCTGCTGCACTACCGGGCCGATCGCTTCGATGTGTTGGCGTGCGGCCAGCTCGGGAACGACCCCGCCGTAGGCGCGGTGGACGTCGACCTGGGACGCGATCACCGAGGACAGCACTCGTTGCCGGTCGTCGACCACCGCCGCCGCGGTTTCGTCGCACGAGCTCTCGATGGCCAGGATGCGGGTCATGGCTCGCGCAGGGCTGGCAGCGACTCGGTAAACGGCGGGCGGGCGATCCCGCGCTCGGTCACGATCGCATGGACGTACCGCGCGGGTGTGATGTCGAACGCCGGGTTGCGTACCGCGACCCCGTCGGGCGCCACCCGCGTGCCGTTCAATTCGGTTACTTCGGAGGGGTCGCGCTCCTCGATGGGAATCTGATCGCCGCCGGGGCAATCGAAATCGATCGTCGACATCGGTGCTGCAACGTAAAACGGAACCCCGTTCTCCTTGGCCAGGACGGCCACGGAATACGTCCCGATCTTGTTTGCGATGTCCCCGTTCGCGGCGATCCGGTCCGAGCCGACGACGACGAGATCGACCTCGCCACGTTGCATCAAACTGCCCGCCGTACTGTCGGTGATCAGCGTGGTGTCGATCCCGTCGGCAAGCAGTTCCCAGGCGGTCAAACGCGCGCCCTGCAGGAATGGTCTCGTCTCGTCGGCCAGGACGCGGACTTTCTTACCGGCCGCGGCCGCGCCGCGGATGACCCCCAGCGCGGTGCCGTAACCCGCGGTTGCCAACCCACCCGCGTTGCAGTGGGTCAGGATCGTCGCTTCGTCGGGGACGAGTGCGGCACCGTGCGCGCCCATCGCCCGGCACGCCGCCAGGTCTTCGTCGTGGATCGCCTGTGCCTCTTTTTCGAGCGCCGCGACGGTCGACGTCGTGCCCGCACCGGCCTCGAGAACCTCGTACATGACGCCGCGCATGCGCCGGACAGCCCAGCCGAGATTGACCGCGGTCGGACGTGTCGACTCCATCAACCCGAAGATGCGCTCCATCTCGCCGGCGAACCGCTCGGGGGGCTTGGTCGCCGCCTGTTCGGCACCGAGCGCTAACCCGAAGGCGGCGGTGATACCGATCGCGGGCGCGCCGCGAACGACCATGTCGCGAATCGCCTGCGCAACTTCCTCCGGATTCTCGAGCTCGAGGTACGTCTCCACGAGCGGCAATCTCCGTTGGTCGATCAGGCGAACACCCCGCTTGGTTCTCTCGGCGGTACGAAACATGCCGGAGATTATAGGACGGTAGGCGGTGTGGTACTTTCCGGGCGGTAGAGCACGATGTCCAACGATCACGAAACATCGAAGAAACGCTGGACCGAGGCGGTCGGGGAAACGCTCGCCCGCGGCCCGGAAAGGCGCGAGCGGTTCGAGACCTCGTCGGGGATCGAGGTCGAACGGCTCTACGGCCCCGAGCACCTGGCCGACGACCTGGCGGAGCGCACGGGCCATCCGGGCCAGGCCCCGTTCACCCGCGGTGTTCAACCTACGATGTACCGCAGCCGCTTCTGGACGATGCGGCAGTACTCCGGGTTTGGCACCGCCGCTGCGACCAACCGTCGCTTCCATTACCTGATGGAACAGGGCCAGACCGGGCTCTCGGTCGCATTCGACCTGCCGACACAGATGGGCTACGACTCCGATCACGACATGGCCGGCGGCGAGGTCGGCAGGGCCGGGGTGGCGATCTCGTCGCTCGACGACATGCTCGAATTGCTCGACGGAGTACCGCTGCAGAGCGTGTCCACGTCGATGACGATCAACGCGACGGCGCCGATCCTGCTCGCGCTGTACGTCGCGGTCGCCCGGACCCAGGGAGCGGACCTGCGGCAATTGTCGGGCACGATCCAGAACGATCTACTCAAAGAGTACGTCGCGCGCGGCACGTACATCTACCCGCCCGCGGCGTCGCTGCGCCTGACCAGCGACGTCTTTGCGTGGTGCCGCGAAGAGATTCCGCGGTGGAATACGATCTCGATCTCGGGATACCACATGCGTGAGGCCGGCTCGACAGCGGTGCAGGAGTTGGCTTTCACGCTGGCCAACGCAATCGCTTACTGCGACACGGCGATCGAACGCGGGCTGAAGTTCGAGCATTTTGCCAACCGGCTCTCCTTCTTCTTCAACGGGCACTCCAACTTTTTCGAGGAGGTCGCCAAGTTCCGCGCTGCACGCCGGTTATGGGCTGCGATTGCAAGGGAACGCTACGGCGCAACCGATGAGAAACTGTGCCGCCTTCGGTTCCACACGCAAACCGCGGGTTCGACGCTGACGGCGCAACAGCCCGAGGTCAACGTGGTGCGCACCGCGATGCAGGCGCTTTCGGCGGTTCTCGGGGGCACGCAGTCGCTGCACACGAACTCGATGGACGAGGCGTTGGGGCTACCGACGGAACCGGCGGCGCTGCTGGCGTTGCGAACCCAGCAGGTGATCGCGCACGAGACGGGCGTCGGCGACACGATCGATCCGCTGGCGGGCTCCTACTTCGTGGAAAGCCTGACCGATGCGGTGGAGCGCGGGGCGCGCGAGTACCTGGACAAGATCGATTCGTTGGGCGGCGCGGTGCGGGCCATCGAACTCGGGTTCCAGCAGAAGGAAATCCACGAGGCGGCGTACCGCTGGCAACAGAGGTTGGAGGACGGCGAGGTGGTGGTGGTTGGGGTCAACCGGTTCGTCACCGAGGAGCAACTCCGACCCGACGTGCTCAAGATCGATAGCCGCCTGGAGCAAGCCCGGGCCGAGCGGCTGTCCAGACTGCGCGCCGGCCGGGACGAATCCGCCGTGGAATCGGCGCTGGCGGCGCTCGAGGCGGCGGCTCGGGGTAGCGCCAACCTGATGCCCCGGATCCTCGACGCGGTCGAGGCTCGCTGCACCCTGGGTGGGATCGCCGATCGCCTGAGGGCCGTTTTTGGCGTCCACCGTGACCAGTTCACGCTCTGAAATCGTCGCCGGAAACCCACTAGACGAGAGACCAGGTCGGTTCGTACCTTATGGGTGGAGGGACCCGTCCGTGCGGGCTCCTCGACGGCTGCGGGGGCCATCCCTATAATTCGATTCGGCCTGCGGACGCCTGTAAGGAGCCTGAGAATGCACCGAAGTTGGACTCGAGCCGCGGTGGCGGGACTGCTGCTGAGCCTCGCCGCGGGGAGCGTCGACGCCGCACGCTACCGCTATGGACGCGGCTACTCGCGGGGCGGCGGCGAGCAAGCTGGAGTGCTCGTTTCCTTCGAGGGCGGGCTGGTCAACCTGCGCAACGCCGATCTGGTCTACGCAACTTCGGAATCCCTGCAGATCGCCGGAGGTGGGCTCAACCAGATCACCGCGCTGACACCCGGGGCGGAAGATGATTTTTCGGGACGTCTGGCCGTCGCGTATCAGTGGGCCGACGGCAACCGTCTGACCGCCACGTTCTCGACCTACAACACATCGACATCGGCCGCCGCGGATGGGCCGCTGGGTGGGGCGTTGCACTTTGCCATCGGCCCACCGATTGCGCTCGGCGGTGGGAATTTTGTCGGGGACAGCGGGTCTCCGGGCTATTTCAGCCTGCGGACCGAGACCGACGCCTCGACGGCGGACGTCGCGTTCGGCCGCTCCCACGAACTCGGTGACGATTTCCGTATGGAGTGGTCGACCGGGCTGCGCTACGCGAAGTTCGAGGAAAAGACCAGCGGGTTCTACGACGACTCCCTGTTCATCGCATCAACGTTCGGGGACAACCGTTACGCGGTGGCCAAGCAAATCGAAGGCGAGATGATCGGAGCCCGTGTCGCGGCCCGCGGCAGCTATTTCTTCACGACGAGCTTTTCCGTCTCGGCCGGGATCGGCTTTGCCCTGCTGGACGGAGAGATCAAGTCAACATCCGGCCTCACACCGACGGGCCTGCTCAACGCGACGACCCAACCGGCGAGTGTGGCGACGATCAACGACGACGGTCGCTCGGGCGCCACCACGGATTTCGATACGCGGCTGACCTGGCACAGTTCGGACGACCGGCTACGCGTGTGGCTCGGTTGGGAACAGCAGGAATGGTCGGGAATCGTTGAAGACGATCTGCGCAATTTCCCGGGGACGGCGACGCCGCTGGATCCGCGCGACTCGGTCGTGTTTTCGGGTTACCGGGCGGGGGTTTCGTATCGTTTTTGATTGAGCGTCGGGTTTTTCCGGATCGTCGGCCTAACCTTGGCTGCATCGTCTTGACAACCCACCGGGTACTCGGTACAAGGAAATGCATAGACTTCATGGATCGAAAAATAGAATCCCCCCCGGCTCCACCGTTCCTGCCACGTCGGTACCAGGGGCACACCATCGTTCACGCGCGATTCCCAGTGCGCCGCTT
>Ga0255049_10001583_pt1 | contig 12489 bp, 14 predicted proteins | sample JV7_2_3_MG_FD_183615 | JGI IMG/M metagenome (GOLD analysis project Ga0255049, IMG submission 183615) | Seawater microbial communities from Jervis Inlet, British Columbia, Canada - JV7_2_3 | ecosystem: Environmental > Aquatic > Marine > Inlet | place: Canada: British Columbia | collected 2016-10-06
TCATCGATGTAATTTTGCCTCTAGCAGCGCCTGGTATATTTGCTGGCGGCGTTTTTGTCTTTGTGAACGGGCTCGGCGTCGCGCTTCTGCCGAATATTCTCGGGGGCCCTGGCGCGGTGAATGCGGGTTTGATTGCGACCCAGGCTATTGCCGCGCTCGACTTTCCACTGGCGATGGCCGTGAGCGCCATCATGATGACAACTCTGCTTTTCCTGCTATATGTCGGGCACAAGCTTTTTAATCTCACGCGAATTTTGACCCCTATCAGCTAAACGGTAAATCTATGCAAGATGAGTACGGCAGTATATTGTGTCACCGGCTTAAATGGGCTTACCTGTTGTTGGTCGTATTAACGTTAATGGGTCCAGTCATCTATGTTATGTATATTTCGTTTAACGAATACGGTTTCGGTGCGGGTCGTTACGCCTTTACGCTGGACTGGTATAAAACCATTTTCAACGACACGCTTCTATTGGGAGCGTTTGGCTGGACGCTTCTTTTGGCGTTTATTACGACAATGATTGTAGTGCCTATGGGTCTAATGGCGGCCAAGTTCTACAAGCACACCCAATACAAGGTGGCGGTCGTTTCATTGTTCTTGGCGCCATTGTTCGTACCATCGGATATTTTAGGCTCCGCTCTTTTGGTCTATTTCAAGAATTTAAACGGGGCGATGGAAGGCCTGAGCGATTGGATCGGCAACGAATGGTTCTACGGCTGGTTTGATTTGGGTTTAATGACTGCCATAATCGGTCTGATCATCTACACCCTGCCATACGTGTTTGTCGTCATCCTGATCACGATGGCGCGTTACAGGGACCAGCAGACCGAAGCGGCCCGCGCATGCGGGGCAACCGCGTGGCGAGCGTTCTGGGACGTGGAATTTCCGCAGATCAGGCCAGGTATATTGGCGTCCTGCGCCTTCGCAGTCATTCTTACATTTAACGAGTACACCCGCACCAACTTGCTCAAGGGCGGATTCGATACTTTTACCACGGTGTTGATCTCGCAATTGCTAAATGAGGGAGTGTCGGAACAAGCCTACGCGATGAGCAGCCTGGTGAGTTTCGTGGCCATTGTCATCATCGGTACTATCATTCTTTATACATTAATCATGTCAGAGCGGCTGGAGCGTGAGGCCCGCGCCAAGGCTCAGCCCCTGATGGCAGAGTAAAGCAATATCGTGTCTAACAATAAAACTCCAGCAGTAGAGGTTTCCGGCCTGTCCAAGAGCTTCGGTTCAGTCGTCGCGCTTCAGGGAATCGATCTTCAGGTCGGCCCTGGCCAATATTTTGTGTTGCTCGGTCCAAGCGGAGGCGGCAAAACTACCTTATTGCGATTGATCGGTGGTTTTATCAGAGCCACACAGGGCCGCGTACTTCTGCATGGGGTAGATGTATCAAACCAGCCCCCCGATAAGCGCCCCACTTCTATGGTTTTCCAATCCTACGCATTGTTTCCACACATGACTGTGTCACAGAATGTCGGTTATGGATTGCGCCTTAAAAAGCTTGAGGCTTCTGAAATCACGGAAAAGGTTGATGCCATGCTTGAAATGATCGGACTCACCGGTCTTGGTGACCGGCGACCGCACGAGTTATCCGGGGGGCAGCAGCAGCGCGTGCAGCTGGCTCGCTCGCTTGTGCTTGAAAGCGATATTCTGTTGTTGGACGAACCCCTCGCGGCTCTTGATGCCAACTTGCGCAAGGATATGTGTTTCGAGCTAAAGCGCCTTCAGGAAAAGGTCGGCATTACATTCATTCACGTCACCCACAACCAGGAAGAAGCGATGACGGTTGCCGACCAGATCGCGATTATGGCCGATGGAGAGTTGGTCGAAATTGGGACCGCGAAACAGATATACGAGAGACCGAAAAAACGGTTTACAGCCGAATTCATTGGCGAAAACAACATATTCGACGGAACCGTAATTTCTGTGTCAGGCACCACTGCCCAGATAGACCTCGGTGTCGATGTGATCATGGTTGACCGTGGAGACGTTCAGGTAAAACAAGGTACCAGGCTTTCAGTTTCCATCCGTTCAGAATTGATTGAGCTCTTGCCCAACGACACGCAAGCCGGGGCGGGGTTTGAAACCTTGCCCGGCACCTACCTCAAAACAGTTTATTTGGGGCTCGTAACCACCCATATCGTTGCACTTGAGGATAGAAGGGAAATCTATGTCCGTAAATTGGCGGGCAGTAGCAGCAGTATTCCGCAACCGGGTGAGGCAGTACGCGTTGGCTGGAAACCAACCGACGCACGGCTTCATTTGTCGTAGGTTCAAGGCTCAATAAGATCCGCGATGACGTCTGGCACCGATGTCTCCTTGAGTTTCGGTTGTTTACTAAAACAGGGATTCATATCTTTTATCCAGATTAAGGAGAATGAGGTGTTATTCGACAATATGAAAGATGTAATAGGTAAAGTATTATGGCCACTTCCGGCTCAAGACCCTGGGCCCACTGGGCGGGGTTGTCATCGAGGCAAACGGGAAATTATTAAGTCAGGATACCAGAAGAAATGGATCTAAAATTGCAGGATAAGGTTGCAGTCATAACCGGCGGCAATAGAGGTTTTGGAGCGGCAAGTGCCGCTCTTTTGGCCAGCGAAGGCGCGCAGGTCCTAATAACGGCACGCGATGAAAAACAGCTGGCTGAAACCGCCTCGAGTATTCTGCGTGATTGTAACCGAGCGATCAAAACTCTGTCTGCAGATCTGACCGAACCAGGTAGCGCCGACCTGATTGCACAAGCGGCGCTCGATTCCTTTGGCCGCATCGATATCCTGGTTAATTGCGCGGGCGCTTCGCAAGGCGGAGTGTTCTGGGAGATACCGGACAAGATCTGGGAAGACAGCCTGGCTTTGAAATTCCTGGGCACAATTCGCATGATTCGCGCCGTAATCCCGCAGATGCAGAAACAGAAATATGGTCGAATCGTTACTGTTGCGGGCAATGCCGGCAAACAGCCTAATGCCCGCATGTTGCCCGGAGCAGCCGCAAATGCCGCTTTGCTGGCGGTGACCGCTGGGCTAGCCCAGGAGGTCGCCGCTGACGGTATTGTCGTCAATGCCGTGAATCCCGGTCCCTCCAGAACCGAGCGCTGGAATACTCTGATGGAGAACCTGGCGTCAAATTCGGACACGACGGTCGAAGAGGTTGAACAAGGCATTATGGCCGATATACCGATGAATCGGTTTGGCGAACCTGAGGAGATAGCTCGTCTGATTGTCTTTCTGGCCTCCGATGCCGCAGCCAATATGACCGGCACATCGATTACCGCCGATGGCGGCTCTACCAGGGCTCTGGCGTAGCGGAAAAATCAGATGACAAATCCTCGTATTCCATATGAAATGTCAAGCAGCCAGAATAAGCTTAAAGGCCCGGAAGGCAAACAGCTGATAGTACATCTGGTCATTAATGTGGAGCATTGGCGCTTTGATGCGCCGATGCCGAGAAAGATCCTCCCCGCTCCGCACGGTGCTGAGCATGTCCCGGATATTCCGAATTATTCCTGGGCCGAATATGGCATGCGGTGCGGCATGCCCCGCATTCTGAAACTGGTCACGGAGCGCGGGCTTGCCGCGAGCACCAGCATCAACGCAGAAATTATCGATGCCTATCCAGCCTGTGCAGAGGCAATGCTGAAGGCGGGGTGGGAGTTTATCGGCCACGGACTTCATCAAAAATCCATGCAGGCAGAAGCGGGTGAGGGAGCCTTGATTCAGGCTGCAATTGAAAAAGTGGGGTCGTTCACCGGCATCAAAATGCGCGGCTGGCTCTCGCCCGGACTCAAGCAATCACCTGATACACCCGACATACTCAAAGACCTGGGGATCGATTATGTATGCGACTGGGTGGTGGATGATCTGCCAACCTGGATGACGACCAAGCACGGTCGTTTGATAGCCATGCCGTACAATCTTGAGATCAATGATTCAATTGTCTACGCTGTTGAAAAGCATTCATCGCCCGAGTTGTATCGGCGTATGACTGACACGGTTGCAGCGTTTGGAAAAGAGTATGATGGCGGCTCACGTGTTTTGACCATTGGTCTGCATCCTCACCTCATGGGCGTGCCGCACCGCATCGGCTATTTGGAGCGGATGCTGGATGATTTGATGGCGCGGAATGATGCCGTGTTCATGACTGGTGGTGAGATCGCGGACTGGTTTATTGAAACCGAAAAAGAAAGCGGCTGATCTATGGAACCTGAATTTTTTAATAACCTGGAGGCAATGCTCAATCCGTCGCACACGGCATTGATCATTATCGATATGCAGAAGGATTTCTGCTGTGACGATTTTGCCACGGATAAGGCGGGGAGGCCGCTGGATGCCGCAAAATCAATCATTCCGATCCTTGTAAATTTCCGTCAAGCCGCCAAAGATGCGGGCGTCCTGGTCGTTAACGTAGGGTTCGAGACCTATCCCGACTATATGAGCGATTCCGGGCCCTGGCTCAAGCAGCGGCGCCGATCAAGCTACACGTCCGACAAGATCGCCATGTCGGGCACGGAAGGCATGGAATTTATTCCCGAACTCTCACCGGCGGAGGGGGAACTTACAATATACAAACACAGATATAGTGCATTCAAAGGGACTGATCTTGATATGCTGCTCAGGGCACATGCTATCCAGACGGTTGTTCCCTGCGGTGTGTCCACAAATGTGTGCGTGGAATCGACCCTCAGAGACGCGTTCGAGCTTTCCTATTATGTATGTGTGCCACAAAATGCGTGTGCATCCTGGGACATGGAGCTCCACGCAGCAACGCTGAAAACTGCGAGCGCCCGGTTCGGCCTGGTCTTGTCAAGCGGGGAAATTGAGGCCGTTTGGCAAGGCTCCAACGAAGGGCGGCGATAGTTTTAAAATAACAAGAGATATCCAGATGACCGATCAAAAGACGCTGACAAGGGAAGCTGCTGAATTCGCCGTCAACCTCTCATTTAAAAATTTTTCGGACGATGCCCTGCACATAGCCAAACGCTGCGTGCTCGATGGTTTGGCTGTCATGCTGGCTGGCAGCGAACAGGAGTGCATTGATGTCGCAGAGCGTTATATCCGCAATACCGGAGGCAATGCGCAGTCTCGAGTGGTCGGTGATGCCACGCTGAAAGTCCCCGCACAGCTTGCGGCCTTTTGGAATGGGCTGGCAGGCCATGCAATGGACTGGGACGACACCCAGCTAGCAGAAGGGCCCGGGCGGCCTTATGGGCTCCTTACCCATCCGACTATTCCGCCGTTATCTGCCTGTCTCGCAATTTCGGATATGATCGGAGGTATTGACGGTGAAACCTTTTTAACCGCCTTTATTGCCGGCTTCGAAATTGAGTGCAAAATTGCCGAGGCAATCAACCCGGACCATTACAATCTCGGTTTTCACACCAGCGGTACAATTGGCACTTTTGCTTCAGCTGTGGCCGCCGGCAAGCTCCTGGGCTTCGATGTCCACCAGATGGCACAGGCGATCGGTGGTGCTGCTTCAATGGCGGCTGGAATCCGGGCAAATTTTGGCACCATGGGCAAGCCGATGCATGTAGCCCGATCATCGGAAAATGGAGTCACCTCCGCCCTGTTGGTTACTAACGGGTTTACTTTCAATGAAGAAGCCCTCGATGGCCAATGGGGCTATCTTGAAGTCGCCGGTCGCGGCGGTGAACCGGAATTGGTGCAGGGACGTTTCGGCAATCCATTTTCCATTGTTACACCCGGACTGAGCATCAAGCCCTATCCATGCGGCGTGCTCACACATCCGAGCATGGATGCCATGAAGTTTCTTATGGAAGAAGAGGGGCTCGAACCGGATAACATAAAGAATGTGACGCTCTTCGCCGCCAACAATATTCTTCACCCAATCCGCTTCCGAATCGCCAAATCGGAACTAGAGGGCAAGTTCTGTATGGCTTTTCTTCTGTCGTCTATAATAATCGCCGGCAAGGCCGGTAAGGCAGAATTCACCAACGACTTTGTTCTCTCCGATAGCGTCCAGGCGATGCAGCGCAGGGTGTCCACCCAGTTCGACCCCGAGATCAGTGCGATGGGGCATGACAGGATCAGATCCAGAATTGAGGTCGAGACCAAAGATGGGCGGTCGATTGTGAAATGGGCGGATGAAAATTATCGCGGCAGTCCTCACAACCCCCTGTCCGATGAAGAGGTGGAGGGCAAATTCCTCGATTGTGCGCAGGGAATCTTGAGCAACGATCGGTCAAAATCTGTATTTGAATTGGTCTGGTTGCTTGAGAGCCAGCCGAACTTTATGAAAATTTATGACCTGCTGGACTGGCGTCAGAACCGCGGAAAGCAACAAAATTCCGTTGCCTGATTTCGACGAGAATATTGATCAATCACCAGAAGCAATTGGATTCAAAAACGGCACTTTCACATTAGGGCCCGGACCCAATTAGATCATGGGCCCTTCTCGAGTGATCAAACTCCTATCGCCGCACGTTGGTATTATCCGCTGGAGGTTACCATCATGAGACCCGCCGTAGCCGAGAAGCGCCTGTCACTGACCTTCTAGGGTAAGATGCGCTATGAGCTAAAAACTCTGTATCCTGAGGGTATTACTCACGTGATATTAGAGCCTTTGGAATTCATCGCCAGGCTGGCCGGCCCGGTGCCTCGACCAAGAGTCAACCGCACTCGATTTCATGGTGTATTAGCTCCCAACAGCAAGTATCGCGCATTGGTAACACCGCGATGACCTGGGCACAACGCCTCAAGCGATTATTGACGATCTGGGGCAAATGATTGAGGTCAGCTTTCTCGTAAGCCGACGTTCAAGATCGATAGATTAACTTCTGCACCCGGCACTTACCGGCCATTAAAATTATGTGGCTTTGGTTATTTAATTAGCATAGCCTCTAGCCATAACCACCGCTGGAGAATAATTATGATAGTGAGAACTTGGCATGGACGCACGCGTTTATCAGATGGGGACGATTATGAGTCATTTATGAAAAAACGAGCCGCACCTGATTATGGTTCTGTCGATGGCCTTCAGGAGCTTTTTTTCACCCGTCGGGATGAAGGTGATGTGTCACATTTTCTACTGATAACCGTATGGGACACACTTGAAACTGTAAAGAAATTTGCTGGCGATGACCCTAGCGTTGCGAAATACTACCCTGAAGATGATAAATTTCTTCTTGAGAAGGAAGATCATTCTCTAAATCATCAAGTCTTTTTCTCACAGTAAAGTAGTGGTTAAACAACTATTCGTTTACGGGACACTAGGTCCAGGTCGCCCAAATGAACATATACTTGAGTCTATTGGAGGCTCATGGGAATCCGCTACTATTTATGGGACCCTGAGGCGTGAAGGCTGGGGCGCAGAACTAGGCTATCCTGGCATTGACCTCAACGAACATGGCGGGGAAGTCGAAGGGTTTCTTTTCACTTCAGAGAATCTATCTGGCCATTGGGCGACCCTTGATAAGTTTGAAGGTGAGGCTTATGAGCGTGTTCTGGCAAAAGTGAAACTCAAGGACAGAAGCATAGTCGAAGCCTACATCTACGCGTTGCGGTCAGCGTGAGGTATCCCATGAAAGCGCCGCAGCTAATTAGCATATGCAGTCGGACGCGGCAAACAGAGCTGCTGATCTGAGCGTTAAAAGGCCACTCAGGGCGCTTCAGAGTCGTTCATGCACCACCACCACGCAGATGACCGCTTAGCGGCTCTTGAGCGATGAAATTTGAACGGCAGCTTTCCCCTTAGCGGTCGTTCAAATTGCCTGGATTAACTTCGGCTTTCGGCACACAGCAACCGTTTGAAACGGGGGCTTGACAGTGACGCCCGATTAAAGGAGCGGACGCTGGCCCTTTTTGGACATTTGCTCCCTCATCTTTAAATGCCTGAGTACGAATATGTGAACACACGGCGTATAATCATCATTTGGGTTGCTAGAATTTCAGAGTTGCGTATGAAAAAAATTTTCTACTGTTTGATAGTATCAGGATCTCTCTTTTTACCAACATACGGATATGGACAAATGGGAATGATGGAGGGCACGATGAATATGTCCATGATCAGGCATCACTTCGTGATGCAAAACGGCGTTGATCCGCACTATGTCTCTAAAGTTAATCCACTAGAAAGAAACGCCGAGAATATTGCAGCTGGGAAGAAATCATATGAAAAGAACTGTGCACTTTGTCATGGAATGACGGGCTTAGGAGATGGTGAGGGTGGAAAAGACCTAAAACCGCCTCCCGCGAATATTACAATGTTTATCAGGATGCATAATGTTCCTGATGGATATCTCTATTGGACAATCGCTGAAGGCGGTATTCCGCTACAAACTGCGATGCCACCGTTTAAGGATGTTATGCAAGAAAACGAAATTTGGAAAACAATAATATTTCTACGTGAGTTATAGGCAACCTAAGCAGGCAGAGAACTCAACAGCTTGGACGCTATGTTTGGCTAGTGGTTACCGCTTCCGTTATATATCGGCTTCGAGTCGATCCCAGCTGTTGATATAAGATTCTAGGGAGTCTGCTTCCTCAATAGCGGGCGCTGAAACGTGTGTGCTGAGCGTCGGAATTCGGCGGTGACCTCAACCGGTCGATGTAACACTTTATCTTTAGGTAGAAAGATGGAGTGTAGAAAATGGCCCATAGCATATATTCCGAGCCTGATAATACGACAGATTTAAACGTTCAATTCAGATATCCCGCCCTAGTCAAATCAAATTCATCGCTTAGTGGGAGCGAAGGCCTAACCGGCAAAAAATTCCGATACTTATCAGTGCACCTGCCGGCCACAATACCCATGCATAGCCGGACCAAGTTATCAAATTGATCACGGTCAGCCCACCAATAATAACCGCACCGCAAGCCGCCAGGCGTTCCCACCTGCCACCCACGTACAACAGAACTGCCTCAATTCCCCATAGGGTCACAAAAGCAATTCCTGGCCAATACGCCCAAATTCCAGTGCCGGTGGCAATATCGACTACGATTAATATGGCCCAGATAAACCCGAGTAACTTGATATGTCGGAGCAAGCGATCTTTTTGCTCTTCTGAATTGGGATTAATACGCTTAGGTGTTTGGTGTCGATTCGAACGCAATCCACGATTCGCGCCCTGTACTTTACCGCCAAAAGAATTCCGTCGCTTTGTCCCAATAGAGACGTGATATACTGCTTCGTCTTCAGCAATATTTTTAAGGCTCTTTTCACCTAAATATTCAAAATTAATCGAAAGCTTGTGTCGAACTTGTCGGTAAACATCTTCAGAGATGCAAATGCCTCCCGGTTCCGCCAAGCTTTCCAATCTCGCGGCGAGATTAACTCCCTCCCCATATATATCGTCTTTATCAGCGACTATCTCACCCAGATTGATACCCATACGAAATGCAAATTGGCGATTTTTGGGGGTCTTCGAATGGATGGCGACGAGGTCTGTCTGCATAGAAATTGCGCACTGGACGGCTTCCGTCGCTGTCGGAAATTCGGCAAGGAAGCCATCGCCTGTATGCTTTACGATGCGCCCACGATGCCTGGCAACTGTAGGGTCGATCACGTCTTTACGAGCTGCCCACCAGGCCGAGAGGGTCGCGTCTTCATCGACTTCCATAAGGCGCGTATACCCAGCAACATCAGCGGCAAGAATAGCAGCAAGCCTGCGTTGAACCTCTTGATCTGACATGCTTCTACCTCAGTAGATGAACCCCACCGCCAGTCTAGAGAGAGTTGATCTAATGACAAAGGGAAAGAGACTGCAATTTGCACGAAGTATAAAATCAATATACCCATATATCTAGCACCTACAAATCCGAGTCAAAATCGCTTATCAGGAATTGAGTGTAACGAATACTACGATGCATTTACCTAAACCCGTCAATTCTGCAGGCATTTACCACCACGCCGTAGTTTGTCTGAGCCAAAAGCCTCCTTGCCATCACCTTCAGTTTGCAACATGGGCACACTAATTATGTCAGCCAGGCGAATTAAGGGTTCAGGTTCGAAGCGATTCAACCACTAGATGAGCAATAATCTGAGGATTCCGGTGCCGCCCAAAAAACACTTCCATTCGGTGTGTAACCGCATGGCTGAGGCAAAGCTTTAAATGACGGCTCTGGGCACCAAGCGGCTTCTCGATTATCAATAAGCTAACGTCTGCTTTCGAACGATCCCAGGTATATAAAACAACGAATGCGATACCAGTGCGACAGCATGACTTCAAACTCTGAATGCTATTTACCCGACCATCGAGTTTTCAGACCATTTCACAAGGAAACCAATGGCTCCCGTTTTACCAATTTCTCCCTGATCGGCCAATGCACGGCCGCAGCAAATAACCCAAGAACAACACCGAGCCACCAGACCACATCATAGGAACCGGTCTGGTCATAGAGCACACCACCCATCCAGACGCCGAGGAAGGATCCAACCTGATGCGAGAAAAACACCACACCCCCGAGCATACCCAGATAACGGGTGCCAAACATAACCGCGACTAAACCATTGGTTGGCGGGATGGTAGAAAGCCAGAGGATACCGATTACGATCGAAAAAATGACGACGGTGGTGGGTGTCGCCGGTATCAGCAAGAAGGCGGTAAAAGCTATAGAGCGAGCTATATAAATCAGCGTCAGCAGTATCGGTTTCGAATAGCGTTGGCCGATTATACCCGAGGCCAATGAACCAAATATGTTGAACAGGCCAATCAGGCTGATCGCCACCACCGCCCACCGCGCCTGTATACCAAGATCACCGATATAGGCGGGGAAATGGGCGGTAATAAATGCCACCTGGAATCCGCAGACGAAAAAACCGGAAGTCAGTAACAGATAATCCCTGTGGGCAAAGGCCTCACCCAGTGCTTCCCTGAATGACTGTTCAATTTCGGCACTGGCTATTTTTGATGTCGACGCATTACCCCGCAGCGGAATCGCCAATACTGGAATAAGTAACATAAAGGCACTCAAAACCAACAGGCTATCGGACCAGCCTAGTGTATCAATTAATCCCTGCGAGATCGGGGCGTAGATAAACATGCCCGCTGAACCCGCCGCCGTACCCAGACCGAAAGCAAACGAGCGTTTCTCGGGGCTTACTATGCGGGCCAGGGAAGACAGGATAACGCCAAAAGAGCAGGCAGCGATACCAAGCCCGACCAATACACCGCCACCGATATGCAACCACAACGGCGTCGCGGCAAAAGCCATCACGATCAGGCCGAGGATGTACAAAAAGGCGCCAGTCATCAGTACTCTCCAGGTACCGTATCGATCTGCAATAGCGCCAAAAAAAGGTTGACCGATGCCCCAGAACAGGTTCTGCAATGCCATCGCTAAGCCAAAAGTAGTGCGATCCCATCCGGTTTCCTGGAGTATCGGCAACTGAAAAAATCCCATCGCCGATCTTGGACCAAATGCGAGCAATGCAATCAAACAGGCACACAAAATCGTAACCAGCGGGAAGGCTGACCGGGCGGATTGCTCTGTTTCGGCTATCGAACTCATTTTAACTTCCGGTTTTATCCTAACGCGGGGAGTCTGTTTATTTACCTACTGATATCGAATTACAACTGCGCGTCAATTGTATACGATTAACAATCATTTGAATTCTACGATATCCATGGAATAATCCTGCCATGAAAATTAAAATACTCGCCACCGGTGGCACCCTCGACAAGATTTACTACGACGACAATAGCGAATTTCACATTGGCGAGCCGATGGCTAAACCGATACTAGAGGAAGCCAACGTGACATTTGATTTCGAGGTAGAGTCGATCCTGAAGAAAGACAGCCACCATATGAATGACGCGGACCGTGAAATCATCCGCTTAAAAGTGCAGCAGGACCTCTGCGACCGAATCGTTATAACCCATGGTACCGATTCTATGATCAAGACCGCGATGTGTCTGCTTGAGATTGAAAACAAGACCATTGTCATCACCGGTGCGATGCAACCCGCACGCATGCGATACAGCGATTCGGCCTACAATATTGGCGTGGCCACCAACGCGGTTCAGCTACTCGAACCCGGTGTTTACCTGGCGATGAACGGGCAGATATTCGACCCCAGGTCGACAACCAAAAATGTCGCTATGAGCCGTTTCGAAACTTCAACCTGATCGCATACGATGAAAAATTATCAACCCTGCATATTGCTACCACTACCCGAACAGGCAGTTTATCCGACCTGTAATCTGGATCGGTCACCGCCGATACGACAATTTAAAATTCCCTGCCATTAACAGCTAACAGGAACTAACTCGAATACTACCCATCTATCTGTATCAGGCGCTTGACGCTTTATCGATAAATCATTACAACATTAGTTTGTAGTTCCGAATGTGTAACAATAGCCAACCATGAGTCTCCACCCAGCTATAAAATTAATCCTACCAGTCGTTATTATTGCGATTGCGGTTGGTGTGTTTCAACACCTGAAGGCCAGCAAACCGGAAAGGGAAAAACCGCAGCTAAAGGAAAAGGTCTGGCTGGTCGAAGTTTTTCCAGCGACGA
>Ga0255049_10001584_pt1 | contig 12476 bp, 11 predicted proteins | sample JV7_2_3_MG_FD_183615 | JGI IMG/M metagenome (GOLD analysis project Ga0255049, IMG submission 183615) | Seawater microbial communities from Jervis Inlet, British Columbia, Canada - JV7_2_3 | ecosystem: Environmental > Aquatic > Marine > Inlet | place: Canada: British Columbia | collected 2016-10-06
AGGCCAGCAAAATGCTGACGACGATTGCGACTCCCTCCGCAGCGGTTCGCCCCCATTGAATGTTATTGGTATTCGTCATATTAGGAGATACGTTTGGCTACGGCCGCTTTGGGTCATAAGCGGCCCTTCGCACCGATATTACCCGAATGGCTGCTTTCGGGGGTAAAGCGGACGTTCAGAGCAGCAAATATTGAAAAACCGAACGTCTGCTTTCGGCCACAAGCGGCCGGTCAGGCGAAGACCTTACTCGTCAGTTTGGCCTACAAATATCGCGATCAGCATAAGCAGTCCCGCATATCTGAATGCGTCAGTCAGTGCCATACGAAACGGGCCTTCAGTGCGCCACAGTTCGAACCAACTTTCGCCGATAACCAAGAATCCACCGAACAACATGATTGCCCCAACGGCACAGCCAGTGAGAGCATACTGCTTGGCCAATGCAAAATTGGCCGCATCGCCTCCACGGGCCCGCCACATTTGCCTCGCACCAATCGTGCACAACACGCCTGTAGCCAGTTTCCCAGAGACGATAAAAAGCGCCCCGAGCCATGAAAGCAACGGACTCGTCATCGCCTGCCAACTGTCCGCCCCGCCCTCGAAAGTGCTCATGGATGTGACTGCGGCCACAGAGCCGAGCGCCTGATCCCAGTCCAAAATGTTTCCGAGCGCCCCCACGAAACCCCACAACGCGGCGACAACTACCAGTCCAACTTTTGCTGTACGAATCATCTCGCCTTACTCCTCATTTTCTTGTGGTTGAACACAAGAACGTATCAACAACTACGATTCTGCCATGACCGCTTTGTGGCCCTTCACGATAATATTAGCTCAATGTCCGCTTTCGGGGGCAGACGTTTAAGCATCGCCTTTCGGGCACTCAAAGTACCAGCTGCTCCTCCGCCCCTTCACAGGTCTCCGGCATGGGTTGCCAGTCCTCAGGTACCGGATTATTGAAGCAAATCAATTGCAATACCTTGTCGTGTTCCGCGGCGAGTATTGCGTCCAACTCCTGTTGAAGCGCGACAAAACGTGGCTCGTCACGCAAATATTCAAAGATGGCATCGTCAAAGAACTGCGGGTCTCTTAGTCCATGTTGCATGGCTGATTTCAGTGCGGAGATCAGGCGGTCCGGATCATGCTCGAATGCAGCAAGCATGGCCTCTGTCCGCTGCCGCCACTGATCTTTTGCTCCGGCCGCGCGACCTGCAGCATGCTCCTGCCTGGCAATCTGTGCGGCCGCTTGCGCACCCTCCTCGTCGCCCGCTTGCCGGCGGGCCTGTGCCAGCCGCATCATCGTCTCGTTTGAGCTGCGATAAACGCCAAGTGAGCTGGGAATCGAGCGCCCTTCAGGCGCAAAATCACGCAAGCGCTCATAGAGTGGCAGCGCCTCATCAACGCGGCCTGCGGTGTACAGGAAATCGGCAGCCGCCCAGATATCATCGAAGTTTTCCGGATACCGTTGCAGCCGCTGCTGCGTCACCCGGATGCCTGCGTCGAAATGCCCTGCGGAGGCATCGATCCAGTGAGCCAGACTCTCGTTGGCGCGCCGTGCCTCATCGTATTCACCGACCAGGGCGAGTGCGAAAACCGCAGTAAAGCGACCGGGATGGGATCTCAGGGCCCAGGACAGGCCCTCGGCAATCTTGCCCTCGAATAGCAACGACAGCTCAGCATGCACGTAATACCCCATTCTTTCGCTTTGCGCGAGCAACTGATCGGCCAACTCGTGGGCCTCTTCGATCCGCCCCTGGCTGGCCAGCTCACTGGCATAGCCAGCACGACCGATAATGGACAACGGATCTGTCACCAGCATCTGCTCGAAAACTGCATCCGCCTCCTCGCGGCGGCCGAGACGGCTAAGTGCGATGCCCAACCAATTCATGGCATCGATGTAGCTCGGATTCGCTGCCAGTGCTTTTCGGGCATGCTCGATCACGGATTCCAGATCGTGAGCAGATAGTGCGAGTAATGCCCGGCCCGCATGTGCCTCGGCAAGGTCGGGTGCAAGCTCCTGGGCCCGGTCCAGGTGTCGAATGGCGGTTTGCCTTGCCTCATCCGGCGCGGCCGTACCATAAAGGTGCGTCATGGCAGTGGCAATAGCCAGTTGCGCATGGGCCGGCGCAAAATTGCCATCCAGTAGCAGGGAGCGTTCGAGGTGGCGAATTACCTCGTCCATGTTTTCCCGACCACGGTGATGGAACAACTCACGCCCTTGGAGATAGGCGTCATAAGCATCAGAACTGGCAGCTTTGATCGCAGTGGGCCACACCGCCACGCCCCCGACCGGCGCGAGCTTCACTTTGAGCGCATCGCGGATAGATGCAGCAATCTCGCCCTGCACGGCGAAGACATCGTCGAGCTCACGGACATAGACCTGCGACCACACATGAGTGCTGTCTGTGGCATCAATCAACTGCGCCGTGATGCGCACCTGGTTACCCGAACGGCGCACGCTGCCCTCCAGCACATGGCGCACGTTGAGCTTTTCCGCCACCGTGGCGATGTCGACATTCTGACCCTTGAACGAAAACGATGAGGTGCGGGCGATCACTTTCAGCGGCTTGATCTGCGCCAGCAGGTTCAGCAGTTCTTCGGAAATGCCGTCGGAGAAATACTCCTGATCCGGATCGGCACTCATGTTCGTGAACGGCAAAACTGCAATGGATTTCTCCGGCGGTCCACCTATCCACCATTTGTCGTAAGCAAACAGAATAACGGCGGCACATAACAGCGAAATGACGATGAACTCCGGCCGCCGTCCGGTGACGTGAGTTATCGATTCCGCCGGATCAACGTCTTTCTCAAGACTGATGCCCTCAGGGGTAATCTCATAGAACCAGGAAACGATTACGGCGATCGGAAAACCGACGGCGAGTAGGATGAGAGTGGCTGGGCCAATCCACTCCGGCAGATTGGCGAGGCCGATAATTACCTCCGCCACCTGCATGATCAGCCAAGCAGCGACCAGATAAAGCACCGCCATACGAAGCACGTTGCGACGCCTGAGTTCTGATACCAGCCTCATATGGCAACCTAATAGTCTATTCCTACAAGGCCTGCAATAAAGGCCAACCGTAGGAAAAGTGAATGTCCATTGCTTTGGGTTATTACCAGACGCTCAGTATACAACCTGGTGAGCGGCTGGTTTTGAGCAGCCGTCGTCGCAGTCAGCTGTTATTCGATTTGAGTCGCCCCAAGGACTTCTTCGACGAGTGCAACATATTCGTCGGTGTACGACGTTTTTTGAATCTCCCATTCCACTCTGGCACGTTCGGGCGAAGCCACTACATTCGCTACGAAATCTCGGACTGAGCGCGGGGAATTTCCACCCAACATCCCTGCAATATACTGGTGAAGGACATTGTCTTGGTTTCTGTTAGCGGCTCGAAACCAATCGCGATACCTCACTGTGTCCTCGGCAGAAAGTTCCTCGCCCGCCCTGGCTTTGACTAGGATCCGGGGCAGATAATCTGAGTTGAAAACATGCTCGTTGGCAACCATTGCGGCATCAGCTCTGCTTTGGCTAATCTGGACACGCATCAGATCCGAATTTTGATTGAGCTCAACGGCCAGAAAGATCAGCCCAAGGATCACGCCGATATTTGCCGTAAAGGACAGCCACGTGTTTAACCTTTCTGTATTCATTTGCTTACTCCTGAAAATCAACACGGGAAGCGTACGCCTCCGACTGGTTGAAATTGACACTTTAATCCAGCCCAGCGCAACGATGAGGTGGCATCGCTGCTGGACGAACGCCTATCGTACTAGTTCGGTTTCTGGGTAAAACGACGGTTTCAGGGTGTCTGTTGCGCCAGCGGGACCAGCGCGTCATCGTTACTGGAACGAGCCTGAGTTTTTCGCCCGTCATCGGGCCAACGATGGCGGTCGTCCCAATCTGATCCCATAGGCTCTCGGTGGCGCGGTCGTAAAGAACTTGGTTACTTTCGTAGAGCAGGCCGGAAACACCAAATTCGGTGACCCGGCCGCCGATTTCACGATGTATGCCGACAGCCGAGCCGCACAGCGGACACCACGTGATCGCAATTGGCGTACCGGCTATTGTGTCGTTGACGATTTCGTGGTGGTCGAGAATCCGGGCCGGATAGGCACGGAACTCCCCTTGCCGGGATATTGCAATGACGACGTGCTAAGTGTTTTCATCTTATCCGCGTTGAATCTGTAGTTGGCTGGTGCTTAGAGTGGGTTGCAAACCGACGCTACTTTGATTGCAGAACGAGGCCGAGCTGTTGACTTAGACTCAATAGATCTGGAATGAGCCACTGTTCTACAATTTTTCCGTCAACAATTCGATATATCGACATCTCATTTATGTGAATCTGTTTGCCGGTGGGTGGGTTGCCGAGGAAGCTACCGTCGTTCGTTCCGGTGGACGTAAAATGAATCGCAACTAAATCTCCTTCGGCAACGATCCGCTTGATTTGTTCTGCCCAATCTGGAAAAGCCTCGCGATGACTCCCTACGCTCACTCGGAATTCATCAAGACCCTTTGTTTCGGAACCCATAGGGAGGAAATACTGAACAAAGTTTGGTGAGAACAGCTCGTCTAGTATCTCGAGATTGCCCTTGCTCCAGACTTCTTCGGTCATGCGCTGAACAAGTTCCTTGTTACGCTCCTCCAATGTAGTCTTTTGGATCGATCCGCACCCTGAGATGATGAGTAACACTACAAATAAGAACCCCAGATATGTTTGAATCCCTCTTGTCATTTCTTCCTCCTGGGGAACAATGGAGAATGCGGACGTCACTAGCTCGGTCAAGTAATGCGACGCCGAATGACGGGGTGGCTGCATTTGCTTCGTTATGCGGTTTGCTGGGCTGATCTTACAAACTTCTTTTCACTGCGTTCTGCTCTAGGACCAAAACGCGTCCCATCGGTATTGATCGTCACAGTAACTCCATTCCTCCACACATTGGCTGCGACGCCAGCGTATGACCTCGCAAACTCCGACCTCCATGGTCTCGCCATTGCGAGTAGCGCCAAATCGGAAGAGAGCGACCGAACGCTCGTCATTGCCGAAGTAGTCCTGGTGTTTGACAAACTCAACAGTTCCACCGCTCAACTCGTCCATTTTGGCGAAGAACTCCCCGAAAACTGCTTCACGGCCACGGAACTCACCAGAGACCGGGCTCTTGCCAGGACTATGCCAAACGGCATCTTCGGCGATCATCTCGCCCAACGTATCCTTATCGCCCCTGGAAAAAGCCTCGTGGGCCTTTCGATGCAATGCCGCGTTTGGATGTTCGCTCATGATTCCTCCCCTAGCTCGATTCGCCTTTCTCAAAACAAACTACTTTAAGAAAACGTAGCCTAGATCGAACATGTCTCTATAGGTGAAAACCCTTACGCCGGGCTGCAGCCCGCCTGTGGTGCCGATGTGTTCGATTACATCGAGCGCTTCTACAACCGAATACGCCGGCATGGATATGTCGGAAATATCAGTCCTGTCCTGTTCGAAAAACGGACATTAGGACTTAACTCAGGTGTCCACCAAACGTAGGCAAGACCAATTCACCCTTGTCTACGTTATACGAATATCCGCTTTCCCCAAGAGCAGTCACTCAACCTGGTATTAATCAGGATATTCGAACGTTCGCTAACGGCCAGAAGCCGCCCGCTGGCGTATGGGTGACTTGACTATTGCTTCGACGCGGGCTTCGCGCGAGCCTCGGGGACAAAGTAAACTGCCTCTCCCGTAGTCATGAACTCGTAGATCGCTGTGAGATTTTGTTCGCGCCGTTCGTAGCCGCGCCATTCACTGTAACTTTCGAATTTGAGTGTTTGCAACATCTCATCCAGCGTCATATCCGCCTTAACAGCCTCTCTGACGCTGATTGTCAGCTCCGCAATAAATTGTGTAAACGCTTCAACGTCTTCTGCTTTGGCTATTGGCCCGTGCGGCGGAAGATAAATTTCTGCATCGATTTCCATCATGGCGCGCAGCACGTCGAGCCAGCCATCGAACGACGGCGTATACGAGGTGTTAGCCCAGCTGTTGCTATGGAATACACCGCCCGTATGCAACGCCTTAGCATGCGGAAAATAGGTCAACGTGTCCCCATGGTTTTGTGCGGGCCCAAGATATATTAGTTCGACATCGAGTCCTCCGATATTTAGCGTCATTTTGCTGTCAAACAATATATCCGGCAGTACCAACACCACCTCATTAGGATCCTGTCCTCTTGCGGCGAATGGCCTGTTTTCGACTTCGAACTGGAAACGATCCTTTATCACCGCCTGAGTGTCTTCGTGCGCGATGAAAGTAGCTCCTTCTCGCTGGAATACAACGTTCCCCATGTAGTGATCGCCATGGAATTGGCTGTTCACGACGTATCGGATGGGCGCATCAGTAATCTCACGAATGTCTGCGAGAAGACGTTTTGCATCGTCCGGGTGCATGCGTGAATCTACAACCAGCACACCCTCATCCGTTATTAGGACGGCCGAATTTGAGCCGCCATGGTCATAGTTGAAATACAGGTTTGGCGCAACCAGACTGAGCTCGGCAACCGCCTGTTGCGAAATCATGCAAGCCATTATGATGACGAGCATGCCTACAGTTGCAAGAGAGGCGTAACCTGGCTGCGGCAACCCATCGAACTCTTCGGAGTGAAACTTTATTTGTGTTTCGTTCATATAATGAGGCTCGATGTCAAGATACGCATACGGTCGGATTTACGGCGTATACCAGATCGGCGATGTGTAGGCGCGCTCCTGGGTTGTCATCGGCACGTCGGACGACATCTCGATGCCGAATCGCAGTGCCTCGTACGCGGTCCACCGAGGTGTCGGGATCTCGATAACACGGGCGTAATAAAAGGCATGCTGGCTGGCATCAAAATCCGGATCGGTCCAGACGGCCATCAGTTCGGGCGAGCCGATCGAATTACTCCAGGTCGCCTTACTCACGTTAACTGTGTTGCCGACGGGTGGCAGCGTACCGCCCGCATCGGCCTGACGGTCCCCGCTCCACACGACGTCATACACTCGCTCCTCGGTCTTGCCATCGGCGTTAAGCCATCCTTTGACGATCTGGATGCGATCGAGATTGCCGCTGTAAGGATCTTTCAAAGCGGCGACGAGGAAGCTCGGGGATTTATCTGCCGGGGCTTTGCGAAGATCGCCACCCATTGGCACGCCCTTGGTATAACCAGCATTGGCCGGTAGCCGGGTCTCGGCGTCGGCCGCGGTGAAGTTCCAGCCACCAAAGAAACGTACTGTCATACGACTGCCCGTCGTCGCATAGGTTTCCTTACGCATCATCGCGTCGAAGATCGCCTCTCGGGTGTTCTCGGCAGCCCATACGGCCGCGTAACCGCTGGCAGCCTGTTGCCAGCCCATGACGGTGAAGTCGGGATCGGGGGCTTCTATCACAACGTGTTCCCAACGGTGCGGCTCGGGCTCCACGCCAGAGTGTTTGCCGAAGAAGTTCTCCTCCTCAGCTGTCGCCATGCTGGTGTGCGAGTCGGTACTGCCGATCATGCCGAACTTGAAGGGATTCACGCCGAGTTTCTGTTCCAGCACCAGCCCGGTCTTCAGGGCTTCGCGCGCGTATTCGTATTGCAGCATGTCGGGCGTTTTGGCCTCGGTGCCATTCAGGTTCGATCTATCCCACGTCTCGTAATCGGCGAACTCATCGTTGGGTGACAGCATCGGGTGCGCTTCGCCGTCTCCCTTTATCTGCGTAACCTCGACAATCGGTTCCATGCGTGCGCGCAGTTCGGCAAGTTCCGCGCTGAGTCGCTTGCCGTCAAACGTTCTAACGTTAAACATACGGCCGTTGCTGAGATTGCCATTGTGGGGAATCGCGAGTACCTCCGCACCGGTATTTTTCTGGAATCGATCAAGGAATCTCCAGAGGTCCTCGGGATTCTTGCTGTCGAACTGGGAAAACGGTATTAGTTGGTCAGCCTCAGTGGCATCGCCGCGGAAGAGTACATTGCGGTGTAAGTTATCGCCGCCCATGGTCGTGTATTCAAAACCGATGATCGCCGAAAAACGGCCCGGCTCGTTGTAACGATCGGCCAGCGCCGTGTAGGCATTCCACGCATTGCGCACGGCCTTGCTGCTCTCGAATGGCGGGTCCGTCTTCGAGAGGGAGGCAACAATTTCCATGGCCGTCGCGAAGATACGGTCCTTATCGCCGCTGATCAGTTCCTCATACCATCGCCGCCCGACCTCTGTTGCCAGGATCTCCGGGTCGCCGCTGAGTAACTGCGGCATGAGGCCATACATCTCGGCATGGTCGGAGACAACGAGGAAATCGAGGGGGCGCGAGAGCTTCGCGCGAAGACCGTGGGTCGTTGTGATTTCTTCGCCGCGTGCAAAACGGAAAGCATCTTCCTGTCCGACTCGATTCATCGTGCCTGCGTCAACCGAAATGGCGGTATGCAGGTGCGTGTCACCCCAAAGGGGCCGGGTCGGAAAATTCCGGCCGGCATAGGGCGAGTATTCGGTTGTCGTGATCTTGGCGATATCGTCTTTAGTTAGCGCCTCGTGATTGCCAGGTTCTTGCGCCCAGGCTACGGATGTCAGAGCGCACGCGGCGACTACAAGGATGGTTTGCGGGATGCGTTTCATATGGGGTGTTTTCCTTCTTTTTGTGCGGCTGGTTCATTCCCAGGCGCGAACGAGATCTTGAGACGACGGAAAATAACAATATACGCATAAACGGCACATCCCTACTGCTGGATTTTGGCTCTCACAGCATTCGCGAATCGTTCTCCGTCTCCATATTCGTGTGGCAGATACAGGTAGATCCAGTTGTCGTCACCAACGCCGTTGACCTGGTAAACGCTGTAGCCTGTCGCAGTGCCCTGTTCAACGAGGTCTACCGAAACAATCTCGTTGTTAAGAATGGAGTAGTAGTCGATCAAATCATCTTCTGTTTGCTCATAGGCGATGACGCGATAGTTGGTCAGAATACTACCGCCCTCTTTGATGGACAGGATTCCTTCGGAAAAGAAATACTCAACCATCTCGCCTTGTTCGAGAAGGCCCTCGTCGCGAAGTGTCTGGTAGTCGCCGTCTGAAACTTCATCAGCGCTCAGGACTCGCTCCGATGGCACATAACCCGTATCCACGAGGACACCGAGAACACCGAGGGCGACAAACCCCAGCACGAACACCATTCCGACAACACCGACTATCTTGCGCATCGGACTCTTGTGAATCGTCACACCCTCAACGGGCAAGTACTCCTTCACGAAGTGATTCGCGTGATAAACAGTGATGGCCTTTTCGACGGCGAGTAGCACGCCGAATATCCCGGCAACGGCCCATTCGCCGTTAATAAGACTTGCAGCAATAATGACCAGGAACAAGAGCTCGATCATGGCGTCCATCACGCCGAGAAACGGATGGCCGGTGTAAAAATAGCCTCCACCGGGCAGCCACAAGGACAAGTTTCGCGCCTTGGTTCGGTTCTTGAACTCTTTGCCACAACCCGGGCAATCGAATCGATCGACTTCAAGTACGTGCGTGCACTTCGGGCAAAGATGGGTCCGGTTGCCGGTTGCGCCCGGCGCAGCAAGCCGATTACCGACTTCCAGCAGGGCGCGAATCTTCTTTCGCTCCGAACCACGAACGTACAGGAACAGATCCTTGCCGCCTGTCTTGTACGCAATCTTTAGCCGGCTGCCCTTCTGTGCGATCGACTCCAGGTCGCCGTAACGAATCTCCGCCACAGACTCGCGATAATCAAAGCCCGTCGTTGTCGGTATGTGAAAGACACGCCGGTCAGTAAATACGAGCATACATCGCTTGATGTAAACGAAAATAAAACCCGTCGTCCACTGCTCAATGAATGACGTCGGCGATACCGCCGTCGTAATCGCAAGCAACTGCTCGCCATCTTCGAGAAAGTCTTTCAGGAATGTGACTTTCTCGGCAAGTTTGCGTTGCTTCTTCTCGATGCGGGGTTTGTGTACGCCCTTGTGATCGGCAAACATCGTTGCCGAATCGATCTTTAGACCACCAAGGCTGTCGGTGCCCTGAATGTAGGAGTCCGGTGAAAGTACATCGACCATGATCAGTCCTTGTTGTTGCTCTATCGCCAGAATAACATCATGCTGAGTTGCATCACTACAGTAGGACTCACACGTATGCCTTCACGAATTGCGCTGACCTTCTTAATCGCGGCCACCTTTTTCGCACCTGCCCATGCTGGCGAACTTGAGGGCGACCAACTGTATCGAGTGACAACTGTTCGAGCTGCTGTGGGCTCACTGCCGGACTTGCTGGACTCTATCGCTGCCAGACGAACTGGTGAGCGCCCTCCTCTCGTTATGCGTCATTCGCAAGGCGATCACTGGGACCTCATGATCATTACGGCCGTTGACCAGGACTCGGCGCTGGAACCCGGCTTTCTCGCCCCGAGTTTCGAGTTGATTGCCTTTGAGGAAGACCACTACGCCTACGGTCCATCGTGGGCAGATGTCAGTGCCGCGTATAACGACAACAGCTTCTATCATATTGAGATGTTCGAGGCGGCCCCCGGCAAGGCCGAGGAACTACTCGACCAGCGTCGCATGGAGAACACTTACCTCACTGCGACGGAGCTGAAACCGAACATGATTTTCCGTCGTGCAGCAGGATCAGATGTCGATGCCTTTACGATCGGCTTCCACAAAGACATGGAAGCGTTTGCGGCACCGTCGGACGTTAGCGATGAGGACAAGGAATCGGCTGCTATTGATGCAGGCTTCAAGGCACGCTCTGATATCTCGTTCTATTTGCGTTCGCTCATTTCCGGCCACCACGACACGCTCGCGGTGAAGGTCAAGTAGTCATTGTTGCCGGACTACTTAAGGCGTATTTCCTACGACGGTGAACTTGCAGCGTCACTGACTGTCCTCGAGGACCTGCTCGCACATCACGTGCAAAGCGTGCCTTTCGAGAACCTCGATGTGCAACTCGGTGCAAAACTGACCACGGACCCTGCCGCTGCTTACGAGAAAATCGTCCTGAGGCAGCGCGGCGGATGGTGCTATGAGCAGAATGGCTTGTTCGGTTGGGCTTTATCTGAAGTTGGTTTTGACGTTACCCGTGTAGCGGCCGCCGTGATGCGTATCGAACGCGGCGACGTCGCGAACGCCAATCACCTGTGTCTGCTCGTAAGAACTGCTGACGCGGACCAGACATTTCTCGTCGACGTGGGCTTCGGCGGCAGCATGATCGCGCCGATACCGCTCGCTGAATCCGAGCATCAACAAGCGCCCTTTCATATTGGTCTTCGCAAAACTGACGATGGTCACTGGCGCTTCTGGGAAGATCTCGGCAAGGGTGAATTCAGTTTTGATTTTCGGGACGAAAAAGCCGACGAAGACACCTTGACCGACAAGTGCGATTTCCTGCAAACCGATCCGTCATCAGGGTTCGTTCAGAACCTCGTCGCGCAGCTTCGCCTGCCAGATCAACACAAGACTCTGCGTGGCAAAGTGTTCAGCCTGGCAACATCAAGCGGCATCGACACGAAAACACTCGACTCTGCAGATGAACTGCTTGCTGTATTGCATGACGAATTTCGCATTGACGTTCCCGCTGTACGCGACCTTTGGCCACGCATCGAGGAACGTCATGAGGAACTGATGCGTGAAAAAGAACTAACAGACACGTACGAAATTCGGGGTCGGTCGAACAACAAGTCGCTCAGCTAGTCGACTGAACGTCATCCAGCGAAGATGGCAGGGTCGAATTGTGGCGTTGCCCATTTCCTCGTTCGAGGACAAACACATTGCCCGCCAATACGAGCAGCGTTCCCACGACGATTGACGTGTTGAGCGTCAGGCCCTCAAAGGCGATTGAAAGCACCAGCGCAACAACCGGGAACATCACCATGGCATAGCCGGCCTTGTGCGCCCCAATGCGACCAAGCAGGGTCAGATAAGCGCCAAAAGCGACGATCGACCCGAAAATTGTGAGGTACGCGAGAGACACAACGTAACCAGTGGCTAAATCAAAGTTGAACGTGTGCCCCGCCACGACTGAGGAAATCGCCGATAGCGCGCAGCCGTAAAACATGCCCCAGGCATTGGACTGCACGATGGGCAAGCCGCGTTTTTGTGCGCCCTGCGACGCCATGTTGCCGAACGACGCAGCCAGCGCGCCGAGTAAAGCCAGCACAGAACCGAAGAACACCGTGTCCGTAAAAGATATATCCCTAACCTGCGGTGCAAACAACGTCACGATACCCGCTATACCGAGAAGCGAACCGAACAGCGTGCGGCGCCCCGCCCTGACGCCAAAGAAAAACCGTGCATTTAGGATGTTCATCCACACGATTGAAGAAAATGCGATCGCCGTGAGTGCCGAGGTAATGTAAATCTGGGCCCGATACGCGAGTACGTAATTGAGTCCAAAAAGGAATAGCCCGAGAAGTACAAACCAGCCGTGCTGGCGAATGCCGAATGCGAGGTTCAGCTTTTTGTACTTGCTCCACGCGAACAACAGGAGTGAA
>Ga0255049_10001588_pt1 | contig 12457 bp, 13 predicted proteins | sample JV7_2_3_MG_FD_183615 | JGI IMG/M metagenome (GOLD analysis project Ga0255049, IMG submission 183615) | Seawater microbial communities from Jervis Inlet, British Columbia, Canada - JV7_2_3 | ecosystem: Environmental > Aquatic > Marine > Inlet | place: Canada: British Columbia | collected 2016-10-06
GGTCGTACTTATATCGCCCTCGTCGCTGTGGTTGCGATTTTGCTGGGTCCTTACGATAAACATGAGGGACGAACCCTGATCATCTCCTGGTCATTATTTGCCGTATTGGGGTTCGCGTTGGTATCGGCTTTTAGCGGCACTACTACCTTAAACGATATTTTGATAGCTCTGCCCGGCGCTGCATCTTATATGTTTGGCGCCTGGTTGGGGTCAATGGGTTTTAGACAATCGAGTGAAAGAGTATTTCGTCGCGGTTCCATCACCACCCTGCTGATACTTTCCGTGTTTAACCTGTCCAATTAGGCAAGCCTTGTAATCTTCGTACTCTTGTTTAAATCTGCCCACCTAATTTATGCAAACAGTTTTTGGCTACATCCAGTTATTCGATTTTAACGCACAGCATTTAACGTTTATTTTTCTGATTTTTATATGGTCGGGGTTTGTGCGCAGTGGTCTGGGATTCGGCGGTGCGGCGCTGGCCTTACCGCTATTGCTGCTGATTTATGATCGCCCACTTTTCTGGCTGCCGATTTTGTGCGTGCATTTACTCGTGTTCACCACATTGACCTTACGCACACGTCTGAATAATGTCGATTGGGGCGTTTTAAAAAAAACCAGTATTTATATTTTGCCGGGAAAATTGATTGGCGTGTTCGGGTTACTGAGCCTGCCTAACCGATGGTTGATAATCATCATCTACGGCATCACCCTGTTTTATGCTTTTCTATGGGTGCTAAATTTGCGCATCCGTAGTGAAAAAGGCTGGACCGATAAATTGCTGTTGGCAATGGGTGGCTATTTTTCGGGTGCCTCTTTAATGGGGGCGCCGTTGATGGTTGCGGTATATATGCATCAAATCAACAAACAAAGTCTACGCGATTCATTGTTTGTACTCTGGTTCATCCTGGTTGGCATCAAGTTGGGCACGTTGGCAGCATTTGGCGTCAATCTCCAGTTTCTAAGCGCATTAATTCTTGTGCCGGTAGCCGGTATCGGCCATGTTGCTGGACTGAAGGCACATGAATATATGTTGAAAAACGACGGCTATTTCAGGCAAATCCTGGGTGTTATTCTGATTGGCATCTCCGTTATCGGCCTGGGTAGTTTGCTTTAGCATCTTATCGTTCACCCGGTAAACAGGTAGAATTCCCAGCGATCATATATGAACATTCTGTAATCCTATGGCTAAGCATGACGCATTACCTTTAACCAGCAACCACTGGGGCACCTATCGTGTCGAAACCCAGGACGGTAAAGTCAAAGCCTTGCATGGCTTTGAAGAGGATGGTGATGTATCGCCCATCGGACCGGGTATCGTCGATGTGCTGGATGCGCCGTCACGCATCAAGACCCCTGCCATACGTCAAAGCTGGCTCGATTCCGGGCCAGGTGCGAACCCGGAAAAACGTGGCACCGATCCTTTTGTCTCGGTGTCGTGGGAAACTGCCGAGAAACTGGTGGGCGATGAGTTGACCCGGGTCAAGCGGCAGTATGGCAATAACGCTATCTATGCCGGTTCCTATGGCTGGGCCAGCGCCGGGCGTTTCCACCATGCACAAAGCCAGATTCATCGTTTTTTAAATTGTATCGGTGGTTATACATGCTCGGTGGATACCTATAGTTTCGCCGCTGCAGAAGTTATCGTGCCACATGTGCTCGGGAGTCTTTACGGTTTCCTGGCTTACGCTACCAGTTGGCCATCGATTATCGAAAATACGCGGTTATTGGTTGCCTTTGGCGGTATACCGATCAAAAACGGGCAGATCAATTCCGGCGGTGTCGGCCGCCATGTTCAACGCGAACATCTTGTCGCCGCGCGCGAGGCGGGTATCGAATTTGTTAATATTGGCCCGCTGCGCTCTGATCTTGAAGAGTTTACTGAATCCGTATGGCTCGCACCTCGACCCGGTACCGATACGGCGATATTACTCGGTATCGCCCATACGCTGTATGTCGAAAATATTTACGATAAGGCCTTTATCGATCGTTATAGCCACGGTTTCGAAATTTTCGCATCCTACTTGAACGGTGACAACGACGGTGTCAAGAAAACGGCTGAATGGGCTGCCGATATAAGCGGACTGTCAGCCGATAGTATTCGCCAACTGGCGCGGCGCATGGCCGGCACGCGTACTATGCTTTCGGTGAGTTGGTCGCTGACGCGGCAGGATCACGGCGAGCAAACCTATTGGGCGGCGATCACGGTAGCCGCCATGCTCGGGCAAATTGGCCTGCCGGGTGGTGGCATTGGCTTCGGCTACAGCGCTACCAATAGTGTTGGCGACCATGGCACTAAAATCCCCGGTGCTTCCTTGCCACAGGGTCAAAATCCAGTGAGCGATTTTATCCCGGTGGCGCGCATCAGCGATCTATTGCTTAACCCCGGTCAGAAGTTTGATTACAACGGTAAGCAGTATCACTATCCGGACACCCACGTGGTGTACTGGGCGGGTGGTAATCCTTTCCACCATCACCAGGATCTGAATCGCATGCTGGAAGCATGGCGCAAACCGGACACTGTTATCGTGCATGAATGGTGCTGGAATAGCCTTGCCAAACATGCCGATATCGTATTGCCCTGTACCACCCCGCTGGAACGCAACGACATCGCGTTTTCGCCGCGTGATCCTTATGTAGTGGCGATGAGCAAGGTCACCGAAGCCGTCGCATCGAGCCGTAACGATTACGATATTCTGACTGGTATCGCCCGCCAGATGGGGGTGGAACAGGCTTTCACCGGGGGCCGCGATGAAAGCGCCTGGCTACAATGGATTTATCAATCCACGCGGGAAAGCGCCGCGCAAAAAGGTGTTCAGTTACCCGCATACGAGGACTTGAAACGGGTTGGCTGGTTCAGACCCGAACCACCCGCAGATCCGGTGATCATGTTAAAAGCCTTTCGTGACGACCCTGTCACTAATCCGCTATCTACCGCGACCGGGCGAATCGAGATTTATTCACCGACCGTGGCCAGTTTTGCTTATGACGATTGCCCCGGTCATGCCACCTGGATCGAACCGCTTGAATGGCTGGGTGGCGATACCCGGCGTTTTCCGCTGCACCTGATTTCCAATCAGCCATCGACCAAACTGCACTCGCAGCTCGATCACGGCAGTTACAGCCGGGCCGCGAAAATCAATAAACGCGAACCGATTATGCTGCACCCGGCCGATGCGCAGAAACGTAACCTCAAGGCCGGTGATGTAGTGAGAGTATTCAATGAGCGGGGCGCCTGCCTGGCCGGCCTAACCATCGATGATCAAGTTCGGCAGGGCGTGGTGCTTATGAGTACCGGTGCCTGGTTCGATCCGCTGCAGCCGGGTAAGCCGGGTAGCCTGTGCAAACATGGCAATCCTAATGTATTGACGCCCGATAAAGGCACATCGAAATTAGGCCAGGGGCCGATTGCGCATACCTGCCTGGTTGAAGTTGAGATTTATCGAGACGAGTTACCTGCGGTGACAGCGTTTGATCCGCCAGTTATCCTCGAACGGTAAAAAAATCAAACAAGCCTTAGATTGCTACGATAATTACTCGCTAAAGCTTACCGTCGCCTTCATGGCGAGACCATTGTCGGGATTCGTCGCCCACATGACAGCATTGCCGTCATCCATTTTTCCATTCAAGCTGAACGTGGCGTTATCAAATAACGGGCTGTAGGCTCTGAATTCATAGCCTGCGAGCGATTGCTTCGGGTTTTGCTCCATGGCCAGCTCCAATAACATTGTCGCAGTTAATGGGCCATGAAAAACCAGTCCCGGATATCCCTCTTCATCACGGCAAAAATCCAGGTCATAATGAATCCGATGGCCGTTAAAGGTAAGTGCCGAATAACGAAACAGCAGGGTCGAACTGGGCGCTACCATTCGAGTCCATTGTGCATCGTCTGGCGCTTCCGGTGGCAGAACATTTTTTTCATCAGGTTGCTTTACATCGCGGTAGACGATGTTGTGGATTTCACTAAATCTCATTTCGTCGCCGACAAGGATGCGGTGTTCGACCTCGACGAAACAGAGTTTGCCGGTACGCCCCTGCTTTAGCCGCACATCGCGAACGCTAGATTCTCGACGAGCCTTGTCACCCACTCGCAGCGGCGCATTAAACTTTAACTGGCCGCCGGCCCACATACGCCGTGGCAAGGGAACTGGTGGCATAAACTCGCCCAGGGCAGCATGCCCATCCCGACCCAGATCGGATGCACGGACCGGTGTCAGGAAGTAAGCCCAGTGCCAGAGTGCCGGGATTGCATCGCCTCTGGCTATGATCCTGGGTGCCCGATCAAGGGTGGCTGCCATGCGATGCAGAGGCTCTGCCGATATGGTTTCTTCGATCGATTCCTTGTTACCTATCCACTGGCGCAGGTAGTTGGCATCCAGATTTGTCTGATTCACTATTACGATAACCTCGTCAAAAACACTATATAAACAGGGTCACTCGGGCCACCCAGGTACGCAGGTTGGGACTCGCTTGCTCAGTCCAACCTACGGATGACGAGTTACTCACGACTTCCATCGGAATTCGGGTTTTGATTCGATGTTATCGCGATATTTCAGCTGCACGCCTTTGAGGAAACTACGTAGACACTGATCTTTGCAGGCGCGATAGTGTTTGTGGCCTGGCTTACGGAAAAATGCGCTTAATTCGTGTTTGCTGAGGCGAAAACCATTCAGGGCTAAGATTTCCAAAATATCTTCGGCTTTCAGGTTTAATGCAATTTTCAGCTTATTAAAAATAATATTGTTATTTAATCGCTTTTCTGGCTCCGGCCGTGCGCCTTCTTTTTTGCCGCGTTTATCGTTGATCAATCCATTTAGAAAAGTGGCTAGCAGGATGTCGCTGCAATTCTGATACGTGGGGTCATCATCCTTTTTCAACCAGTCGCTGATCTGCTCGCGTGTCACCTGATGATCGGCTAATGCAAATAAAGCAATCATTTTCGAATCGCTAAAATCGAAGGTATAGCGGATACGGCGTAAGATATCATTATTGGTCACGGAAAATACCTGTTCTGATTAAAGCTCCCAGGCAGTTTTGGCGAAATGATTCACGGCCGGACTACCAGAAAGCCTGCAAAATGTCTGAAAAGCACTAAAAATGATAGCATTTGTTGTATGTCGTCGATACAGGATGGATTTGCTTTTTTGGCGATGGCCGAGATGTGATGCTGGTATTGTCAACTTAAAGGCGAATCGGTCAGACTGATGACATGAATAATAGAAATCATACTTACCACGGATATCGCTTTCCTCCCGAAATCATCAGCCATTCGGTCTGGCTTTATCATCGATTCTGTCTCAGCTTTCGCGATGTTGAGGATCTTCTGGCGGAACGTGGGATTATTGTTTCCTACGAAACTATTCGGAGTTGGTGTAACAAATTCGGTCCAGCCTACGCTCGATCGATCAAGAAACGTCGAGGCTCACTTGGTGACACATGGTATACGGACGAGGTTTACATCGTAACAGTTCGAGGTGAGCGACTATACCTGTGGCGCGCCGTAGATCAGGAAAGCTTGCCCCATAAGCGGAGCGAATGCTGTGGGTACGGGGATGTGCTTGATATCCTGGTACAAAAGCTCAAGGACAAGCAGTCAGCGGTGCGTTTTTTTAAGAAACTGATGAAGGGGCAAGGTTGCTCTGCCAGAAAGATCGTCACGGATAAACTCCCCAGCTATGGCCCGGCGAGAAAAGAAATCATGCCCACTTCAATGCATTGCCATGAACGCTATGCGAATAATCGTGCTGAAGTATCGCACGAGCATACCCGAGCACAGGAGCGGCAGATGCGCCGGTTCAAGTCACCTGGCCAAGCGCAACGTTTCCTGGCCGTTCACAGTCAAGTTCACAATCTCTTTCACATCGGCCGGCACTTGCTTCGTGCAGCTAATTATCGGTTGCTAAGAAGTCGGTCGTTCGAAACGTGGCAGCAGGTCACTTGCGCCTGCTGAACTGAACAGTGCCTATGAGTGGGCCAACAATTTGCCAACATTGGTTAACTTGACAGAACCTTTTCTATTACCTTGCCGATTTAATGATTCGGCGGATTTTGATGAAATTCGATGACATTTCTATCCTGATCTCGAATAAATAACATGACCCCACCATCGGGAAGCGTTATTGGTCCTTCTGTGATTTCGATCCCCAGTTTTTCTATTGTTGCCTGGATTGCCTTAATATCGGTAACATCCAGTGCCATGTGGGTATAGCCCGGGTGCCGCTCGGGTACATCCATCAGAATATTATTTGCGATACCCGAATCGGCATTGAGAATAAAATTGATATTAACGCCGCATGGGTGCTCCATTATTGCAACCGGCTCTGGCCCTATTGGACCTGCGAGGAATATAAAGCCAAGCTGTTGATAAAATTTTCTGGCCTGTTCGAGGTTGCTTACTCGAATTCCTACGTGGTTGATACCTGAAATTTCTTTCATGTTGATGCTCCTTGAAGAAGGGACCTTAATTTTGTCGGCTTAACATCCAAAATGAACCATCGGTTGGGGGATGTGCCACCGCGGATATTGAATCACACGGTGTATCGGTAGTTTATCATCATTTAACTGTCGATCAGCAAATGGCCAAAATAGGCGAATATGCCAATCATGATACCGGTTACAAACTGCGCGTGGACCAGGTAGGCAAATTTTCTTAACTGCTTCGGAGAATATCGCCAGGTCAGGAACATTCCAAACAAACCCTGCCAGATAACTAAAATTAACACTGCAGGAAAAAATAAAATATGCAACGGTATGCCCGTAAGGCTAATATGCATCAGGATAATCGCGACCGTAGCGACGCCGAAATATACATGGGTTTTATCTAAAATACCCAATAACCATTGGAAATAGGATGCGGCAGCGGGCGGAGAGTAGTCCGGCAGGATACGCTGTGCTAGCCTACCTTTGCCGATCACCAGTTTTAATAGGGTGCGAGTATAAATAAACATTAAAAACCATAACCCGACCTCACCAAAACCCTCGCCTATTTCGCTCAGAAACGTCTCGCGCTCGGGTGTCGGTGGATAGGTCGTGTAAGCGTAGATAAAGTATCCAGCCGATACGATAAAAACTATCCCTGTATAAATTAAAATACCCTTAATTCTTATTATTTTCGGCATCATTCTTAACCGATGCTTACGACTATATTGCCGACATAATGTTTCTTCATAAAAAATTCCTGCGCTCTGGCCAGGTGTTTCGAGTACCAGGCAGTGCGGGTATTGATATCGGTGTTATATAATCCGCAGGCTTTAACGCGAACCAGGACTTCACCCGGATCTGGCTCGGGTATTTCAATATCTTCCCGGTATTCGAGCTTGTCGAGACCGCCGTGTCCGGTGAGTAATACTGCTTTCATCGTGGTTATTTTAGTGTTGAATTTAACCCAATGGCATTGATGAAGGCGCTGAATAAAGTCGGTTTTTCAGTGCTGGTCGGCAGGGATAATACTTCATCGCATTTGGCTTCAGAATCCGCTTTTCTGAGACCGCCGAACCGCATTAAGTTGATGGCCTTAACGCGCATTTCGGATTCATCCAGCGCAAGTTCAGGATCGCCCTTACAGTCCTTGCGCCGTGCTGTAACGACATCACCATTTCGTGTCGTCACGCGAACACCGCTACCCCAGGAGCGCGGATAGCGCGAAGCAAACGGATCGACCACATGCAGGTTGGTTAGCTTGCGCAGATTACTGGTCTGCTGGCGTGCCGCCCCGGTAAATGAATCAAGCGTGACTTCACCATTTTGCAAAGCCATAGAAACACAGTGGTAAAGCGAGAACTTGGCCGCATATTCGTTATCGGGCTCGGGCCTGTCGCAGACATCGAGTGCCGCTTGATAGGTATCGATATCAACGCTTTGAATGTCTGAGTGATTCAGATTGCCATACAGCTCCAGTGCGCAATCGATAGCCGGATGCGTGTGGCGACAACAAGGCCAGGGTTTGATCGAGGTGAGGGGCAATTGCCATGCGCCACCGGGCGTGGCAAGAATAGCTTCGGGAATCGGATCGCCACACATACCGGCAAACATACCTTTTGCGCCTTCCAGGATTTGCGGTGATCCGGTGAAGCCATGCGCTGCCAGTTCAGCCGCGAGCAGCCCGGATTCGGAGGCGCGACCGGCGTGTAAATGTTTACTCATCGCGCCGGTTTCGATAAATTGCCAAAACCCCGAAGACTGCGTGCCGGCGTTGCCGAGCGCATTAATAGTTTGCTCCAGATCGAGATCGAGCAGGGTTGCTGCTGCCATCGACGAGCCGTATGGACCGCAGGTTGCCGTGTTATGCCAAACCTTGTAATGCGCCGGACCGACCGCCGCACCGATACGACACATGGCCTCGAAGCCGTGCAGGATGGCAGATAAAGTCTTCTCGGCACTGGCACCGATTTTCTCGCCAAGCGACAGGGCGGCGGGAACTACTACACATCCGGGATGTGTGACGGAGGTACGGTGTAAGTCATCGGTTTCGGTGATGTGGGTTAACGCTGCCATCAAAAAAGCCTGACGTTTATTATCCATATCGAAACTTTGCGCCCAGGCAATTAATTTTTTACCGGCAGGAGTAACACTGCCGGCGTAGGCTGTTGCCAGCGCGTCGAGCGTAAACATCGCAGCCGACGCGAGATCGTCTTCGCTTATCGGTTTATTGCGGATCAAATGAATCAGATCTTTTGTCAGGCTCACTGAGGTTTCCTGGTATTTACCCTGGGTTTAGCGAAACCGAGTTTCGCATTTATTAGACACGATTGACAATCACCCAAATTTAAACGCATTTTATTGATAAGGATCAAATTGTTGATTATCGACAATATTAAAATTAATAGGCAAAACTTCATGTCGAACCTTATAGGTGAAACCATGTATACGGAAAAACAAGTGTTTGGTGGACCACTGGTTATCAATGGCCGGCAATCGTCGCTGTCGAGAGCGGTTCGCGCTGGTGATTTCGTTTTTCTCACCGGACAGATACCGATGCGAGACGGTTCGCCGATGACCGACGGTACTATCGAAGATCAAACTCGCGCCTGTATCGAAGGCATACGCGAAATCTTGCAGGAGACTGGTTGCGAACTCAGCGATGTGGTGAAGTCGATGGTCTGGCTGAAAAATCGTGACGATTTCCCGGTTTTTAATGAAGTCTATGCGGAATATTTTCCCGATGAACCGCCAACTCGTTCGGTTGTGGTATGTGATTTCTTGATTGATATCCTGATTGAGATCGAGTGTGTGGCGTATAAGCCGCCTGATGAAGATTATTCGTATTAAGTGGATTAATTTCCAAGATTAGATCGAAGGTTGGGCTGAGGAGCGAAGCCCAACAAAGGGACAGCCTGCAATGATGGAGGCATTACCCAGAATGCGGTACTTTGATTCACATATCTACCCAATCAATTCGAGGTAGAACATAATGACGACCACAATAACTAGCAAACTGGATTTATAATTATGAACAATGCTCAACGGGTTTGGCAAAGCCTGGTGACGAATAATGTCGATAAAGTTACCTTCCTGCCCTGCAATAAGTTAAACGCCCTGATGCAGCATGTACCCGATAGTATAGATGTCTGGAATATTACCAGGGAGTCGGTTGGCCTCGGCCTGTGCTTCGGGCGCAGCCTGGCTGGTAAGCGCTCTGCGATGATGATCCAGAATACTGGCCTCGGAAACCTGGTGACCGAACTCTACACGATGCAAAAGCTGTATCAGTCGGCTTTGCCGATATTTGTCTCCTGGCGGGGCTACTACCAGGAACCGATTGAGGCCCAGATCATCTTCGGCAGTAAGGTAGCGGATTTACTCAATGCCATTGATGTCGAATACACGATACTCAAATCCGATGCCGATCTGGAAGACATAGACGCCGACATCGGCCAGTGCTTCGAAACCAACAAGGTCAAGGTTTATTTAATGTCGCCTGAGCTGTGGGAAACCAACAGCGCCGACTATCATGTGTTTGGCCAACCTAGAATTAATGCGGTTACTGTCGAAGCCGATGGCTACTCCGGCACACCGGGCGGTACCCGCATCGAGGCCATCAAGGTGATCATGGACTCGATTGCCGAGGACGATATCCTGCTCTCCCAGATCGGATTTCCATCCAAAGAGGTATACAACACGTGTGATCGCGAGCTTAATTTTTATATGCTCGGTGCGCTCGGCTCCGCCAGCGAAGTCGGCATTGGCCTGGCCGAGGCAATCAAAAACCGCCATGTCTACGTAATCGATGGCGACGGGTCTTTCTTTTTCAACCCGAACCAGCTAATTGACATCGCCACCTTCAATCCACAAAACCTGACGATTATCTGTCTCGATAATGGCAGTTGGGGCTCAACCGGCAACCAACCTACACTCAGCTCACAAGGTATGAACCTGAGCGCGATGATCAAATCGATGGGTGTCACCAATACCGTCATGACCCATGACCCGCAACAGTTTGGAGAGGCTTTGAAAAACAAAACGCGTTTCGTGCACTACATGATCCAGGCTGGCAATGACAAGCAGGGCGGAGAGATACCGCTTAAAGCGATGGCGATTAAACAGCGTTTTATGCAGGCGGTTGGTTCGTAAGAGGCTATCCGAATTACCCAAAAATTAGTAACTGATACCAGTTATCAAATATCGATGTGTGCCAGCGGGAACCTTGACAGTCACTTCCTCACCAAACTCACGCTTTAACAACGATCGCGCAAGTGGCGAATCGATGCTGATATAGTTTTCCTCGTGGTCATGTTCATCGGGCCCGACGATACGATAAATGCTGACCTTTTCGTTTTCGTCCTGGAGATGGACTGTTGCGCCAAAATAAACCCGCTCGGAGCTGGTCGGTTTCTCGCGCACTACGGTTAAATCCGGTAATCGTTTTTGCAGGTAGCGGATGCGGCGGTCGAGTTCGCGTAGTTCCTTTTTGCGATAAATATACTCGGCATTTTCTGAACGATCACCTTCAGCGGCCGCTGCCGACAGGGCTGCGACCACTTCGCGGCGCCTTGGCCATAGTGCCTTTTGCTCGGCCTCTAGCCTACGCATGCCTTCGGCAGTGATATACGGAGATTTCTTTGGCGATGGGGGGCGATAACGGCTCAACTTTGCAGTCTCATCTATGGGATTTATTTTACCTGGTAACGCGCAATAGCCGAATGATTGAAGCTAAAGCCGATGCCTGGGCGTTCGGGCACTGCTATATAGCCATCTTCAATTTCCATCGTTTCGTTAAACAGTGGCGCAAACCAGGGCATATGCTCGATCGAAATACAGTTCGCTTCCGAGGCCGCAAGACAAATACTATATTCGGTAAACAGATGCGAAGAAACTGGGATTTCATAAGAGGCAGCTATCGCCACGGTTCGGCGGAACTCGCTGAGACCACCGATACGTTGTAAATCCGGCATTAATACATCGACTGCGCCCGCCTGGAGAATGTCGCGCATACCGTATCGAGTGTATTCGGTTTCCCCGCCTGCAATCGGTGTGTCGAGCGCATTGCGCACTTCCGCATTACCCTTCAGGTTGTTGTAGACCACCGGTTCTTCGAACCAGACGAGGTTAAATGCCTCGAGTTCGCGTCCGAGCCTAATCGCCTGTTTGGGTGACAGGGACTGATTGGCGTCGGCGTATAACTCGACCTCCGGCCCCATCGCCTCGCGTATTGCTTGCACGCGTTCGACATCGTCGGCCATATTTTTACTGCCAAGCCGAATCTTCATGCCGCGAAAACCGGCATCGAGAAAACCCTGTGCCTGGTTCAGGCATTCGTCGATAGTCTGCGATAACCAAAGGCCGCCGCTGGCGTAGGTTTTAACCTTATCGCGACAGGCGCCGAATACCCTGTGTAGCGGCAGTTCGGCTGCCTTGCCGACGATGTCCCAGCAGGCGGTATCGATCGCAGACAAGGCCATGACTGAAAATCCTTTTTGTCCAATCGGATTCATTTCATTCCAGATATCTTGCCAGATCGCGCCTACAAATTGCGGGTCGCGTCCTTCGACCTGGGGAGAAAACCCGAGCAGCATTTCGTGTAACGCCTTTAAGCGCACGCCGTTGAGAGTGAATACATAGCTCTCGCCAACGATACCGCCATCTGTTTCGAGTTCGAGTAATACGCAACCGGCACTGCGGATCGAGTGGATTGCCGTCGCGATTGGTTTTTGCAACGGTACATCGACGAGCGTGGTTTTGAAGTTAGTGATTTTCATGTGGCCAGGCTGCTCTAAAGAATTTACAACAGAGCATAGCGTTACTTTTCCCGATTCGCTACCACTCTGCCTATACTGAGCTTGTGCGAAGTATTGAAAATATGTAGAAATTATTCCTGAGTTTGTTCGCTTTTAGTGAATGATGGTTTAAGCTCGGTAATATTCAAATCTCCGCTGCATAAGCGCCTGTATTCCCCTGCGAGACAAAATGGAAATACCTAAAACTATACCCAATACGATGACCGCTGTGGTGCTGACTGGTCACG
>Ga0255049_10001591_pt1 | contig 12447 bp, 18 predicted proteins | sample JV7_2_3_MG_FD_183615 | JGI IMG/M metagenome (GOLD analysis project Ga0255049, IMG submission 183615) | Seawater microbial communities from Jervis Inlet, British Columbia, Canada - JV7_2_3 | ecosystem: Environmental > Aquatic > Marine > Inlet | place: Canada: British Columbia | collected 2016-10-06
CCACACAGGTGGGATGGTACAGTGATGTGTGTATGAAACGTGAATGGACGCACAGCATGTGCGACACCTGCTGGGAAGAAGCAAACCCCAACAGACCAGCGACACGGCTACTCGACCCATCCCCCGACCGCTGCTGCGAATGTTGGGCCACACACACATCCGGCATCTTCGTTCGCGTCGACCCCGAAAACCTCGCATGCAAAGGTGACCACACACCCCAATAACCAAACACAGGAGCAGCCAACGTGGACCAGCTAGACGCAATCAGAGAACAACTCATCGTCGGGATGGCGAGGCTACTAGAAGAAAAAAACGCACGCATCGACAGGCTCGAAACAGGGATACGCGAAGCCCTCGACAACCCAGACCGCACGGAAGCCCCACTCGAATGGGCGCTAGACGACACCGACCAAGGGATCACACGATGACCACAGCACTCCAGAACCTAGAAGCAGCACGAGAAACAATCAGCGATCCGCTCAACTGGTTGCAAGGAGAAACTCACGGCACCAGAACCCAGGTGGCAGCGGACGGGACAATCACAGTTCACGCCACCGGGTGCGCTATCGGGCACCTCCACGGTTCCCCTTACGGAGCGTCGTTACATGACTACGCGGTTAGGGCAGACGCTCTCGACTACCTGAACAGGGCAGCAGAAACGATGTTCCCCGACCGGGCCACACCAGGACCACACCAGAACCAAGAAATGTACGCGGTGGCGTGCGTCAACGACCACCCCGACACGGTTCACGAAGACATCGTCGCCCTGTTCGACAAAACGATCATCGAATTGGGAGAACAACCATGAACAACAAACTGAAAACCGGGCTGCTCGCTACCGGGATCCTTGTCGCCGGGATCGGGGTTGGTGCCACCTTTCAAGACGAGAACGAGGCCAGCACTGAAACTGGTGTCGGACAACCCTCAACCGGAATGGTCGCCACCACCCATGAGCCGACCACGACCACTGCCATAACAACCACCACCGTCAGACCCACCACCACCATCCCGATCCACCCGGTCGTCGAATGGATCGAGGACGGTCACGCCGAAACATTCTTCGCGCTGTCGGACAGCATGATCGAGTTGTACGGCATCATCGAAGTCGCTGACACCGACGACGAAATGTCGTGGGCATGTCTCGACACCTGGTTCGAGTTCGAGGACAACTTCGACGCCTACGCGTTAGCGCTCGCGAGGCTCGACTCGGTCGAAGGTCGCCGCGTGTACGCCGCGTGGTACGACACTTCATGGGCGTTCATCGACCGCTGCTCCGATTTCATTATCGACGGCACCACAATCGGACTGATGTCAGACGCCAACGACGCCACCGACGATGTCATAGCGTGGCTCGAAGACACCGGTATATGACGCACTGCACACAATGCGCCGGGGGAACATTCCGTACCCGCCCGTCAGAAACCAGACACGGCCCGCCACCCGAAACGGACATGGAGAGAATACGGCAAAGCGTCGAACACGACATCAAGACACGACGGCCAGGACAGCCACGACTGTTCCAGAGGGGAGACATTGACCGATGAGCGGAGAAACCGATGAGATCATCATCGAACTAACGGAGCTAGTTGATTCGTTGAAAGCCGAGAATCAGGAACTCAAATCCGAACTAGGGGCGACACGCAAAGCAGCGAACAAGCGGATAGAGGAACAACAGATCACGATCAAAGAACAGGCTGATGCCTTGGCCGAAAAGTCATGAACACATCGGACTACAGTTGCTGTAACCAGCAATGTGGAGCCAGGATCACCCGTGCGACAGCCCACCAGTCGGCGTACTGCTCCAAGGCGTGCCACGACATCTACGTGCGTCGCTTCGATCGTCCACCCAACGCCCACCAGCGGCTCGCAGCGCGGCGGCGACGACAGGAAGGCGCTGATGATTGAGGAAGAATGGTGGGTTGTGTGGGCGATTTACGAAACCTACAACCACGTTTTCGGTGGGTCACATCTGACATCTCAGTGCCGTGTTTGTGGGACAGAGAGACAGGCCAGAGAACTCGCTGATCGTTGGCGTCCGAAGGGTTCACGGGATCTACGGTTCGTGATTGCCCCCTGGCAGGATTAACACAGTGTATGGTTGAGTTTATGTCTGACGTAGATGAGATCGAAGCGCGGACAGGCGTAAAGCCGAAGTACCGCAAACTCCAAGACCCCGTGACTCGCGGCAAGTTCCTTGATGCCATTCTTGACGGGAACTCGATCCGTGCCGCTGCCGCCATCGTTGATGTCGATCACACGACTGTCAAATCGGAGCGAGGCACCGACAGCGAGTTCAACCGCCAGGTAACTGACGCTATCGAGATCCGTGGCGACATCAGTGGCGGTCAGTTGAAGTTGACTGACGAGGTGAAGGCTCAAGTCGTCGAGGACGTGAAGACACGGAACATCCGCCCGATCATCGCTGCTGCGTCTGCCGGGATCGCCGAGTCGACGTTGCTGAAGGGCCGACACCAAGACCCCGACTTCGATCATGCCCTCTTGGCGGCAGAGCGACACAGCGTAGCGAAGGTGGAAGACACCCTCTACAAGACGGCGCTCAAGGGCAACGTGCGTGCATGCGAAACGATCCTCTACAACCGGTCCCCTGACAGGTGGGCCGCTCCGAGGACACTTGAGAGGCGTGCATCTAGAGTCGAGCAGCAGGCGCACGAGAAGATCGACGCTGACGCCGCCGCTGACGGCAAAGAGTTGACGTTGGCGGAGAAACAGTCGCTGGTCCAAGATCTATTGGCTGACATAGCGAATAGAACGCCTAACTCTTCAGAGTGACGCGGGTGGCTGGTACAGTACCCAGTCATGTCAATGGACAAATAGCAACGCCGGGGTCTGTAGCCCCGGCGTGTGCTTCAACCTCGAAAGGTCGTTAACAAGTTGAGCACCATCATAGCTAACTCTTCAGAGTGACGCGGGTGGCTGGTACAGTACCCAGTCATGTCAATGGACAAATCGCAACTCGGCGATAGGCGCGGACGCGACGGCTGGTACGTTGTCCCGCTCGCCGAGGATCTGTCATTACGCGAGATTGTCGCCAAGGGAGCGAAAGACGGGACATTTGAGATCTCGACGTTGACCGATCAGCAACTGGACTTGGTGCTGAAAGAGGCGTGGGCAGCTACCCGTCGACCATCGCAGGAGAAACCGACATGGGATTGGACGGTCTGGTATATCCAAGCAGGTCGTGGTGCAGGCAAGACCCGTACCGGTTCTGAAACGATCTGCGAGTGGGCCGAGGAACATGGGCCAGGGTTTCGGGGTGCGTGTGTCGGCCCGACGTTGGCTGACGTTCGTTTGGTGATGTTCGAGGGCGAGTCGGGAATCCTGAGTCGGATTCCGAAGGAGTTGCTGGCGACAGGGGATCTGGGTAAGGACTGGAACCGTGCGACTGTCGAACTGTTCTTGAAGGACGGCGGAAAACTTCAGGGCTATTCGTCTGAGGTTGCATCTCGGTTGCGTGGCCCGCAGCACCACAAGGCGTGGGCCGATGAGTTAGCGGCATGGGATGATGCGACGCTTGGCCCGATGAACGACACGACGTGGTTCCACATGATGGCGGGTCTGCGTCTCCGATCATTGGCCGGTCACCCCCAGGTAGTGGTGACAACCACACCAAAACCGAATGCGTTAGTGAAGTGGTTGGGTGGCGACAAATGCACATTGAAGGTCGCCCGATATCGCGGGTCGTCTCACGCCAACCTGTTGAATCTGTCAGAAGCGTTCATTGACTCGGTTATCAAACCGGCCCAGGGCACACGAATGGGCCAACAGGAAATTGATGCGTTGGTGGTCGAGGACTTCGGAGATGTATTTGATCTGGAGAATCTTGACATTGTGGCCCGTGTCCCACGAGACAAGAAAGGGCTGACGTACATCCGGTACTGGGACTTGGCGTCAACCGAACCGCACGAAGGGAACCGTGATCCAGACTGGACCGTCGGGACGTTGGCTGCTCTGGACACGCGCCGTCACGAAATGCACTACATCGTTGACTCCGAATGGTTCCGATTGCGACCGGGTAAACGTGACAAGAAGATCGCTGAAATTGCGGCAGCGGATCGTGACAGGTATGGGATCGTCACTCAGTGGATCGAGATTGATCCAGGTGGGGCGGGCGAAGCCCAACAACACCAGCTTCAACGGGAGTTGGATGGCGTGCAACCAGTGAAGGGGAACCGTCCTTCAGGGAAGAAGCATGTGCGTGCCGAGTTGGCTGTCTCCCCGATTGAACAGGGACGGGTAGCGATGGTCGAAGCCCCTTGGAACGGCGCAGCCATAGAACAAATGACGGAGATGACCACTGATGACACCCATTCCCACGACGACTTCGTTGACACGATCTCGGGACTGTTTTTCGTGCTCGGGAAACTGAAGACTCGATATAGGACGATGGGTCCGATCGGCACACCGAAAGAACCGAACACTCTAGGAAAGATCTGATGTCGCGTTACAAGAACGAAGGCCAACGATGCCTAGTCCCCGGTTGCGGTCGGGACGCTAGAACACGGGGCTGGTGCCGGATGCACTATCGGCGGTGGTTGAAGAACGGCCATCCAGGTGAACCGACACCTCGGATCGTGCATCAGAAACGCGATCCGGTTTGTACTGAACCGGATTGCGATAGACCCCATGACGCCCGCGGATATTGCAAGCGGTGTTACAAGAGGTATTGGCGTGGGGGCACCCAGTAATGGCGCATGGGAAATGTTCCGATTGTTATTGGGTGCGGATGGTCGCTATTGAAAGCGCGTACCTCCACGACGAACCCGATGACTGTCAAGGGATTCGGTTGGAATGCCACTTGAACCCGCCGACACCCACCGCCCAGAACGGTTTCGTGCAATCACTATGGCCCTTGGTCGCCGCTGATGATTTCTGTTCCCTGTATTTGCCGGTAGCGGTGACGCAAATTGTTGTTGAACCCGAACCTCCGATATGGGTTCGGGCTATTGAGAAAATCACGAGGAGAACTTTCTGATGGCTGATGGCGAACATATCCACCCGGCGTATGCGCCGAAGAAACACACGCACCCCGTGCCTGAGCACACGCATCCCCAATACGCGGAGAAGGTTCACGCTCACAACTATGCGCTCCAAACTTACGTTGACACCAGTGATGCCAAACTTGCATCGGCGATCGTTGCGCTTCAGAAACGTGTCGTAGATATCGAGGAATGGGCGAGCCAGGAACCCGACCCGCCTGTCGTTGAACCTCCGACTGAACCGGCAGACCCATCTCCGGTTGATGAACCTGTGACAGAACGTCGCGGCGTGTTGCAGTTGTCGGGGACAGTGATCGTGCCGCGACAGTCGACGGCCGTTCCGAAAGGGCGTGCCCCAGCGGCACCAAACAACATCTTCAACGATGGCCGTCCGTACGTTGGGCAAACAGAGATATATGCCAACGTGCCTCTGCCGATCTACTCGGCAGGGATGGACTGCGCGAAGTGGATGCGGTTCGTCGCGGACCAATACCTGCTCGGACAGATCAACGTCGTGTCCCCGGTATTCGAGGAGATCGCTGACGGGTGGGGCGCAATGAACGCTGACCTGTCGGTCACGCTTGGCAACATCACACAAGAATCAGGGAAAATATCGTTCGCGTGCAACGTGATGCCAGGCATCTTCTTCGCTTGCGCCGATGTCGGCTACGAACCGGCAGGGGTGGGCGACTGGGTTGACGTGTGCAAGTCTCGTCTCTCCGACAGGAACTGGCGTGCCAACCACAACTTCCGTCTGTCAACGCTCGTCACATTGTGTGCGGCGCTCTCAGCGAGGGCCGGTGGGCCACTCGAATCGGAGATCGCTCAGATAGCAGGATGGGCCGACGATCACATCCGCCGCACCCTCAACGGTGACCACAACAAACTTGAGGTCGACCGAGAACGTTCCGTTCACTATCAGATGATCGAGATGCAAACCGCAGCGATGATCGAAGTGTGGTTGCAAACCCACGGGGCAGGGATCTCAGGTTCCACCCTTTCCGAGATCACCACCTACCTGGTTCACCTGTTCCGCTGGATGGATGGGGTGGTCGCAAAAAACCCGGTCCCAGGTTCCACGCCGCCGTACACGTACACGAACTCGTCTGGACCACACAAAGACATCGGCCCAATCTCGAAAGGGCTGTTCGGTCCTACTGTGGAATGGATGGGCCTGGCGGGCTGGACATCGAGACGTTCCCCATTCCCTAGCCAGCACACGGTGTATAAATACTACGGGAAGGTGCCCAAGTGAGCGACGAGGAGGAAGAATCCGAGACGTGGTGGGGGTTCGCTAACTGCCTCGGTGTCGACTCGGATCTCTTTTTCCCAGAGCGCGGTGCTTCGACCAAGGAGGCCAAAGAGGTCTGTCGCGGTTGCGTCGTTCGTGAGGACTGTCTCGAATATGCGCTCGATCACGGTGAGAAGTTCGGTATCTGGGGAGGGATGAGCGAGCGTGAACGTCGCCGTCTCCGTCGCCAGCGCGCCCTCGCCCGTCGAGCTGCGGCGGCAGCAGGACTGTCATGACCGTTTCCAACTTTTATGCTGACACATTCCTAGCCGACCTCGACGACCAGTCAGTCCAACTGTTATGGACTGACCCGCCGTTCGGCACAGGGGACCGGCAGACATTGCTCCGCACAGGGCAGTCATTTCAGGATGGGTCCGTTGGGCAAACCGTCGACATGATGGTTGACATGGCAGCGGAGATGCAATCGAAACTGACCCCAACGGGTGTGGTGGCGATCTGTTTGGACTATCGGGCTGTGCATCAGGTGATGGTTGAGATCGACGGGATTCTGAACTTTCGGGGGGAGATCATCTGGTCGTACGCGACGGGCGGTGTGTCGAAGTCGTGGTGGTCGAACAAACACAACACGATTCTGCTGTTCGACATCGACGGTGACGGCGAGTTCAACTACGACCAAGTGCCCACCGAGAAGCGGTTAGCCCCGAAAGGGGACTACACGCACCCGAAGAAAATCTCGTCGGTGTGGACGAAGACGATGTCAACGACGGACGTTGAGCGGAGCGGTTACCCGAATCAGAAACCTCTAGCGATCGTCGAACCATTCATTGAGGTTCACACCGACCCCGGCGATCTGGTCGTGGACCCGTTCTGTGGTTCAGGAACGGTCGCCGTCGCAGCACAGAACTTAGGCCGTCGGTTCGCCGTGAACGACCTGAACCCAGATGCCGTCAAGGTCACCAAGTCGAGGCTTGTAACGGAACCGTAATGTACTGTTGGGTGGATGCCTGCTCTCGCAAACGCCATCGCCGCGCTCATACTCGCGCTCACACCCATCAATTTCGACGACCCGACCACGACCCCCGAAGCGGCCGTCTGGTACGCCACACAACCCGACATCGCAGAGCGAATGGAGCACTGGGACGCTCTGGCCTGGTGCGAAACAAGGAACAGGAACATCTCCGACCGGAACGGGCGCGGTAATTTCCACGGCTTCTACCAGTTCCATCAGACATCGTGGGAAGCGGTCGGCGGGACGAAAAACCCGAAGGAATGGTCGCTTGTTGAACAGACGTTTCGTTCCGAACGTCTCTATACATTACAGGGACGTAACGCTTGGCCTGGGTGTAACCGGATGTACGCACCACTGTGGGGACTGGAACGTCTATCTTGGTGAGCGCAGCGTGGAGCAGCCTGGTAGCTCGTCTGGTTCATAACCAGAAGGTCGGCCGTTCAAATCGGCCCGCTGCCAGTTCTCCCATGAAAGGCCGTGATGGCAGCAGACAGCAAACGTGACGTTTCTCATCCGTTCAGCGTTCAGGGCGTCACAGGTCTGAAGCATTGGGCCGGGATGATCGACGAAGAATGGGAACCGACCCTGAAGGGTCCGAAGGGTGTCGCCGTCTACAGGGAGATGCGTGACAACGACCCGATCACTGGGTCTGTGTTGTTCGCGATGGAACACACGCTCCGAGGTGTCGAGTGGTACGTGACCCCGTTCTCAGACCCTGATGAAGATCCGACTGACGAGGACCAAGAAGTCGCCCAATTCGTTGAATCGTGTATGCACGACATGTCGATCACTTGGGCTGACTTCATCGCCGAAGTGTTGAGCAAACTGGTGTTCGGCTGGGCATACGCCGAGATCGTCTATAAGCGACGCGAGGGGTATAACTCCGACATTGTGTCCCGTCATGAGGACGGGAAAATCGGGTGGCGAACATTGTCTCCGCGGGCGCAAGAAACTTTGCTGCGTTGGCAGTTCGACGATAGCGGTGAACTGGTTGGCATGGTCCAGAACGACGGGAAACAGGGTGTCTTGATCCCGTTGAATGACGCTCTCCATTTCCGCACATCAAGCCACAAGCAGAACCCAGAGGGTCGCAGTTTGTTGCGTACGTCGTATTCGTCGTGGTGGACGAAGAAACGGATCGAACGGTTCGAGGCGATCGGTATTGAACGCGACCTGGCAGGTATCCCCTGTGTTGGCGTTCCACCTGAGTTGTTTGATTCCGATGCCGACGCTGACACGAAATCGTCGTTGGCGAATTGGCAAAAGATGGTTACGTCGTTGAAGAACGACGAACAGGCCGGGATTCTTTACCCGAAGACCTATGACGAGCAGGGGAACCCGCTGATTACAGTGGAACTGTTATCTGCCCCGTCAAGCCGGATGTACGACACCGGTTCGATCATTGAGCGGCTGTCGCGTTACCAGGCGATGACTGTGTTGCAGGACGTGATCCTGCTCGGTCATGAGTCCGTGGGTTCGCTCGCTTTGGCTGACACGAAAAAACGGCTCGCCCGCGCGTCGTTGAAGTCGCAGGCTGATGAGATTTCAGCGACACTAAATCAGTACGCGATCGCTGACTTGTTGAGACTCAACGGGATGCCCACCGACCGTCTACCGCGAATTGTGTCTGGCGAGATCGAAGAACGATCACTTGATACGTTCGCTTCGATGATGTCGGCGCTGGCGATCTCTGGCGTGATGCTCGACGATCTCGAAACACAGAATGAGATCCGCGGCATCCTCGGGTTGCGTCAGATCACTCAGGCAGATTTGGAGTCACGCGAAGAGTTCGAGCCATCGGTGGAAGACCCACAGTCGAACCTGGACCGTGATGAAGCCCTCATCGGATGATCTTGGAGCTGTAGAGGCCGACCTGTTAGCGATTGCCGATGCCGCCATTCCTCAGGTGGCCCGGTTGGTGAAGCGTGCTGTTAAACGCGTCCAGGCTCAAGTGGCTACTGAAACGGTCGTTGCGACACCCCTTTCGATGATCCCTGAGTTGTGGGATTGGGATGAGATGCTTCGGCTCTCTGTCGAGAAAGACGAAAACGACGACCCCGATTTTGATGCGGTCATCTTGGCGCTCATGGCAGCGGCTGCTTTGTTGGATGGCGGCACGTTGGATATAGAAGACCCGTTCTTGTTGACGCGTGTCGAACGCGACATCGGGAACATGGTCATTGGGATTCGGCGGGCGTCTAAGGCAGCGATCAGGCGGGCTGTTCTTCGGGCTGCTGCCGGGGACATCGGTGAGTCTGAACTGGTGCAAATCATCCGTCGCACAGTCGGGTTGACACCTCGTTCAGCGAACGCCGTCTTTAATTACCGTGAGGCGCTGGTGAGGTTGGCTGAGGGCCGTGGGACGGTGGCTGGGGTGCTACGGCGTTTCACTCTCGCTGAGGGCGTTACAGAGGGTCTGACGCGAGGGAAAATTGAACGTCTAGTGAAGGCTTATGGGGACCGTCTGTTGGATGAGCGGGCCATCGCCATCGCACGCACGGAGACGGTTCGTGCCGTGAACGCTGGCCGGATGGAGTTGTGGCGTCAGCAGATGGCGCTTGGGGAGATCCCGCCGGATGCTAAAAAGGTTTGGCGAACCGCTGCCGATGAACGCGTGTGCCCGATCTGCGCTCCGTTGGATGGTCGGGTTGTTGCGATGGTTGACAGGTTCACCGGTATCTCCGGTGTGTCGACAATTTCCCCGCCGATCCATACACGGTGCCGGTGCTGGCTGACCTTAGAGGTCTAGCTGGGGTCTACGCTGACGGGATGGTAGATAGAGTCCTCATCTTCGTGCCGATGCGTGCGGGTTCGATGGAAGTGAACCGCAAGAACATTCGCCGGGTCACAGGAGCCGACACACTCGCATCTACGTCGATCCGCCGTGCCAATGACTTAGGTGACTACCTCGGACAGTGGGGGCTGGAGTACGACGTTGTGATCTCCACTGACGACCCTGCCGTCGAGGGGTTGGCGCGCTCTCATGACGTGCGAGTGTTCCAACGTGATCCTGAGCTGGCAAACACGGGGGCAACTTTGCAGGACGCTGTCGCCGAGTTCGTCGAATCGTCCCATGTGACGTACGGGCTAATTGTGGTGTTGCAAGCCACGTCCCCGTGGCTCGAACTGGCGTATGTGCAAGAAGCGGTAACGACGGTCTTGATGGGAGATGCCGATTCGGCAACCACGATCACGCCAGCGAAACATTTGATGTGGAACGGATCAGGTGAACCGCTGTTCCAACGCCGGGTCAATCGCCAATTCGAGGAAGAGGCGATGTGGTCCGAAACGGGTGGTTGCCATGTGACACGCGGGTTCCCTCGGTTCGATGGGGCAGATCCTGAGGCTTGGATGATCTCGTCCGATCATGCGTTGATCCCGGTGAGCCCGCTGAGCGCTATGGACGTTGATTCAGCGACCGATCTGTTGCAGGTCCGTGCTGTAGGTGAACGATCCGAGATCCTATACCTCTGTTTGGGGGACACAGAGCAGTGGGGTGGGGGTCATATCCGACGTGCGCGTTTGATTGCAGAAGAACTGGAACTTCGACACGGCATCGAAGTGTTCTGCCCAGATATTGCTACGAACGAGTCGTATTCCCAACCGGAATTGTTGCGCCGTTGGCAACCCGATTCTGTGTTCGTGAATGTCGAAGAATACGACTTGGTGATGGTCGACATGCTGGAGGAAGGCCACGACTATTTGAATCGGGCCGTGTTGACGGGTGTGCCGTGTATCGCGTTCGAGACAGAGAACGCCGATTCTGAAGTGCTCACAATCAATGAACTGCTGCCAACCGGGTCAGGTCATTTGTGCGGGCCGGGGATGGCGACGATTGGGCCGGATTTCTACGGGTTCCCCGTCAGAGAACACAAAGGTCCACTATCGCGAATACTGGTCTGCTTGGGTGCCGCCGACGTGAACGAGTGGCAACAGGATCTGATGTTCCGGTTGATGGACGAATTACCAGAGGTGACGGTGGTCGGGGTGATGAACCCCGACATGATCGCCTACGAGCTGTGGCTCGCCGACATGGCCGTATTGGGGCACGGTCGCATGACCTTGGAGGCAGGATATTTGGGGACTCCGTTTGTGGCGTTGGATCAGAATGAGCGTGAGAGCGACCATGTTCTGCTGCCAGGTTGTGTGTACGTGCCGCCTGATGTTTCCGATAGTCATCGTTTGAGGGAGATCATGAAGGTAGCCTATGAGTTGAACGACCCCAAGTTGCGTAATGGGTTGTCGGCACGGTTGATGTCCCAGGTGGACGGCGGCGGGGTGCAGAAGATCTGTCAGATAGTCGACAGTATGGTTATTAAGTCTGGGAGGGACTGATGAATCGTTGTGATGAGTGTGGGGCGTTGTTGCATTCGCGGTGCAGCCGTGGTCCGTGTAGGTGTTCGTATTGTCGGGACCACCCGTGGGCGGATCGTCCGGTGCCGGTTTCGATGGCTGAGCGGACGGCTTTGTCGAGGAAACTCAACTTTGGCGGTTGACACACCGTCACGGGGGGTGGTACGATCTTTTCATGACACATGAACAGATACCTTCCATCGAAGAAATGCGACATATCGTCCGGTCCACAGAGATCGACGAGTTCGCCGCAGCAATGGGACATGGCCGCAAGCGGTTTCGGTCGCAGGCCGACTATGAGTACGACCGGGACATTGAGGACCGCGCCCGAGGGGAGCGGTACTGATGGCTACGCAACATTGGACCCCAGCATCTATCCGCGGAGCGATGGACGACCTTCACGAAGGTTTCCCCGTTCTCGTCGACTGGTGCCCCGGCACCGGTTCACGATACGAAATCGTGCTCACCCCGATCATTGCTGGTGGTCTTGACGGCGCAACACCGTCAGGGATCTCCCCAGAAGGGTTCCCTGTGTTGGTGTCCCTGTCGAACTACGGGAACTGCTACTGGTTCGATTTCGATTCCTCCGACTTCCATGACGGATATGTCGCCGAGAAACTGTGCAACGGGAACCTGGCCGACGGTGGTGCCGTCGCCGATTTCCTGACGACTCTGACATCTCGAACAGGAGAAATGAAGTGAGCAACGACTGCCCGGTGATCGGGTGCGAATGGCGGAACAGCTTCAAGGCATCGAGCGATGGCAGTCGGGAAGCAGCGCTCCACTATCACTTCAAGGCCCACGAGGGCACGCATCCTCGCGGCACCTGCAAAGCT
>Ga0255049_10001593_pt1 | contig 12425 bp, 8 predicted proteins | sample JV7_2_3_MG_FD_183615 | JGI IMG/M metagenome (GOLD analysis project Ga0255049, IMG submission 183615) | Seawater microbial communities from Jervis Inlet, British Columbia, Canada - JV7_2_3 | ecosystem: Environmental > Aquatic > Marine > Inlet | place: Canada: British Columbia | collected 2016-10-06
GACTGCAGGCGATCGAGCCCGGACCATGAACCGTCTTCTGGCGTTTTATTTCATTCGTGACGATATCGAGTGCTTCATCCCAGCTGATCCGCTCGTATCCGGAGACACCGCGATTTTGTGGATTTCTTTCCCCGTTCGGGTCAAAGTCCACGCGCTTCATCGGGTAAAGCAGCCGATCGGGTGAGTAGATAATCGACTTGGCTGTTTGTCCGTGCGGGGCCAGTGACGTCTTGCGCGGCGGCGTAAACGTCTTGCCTTTCGCCTTGATACTCCACGGCAGGGGATCACGCGAGTCGAAGGTGATTGGCGTCATGCGAACGATCTTGCCGTCCTTGACGTAAACCGACATCGGGCCACCGTTGGCCATATTGCAGTAGCGGACTTCGCCGTTACCGGTATCGACGCCGAAGCGCCAGCGAACCTGCAGCAGTTCCTCGAGCACAAACATAAACCACAGCGCCTTATCTTCGGGACCATCCAGCGTCATGGCGAACTGCTTGGCCGCATTGATGCGTCCCAACTGGTCGTTCGGACGCGTCAAGACAGAAATCCCGAGGGCTGCCGTCTTGAAACCGACGACGATATCGGGGTCCGGATGGATGCCACCACGTGACGAAAGCTTGCCGTCCTTAATAATGAAATAGCGGCCCGGTCCTTCCTTGACCCTGATCTGCGCGATGATGTTTCGCTCTCGGAGGCGCTGCTGGTATGTTGGGTAGCGCCACGCTGTCAAGCGTATCGCGATAACGACTCCATACAGCATCACCGAAAACACTAGCGTAGTGAGCTTCTCCATGATTGTTCTTAGCCTTCCCTTAGATGTCGCATGCTGCCCAAGCTTCTGGCGTAACCCTTAATGATAATGGCTAAACCCCAAGGGGTGAAGAATGACCGAATCGAGGCGACGAATCTGATAAGCTTTTCCGCCCTGGCTTTTCGGTGCGGTGGACGTTGATGGATAGAGAAGTGACGGCGAGTAAGGGATCTCAGCGAGCCGACGATGGCGTTTCGGGCAGCACGCAGGTCCTGAAGAGCGTTTGCCGCAGCTGCCACGGAGGCTGCAGCGCGCTGATGCATGTGCAGGACGGCGAGCTCGTCAAAGTCCTGGGCGACCCGGAAGGACCGCTCAATCACGGTAAGCTCTGTCCCATTGGTGCCGCCACAACCGAGCTCGTCTATCATCCAGACCGCCTGAAGTACCCACAGCGCCGCATCGGCCCGCGCGGCTCGGGTAAATGGGAGCGCATCTCCTGGGACGAGGCGCTCGATGAGATTTCGGAAAAGGTACTCGCCATTCGCGAGGAATCAGGGCCTGAGTCAATCGCAATGGGTACCGGGACAGGCCGCCATCACATCCGCTGGGTGTCTCGTTTCGGCAATGCACTCGGAACACCAAACTGGTGCGAACCGGGGTTCGCCCAATGCTTCCATCCCCGGGTCAATACCTGCATCCAGACGATGGGCGACCTGCCGGTCTGCGATTTCACCGGCGACGTCGATCCGGAACTCATTATGTACTGGGGTCACAATCCCCCGCACTCGGGTCCCGATGGGGAGACACGGTTCAACGTGCGTGAGTCGCTGCTGAGCCGCCCGCGCATCATCACGATTGACCCGCGCGAGACAGTCTGTGCCCGCAAGGCTGAGCTCTGGTTGCAGCTTCGGCCCGGTACCGACGACGCGCTCGGGCTCGCGTTTCTCAACGTCATCATTCACGAGGATCTTTACGACCACGAGTTCTGCGAAAGCTACACCCACGGATTCGAGGAGCTCGCCAGGCACGTTCATGAGTTCACACCCGAGTGGGCAGAGCCGATTACCTGGGTACCGGCCGACAAGATTCGTGCTGCCGCACGTCTCTTCGCCGAGTGCAAGCCCGCGATGCTCGAGTGGGGCTGCGCAATCGAGCATACGCCGAATACGATCCAGACAGTCCGTGCACTGTCGATGATCCCGGCCATCACCGGCAACATCGACGTACCGGGCGGCTGGATTTTCGGCATGCACGGCGCCGGCCGCTTCCCCAGCCTGATCGAGAACCTGGATCCCGAGGTCGAGAAGAAACGATTAGGCTACGACAAATACAAAATGCTCGCTGGCGAAGGTGCAGACCTTCCCGCCTGCCACATCCCAACCTTGCTCGATGCGATGCGCATCGGGGAACCGTATCGTGTCAGAGCCTTTCTCGTCTTTGGCAACAATACGCTGACAACGTATGCCAACACCAAGCTCGTCTACGAGTCCCTGATGAAGCTTGATTACATGGTCTGTGCGGATCTCTTTATGACGCCGACAGCCGAACTCGCCGACATCGTCCTGCCCGCGGCCTCCTGGCCCGAACTCAACCAGATTGCGGCATTGCCGACGATCGCCGGCAACGTCATCATGGGCCAGCAGGAGGTCGTCAGAATCGGTGAATGCAAGTCAGACGAAGAAATGTTCGTTGAACTTGCCCGCCGCATGAAGCTTCCGGTCTGTACCGAATCGGTAGAGGAAGTGCTGGATGAAATGCTCAAGAGCGGCGGCCAGAGCGTGGACTTCAGGGGCCTGACAGAGCGCGGCTGGATCCATGTCCCGCAGAAGTACCGGAAATACGAGACTGACGGGTTCAGGACACCAACCGGCAAGATCGAACTCTATTCAACACGTTTCGAGGCGATGGGATACGAACCCCTGCCATACTACGAGGAGCCACCGGAGAGCCCGGTCAGCACGCCCGACGTTGCGGAGAAGTATCCCCTGGTTCTTACAACCGGTGGACGGATTCCGGTCTTTTTTAACTCCGAGCACAGGCAGCTTCCACTCTGCCGCAATGGTCATCCTGAGCCGCTCGCCGAGATTCACCCTGACACGGCCGCGGAGCACCAGATAGAAAACGGTGACTGGATGTGGATCGAGTCACGCCGGGGCCGGATCAAACAGAAGGCGAAGATAACGGACAAGATCGATCCGCGCGTTATCCATTGTGAGCACGGATGGTGGTTCCCAGAGAGGAAGGGGCCTGACTATGGAGTCTGGGAGTCGAATGCCAACGTCTTGACAGACAACCGCGCACCGTTCGACCCACAGATGGGCACCTATCAACTCCGCGGGCTTTTATGCCGTGTCGGTAAGGTCGAGTCGCAAGAGATGGAGGCCGCAACCGCCTAGGTCACGGCCAGCGACCGGCTGGCTGTCCTGCACCCACGTCAGCAAGGCGCATCTTGACGCCACACCGACGGCAAAAAACAGAAGGACCACTGATTTAGATGGACAACGGGCACGGAAAGAACGATGAAGGTCTAGTGCTGGGTATTACCGGATTTCAGTACGAAGATCTCTATTCCCCTGTCGGCCTGAAGCAACTGCACGAGGCCTTCCTCACCGAGCTCACCGGTCATTCCCAAGAGCTGCACCGTGAGTATCAGGACTACCTGAGCAACCACGGTGAAGGGATGGAGCCGACCGCCGTTTCCGACCTTCTCGTCCGGTTGGCGCCACATGTCGGAGAGTTCGTTGCCCGGCTATTTGGCGTGACTGCCGAGCACAAACGACAAGGTGACCAAATTGCACGCGAGCTCAACGAGGTATTTCTCTTTCGAACGGAAATCGTTGGCAAGCTAAAGAAGCATTACAAAGGTGTCGACACAGGTGACTGGGACGCACAAGCCGCTGAACGCATGCTCGAACACCTGATCCGGTGCGGCTTTCCGGACCTGGCCGACGATACAGACCGGGAACGTCGAACAGCGGCAGCGGCCGCACGACTGTGGCGCTGGTCAGGGGCGGTCGACGATAACGCTGAGGGCTCTGGCCAGGCGGGCCCCGGCGACTTGCGTGATCGACTGAACGCAGATCAGCAAGCTGCCGAGACATTTGCCGAGGTCACAAAACTCAACGACGAGGAATTTGTTCAGGCGCTGTTGGAATCCGTACGCCGCTGGGCCTGGCTCGCACAACAGGATGCGCAGCTTAAGCACAGCGTTGCCGGCTGGATCAGCTTCAAAGAACCGGAAAAGACCGACTTCAACGCGCTGGTGCCGCACGACGTAGAAGAAGGTGACGGTTATCCGGTGTGGAAGGGCCACGCCGAAACGCGCCGTCGGCGCGACGGATTCACTTTGACCGATCAACGCCACGATACGCGACAGGTTCTCTATGAGATAGATCACTGCATTTATTGTCACGACCGCGACACCGATTCCTGCGCGAAGGGTATGCGCAACCGGAAGGACGACAGCTATAAAGTCAATCCGCTCGGTCTCAACATCACCGGCTGTCCTCTCGATGAGAAGATCTCCGAAATGCAACTGATCAAGCGACAGGGTGACAACATAGGCGCGCTGGCTCTGATCGTTATCGACAATCCGATGTGTCCGGGAACGGGCCACCGGATCTGTAACGACTGCATGAAGGCCTGTATTTACCAAAAGACAGAGCCCGTCGATATACCCCAAATCGAGACCAATGTGCTGACCGATGTTCTGTTCATGCCCTACGGGTTTGAAATATACGGTCTGTTAACTCGCTGGAATCCTTTGAACGTCCACCGCCCCTACACTTTGCCGTATCACGGTAAGAATGCGCTGGTCGTGGGACTCGGGCCTGCCGGCTACACCCTGTCACACTATCTGCTGAACGAAGGCTTCGGTGTCGTCGGCATCGACGCGTTGAAGTTGGAACCCCTGCCACCTGAGCTTATCGGCGACGGTGAAGTGCCGCCAAAACCCATCAAGGATTTTGCTGCGCTTTATGAAGATCTGGATAAACGAATGCTGGCCGGATTCGGCGGCGTTGCCGAATACGGCATCACTGTTCGCTGGGACAAGAATTTTCTCAAAGTCATCTACCTGATCCTGGCACGAAGAAACAGTTTCAGAAGCTACGGCGGTGTGCGTTTTGGTGGAACATTGACGATCGAAGATGCTTGGGATCTCGGATTCGATCATATCGCCATCGCGACGGGTGCCGGAAAACCGACAGTCATCGGTATCGACAACAATCTGATTCGAGGGATCCGCAAGGCATCAGACTTCCTTATGGCATTGCAGCTGACTGGTGCGGCGAAGGGTTCGTCGCTCGCCAACCTGCAGGTACGCCTGCCGGCCGCAGTGATCGGGGGTGGGCTGACTGCGATTGATACGGCGACGGAACTCATGGCCTACTATCCGGTTCAGGTAGAAAAACTGCTGCACCGTTATGAGCGACTCTGCGCAGATTCCGGCGAAGCAAAGTTCCGCGAGAGTTTCGACGATGAGGAATCGGGAATTCTCGACGAATTTCTGGCGCACGGCCACGAAATTCGCAACGAACGCCAACGGGCTATGGAGAATGGCGAAAAGCCGAATTTTCAACCGCTGATCGACAGCTGGGGCGGCGTCACGCTCTTTTATCGCAAGGGCATCAATCAGGCACCTGCGTATCGGCAGAACCACGAGGAAATTATCAAAGCCCTGGAGGAGGGAATCGGACTTGCCGAAGGCATGAGCCCGCTCGGGGCTGTCGCAGACGAATACGGTCACCTCGGCGCAATGCGCTTCGAGAAGCTCCAGGCCACCGAGGACGGCTGGACAGGTAGCGGCGAGGAAGTCGAAGTGCCACTGCGAAGCCTCTTCATCGCCGCCGGCACATCGCCAAACACGATTTACGAGCAGGAGCACCCCGGCACATTCAAGATGGACGGCAAGTTCTTTCAGCGTTATGAGCCGCGCTGGAATGATGGCGAGATAGATCTTGAACCAATGGATGACATCCCATGGCCAAAGATCGGCAGGCCGGCGCCGTTGACGTCTTATCGTAAGGACGACAAATTCATCAGCTTCTATGGCGACAATCATCCTGTCTATGCAGGAAATGTCGTCAAGGCCATGGCGAGTGCCAGGGACGGGTACCCCTGGGTCGTCAGGCTTCATGAAGACGCGATCAACAATGCCGATCCGGATAAGCAAGCGGGTCGAGACACATCACTGCAAGCATTCTATTCCCGTCTGGACGATCTGCTCATTGCCACCGTCGTCGAGATCAACCGGCTGACACCGACGATTGTCGAGGTCATCGCCCGCGCCCCGATGGCTGCAAAAGGATTCGAACCCGGCCGCTTCTACAGAGTCCAGAACTTTGAAAGCAATGCACCCCAGATCGAGGGTACGGTCCTTGCTACTGAGGGACTTGCACTGACCGGCGCATCGGTCGACAAGGACCGGGGCCTGATCTCACTGATAACCCTCGAGATGGGCAGCTCGTCTCGCCTTTGCGCCAACTGGCAGCCCGGCGATCGGATCATTGTCATGGGCGTCACGGGTGCCCCGACTGAAATTCCAACGGGTAAGACCGTACTTCTCGCTGGCGGCGGTCTCGGCAATGCCGTCTTGTTCTCGATTGGCAAGGCAATGCGCGCCGCTGGAAATCGGGTGATCTACTTCGCAGGCTACCGCGAAGCCAGCGGCTTATTCAAAGTTGAAGAGGTCGAAGCGGCATCAGACATCGTCGTCTGGGCCGTCGATCCCGCTCCGGGGGTAGAGCCGCTTGAAGCCTCCCGGCCCCAGGACCGAAGCTACGTCGGCAATATTCTGGACACGATCGAAGCCTATGCGAAAGGTGATCTCGGACCACCGCCGATCGAGCTCAGTGAGGTCGATCATCTGATCGCGATTGGATCGGACCGCATGATGGCCGCGGTAAAGGAAGCCCGCCACGGTCGCTTGAAACCGTATTTGAAGCCAGGACATACGGCGATCGGGTCCATCAACTCTCCGATGCAGTGCATGATGAAAGGCGTCTGCGCACAATGCATGTGCAAACACGTAGACCCCGACAGCGGCGAGGAGTACTTCGTCTACTCCTGCTACGACCAGGATCAGGATCTCGATAGCGTCGATTTTCCGAATCTGAATGCACGCTTGCGGCAGAACACGGTCCAGGAAAAAATCTCCAACCGCTGGCTGGGTTGGCTTCAGCAGAATTCGCCGTGACACAGGCTAAGGACAGCGTCGGCACATCGCGCACGCGCGAAGACTTCGGGCGGACATACGAACAGTTTGCCGTCGGGGATATTTATGAGCACCGCCCCGGCCGGACCATTAGCGAAACCGACAATACCTGGTTCTCGCTCTTGACCATGAACCAGAACCCGCTGCACATCGATGCCGCTTATTCATCGAAGACGGAGTTCGGTAAACCCCTGGTTAATAGCTGCCTCATGCTGTCGATTCTCGTTGGTATGAGCGTCACCGACGTGAGCTATAAAGCCATCGCAAATCTGGGTTGGAACAACATAAGACTGACGGCGCCCGTGTTCGCAGGCGATACGATTTACGCGGAATCGGAGGTCCTATCTAAGCGCGAATCGAAATCACGACCGACACAGGGCATCGTCACCGTGAAGACCACGGGTAAAAAGGCGGACGGCACGGTTTTCATGACCTTCGAGCGGACCATACTGGTCCCGAAGACTGGGCACGATATCGATGAGTCGCCATGAAGGGATTTCGAGCTTGATGTGAAGCTGCTTATCTCGCCGAACGAGCTGGCAGCAGACGCATCCTGCGTCGTCTTCGACTGCCGTTTTTCGCTGATGGATAAGCAGGCTGGTTTTCATGAATATGCGGCGGGACATATCCCAGGTGCCAGGCATGCTGACCTCGAGCGAGACCTCAGTGCTGCGCCCGGCAAAGCCGGTCGACATCCCTTGCCTGACAGGGCCGACCTGGCAACTTGCCTGCGGACCTGGGGTATCCGCAATGACTCGAGGGTTGTTTGCTACGACCAAAACTCGAGCGCCTTTGCGGGTCGTTTCTGGTGGCTCGTTCGATGGTTAGGTCACGCAGACGTTTCCGTGCTCGATGGCGGGCTCGACGCCTGGATTGCTGGCGGCTTTGAAACAGAAGCTGAATCAGTCTCGCCCGACCAGGGCGACTTCACCGAGCGCTCCCCGCTGACGAGAACGTGTTCGCCAGAGGACTTGCCTGATGCAAACGTCAACCTGCTGGACGCCAGAGACGCAGCCCGTTTCCGGGGCGAATCCGAGCCGCTTGATTCGGTTGCCGGCCACATTCCGGGCGCCCTGTGTGTTCCTTTTGTCAACAACCTGGCGGGCGGGCAATTCAAGTCTCCCGAGGTTCTCCGGAAGCAATTTCGCACACAGGCCATCCATCCCGAGAGTGAAATAGTCTGTTACTGCGGATCGGGCGTCACCGCGACACACAATATCCTGGCGCTGCTTCTCGCCGGCTATCCGGAGCCCGCTCTTTATCCCGGCTCCTGGAGTGAGTGGATCACGGACCCGAATCGGCCCGTCGAAACCGGATAGCGAAGGATCAGATTCGCCTGCTAGATTGCCGAGTGCCAGCGATTGATGAACGCAAGAAACTTCGATCCATCGTAACTCTTCTCGCCGTCCTCGAGCAGCAGTGTGTTTTGCGATTCGAGAACCGAACCGTCAGCGGCGAGAATCCAGAAATGTGGATAACCGATAGCTTCAGGCAGTGTCGCAAAAAAGCTCTCGTTCATGTTCTCGTCACCGAGATAGACTTTGACGACAACAAACGTTTCTTTGAGAGGCGTTGCGATGTCAGGATTATCTACGAGAAACCGCTCGAGATAGTGACACCAGATGCACCAGTCGCCACCGGCGACGATGAGTATTAGCTTGCCATTCTCCGCTGCCTCTGCGCTCGCGGCGCTGACCTGCACGAATGGATCGGCCGCTGGGTCATAACCCAGCTCCTGTGCTGGCACGTTCGCCGGAGCAATCACTGCCAGGACTGTCGCCAGACCCAGGAAATGTGTCATCGGTCGCATGCTTCAGTCTCCTCATCCGGCGAGCAGCATGTCACCGGTGCATTGAAGCATGCACCATGCACCAGCAGGAGAGCGATTTCCATTCACCTGCCGCGGTCGTTTCCAAGTATCATCGCGCCAGCCAATAACCAGATCCTGCTGAGGAGCGAAAAGAAATGGCGACGATTAGCGACGTATCCATTATCGATTCAAATACTGCTGAAGCCGTGTCCGTGGAATCCGGCCTGGAGCGGACGATTTGCAGTGCGAGTCTGTGCGGCTCAAAGAACCTGACCGTGTACCGGCGGACGATTGAGTCGGGACGGCAGTTTAATGTGGACACTGGCGACGATTACCATCTCGTTTATGTAATGCAAGGCTCGGACGACGGCCTTATTCGCTTCAACGGTGAATCAAATGCCGCTGTCGAAGGTGCCGGCGTTTTGCTCGTACCGGGAGAATCGGCCGGAATCGAAGCCTTGAACTCGGATCTCGAGTTGCTGCACATGGTGACGCCTCAACCACCTGCCGGCGTCGAAGATGGATTGTCCGGTGGTCCCGGTTACTTCTTCAACCGCCAGACGCTGCGCGCACTTTCCGACGCCAGCGGCGGTCGAGTCCGCCGATTTTGTGCCGAGTCGAGCGTCAGGCTACTCGATGGCAGCCGGCTCACGCCGACCAATGCGATCCAGGCAGGTGAGATGCATTACAAGGAAGGCGGCGCGTCTCCGTATCACATGCACACGGGCACCGACGCCAATCCCGATGGCGCCGCACACTGCTATATGACGTTCAAGGGTCGCGGCAAAGTCGATGTGGGCGAAACGTCGCAAGAGATCGAACCAGGTACGCTCGTCTACTTCCCGCCCGGTGTGCCGCACCAGCTGAACGCCCACGGCGGTTCGCTCGATTATTTCGAGATTCAGGCCTGGCGCAGCTTCAAGACGAGCATTCTGAGCGAAGATCCGCTCGGTCTCCGGTGGTATTACGAGACTGAGCAACCGGGCGACGAGCGCGTGGAGTGGAATCAGAGCTAATCCAGCGACGCGAGCGCTGGCGTTACCCACAGCGGGTCAGAGCAACGCTCGCCGCACCCATTCCGCACGACGATTCGTAAACGAGGTCCGCTAACAGGCCGAAAATCCTATGCGTCAACCTAAGGGCCTTTGGGTCCTGTTCATCACCGAGATGTGGGAACGCTTCAGCTATTACGGCATGCGTGCTCTGCTCGTTCTCTACCTGATCGCCTCGACGCGCGATGACCTCTCGGCTGGCAACCCGGGTTTCGGCTGGTCTGAGGAATCCGCTTACCTGCTCTATGGCATCTATACCTGGGCCGTCTATCTGACGCCGATTCTCGGTGGGTTCCTGGCCGATCGCTATCTTGGAACGCATCGATCCCTGCTCACCGGTGGCTGGATCATCGCATCCGGCCATTGCCTGCTTGCAGCCACCGAGCTCTTCGGCATCACGGCAGGCGAGGCCGTCACTCTGGAAACGGGGCCCGGTGCACTACTGTGTTTCCTGGCGGGGCTCTTTCTCATCGTCATTGGAACGGGCTTCTTCAAGCCCTGCGCAAGCGTCATGGTCGGTCAGCTCTACGAACCGGGCGACACCCGACGTGACGGCGGGTTCACCATTTTCTATGTCGGCATCAACATCGGCGCGGTGCTTGCAGCGGTCGTTGCTGGCACGCTCGGCGAAACGCTTGGCTGGCACTTTGGATTTGGCTCCGCTGCCGTTGGTATGGTCCTCGGCATCACGATCTATCAGGCGATGCGGCCACGCTACCTGGGCAATATCGGCTTATCGCCCCCACGCAGGGTGAGCGGTGAACGTACCGACACCTCATCGTCGCTCTCGCGTATCGAATGGCAACGGATTGCCGTGATTCTCGTGCTTGCGTTCATCGGCAACATCGCGTTCTTTACCGCATTCGAGCAAGCGGGCAGCTCGATGAATGTTTTTGCCGCACAAAGCACCGACCGGTCCGCCTGGGGTTGGCTCGACGGAGGGTTTCCAGCCACCTGGTTTCAGGCCATCAATCCCGCAGCCGTTATCGTCTTTGGGCCCGTATTCGCCTGGATGTGGGTCGTTCTGAGCCGGTATGAACTCAACCCCTCCACACCACTGAAGTTTGCCTTCGGACTCTGGCTGCTCGGGCTCAGTTTTATTGCCATGGTGCTCGGCGCAATCGAGGCGCGCTCAGGACTCGCCGGACCACACTGGCTCCTGATCACCTACATTGTCTATACCTGGGGCGAGCTCTGTCTGTCACCGATCGGGCTTTCCATGGTGACAAAGCTCGCACCAATGCATTTGCAATCGCTGATGATGGGCTTGTGGTTCTTTTCGTTTTCTGTCGCGAACCTGCTCGCCGGACTTGCTGCCCGTTACTCCGTGCGGCTCGAAGCTGGCGAGTCAACCTTCATCATAGAGGGCCTGCCGGGTTTCTATCTGCTGCTTGTCGTTGGCCCTGTCGTGGTCGCGACGTTGCTATTTATGTTAACGCCGTTACTTAAACGATGGATGCACAGTGTGACCTGAGTCCGGGCCACATGGAACCGAGTCGAAAAACAGAAACTACCGGCGCTGCCCCTTGAGCTTTTGTGCTGCCCGATATCGTGCTTCAGCTTCCACGAGTTCGGACTGCGCCTGCTCGATATCGATTTCGCCGTGACGGCCTTCGAGCGCTTCCTTGGCCCGTTCACGTGCCACCAGAGCCGCGTCCTCATCAAGCTGATCGGCATGCAATGCGCTGTCGGCAAGCACGGTGACAAGATAGGGCTGCACTTCGATGATGCCGCCCGTAACGTAAAAGAACTGTTCCTCGCCGTCTTCGCCTTCGATACGAATCGAGCCGGGTTTCAGGTCCGTCAACAACGGCGCATGCCGCGGTGCAATGCCAATCTCGCCCATTCTGGCCGGAGCAAAGACCATTGTGGCCTCGCCCGAATAGATCGCGCCTTCGGCGCTGACGATATCGACGTGAAATGCCATGTCTTAAGACCTCCTGACAACCGCCTTACTGCAGCGTCTTCGCCCTCTCTTCGGCTTCCTCGATCGTACCGACCATGTAGAACGCCTGTTCGGGCAGATGATCGTACTCACCATCGACGATTGCCTTGAAGGCACGGATCGTATCCTTGAGCGTAACGTATTTTCCCGGCGTGCCGGTAAACGTCTCGGCGACACTGAACGGCTGCGAGAAGAATCGTTCGATCTTGCGTGCACGCTGGACGGACAGCTTATCCTCTTCGGACAGCTCGTCCATACCGAGAATCGCAATAATATCCTGCAGCTCCTTATAGCGTTGCAGAATCGCCTGGGCGCCGCGCGCGACATCATAGTGCTCCTGCCCGACGACGTTCGGATCGAGCAGGCGGCTGGTCGAATCGAGCGGATCGACAGCGGGATAGATACCAAGCTCGGCGATGTTACGCGAAAGAACCAGCGTTGCATCAAGGTGAGCAAAGGTCGTTGCCGGCGACGGATCTGTCAGGTCATCGGCGGGAACGTAGACGGCCTGGAACGAGGTGATCGAACCTGTCTTCGTCGACGTGATGCGTTCCTGCAAGACACCCATCTCTTCAGCCAGTGTCGGCTGGTATCCGACGGCCGACGGCATGCGGCCCAGGAGTGCAGAAACTTCAGTACCCGCGAGCGTA
>Ga0255049_10001596_pt1 | contig 12417 bp, 9 predicted proteins | sample JV7_2_3_MG_FD_183615 | JGI IMG/M metagenome (GOLD analysis project Ga0255049, IMG submission 183615) | Seawater microbial communities from Jervis Inlet, British Columbia, Canada - JV7_2_3 | ecosystem: Environmental > Aquatic > Marine > Inlet | place: Canada: British Columbia | collected 2016-10-06
CGTTTGACGCCAGCACGCAGTCAACCCAGAGTCGTTCAGGCAATTCGCCGCGCTGTGACGCGTTGTAGTTGTCTTCTGCTTCCTGGAGCGTCGGGATCAGTGTGAAGAGCGAGCGCTGGGTTCTTGTTCTGTCCGCTGGCATGCCATTGACGCGAGGTTCTTCCGATAGCACGAAGTTGACCTTGCCGGCCGGGCCGTCCATGCGGATATTGGCAACGTCCTGCCGGAACGACGATTCAAGTTCGGTCGCGTCAACGAGTCTGAGAAAGGTACGCTTTGGATCGGCATTGGAGACAACGAGCCTTGCATCCAGGCTGTCACCCGATTCGAGCGTTACGCCACAGACTTTGCCCGATTGCACATTGATTTTTGCGACCGGCGAGCCTGTTCGGATTTCTACGCCCAGATCTTCACAGGCAGAACGCAGCGCCTGGCTAATCGCACCCATGCCGCCAATAACGTGTCCTTGCCACGCCTGCTGCTCGGCATCACCGCCGCCTAGCAAGTGAAACAACAGGCCCATCGCAGTGCCCGGCTGATAAGGGCCGCCATGCTTGCCGTACAGGCTATTCGACAATACCAGTCGCTTTAGTTTGTCAGATTCAAAGCGTTGATCGAGGAACTCACCGAGTGAACCGGTCAGGAATTTCGTCAGGCCGCTGATGTCATCGCCATCAACGCCACGAAAACGGCGGTACATACGCCACATTTCGGAAAATTTCTTCAAGCCACCGGCATGCAGGTCAGGTGGCGCCTCCAGGAAGAATGGCTGCAGGTAGCCGGCCAGGCGCTTGAGTTCGGATTCGGTATCGAAAAACGCATCGATGTCGTTTGGCGCGAACTGTTCCAGTTCGCGGCGCATCTGGTCCTCATCAGACCACCAGCCAACGACATTGCCGTCGTCGAATGCAGCCTGAACCCCCGGGTCGCAGGCGACCATTCGCAAACCGTACGATCCGAGCTTGAGATCGCGTATGATCGTCGGCCGCAACATACTGGCGATGTAGGAGGCCGTGGAAACACGGCATCCGGGAGCGAGTTCGGGATCGACCTCTTCGGTCACGGCGCAGCCACCGACAATATCCCGGCGCTCGAGCACGAGCACACGCTTCCCGGCGCGGGCGAGATAGGCGGCGGCAGTCAGGCCATTGTGGCCGGCTCCGATGATGATGGCGTCGTATTGCATACAGGCGTGCAAGCAGGTTGAATGACCAGAATACTGGATCGTAGTAACAAGGACTAACCCGGAATGGCAGACAGACTCCCCAAACTCGTGGCAACCTCCGTCGTGCGCGGCAGTCAGCAAGGAGAAAGCCACGGCGGCATATTCACGATCGATTTCGAGACACGCGAATGCCGGCAGCACGTTGACTGGAATACCGGCGAGATTGATTTCGACGGGCGAGGCGCTGACCGTGGGCTGCGCGGCATCGAATTCGATGACGACTTCATCTATGTCGCCGCCAGCGACGAACTGTTCCGCTATGACCGAAATTTCAGCATCAGCAGTTCATTCCGCAACCCTTATCTCAAGCACTGCCATGAGATCTCGCGCATGGACCGCACCATATTCATGACATCAACCGGCTTCGACAGCCTGCTGGCATTTGATATCGACCAGCGAAACTACGTCTGGGGTATCCAGATTCAGCGCATATTGAATGGTTGGCAGGGCGCTGTATTCGATCCGCGCACCGGCATCGGCCCTACACCGTCCAATCATTTTCACATCAACATGGTGCACGTTGACGGCAGCGGCATTTATGTCAGCGGGCTGCACACTGGGGCGATGCTGCATATCAACAGCCAATTTGAGATCAAGGTTGTCTGCAATATTCCCCTGGGTGCACACAATGCCCAGCCTTATCGCGATGGTGTCCTCGTCAATGATACTAAGAGCGATGCGGTTCGCTACTCCGGCCGCGATGGTGAGAGCAAGGCATTCAAAGTCATAACGTATGATGAGAAAGATATCGAGTTCGCCGGTATTGACGACTCGAATGTCGCGCGCCAGGGTTTCGGCCGTGGCCTGGTAGCGATCGATGACAGGCTCATTGCCGGTGGCTCCTCGCCGTCAACAGTCACGTTGTACGACATGGAGAGTGACAAGCCGGTTGGCTCGGTCAATCTGACGATGGATATTCGCAACGCCATTCACGGGCTCGAGGTCTGGCCTTACGACTAAAAAAGGGGTCAGAGCCCTCGGGCTCTGACCCCTTTCGGGTGTTTCAGCCTAGCCGCCCCAATGCTTGGTGAAGCGGATACCGTACTCGCGCGGCCGGATGACCGACGTGCGCCGGCGGCCGAAGAATGGCTCGAAGTCACTCACATCATGGTAGAGCTGACCACGTTCGTCCGTAAGGTTGTTAATAAAGATGTTGGCTTCCCAGTCACCACCAACCAGGCCAAGCCTGACGCTGGACCAATTGTAGGCTTCCTGTGTCAGCTGAGGTGTATTAACGAGACTGACGGCGCCAGTATCTTCATCAACGGTAGATACCGGAAATGCCTGCACCTGGTTCAGCGATTTGCCAGTGTGGCTGAACTGGAACTGGAAGAAGCCTTCGTTGGAGCCCATGACGTTCATCGGCCAGTTGTACTGGGCGAATAGTGACGCCTTGAACTCGGGCGCGAACGGTAGCTTCGATCCCTTACCAACCGCATCAACACCCGGAACATCATCATCCAATTCCGACTCGAGCCAGGTTGCGTTGATTCGCAGCGAGAACTGGTCCGTCGGCAGTGCTTCGATCGAGAGTTCAACGCCATCGGAATGTGCGCTGCCGGCATTGAAGACGCCCTTCTGCCAAGGCTGGCTGCACGGCGGAGTGGGATCTATCGCACAGGGAATATTCGATGGGTCAACAACCTCGAGCTGGTAGTCGACCCAGTCCTGGAAGAAGGCAATGACGCTGACGTTCATTCGCCCGCCTGCAAAACTGCCTTTCATTCCGACTTCGAAGTTCTCGAGGAAATCGGCACCATAAGCCTGCGGTAACTTGGGAGCGCCACGGTTCCGGTTGACGCCGCCGGCGCGGAAGCCCTCGGAGTAGAGCCCGTAGAACATGACGTCTTCGTTGGGGCTGTACTGAATAGACAGCTTGAAGGCAGTGTCATCATCCTTCGAATTAATTCGGTTGACGCCGTCGTCGGCCGGGTTGTCTGTGTCATTAGGATTACAGGGCGCATCAGGAACCAGACACCCTTTATTGCCGATTGCATCGCCGGCCAGATTGGGTACAGCGATTGTGCGCCGGCCAGCCGGATTATCAACAAAGTATTCCTTGGATTGGTCTACTTCAAACCAGCGTGCGCCGGCCGTAAACGACCATTGGTCGCCGAGGTGGAAGGTAGCCTCTCCAAACGCCGCAAACGTCTCCCAATCGGTATCGTCGCCGGAGAACCACCAGGTATCGCTCGGCTGGGCATTGGATACGCCCCAGCCGTCGGTGATGCAATAGTAGTAGCCGACAGGTCCGGCGTAGGCACCGCAGGAGTACGCATTATAGTAATTGGGGCCCGTATAAAAGGTAGGACGCAGAAACTCCGAATGCGGCCGGATCCAGTTATCAAAGCCCTGCGAGGCGCCGTAACCACCCTGATTGGTCGTAAGAGTGTCGAAGTCCCACTCCTCGTGGCGGTCCTCATAGAAGGCACCAACCACCCAATCGACCTTGTCACCCGTGTAGGCGAGCCGGAGTTCCTGTGTAAAATTGGTGTTTTCCTGGTCGTTGGTAAGGTATCCAATCGGATCGTTGTACCAATAATAAGCACCGGCGGGCTGGAAGCAGTAGATGTTGTAGGTCGCTGTAAAGTAGTAACAGAACGATCCGAAATATGACGCGTATTCTGTGGTGTCCTGCGTGTAGAAGGTGTCGCGCGTGAAATATGCTGTGGCCGATGTGAAGCTAAGGTTGTCCGAGATATTGCCTTCGATCGTCAGCGAGTACTGCGACCAGTCATCCTCAAAAGTATCCGCGTTAAATGCGATCAATTCGAGATCACCAATTGTCGGGTCGTAGGTGTTCTCTGCGTCAGCTTCTGTGCTTTGCGTCGAGAGGCCTAAGGTTGCGCTCCAGTTGTCTGTGATGAACCACTTGGCCGCAACACGGCCACCCGTAATCGTGGTCTCGTTCCAGTCGTCTTCGGCCGCGTCGGTGTTGGTCTGTGGACCGCCGATCGCACACTTGCCATAAACTTCGCAGTTGCCAGTCGTACCTTCGACATTGTCGATAAAGCCGCCTTCGGTGGCGCTGAAACCGACGAGTCGAATAGCAAATTTATCGTCGGCGAGCGGGATGTTGACCATGCCGGAGATGTCGAAACTGTTGTCACCTTCACTCATGCCCTTGACGGTAGCGTCTGCGAAGGCCTCGAATTTGGTCGGGTCCGGCTTGTTGGTAACGATGCGTAAGGTACCGGACTGAGAGCTGGAGCCGAATAACGTGCCCTGCGGACCGCTGAGAACTTCGACGCGCTCGATGTCGACCAGTCGTGGATCAACAGCCGCACCCTGCGTGATTGGCTGTTCGTCGAGATAGACAGCCGAGGACTGCGAAACGATAAACGTATCTGGGGCGTCTGCAATACCTCGAATAAAGACTTTGCCCTGACCGGTCGAGTTGCCGAAGTAGGTCAGCGTCGGGGTGAGCTTAGTGTAGCTCTCCATGTCGGTCAGGCCTTGCTCGCGAATGGCTTCGGTGCCGAACGCCTGGATACTGCCTGCGAGATCCATGATGCTGACGGCGCCGCGTTTCGTCGCGGTTACAGTGATCTCTTCAATACCGACAGACTCTTCCTGCGCGAGAGCGGGACCCGCGCCCACGGCTGCAGCGACTGCCGCACCGATGGTGGTCTTGTAATTAATTCCGTTAAAAGGAGGCGAACTTGTATTGTTTTGCTTCGACATCGATTTCCCCCGAGGATAAGTAGATCACTTACACTTCGTGAAGCATAGAGTATGGTTGAGCAGTATTCAATGAAAAACAGCGGGTTGCTGGTCCTTTGGAAGCTTGCGCAGCAAGGGCTCCAGAACTTCGATTAACGGTTCCAGATGTAACTCAAATCGACGCCAGGAATTGACCGATTTCGAGTAAATGGGTTGCCGTACCTGTTCCGAACTGGCCGTGATGACGGCCCGGTCGGTTTCGTAAAAGCGCAGCACCCGGTCTTCCCACGGCAGACCGCAATGTTCGATCAGTCGCCGCGTTTGATTTTCCTGGTCGGAGACCATTTCTTCGTACTGAACATCCAGCACTTTGCCGGGCAGGACCTCGTGCCAGTGGGCCATCAGGCGCTCGTACTCGAGGTAATATTCACCGAGTTCAACGAGGTCGTACGTGAACGATTGTCCCTTGTAAAACAACTGCTTGAAGCAGCCCATGCAACTGTCGAGCGGGTGCCGCCGCGCGTTGACCATCCTGGCGCCAGGCAAAATGGCAGCGATCATGCCGATGCTGGCGAAGTTATTCGGCATCTTGTCGGTGAAGTGTGCTGCACCCTTGCGGTAACGTTCGGTCCACTCGAGGTACTGGCGACCCAGCTCTGCCAGCTCTTTACCATAATGCTTGAGTGCCTGCGGGTATCCATCGCCCTGCGGACGCCGTTCGTTGATGGCTTTGATGAGACGCGGTATGTCAGGCAGCTCATGGGTGCCGTCGACCTGGCTGTGACTTGCAAGGATCTGCTCGATCAGTGTCGACCCCGACCTCGGCAGCCCGACGATGAAGATTGGTGCCAGGTCTGGTTCGCCACAGCCTTCGACCTCCTCGAGAAAATCCGGAGTGATGGTCTCGATAATCTGATCGTGTACGAGCTCAGTCTGCACCGGGTCATAGCTCTCATGAGGGCGGCGCAGCGCATTGCCCTTGTTGTAACAACCGAACGCGTCGTCGTAATCGCCGCGGTCCTCATAAGCCTTGCCGAGCGAGTAGTTGAAATTGACCCGCGTCTCATCAGGCAGCTTGTCGTTATCGATGTTGCGCTCCATCGTCGCGATCTCGTCGTCGTTGAAGCGAAACGTCTTGAGATTGGCCAGGGCCCAGTAGGCTTCCCCGAATTCCGGGTGCCGGGTGATGCAGTCGCGGTACGTATCGATCGATTCTTCCTGCTGTCCGATGGTCTTGAGCGCATGACCCATCGCGGCCAGGCTGGCGCCATGATTCGGCTGTTTCTCCAGCGCTACCTTGTAGGCTTCGACGGCTTCCTCGAATTGGCCCCGCTTGCTGTACATATTGCCGAGGAGTGAATAAGGGTGTGGCAGCTCAGGTTGCAGATCGATGGCTTTGCGAAGAACCTCTTCGCACTCATCCAGTTCATCGATCTCGATCAGGGCGCGGGCGAGATCCATGTGGGCACCGAAAAAATCAGGCGCGAGCTTTACGGCATTGCGAAACATCCTCGCCGCGAGTCGCGGCTTACCGAAATCCTTGGCAACCGATCCCATCAAGCGCGTGGCATTGACGTTCTTCGGTTCCCTGCGCAGCACCTCGCGGCAAATATTCTCGGCCTTTCCGAATTCGCCGGCGCGGTGATGCTCCATGGCAGTGACAAGTTCCTTGCTTTCCGGGTCGATCTCGAAGGACTCGTCGAGAGCTCGCTCCGATTCCTTTTTCCGACCCAGAGACTTATAGGCCATGGCCAGGTCGCGATGTGCGGCAGGGTCACTCGGAGTCAACTCAATAACGCGCTGGTAGCATTCGATGGCCTCGTCGCCCTTGCCCTGGGCGATCAGCGCATTGCCGAGTTCGCGTTGTGCCTTCGGTATCTCCGGGAAACGCGAGATAACGTCGCGCAACTCTTTTTCGGCAGCAGCGAATTTGTTTTGCCGGACCAGTACGGTGCCAAGTAGTACACGGACCTTGTCGTCACGAGGGTCTTCGACCAGTGTGTCGCGGCACAGGCCCGCCGCCATCTCGAATTCACGACCGCGAAGGTAGGAGAGAGCGAGATCGAACATGTCCTCATCATGAGTGCTGTTGTTACTGATGGTGGAGCCCTTCTTACGTATATCGAACGCTGGTGAAGCAGTTTAGCGTCAATCGGCCTTTGGAAAAATCTGCAGACAATAAATCGGGCTGCGGAATCTGGGCGCTGTGCGGAATGTCACCCGAATAGAAGACGAAGCGATTGAATCGAGCCCGCACGTCGAGCAGTAACTCGGCAACCTCGTTGCTGCCGCACATGTATTGCGGCGCCCCTCGATACATTTCGAAGTGCTCTCGCAGGAAGGCCAGCGAACTGCCGGGTTCTTTTAGTTCGAGAGCTGTTGCCTCTTCAATGCGTTTTTGCTCTTTCCAGCGATAGAAGCCGGTGCCACCCAGGGACTCGTCGTCAAAAAGGTACACAAGGCCTGCATAATTGCGGCGATCAGCGCGCTCGCGAGGGTCCGTATGGCACAGACGCTGTAGCGGCGCGAGCTCGCCCGGCTGCATTGTCGCCATCGACAGGTAAGTCGTCGTGCGAATATCGCCCTTGAGAAACGAAAACTGCCGGCTCATGTGCGAACGGATGAATCGCTGCACCTCGCTCATCGCGGTGCGGTCAACGTCGCATAGCACGCCCGGGTAGCCAACTTCCTGCAGTTCAAACTTTTCGGCATTGGCGCAGGCGAACTCGACGGTGGCCTCAGGATTCCTGAGAAAACTGTCCACGATGACGCAGTGGCTGTCTTCAGTAATCTGCCGGACCTGTATGTCGGGATCCGGGTTGATCTCGATCGTCTTCACGGCCGTAGTCCAGATGCACGAATCGCGGACACGATTGACTCCGGGTCTCCCGGTGCGACCAGCGTAACGCCAGAAAGCCCGGGAATATTGGCGATCTCCCGCAGCTGTTCGGCTGCTATTGCGATGCCTTCGGCCTCCTGGTCGTCGGCGTCCTCGATTCTCTTGACGATTGACGATGGAATAATTGAGTCGGGTCGGGCCTTGCGAAGCTGGCGCGCCGCATCAGCAGACGGCAGTACCGCGAGGCCTGCGAGAATCTGCAGGCGCCAGGTGAGCTTGGAGGAGACGATGCGTACCGCGTAGTCGCGAAGTAAGCCGAGATCGAGGCATAGTTGCAGCTGGATAAACTGCGCACCCGCATCGGCTTTGCTCGTAAGTTTCTCGGGCTCCCAGCCATCATCGGGGTTAAACGCCGTCGCTATCGTGCCAACAAAAAGGTCGGGTGCACCCGCCGGTTTGGAGTCGGCAAAGACATCGCCGTCGCGAATCGCCGCGGCTGTAGCGATGAGATCAATCGCGCCGATATCAAAAACCCCGGTGGACTTTGGGCGATGGCCTTCTGGAAAGTTGCTACCCCGCAATAGCAGGAGGTTATGCGCACCCAGCGCCCGTGCGCCGAGGATGTCGCTTTGCAAAGCGACACGATTGCGGTCGCGGCAGTTCATCTGGATGACCGGGTCGATGCCGCTCTGCAAAAGCAGTGCGGCCGCGGCAATGTTGGACAGGTGAGGCCGCGCATGCCTGTGATCCGGAATCTGCACGGCGTCCGTCGCCTCGGCCAGCATTCGAGCTTGCTCGATGATGCTTTCGGGACTGGTGCGCGGACCCAGGGACAGCTCTGCCGTTAGCGTCAGTTCCTCGGAACGCAGAGCTTCGCGAAGTGTTTTCAAGGCAGCCTATGCGGACTGGATGGCAAGCGGTCCGGCCGGCACGTAGTCGAAGATGAAGGTGATTCGATCCTCGTCGCCCTTGTTCATCACGCTGTGTTTTCTCTGGTTGTTGAGCTCGTACACCTGGCCAACTTCGAACTGGTAGGGGCGGCCATCAATCATGAAGCGTACGCGCGAATTCGTAGTGATTGGCACATGAATCCGGTGCCCGCAATGAAAGGACGGGTGGTGGTCGACATGTGGTTTGATGTTGCCACCAGCCAGCAGCTTTGCTGCCATCGCACGCACAATCGTGCCGCCCGCCGGGTAGTGCTTGCCGAGAATCTCATGCATCAGCGGTACAGCAACCTCGTGCAAACGGTCCCAACCGGGCTCTTTGTGAATCTCCGGGTTTGGCCAATCCGAGCCATCGGTGAAGATGAGCACGATCGACTGCGTCTCGAGGTGCACGTCATACGTGGACTGACGATAGTCGTCTTCGTGCCAGGCCACCTCTTCCTGGGCCAGGATTGCTTCTCGCAGAGCCGACGAATCGAACTCGCCCAACTCGCGCAGTGGTACATCAATATCCATTACTTGTGCATACTTGGAAAACCTCACGAGACTCTACCGATATGTCTGAATCGATGCCAGCCAATCTTGTCGCCCAGATCTGGGAGCGGCCCCTGCAACAGCCCGACACCATTCCGCCGTCGGCCGACGTCGTCATTATTGGTGGCGGCATCGTTGGCGTGTCGACGGCCTGGTTTCTGGCCAAACAAGGTGTTGATGTCGTGCTCTGCGAGAAAGGCCATATCGCCGGTGAGCAGTCGGGTCGCAACTGGGGTTGGGTGCGGCAGCAACTTCGCGATACCCGGGAGATGCCGATGATCGTCGAGAGCCTGCGAATCTGGCGTGGTCTCGAGGCGGAAATCGGTGAAGATGTTGGCTTTCATGAAGAGGGCGTGATGATCGCGGCCCACTCCGACAAGGAGGTTGAGCGTTTCAGCGAGTGGATCAGGACATCCGATGAGTTCGGTGTCGACTCCAGGCTAATCGAGCGCGACGAGGTTGACCGCTTGATTCGTGGTTCGACTTCGAATTGGAAAGGGGTCCTGTACACGCCGAGTGACGGCCGGGCCGAGCCACACAAGGCAACGCCTGCGATAGCCCGCGCTGCCACGCGACTGGGCGCAACGATTTTGACCGGGTGTGCCGTACGTGGTGTCGAAACCGAGGGCGGCAGCGTTTCGGCGGTCGTTACTGAACGCGGCACGATCCGGGCGCCGATTGTGTGCTGTGCCGCCGGTGCATGGACGTCCCTTTTTTGCCGCTCATTAGGGATAACCGTGCCGCAACTTAAAGTACGCGGCACCGTGGCGCGCACCGCGCCAGCCGATAATGTTCTCGACGGCAATTTCTACAACAAGAAAATCGCACTGCGGCGGCGGGAGGACGGAGGATATACAGTTGCACATGGCACGGTCCTGGATCACCCGATAACCCCTTCGACGTTTCGCTTTGCTTTCAAGTACATGCCGGCGCTGCTCATGGAGCTTGAGAATCTTCGTCCATCAATCGGCCGCGAGTTTATCGAGGAATGGACAACGCCGAAGACGTGGGCGCTCGATGTTGAATCACCGTTCGAGAAGACGCGTGTGTTGAATCCGGCACCGAGCAATCGGGTATTGAAAGGCATACGCAAAAATCTGGACAAGGTATTTCCACAATTGGCCGGCACGAAGCTCGTCGAAGCGTGGGCCGGCATGATTGAGACGACACCCGATGTCATCCCGGTTATAGACCAGGCAAAGTCATTGCCGGGCTTCTATATCGCGACGGGTTTCAGCGGCCATGGTTTTGGTATCGGTCCCGGTGCGGGTAAGGCCATCGCGGGCATGCTGACAGGCACGGACTCCGGTATTTCGCTGGACGAGTTTCGACTTAGCCGTTTTTTCGACGGCACCAAGCTCGAACTCCAATCGTCGGTATAGCGATGTACCCGGACAGTTACTACGTTGCCACCGCCGTCGGCATCACAGAACACCCGAGATTGCAGGGCGCCGAGCGCGCTGATGTATGCGTCATTGGCGGCGGCTTCACGGGTCTTTCCGCCGCGCTCAACCTCGCGGAACAGGGGCTCGACGTCGTCTTGCTTGAGGCGGAGCGCATTGGCTTCGGCGCCTCGGGAAGAAATGGCGGCCTGATTGGCAGCGGTCAACGCAAAGACGCACTCGAGATGGAGGCGCAGTTCGGCTACGAGCGCTCAAAACAATTCTGGGACCTTGCCGAAGCGGCAAAGGCAGAAATTCGCATGCGCGTCGTCAAGCATAATATCGAGTGTGACCTGCAGTACGGGCAACTGGAGGGTGTGCACAATAAGAGCTATGTCGGGCATTCGGCAGCGTATGCCGAGGCGCTCGCAGAACGCTACGACTACCCGCATGCTCGGGCTCTCACGCGTGACGAGACACGAGCCATGGTTGATACTGACAACTTCCTGGAGGGGTTGCACGATTCACAGGCCATGTCGATGCATCCGCTCAACTACGCGCTTGGGCTTGCACGAGCTGCCCGCGAAGCTGGAGTCCGCATCTATGAGAATTCACGAGTAACGGGCTACACGCGCACCGATCCTGCAACAGTCTCGACAGAGCACGGCCACGTCGACGCGTCTTTTATTGTGCTCGGCTGCAATGGCTACCTCGGCAAGCTCGAGCCGCGAGTCGCCGGCAAGATCATGCCGATCAATAATTTTATGATTGCGACAGAGCCTCTGGGTGAAGAGAGCGCCCGCAAACTCATAGCAGACAGAAATTGTGTCCATGACACTCGATTCGTCGTCGACTACTTCCGCACGTCCGGAGACCACCGCTTGTTGTTTGGCGGTGGTGAAAACTACCGCAGCGGCTTTCCGACGGACATCGCTGCGTTCGTAAGGCCCTACATGCTCAAATTGTTTCCACAATTAAACGATGTGCGCATCGACTATTCCTGGGGCGGCACGTTATCTGTCACGGTTAAGCGCATTCCCCAGGTCGGACGCCTTGAACCGAACCTGTTCTTCGCGCACGGCTATTCAGGGCACGGCGTTTCGATCGCAAATCTTGCGGGCAAGGTCCTCGCAGAGGCCATTGGTGGTACTGCCAACCGTTTCGACGTGATGTCGAGCATAAAAGCCATGCCGTTCCCCGGCGGCACATTACTGCGCTACCCGGGCATGGTGCTCGGTATGTTGTATTACTCGCTCAGGGACAGGTTCTAGTCAGACGGCATGACGTCCGGAAACGTCTTCGTGAGCATGTACTCGGCCGCCCTGGATACTGTCGCATCGTCGAGTGACTCGCTGCCGCCCTTGGCCGGCATCGTCATGTAGCCGCTCTTTGCGTGCTCAAAAAGTACGGCTTCCCAAAGCCAGGAGCGATCGGCCCAAGCCTCTCGATCCCCGGTCCTGGGCGCGCCATCTACACCTTCGTCGTGACAGCTCGCGCACGCTTTCTCGTACGCCAGTTTCCCCGCCAGCTGCATTGTATCTTCTGCGGGTGGCGGTGCTACGACCAGGCTCGTCGAAGGGGTGCTGTCTTGTTCGGCCTGACCGCATCCGAACAAACATGTTGTAATAAAGATCGATACTATTGAGCGCAGCATTGAAGCACCTCCTGAACGTCCACCAATGTTACCTGAACATGGAGATCTTGTAGTGGTAGAAGCGATCAACACACAAATACGCCTGGCGAGTCGCCCGTCAGGCTGGGTAGATCAGTCGAACTTCACGCTGTCCGAGTCGGCGGTTGTGCGCCCGGGCGACGGCGAAGTGCTCA
>Ga0255049_10001599_pt1 | contig 12397 bp, 9 predicted proteins | sample JV7_2_3_MG_FD_183615 | JGI IMG/M metagenome (GOLD analysis project Ga0255049, IMG submission 183615) | Seawater microbial communities from Jervis Inlet, British Columbia, Canada - JV7_2_3 | ecosystem: Environmental > Aquatic > Marine > Inlet | place: Canada: British Columbia | collected 2016-10-06
GCCCGGAAGCAGAACGGCAACACTGCCCGCATCGGCGAGTGCGGTTACGCCTTCTTTCGACGTGTATTCGAGGTGATCTGCCGACAATGCGAGGAAGCTCGCGGCGAGTTCAGCACCACCGCCGTCGGACAACTGATCCGCATGCAGTTTCACGGGCAGGTTCAGCGACTGAGCCGTTTCGAACAGTCGTGCAATCTGATCCGTTGAAAAAGCGATGCTCTCGCAGTAGGCGTCTACGGCATCGACGAGTCCTTCCTCGACTGCTCGCGGCAGAGCTTCCTTGCATAACATCTCGATGTACTGATCTGCCTTGCCGGCAAATTCGGCCGGTACCGTATGCGCACCGAGAAACGACGTCGACGTCGAAATGCCGTACGATCCTGCCAGCGAACGTGCAACGCGCAGCATCTTGAGTTCGTTCTCGGCATCCAGTCCGTACCCCGATTTGATTTCAACTGTCGCCACACCTTCACGGGCAAGCGAACTTAATCGTACGACGGCCGAGTTTGTAAGGTCATTCGAACTGGCACTGCGTGTTGCATCGACAGTCGACAAAATGCCGCCGCCTGCCTTTGCAATTTCCTCGTACGACACACCCATGAGTCTTTGCTCGAACTCCTCCGCGCGGGTGCCACCGAATACCACATGGGTATGACAGTCAATTAATGCGGGCGTCAGCCATCGGTTATGGAGCGACAGGGTCCTGCAATTGATGCCGGAGGGCAGTTCCGATTCCGGCCCAACCCAGGCGATTTTGCCGTCCGCGACGCCGAGTGCGCCATTCTCAATGACACCGTACGCGACATCGCTTTCTTGCATCGTCGCGATGCGGGCGTTCGTCAGTAGTAGGTCCCATAAGGGCATAAGCCGTCCTTATTCATGTTCACGCAATGGGGGTTTGCGCGGATTGCAATAAAAGGTAGCATGCACTAGCCTGTATATACAACCTGCGAGAATTGGTGCATGAGCTTATTTTACGCCAGAAAAGCGTTGCTCCCAAGCGGCTGGGCCGAAGGCGTTCGCTTCGAGATTTCGACCGGCCGGATCGAGTCCGTGGATCGGGGGGTGAGCTTCGAGGGTGACGAGTTCGAGGCCGGCATAGTAATTCCGGGTATTTGCAATGCCCACAGCCACGCTTTTCAAAGGGCGCTCGTCGGTCGCACCGAGCGGCGCTCACCGGCCGGCGAAGACAATTTCTGGACCTGGCGTCATGAGATGTATCGTCTGGCAAACGCGATCGATCCTGACACGATGAGAATAATCGCCAGGCAAGTTTATACGGAAATGCTGGCCGCAGGCTATACGACCGTTGTCGAATTTCATTACCTGCATCAGACGGCAGGGGACTCAGGTTCTAGCGATGCCATGATCGCAGCGATCATCTCGGCAGCCGAAGAAGCTGGCATCCGCCTGACATTCGTCCCGATTCTTTACGAACGGGCGGGATTCGACAGTCCAAAGCCTGACGATGTGCAAGATCTTTTTGTCAAAACGTTCGATGATTTCGTCTCTCTTTATGAAACTGCGAAAGGTCTCGTCGGCGAGCGCAGTACCGTCGGTGTCGGCGTCCACAGTTTGCGGGCCGTGACGAAAGAGTCGATCGACCGGATTGCAGAGCTTGCAAGCGCTGAAGGCGTCCCCCTGCATATTCACCTTGCCGAGCAGCAGCGTGAAGTGGACGATTGTCTGGTGCATTACAAAACCAGGCCGGCACGCTGGTTGCTCGACCGTTGCGATGTCAACGCTAACTGGTGTCTGGTGCACGCGACACATCTCGAACCGGACGAGATATCGGCGATCGCCGGGTCCGGCGCAGTCGTCTGTCTTTGTCCAAGCACCGAGGCCAATCTTGGTGACGGCATTTTTCCGCTGGCGGCGTACCTCAATAAAGGCGGCAGCATTGCCATCGGCTCCGACAGTCACGTCACCATTGACCCGTTTGAAGAGCTGCGCTGGCTTGAGTATGGCCAGCGACTCACCGCACAGTCGCGAAACGTCTCGGTAGCTTGTGGCGAGCACACCGGTTACGCACTTATTAACCGGGTTGCGACCGGTGGGCGCCAGGTTTGCGGTCAGGAGACGGGCAGGCTTGAGCCGGGCGGTATGGCTGATTTCCTTGTGCTCGATGACACAAACCCGATGCTCCTCGGTCATGAAGCGGACACACTGATGGATGCCCTTGTCTTTGCCGGGTACCGTGTGCCGGTCGAGCGTGTCATGGTCCACGGCGAATGGCTGGTCCTCGATGGTCGACATGTCAGTGAGGACAGCGCGCGAAAGGATTACAGGCGCGTCGTCGAGGCGCTCCGGACAACGGGGGCAGGCACTCAATGACGGCTCAGGAGAAGCCCCGCTATCAGCAGCTGAAGGAGATGATCATCGGCCGGATCATGTCTGGCGAGCTGCAGCCGCGCGACCGCGTGCCCTCCGAAAACGAACTCGTGAATGCGATGAATGTATCGCGCATGACAGCCAACCGCGCTTTGCGGGAACTAACGGATGAAGGATACGTTGATCGTGTCGCCGGAATTGGCACCTTTGTTACGGACCTGAAAGCCGCGTCGCATGTTCTTGAAGTTCGCAATATCGCCGATGAAATCGAGCGACGAGGACACACATACTCGGCGATCGTCCATAAACAGGAACGTCGGCACGCAAGCGCTGAAATCCGGGAAGCACTGCAGGCGGCGGCAGGTAGCGACGTATTTCACGTGTTGGTAGTGCACCGGGAAAACGGCGTGCCGATTCAACTTGAAGACCGTTATGTCGTCGAAGAATTTGCGCCAGATTGTCTCCAGCAGGATTTCACGAAAATCACGCCAAGCGCGTGGCTGAGTGGAATCTCGCCACTGCAGGAAGCCGAGCACGTTGTCCGCGCAACGATGCCGGGCAAGGCCGTCCGCGAACGCCTGGGGATAGACGAGCAGGAACCCTGCCTGCTCGTACTCCGGCGCACCTGGGCACACGGCAGACCGGTCAGCTTCGCCCGGTTGCACCATCCGGGCAGCCGCTTCGAACTTACGGGGCACTATGCACCGCCGGGAACAAAGAAGAGCAATCCAACGACAGCCGATGTTATCGAGCTGGGGAAATTACAAAAATGAACAAAATGACAAGGCGTACGATAAAGGCGCCGACCGGAACAAAATTGCAGGCAAAAAGCTGGCTTACGGAAGCGCCGTTGCGAATGATCATGAACAACCTCGATCCGGACGTTGCCGAGCGCCCGGAAGAACTCGTCGTGTATGGTGGCATTGGCAAGGCAGCAAGAAACTGGGAGTGCTTTGATGCGATCGTCAAAACACTGAGCGAACTCGAAGACAACCAGACACTTCTGGTGCAATCTGGAAAACCAGTCGGCGTTTTCGAGACGCACAAGGATGCGCCGCGCGTCCTGATCGCGAACTCCAATCTCGTCCCGGCATGGGCCAACTGGGAAAAGTTTCGCGAGCTCGACCAGAAGGGGCTGATGATGTTCGGTCAGATGACAGCCGGCTCGTGGATTTACATCGGCAGTCAGGGAATCGTGCAGGGTACGTACGAGACCTTCGCCGAGATGGGCCGGCAACATTACGGTGGCGACCTCGCAGGCAAGTGGATACTGACCGCGGGGCTCGGAGGGATGGGGGGCGCTCAACCGCTGGCCGCAACAATGGCGGGCGCGTCGATGCTTGCTGTCGAATGTCAGTCCGACCGCATCCAAATGCGCTTGCGCTCCGGATATCTCGATACGTCGGCCGATAAGCTCGACGATGCGCTGGCGATCATCGAGCAGGCTGTTCAAGGAAAAAAAGCGGTTTCGGTAGCTGTCCTGGGTAACGCGGCGGAGATCCTGCCCGAACTGGTAAAGCGAGGCATAAAGCCAGACGCCGTTACAGATCAGACATCGGCGCACGATCCTGCGAATGGCTATCTGCCGGCAGGCTGGACCGTCGAAGAGTGGGAAGAGCGCCGCAGGACCGATCCCGACGAAGTCGTGGCAGCGGCGGTCAAATCGATGGCAGTGCACGTCAAGGCAATGCTCGAGTTTCACAAGCAGGGAATCCCGACTTTCGATTACGGCAACAATATCCGGCAAGTTGCGTTCGACGAAGGCGTGGAAGACGCGTTCGATTTTCCAGGCTTCGTGCCGACTTATGTACGGCCATTGTTCTGTAAAGGTATTGGTCCGTTCCGCTGGGTCGCGTTATCGGGTGATCCCGACGATATTTACAAGACGGACGCAAAGGTCAAAGAGCTGATTCCCGATGATGCGCGCTTGCACAATTGGCTCGATGCGGCCCGGGACAGGATTCATTTTCAGGGTTTGCCGGCCAGGATCTGCTGGGTAGGGCTCGGACAGCGGGACCGGCTCGGCCTTGCATTCAACGAGATGGTCAGAAGCGGCGAACTCAAGGCTCCGGTCGTGATCGGTCGCGATCACCTCGACAGCGGCTCCGTTGCCAGCCCGAATCGTGAAACAGAAGCCATGCGCGATGGTTCGGACACAGTTTCCGATTGGCCGATGCTGAATGCGCTGCTGAACACGGCCAGTGGCGCGACCTGGGTATCGCTGCATCACGGCGGTGGCGTCGGCATGGGGTATTCGCAACACGCCGGCCTGGTCATCGTCTGCGATGGCAGTGTCGAAGCTGATGTAAGAATCGGCCGGGTGCTGTGGAACGATCCGGCAAGTGGCGTGATGCGTCACGCCGACGCGGGTTACGAAGAAGCCATCAACTGTGCGAAAGAGCACGGCCTGAACCTGCCGATGATTGCTTCAAACACCTGGAACGGATGATGAAAATTCATATCGACGGTCAAGTAATCTCGCTGGCGGATCTCCGTGCTGCCTGGCAATCACCGACAAGTGTGACCATCGGCAAATCGGCGGCACAACGCATCTCCGCATCGAACGCGCATATTGTGTCAGTGCTGGCCGGTGGCGAACAGGTCTATGGCGTGAATACGGGATGCGGTCAGTTGGCGCAGGTTCGTGTCAGCGACGATGAGCTGGCTCATCTGCAGAAAAACCTGGTGCGCTCACATGCGGTTGGTGTTGGTGAAGACCTTCCCGATAGTTGCGTGCGCCTGATCATGATCATGAAGGTGATCGCGCTGGCTCAGGGCTGCTCCGGCGTGCGCCTGGCGCTGGTCGAGAGACTATGCGACCTGATTAACAAAGAAATCTACCCCTGCATCCCTTCCAAAGGATCTGTCGGCGCCTCCGGCGACCTCGCACCTCTGGCGCATATGGCCTGTGCCCTGATCGGCGAGGGCTCTGCCTCCGTCAATGGCGCCATTGTCCCAGCTCTGGAAGCATTGGAGACTGCCGGCCTCGAACCTTTATCGCTTGCGCCCAAGGAGGGCCTGGCGCTGTTAAACGGCACACAGGTCTCCACGGCGCTGGCGCTAAGCGCGGTTTTTCGCACCGAAAATATTCTTGCCGCCGCTCTGACGGCCGGCGCATTGTCTGCCGACGCGATCAAAGGCAGCGATATGCCGTTTGATGAGCGCATCCAGTTCGCGCGCGGACACGCCGGGCAGATTGATGTTGCGAAGGTGTTAAGGCAATTGATGAAAGGCAGTGAAATTCGCGCCTCCCATATCGATTGTGACCGGGTGCAGGATCCATACTCGATTCGTTGCCAGCCGCAGGTCGCCGGCGCCTGCCTCGACGTATTGCGACACGTTTGTACGGTTCTTGAAATCGAGGCAAACGCGGTTACGGACAATCCACTCATATTCGCAGATTCGAAGGCCGTTTTGGTGGGCGGTAACTTTCACGCGGAACCCGTAGCGCTGGCCGCGGACTATCTCGCGCTCGCAATTGCAGAAATCGGCTCTTTGTCGGAGCGGCGCATAGCGTTGCTCATCGACTCACACCTGAGCGGGCTGCCGGCGTTCCTGGTGAAGGAAAGCGGCCTGAATTCCGGATTCATGATGGCGCAGGTCACGGCAGCGGCGCTGGCCTCTGAAAACAAGTCACTTGCCCACCCTGCATGTGTCGACAATGTTCCGACGTCCGCGAATCAGGAAGACCATGTGAGCATGGCGACGTTTGCTGCGATGCGTTTGCAGACGATGCTCGATAATGTTGCGCATATTGTCGCGATCGAATTGCTGGCTGCGGCACAGGGTGTCGAGTTCCATCATCCGCAAAACAGTTCTGAAGTACTTGAATCGGTTATCAGCGATATCCGGGAGGTTTCACCAGCTTATGCCGAGGATCGGTCGATGTCGGACGAATTTGCGGAACTCGCTGCGATCATCAACCGGGGATCCTTTTACAGCCTTGCCGAGTCGATTCTGCCGAGCGCGAAAGCGTGACCGAGTGCTTCGAATATCATGCAGGTACGAGGCCGTTACTGATCAGTATTCCGCACGACGGGCGAGCCCTGCCGCCCGCACTGGCGGGGCGTATGACCGGGCACGCACGCGAACTCCCCGACACGGACTGGCACGTATGCAGGCTTTACGAGTTCTCGAAGGCCTTGGGGGCCAGCGTGATTGCGGCAAATTATTCGCGGTATGTCGTCGACCTGAACCGCTCCCATACCGACGAAGCCCTTTACAAAAGTCAGTTTGTCACGGGGCTCTGCCCGGAGCAGACATTTGATAGTCAGGACATATATCTTCCGCGAGAAAATGTCAGCGCCGATGAAAAAAGGGACCGAATAGAAAACTACTGGCGCCCCTACCATGACAGGATTGTGTCCTCGTTGAAGAACATCAAAGAGAATTTTGGTTACGCGTTGCTGTGGGATGCACACTCGATCCCGAGTAAGGTCCCGTTGCTTTTCGATGGCGAATTGCCGGAACTGAACTTCGGTACGAACGATGGCCGGAGTTGTGCGAGCGAAATGATCGAGGCAGTGATCGCCGAAGCGGAAGGCGGCGAAAGTTTTTCGATGGTACTTGACGGCCGTTTCAAAGGCGGCTACATCACGAGGCAGTATGGCGAGCCCTCCAACGACGTGCATGCGATACAGCTCGAACTCGCCCAGCGATGTTACGTGATCGAGGCGTCATGCAGATTCGACGACGAACGTGCTTCGCGATTGCAGGGCGTTCTGAGCAATCTGTTGCAGGCCTTCATGTCGGGCGCTGCGTCACGATACGAGGGCAAAAAATGAAAAAAGAAAAAGGCATTCACAGCCTGTACGCCGCGGACCCTGTGAGAGCCGACGAATTACTCTGGGGCAGGCAGACAAATGGCGTGTCGCGCCGCGGTTTCATCAAAGGCAGTGGGCTCGCAGCAATGGCGACAGCGCTGGGTGCCTCGATTCCGCTCGCGAGATTCATGCCTGGTGGTCTGATGCCGGCTGCGCTGGCCAACACTGATAGGCCGTTCGAGATACAGGGCAAGTCCGGGTTGATCGTCCTCAACGACCGGCCGATCAATGCGGAAACGCCGGCCCACCTGCTGGACGATGCCGTAACACCGGCAGAACGGCTGTTCGTTCGTAATAACGGTATTGTGCCGGCGACCGAAGGCATCGATCCTGATCAATGGACGCTTCAGATCGCAGGCGAATCATGCCTGGAGCCGCAGAGCCTCACACTGGCGGAGCTCAAAGCGAAGTTCAGGCACCACACACTGCAACTGCAGATCGAGTGCGGCGGCAATGGCCGGTCGGAGTTCTTCCCGCCGGCCAGGGGAAACCAGTGGACCACGGGAGCGATCGGTTGCCCGGAATGGACGGGTGTACGCTTGAGCGACGTGCTGGAGTACTGCGGCATCGCCGATGACGCCGTCTATGTCGCGTACGAGGGGACGGACCGTCACCTGTCCGGCGACCCCAAAAAGCGGCCGATTTCGCGTGGCGTGCCGGTCGCGAAAGCACTCGAAAAAGAATCGCTAATTGTCTGGGCAATGAACGGTGAACCGTTGCCCTTGTTGCACGGTTTTCCGCTCCGGATGATTTGCTCTGGCTGGCCGGCCTCGGTCAGCGGAAAATGGATAAATAAAATTCTGATTCGGGACCGGGTGCATGACGGTCCAAAGATGACAGGGCAGTCCTATCGTGTGCCCTGTGCGCCGGTTGCGCCAGGTACGGCAGTCGCTGACGAGGACATGTGCATCATCGAGTCCATGCCGGTGAAATCGCTGATTACTTTTCCGAAATCCGGAATAGCGCATGCGCCGGGCGAGCCGATGGCGTTACGCGGCCATGCCTGGGCAGGGGATTTGCGCGTCAGGAAAATGCTTGTCTCCATCAATTTCGGTGTGACCTGGCAAAAAGCCTCGCTCAAGCAGCCCGTTAATCGTCTGGCCTGGCAGCACTGGTCGGCGGAGGTGGAATTTCCGGAGCCCGGTTACTATGAAATCTGGGCGTGTGCCGAGGACGAGAGCGGCAATTCACAGCCGGTCGTGATACCGGGATGGAACCCGCGCGGCTATCTGAACAACGCCTGTCACCGAATTGCGGTCATGGTGACGGCGTGATCCGTCGGCTGACACCATTATTCTTGCTGGCTGTTATTGCCACCCCAGCGTCTGCGGCGGAATTGCTCGATGAACGGACGGGGCTGACCGTAGACTCGGGATGGGAGCTCGTTCGCGCACACTGTGGCGGATGCCACTCACACAAAATCATTACGAGCCAGAGGGCCGATCGGCAAACCTGGCTCGACATGATTCGATGGATGCAGGCGACACAAAACCTGTGGCAGTTCGATCCGGCTACCGAAGCCGGAATCCTCGACTATCTGGCCAAAAACTATCCGCCGCAGGCAAACAGGCGGCGGGCACCGATTCCGCCGAGCTTGATGCCGGTGCCGCCTGAAGGCCGTACCTCACAATAATCACGTCGCAGAATAGAGACACATTTTCCGGTACGCAGCAGCGTATTATGTACATAACAGCTCATTGTTCAGGTGCGCTTCAGCGAGCCTCGTGCAAACTGTTGCGTGTGGGCTATGATTAACCCAGGGTTCTGAAGAACTTCGGTCATTTTGTTTTAAGGGATACTTGCGTCATGAAAAAGATTCTCCAGATTTTATGTTCGACAATTGCGATGACTGTTCTCTTAATGCCGGCAGTAACATCGGCAAAATCCGGCGCAGGTATTGACGTGGAAGTGAACAAGACTATCGTAATCTTCAAAGAGGAAGTGAACGGCGCGGAAGTGTTTCTGAACCAGGCCGCGGGTTATCTGGTCTTTCCCAGAGTCATCAAAGTTGGCATCGGAATTGGTGCCGAAACCGGCGAAGGTGCGCTTCGGGTCCGCGGTCAGACGGTTGATTATTATCGAACGACCAGCGGATCGTTCGGGCTGCAATTAGGCGCCCAGGCCAAGTCGATTGTCATCGCGTTCATGACCAAGGAAGCGCTCGAGAAATTCCAGAACAGCGAAGGCTGGAAGGCCGGTGTTGACGGATCGGTAGCGCTGATCGACATGGGTGCCGGCAAGACGATCGATTCGCACAATATCAAGGATCCTGTCGTCGGTTTCATATTCGGTTCAAAAGGCTTGATGTATAATCTGACGCTAGAAGGCTCCAAGTTCTCGAAACTCGATAAAAATTAAGAAATGAACGCCGGAGAAACATGTCACGGCGAAACAAGCAAAAAGATTCGAAAGATCCGGCTGACGAAGAAGGTCGGCCGAACAAGCTTTCCTATGTCGAGAAAATAGGCAATCGTGCCAAGGTTGTCGGTTCTCTGAGCGAGACCCTGGTCAAAGAACCGAAAGCATTCCCGCGAAAGACCGCACATGCGGTGCGGCCGTGGTTTCGAAAAGTGTGGAAGGCACGTGGTGGCGGACTATATGCATGCGGTTTCGTCGTGACTTTCGTTTACCTGGAAGCGGCGACGCTGATTTCGGAAATCATGGCCAGTACCGGCGTCGTCAACTTTTTCACCGAACAGCTGATCGAATTACCATTCCGATTTTTGAGCGAGTCCCTAAAGAACATGGTAATGGCATTCATGTGGCCCGTACCGATCGTCCAGTACTCGCCACCCTGGGGCATAGCGATACTCGTAGCGATCTACCTGATTTTCGCGAATTTCATCAAGAAGCCGCTGGAGCAGTGGCTCTTCCATGACGACGACTGATTTGATGAATGGCTAATCGTAATAAGGATTAAGGGGTCGAACCGCTAAGAGCATTTAGCGGTTCGACCCCTTAAGTCTGTTAGCGGTTCGACCCCTCCCATCAATGTAATGACTGGCTGCTAGGCTGGTTCGAGTATCTTTCCCTGGCTGCGGGCCCGCTCTTCGAATTCGTGCTGCCACTTCGAACGATGTACCGCCGGCGCAACCTGCACCGCTGTAACCTTGTACTCGGGGCAGTTCGTTGCCCAGTCACTGTATTCGGTCGTCACGACGTTGGCGCCGGTCTCGGGGTTGTGGAACGTCGTGTAAACGACGCCTGGCGGTACCCGTCCGGTGATCGTGGCACGAAGCGTGATGTCACCTTTACGGCTTGCCAGCGAAACCCGATCATCGTTATTGATGCCGCGTGTTTCGGCATCGTGCGGATGAATCTCTAGCACGTCGTCGTCGTACCAGACGACGTTTTCCGTTCGCCGCGTCTGTGCGCCGACGTTGTACTGGCTCAAAATGCGGCCGGTCGTTAACAGCAGCGGGAACTTCGCATTCGTTCGTTCCTCAGTCGGCACATAGTCTGTTTCGACAAACAGCCCTTTGCCGCGCACGAAATTATCGATATGCATGATGGGCGTGCCCATCGGCGCTTTTTCGTTGCATGGCCATTGCACACTGCCGACTCGATCGAGGAAGTCGAATGAGACGCCAGTGAACGCCGGCGTCAGCGCCGCGATCTCATCCATGATTTCGGCTTCGTTGTTGAAATTCATCGGATAGCCGAGTGCCTGCGCGAGCTCCTGGGTAATCTGCCACTCGGCTTTGCCCTGCCTGGGCTTCATCACCGGGCGCACCCGGTTTATGCGCCGTTCTGCGTTGGTGAAGGTGCCGTCCTTTTCGAGAAATGAGGTTCCGGGCAGGAACACGTGAGCAAACTTGGTGGATTCAACGAGGAACAGGTCCTGCACGACGAGGCATTCCAAACTACCCAGCGCGGCCTCGACATGTTGAGTGTTCGGATCGGACTGAGCCAAATCCTCGCCCTGAATGTACATGCCCTTGAATTTTCCGGCGATCGCGGCGTCGAACATGTTCGGGATGCGGAAGCCCGGTTCCGGGTCGAGTTCGACGTCCCAACGCTTCTCGAAGGTCGACCGCACCTCATCGTCCTGAACAGGTCGGTAACCCGGCAACTCATGCGGGAAGGACCCCATGTCGCAGGAGCCTTGCACATTGTTCTGGCCACGCAGCGGGTTCACGCCAACACCGGTAAAGCCGATGTTGCCCGTGGCCATTGCGAGATTCGCCATGCCCATGACCATCGTCGAACCCTGGCTGTGCTCGGATACGCCAAGCCCGTAGTAGATGGCTGACTTATCGGCACTGCCGTAAAGCCTTGCCGCGCCATAAATGATGTCTGCCGGTACGCCCGAGATTTTCGCGACTTCTTCGGGAGAATTTTCCGGCTTGAGCATGCATGCTTTCCAGGCCTCGAACGACTCTGTGTCACATCGCTCCGCAACATACTCCTCGTCAACAAAACCCTCGGTGATGGCGACATGCGCAAATGCATTGATGATCGGCACATTTGTGCCGGGCAACAGCGCCACGTGATAGTCCGCCTTTATGTGCGGTGAACGCACAAGTCCGATCTTGCGCGGGTCGATGACGATTAACTTCGCACCCTGGCGAAGTCGTTGCTTCATCTGAGATGCAAAGACAGGATGACCTTCAGTCGGATTAGCTCCAATCACTGTGATGACGTCCGCATCCATGACGCTGTCAAATAGTTGAGTGCCGGCCGACGTTCCGAGCGTTTGCTTCAGCCCGTAACCCGTCGGCGAATGGCAGACACGTGCGCAGGTGTCGACGTTGTTGTTGCCGAAGGCCGCACGAACAAGATTCTGCACCAGCCAGACTTCCTCATTCGTGCAGCGCGAGGACGTTATACCGCCGATTGACTTGCGGCCGTATTTCTCTTGAATCTCTTTGAATCGCCTGGCTGCAAATCCGATCGCTTCGTCCCACGTGACTTTTCGCCAGGGGTCGCTGGTGTTGTCGCGGATCATCGGATCAAGAACGCGGTCTTTGTGCGTGGAATAACCCCAGGCAAAACGGCCTTTGACGCAACTGTGTCCATGATTGGCCTCGCCGTCTTTGTACGGCGTCATCCTGACAACCTGATCACCTTTCATTTCGGCCTTAAACGAACAGCCAACGCCGCAATAAGCGCAAGTAGTTATGACGCTATGCTCCGGCTGACCGTGATCGATGATGGACTTCTCCATCAGCGTTGCAGTTGGACATACCTGAATACAGGCGCCGCAGGAAACGCACTCCGATTCGAGAAAAGTCTCGCCGATG
>Ga0255049_10001603_pt1 | contig 12391 bp, 9 predicted proteins | sample JV7_2_3_MG_FD_183615 | JGI IMG/M metagenome (GOLD analysis project Ga0255049, IMG submission 183615) | Seawater microbial communities from Jervis Inlet, British Columbia, Canada - JV7_2_3 | ecosystem: Environmental > Aquatic > Marine > Inlet | place: Canada: British Columbia | collected 2016-10-06
CGACTCCTGGCCAACGGCGCCTGGGTGGAGCGCAACTATCTGCTGGCGAGTTCCGTGGTCGCTGCGGTGCCGCACGGCACACCGGGGGTTGCCGGCGAAGCCGTGCGCGGGCTCGCGTTGCGAATCTCCGAGGCCGACCCCGCCTTCATGAATCTGCGAGTGAAGATCCACTCGAGCCCCGGCGCTGGAGATCTCGCGGCAGTGAGCGCGTATCGCGAGCAGCTTGCTGAACACGCACCGCCGCAGGTCCGGCAGTGGGCCGAAGAACTCGAAGCGGACCTGCAACAGGTGTACTCCGCGGGCCTCGACCGGGCCGGCTGGGAGCGGCTCGCCGTTGCCGTCGGTGGCGAGATCGGTGGGCGCCTTCGCTCGGCGCCGACAATTCTCGACGAGGCCACGCCTGAGGTGCGGGCTGGCTGGCTGGCACAGCTGGTCGCGAGCGCACGGGCCGAGGTCGAGGCCGCGAGCGCGCGGGGCGACGGCGAGGCCGGGCTGGCGCTCTTCGATGCCCTGCACTTTGCCCGGGCACGCATGTTCATCGAAGCCAACACCTGGGCTGATGAGCTCCTCGTCGGGGACACCAGCCGTCGTCAACTCCTGGATTCGGTGGGCGTTCTGGCAACCGCCGCGTACGGCAGCGGCTGGCTGACCGGGCGTGAGTCTCAGGCAATCGAGCAGCGACTCGAAGAGACCGCCGCCGATACCCTGACCCGGGCCCAGTACCAGAGTCTGGCCCGCTACCTCGGCCGCGCCGTGGAATGGGGCGCGGCGGCGGCTGATCAGATGGTGGCCATCGCCGCGCAGCGCTACGGCCCGGTGGAGGTTGCGGCGGCGGGCTTCACCGACGACGCCGTCCGCGGCTCGCTGCTCCTGCCACTGGCCGAGGTATTGAACAGGCTCGAAGGCGACGCCGCCGCGGAAGCCGGTCTGCGCTATCAGCTCGGCGAGGCTCAGGTTAGCAGCGGCGTGATGGGTCTGAACCCGGGCGCTGCTGTCGGGATATTGCACGTCATCACGGATCAGGCACAGGTTCGGGATCTCGACCCCACGGGAATCTACGTGCTGCCGGAAACACCCGCCGATCTGGGTCGTATTGCCGGGATCCTCACCATCGATCAAGGCTCTCGCCTCTCGCACGTGCAGCTGCTGGCCCGCGGATTGGGCGTGCCCAACGCCACTGTCTCATCCCGGCACCTGGCGACGCTGCGCGGGTTGGCAGGATCTGAGGTGCTCTACGCGGTGTCTCCGCTCGGCTCGGTACTGGTAGCGCCACGATCAGCTGTGAGCGCGGCCACCCTGGAACAGTTCCACGAGCACTCCATTGCCCACGCGCCGCGAGTGACGATCGACACTGCGGCGCTGGACCTGGATACGCGACGCGTCCTGCCGCTGGAAGCGATCCAGGCGTCCGACTCCGGGCGCGTCGCCGGCCCCAAGGCCGCCAACCTCGGGCAACTGCACCAGCTGTTCCCCACCCGTGTAGCGCCAGGTCTGGTCATTCCGTTCGGAGTGTTTCGCGCCCACGTCGATCGCGACCTGGACGGCGACGGTCGTACGCTGTACGAGGAAGCAGCGGAGATCTACGCCCGGGGAGGCGAACGGCGGCAGGTCAGCCGGGACCTCGCGCGTATTGCCGACAGGATCCGCGCCATGCCCCTGATTCCGGCCTTCGAGCGCGAACTGCTGGCACTGCTGAGAGCGCGCTTCGAGCTGGAGGGCGCCCGCGGCGTGTTCGTGCGATCCGACACCAACGTCGAGGATCTGCACGGCTTCTCGGGCGCCGGCCTCAATCTCACCGTGATGAACGTCGGCGGCGAGCAGGAGATCCTCCAGGCCGTGCGCGACGTGTGGGCCAGCCCCTACCGGGAGCGCTCGTACGAGTGGCGGCAGCAGGTGGTGACAAATCCCGAAGCCGTCTATCCCTCGGTCCTGATCCTCGGCAGCGTACCCGCGGAGGTCTCCGGCGTTCTCGTGACCCGCGATATCGACCGCACGCTGATGGGCAACGAGGATCTGGGTCCGGCCGAGGGCTGGACCGTAACCGTGGCCGCCGGAGTTGGCGCTGCGGTGGAGGGCGAGGCCACCGAGACCGTCGTGCTGCCGGCGCGAGAGGGCGCGTTCGAGCCGGTTCTCCTGTCGTCGGCACGCGCCGCCTGGCGCAACGCGCTGGGCGCCGACGGGGGCATCCAGGAGATGCCTTCCTTCGGCGACGTCACTCTGCTCACGCCGGCCCGGCTCGCCGACCTGCGTAAGGTGATCGACGAGATCCACGAGCGCTATCCGGACGACGCCGAAAGCCGGACGCCATGGGACATCGAGTTCGGGTTCCTGGGTGACGACACGGTTCTGTTCCAGATTCGACCTTTCGTACTGGGGGGCGACACGGCGCTGGATGAGTTGCGAGCGATGGACGAGCGCGTGTTGGCGGGCAGCAGCGAGCCGGTGGCACTCGGAGGCGTGGTGCGATGAGCCGAGCAATCCTCTTCAGTTGCGCCGGCCTGGTGATCGCAGCGACGGTGCAGGCCGCCTATCCGTTGAGCGGCTACGAGCGCACCGGCATCCGCCGGCTCTGGGCGTACGCCCCTGATCTGCGCGAGGAACTCGGCGGCCCAGCCCTGGCCGCCGGGGCACGGCTCGGCCCCGAGGACGTGCGCCTGCGACTCACTGCATCTCCCGGCTACGACCTCGGCGAGCCCGATGCCGAACTGCAACGGGGTCTCGCCAGAATCTTCGCCAAGCGCGACGACAGCTATTCGATTGCCGTCCTCGACATCACCGAGCCCGGCGCTCCCCGCTTCGCCGCACTGCGTGAGAACGTCACCTTCCTGCCCGGCAGTGTCGGCAAGCTCCTGGTGGCCACCGGGCTCTTCGACGCCCTCGCTCGCGCCTACCCCGACCCCGAGGACCGGCTGCGGACGTTGCGCGCCACCTGGGTGGTCGCCGACGACTTCAGCCAGCGCGACACGCACAGCGTCCCCATCGTCGATACCGAGGCGCGATCGCTGACGCACCGCCCGATTCGACCGGGCGACGCATTCACGCTCTTTGAATGGATCGACCACGCCCTGAGTCCATCGTCCAATGCCGCCGGCGCCACGAGCTGGCGCGAAGCCATGGCGCTGCGCCAGTTCGGCAACCGCTACCCCGTGCCCGAAGCGGAGTGGAAGGCATGGCTCGCCGACACCCCCAAAGACGAACTTACTGAGCTGTCGCTGGATACGCTGGAGACGCCCCTGCGCGCAGCCGGCCTCGACACGACGCACTTGCGCCAGGGCACGATGTTCACCTCAGGCGGGCGCGCGCACGTTCCCGGCGTGCGGTCGTTGGCATCGCCGCGGCAGCTGCTGCAGCTCTTGATGCGGCTCGAGCAGGGAGCTCTCGTCGACGAGTTCTCGAGCCTCGAGATCAAGCGGCTCCTGTACTTCACGCGCGGCCGCTACCGCTACGCCGTCTCCCCGGCGCTCAAAGGCGCCGCCGTGTACTTCAAGTCGGGCTCCTTCTACCGGTGCGAAGACGAGCCCGGGTTCGAGTGCCGCCAGTACGCCGGCAATGTCACCAACATCATGAACTCGGTGGCGATCATCGAGAATCCCGCCGTCCCGGAGCCTGGGGAGATCCAGCGCGTCTATCTGGTGGCCCTGATGTCCAACGTACTGCGTACGAACTCGGCCGAGGATCATCGCGACCTGGCGACCGAAATCGACGGGCTCGTGAGGCGCCTGCACGAGTAGGACCTGCGGTGAAACGACTGCGACGCGTGCGCCTTCCGGCGGCTTCGCCGGCGTCCGTTCGCAGCACCGGAAGCGTGCGCGGAAACAGCTAGTCGCGCGCTGCCGTCGGCTCCGCGACCAGACCATCGAGCGTGACGATCAATCGCTCGAGGATGCGCGCGCCGTCCGGGTGCCGTGTGAGTCCGACGGCCACATAGGTGCGATCGCCGTCCTCGATCAAAGCAGCGTCGCAATGGTACTCGTGCCAGGTGCCCGACTTGCGGTAAATCTCCACGCCGGCACGACCGCTGAGGCCGCGCACGAACTTGTGGCTGATACCCGGATTCCCGAGGATCGCCTTCATGCGCGCCGACGCTTGCGGAGACACGAGCATTCCTTTCTGCAGCAGCACGAAGAAGCGGGCGGCCTGGCGCGCGGTTGCGCCGTGCGAAGTGTTGCCTACGGGATCGCGTCGCCAATAGTCGTCGCGACCGTAAGCCTTGCCCACCCACAGACCGCCGTCCTGCGGTTCGTACAGGCGGTACGGCAAGCGCTGCAACGCATCCGCGACGGCCGCGAACCCGACCTGGTCGAGCACTGAGGTGGCCGCTGCGTTGTCCGAGACCCTGATCATGTCGACAAGTCGGCCGCGCAGGCCGGGCGTCCACTGCAGCGCACCGCGCTCGATGGCATCGAAGGCACCCAGCAGGATCGCGATCTTGGGCAGACTCGCCGCGTAGATCATCCGGTCGTCATTGATGCCCGCGTAGAGCAGCTCGGCGCCTGACAGATCCACGAGCGACACGGCGAGGTCGCCGCGCTCCAGCAGATCGCCCCAGCCACGTGCGCGTAGCGCCGTCTCGAGGCGCCGATCGAGGCCGGCGTTCTCGCTTGCCAGAGGGAACGCCTCGCCACGCGCGGCCGGTTCGGGCACGCCGGGTACCGTCGTCGCTGGACCCACTGCGGTCGGCGCGGCCGGGACCGCGCTCGCAGCGCCGACGCCTGCGGCAAGGACGAAAGGCAGCGCCGCGGCACGAAGACGGAAGGACATGTAGAGCCAGGCCAGGGTACAGGGGGTCGCGCGATGTCGCGGAAAGCTCCAGCGATTATAGCAACCGCAGCCACCAAACCGCTGCCCCAAAAAAGTCAGGGGGCTGTTACCCTGGAATCGTCCGCCATACGCGCACCAACTGGAGATACTCGCGTGAGCGACGAGACCCACGAGGTTACCTGCCCCTGCTGTCACACCAAGCTGACCCTGGACGCTGGCGACGGCACGATCCTGCTGGAGGAACGGCCCAAGAGGCGTGGTAAGGAATGGGACGAGGTGGTCGAGGCGGGGGCGGCAAAGCAAGCAGCTGCCGAGAGCAGATTCCAGCAAAACATCGAACGCGAGCGCAACGCCGACGAGATCCTCGAGAAGAAATTCCGCGAGGCGCTCAAACGGACCGACAAGAGCGACACTCCGCCACCTCGTATCTTCGACTTCGATTGAAGCGCCACGATCGGCTAGTCATTCTGGTGGTCGCAGCGGCCCTTTCCGGGGTGGCAGCACTCTCTGCCCTGGCACAGAGTGCCGCGCCCGCCGCGGCAACGTCTCCTCTGCCCGCTGCGATCGAAGACGTGCTGCAACATCCGACGCTCGCGGGAGCACGGGTCGGATTGCTTGCGCTGACGCTCCCGGAGCGCACCGTGCTCCTCTCACGCAACGCCGAGGACACCTTCGCCCCGGCCTCGGTCACCAAGCTCTTCACGACCGGTGCGGCCCTCTGGAAACTCGGGGGGCACTACGTCTGGCGGACGCCGATCGCGTTTCGGGGCACGAGGAGCGACGGTCGCATCGACGGCGACTTGTGGATTCTCGGGCGCGGTGCGCCCGACCTGGTGGAAGAACGCCTCTGGATCGCCGCCCAATGGCTGCTGGAAGAGGGCCTCACGCAGATCGACGGCGACATCGTGGTCGACGACCGTTATTTCGCCGGCGATCCCTACGGACAGGGTTGGCCGGGCGGCCGACAGATGACCGAGGCCTACCACGCCCCCATCAGCGCTCTGATGGCGAATTACGCGGCGCAGCGAGCCGCTGATGGCTGGAACGCCGTCGCGGATCCCCCGGTGCACTTCGGCATGCGCCTCGCCGCGCTGCTCGGCAAAGCGGGCGTGAGCGTTAGGGGCACTGTGCGCCGGCCCGACGCTACGGAACTCGCGACGGTCCCCGGCCCGGATTTTCGCGGCACCGCCGTGGGTCGGGAGTCGGTCCCTGCACCGCTGGTTTGGCTGTACGACATCACGTCGGAACCCCTGGGCCGCTTGGTGATGGACGTCAACAAGTTCAGCAACAACGTCATGGCGGAGACCGTGCTGCGCGCTCTGGGTGCAATCGAGTACGGCGCCCCGGGCACGGACACGAAGGGGCTCGCGGTGGTGACCGAGTTTCTCCAGGATCAACTCGGCGTTCCGATGGACAGCTATGTCCAGACGGATGGCTCGGGGCTCTCGCCGCAGAATCGCTTCACCCCCGGGCAGATCGTGAACGTGCTCGAGTACGCCGCGCGTGACTTTCACGTCGGCCCGGAACTGCTCTCCTCGCTCAAGATGTCGGGGCTGGATGGCTGGAACCCGGCGCCGTTCAAGCACGAGCCCCTGGCGGGCGAACTGCGAGTGAAGTCCGGTCACATTCGCGGCGTCAACGCGCTGGGTGGATTGCTGCACACGGAGCACGATCAGCTGATCGTGTTCGCCTTCATGATCAACGATCACCAGGCCCAGCAGTGGGAGATCGATCAACGGATGGCAGAGATGGCCGTCGCGCTGATTCACGGGTTCTAGCGGTCCGTGGTAGAAGCGAAACCGATGCACGTCGAAGTTCCCGAGTACACCGTCGCGGAGGATGTCGGAGTCGATCCCTGCCGCACGGCGTTGATCATCGTCGATATGCAGAACGACTTCGTGCAGCCGGACGGCGCGCTACCCATCGAAGACGCCGCTGCCACGATCGGCTCCATACGCCGACTGCGCGCGTTCGCGCACGAGCACGGGATGGCTACCTTCTACACTCAGGACTCCCACTATGCCGGGGACCGCGAGTTCGCCCTCTGGGGCGAGCACTGCACGGTGGGCACGCCGGGCTGGCAAGTGGTCGACGGCCTCGCCCCCAACGCCGAAGCGGGTGACCTGGTATTTCGTAAGGACCGTTACGACGGCTTCTTCGGCACCAATCTGGAAACGACGCTGCGGCAGCGCGGGATCGACACATTGATCATCTGCGGCACCGTTGCCAATATCTGCGTGCTCTATACCGCCGCAAGCGCGGCGATCCGCTGGTACCACGTGATCCTGCCGATCGATGCGGTTTCGGCGATCAACGAATTCGACCTGCAGTTGACGATCCGCCAGGTGGGCTGGCTGTTTCGCGGCACCATCACCCGCAGCGAAGCGCTGCGCGCTTCGCACGAAGCCTGCGAGCACTCTCCTGGCGTGTCAGACGAATAGGCGGGCGCGCTCTTCGATCTCGGCGTGAATGCTGTCGAGCATCCGCTCGGCGGCGCGTTCTCCAGCCGCGATGGCCTCCTCGGGCGCTGAATAGTCGCTCCAGTGGCGCTCCTGCCCGCGCGCGGGTACGACGACATCCGCGCGATGCAGTTGCTCGCGCTCGAGGGCAATGAGGGTGATCTCGTTGGCACGCATCGCCACCTCGATCGCGTTTCCGAGGCCGCCACGATCGATGGCGCCGGTCGACACGTCAACGCCGATCACGACATTGGCGCCCAGCGTTCGCGCCGCTTCGATCGGTACCGGGCTCGTGTAGCCCCCGTCGACCAGGCTTCGCCCGCCTATCTCCACGGGCGGGAAGACGCCGGCAATGGCCGACGAGGCCGCGACGGCGGGCGCGATGCGGCCCTTCGCGATGATGATCTGACAACCCTCCTCCAGGTCCACGGCGACGGCGGCGAAAGGAATGCGCGCCTGGTCGAACGTGCACTCCCCGAACAGCTCATCGAACACTCCGAGGATCTCCTCACTCTCGATGACGGCCAGCTTCGTCAGCGCCGCATGCGACGCGTGCACGCGGCGAAGGAGTTTCTGCGCACTGGCGAACCAGCCGCCGTCGGGAGGCGACGCTGCACCCACCGGACGAACGTCACTGAGCTCGAGGATCTTGTTCAGGTCGAGCGCCTGCATGCCACCCGAGGCGATGATCTCCAGCACACGGGCCTCGGTGGCCAACGCGTCCGCTGAACAGGCATAGAGCCCACCCATCACGGCGCCGATACTGGTGCCGGTGACGAGGTGCACCGGGACACCCTCCCGCTCTAGCACCTTCAGCACACCCACCTGTGCCAGACCCCGCGCACCGCCGCCGGACAGGGCCAGCCCGATGCGCACGTGGTCGGAGATATCGGCCGGGTTTCGCATATGCCCAGGATAGCGTGAGGTCAGATCACACGCTCGGCGCCGGTGTATGCCACAAAGGTCTCACCTCTCAAGAAGCCGATGAGCGTCATGCCGCTTTCGGCCGCGAGGTCGACGGCCAGACTCGTGGCCGCGGAGACTCCCGCGACGAGGGGAATCCCGGCCACCACAGCCTTCTGAGCGATCTCGAACGACTGCCGCCCGGACACGACCAGCATGTGCCCGTTGAGCGGCAGAATCTCTCGCAGATAGGCCCACCCGATGACCTTGTCGACGGCGTTGTGGCGGCCGACGTCCTCGCGGACGACGAGCGCCTCGCCGTCTGTGGTAAACAGGCCCGCCGCGTGGATCCCGCCCGTCACATCGAAGGTAGTCTGGGCGTCGCGCAGCGCCGGCACCGCTGCCGTGATGATCTCACGGCGGAACCGCGTCGCGTCGGACAGCGGACTCGTGGCCACGTGGATGGCCTCGATGCTCGCCTTCCCACACACGCCACACGAGGAGGCCGCGTAGAAGTTGCGCTGCCACGAGCGGGAAGGCTCAACTCCCGGTACCAGACGCACCTCGACGATGTTCTCGGGATTGAGCACATCGGCTTCGGTGCAGGCGGTGATCGTGCCGATGTCGCCGGGCTGCACGATCGCCTCGGTGTAAAGGAAGCCGGCCGCCAGCTCGCGATCGTGTCCCGGGGTACGCATGACAACCGCTACCGGTTCGCCCTCGAGACGAATCTCGCAAGGTTCCTCGAGCGTGACGTGGTCGGTCTCGTGGCTTTGCCCACCGCGCGAAAAGCGCGTGGCATCCCGACCGGCCGAGCCCTCGTCCGTCACCCGGAACCCGCCGCGACCGCCAGCGCCTCGAGAAGCTCGTCGGGTTTCCAAGCGTTGCCAATGAACGCCCGCATGACGTGACCGCTGGGATCCACCAGAACAGTGCGCAGGGAATGGACGAACTCGCTCCGATCGGGCATGAATCGGAGGCCGGAGAATTCACCGAGATCATGCAGGCCTTCGGCATCCGAGGTCGCGAAGCGCCAACGCTCGAAGCCTTCGGGCACGTCCTCCTCGAGGTAACGCTGCGCATACTCGGCCAGAACTTCGGGAGTGTCGTACTCGTGGTCGATGCTGATCGAGAGCAGCTTCAGGTTGCCGTAGCGCACCGGGTCGGCCTCCACGGCAGAGAAGATCGTGTCGAAGTTCTCGGACATGAGCGGGCAGAAATCCGGCAAGGGGCAGCGTGTGTAGATGAACGTGTACGCGTAATAGTCGCCGGCGTACGCGGCCAGAGCCAGTGTGCGGCCAGATTGATCGAGGAGATCGATGGAAGGCACCTCGGCCCCTGCATCCGGCGCGGGTATTACCGCCTCGGCAGCAGCCCCCGCCGCCGCAGGCGTGCGCACGACGATGTCCTCCAGCCAGCTGTCGCGACCGCTCACGACGAGCGTCGCCTCGAGGCGAGCACCCGGCGGCGCGGAGGCGAAGACCCATTCGTCTCGCACGTTGAAGGGCATTGTCATCGCCTCCATGAAGTCGGCGACTGCCTCGTGAGCGAGGGTCACGGTCCCGAGTTCGCGGTCGACGGCGACGACGCTGCCGGCAAGCTCATAACGCTGGTTGTTCGGGTCGTCAGCGGGCTCGGCCGGCGCGCCGGTGCAGGCCACAGCGAACAGCAACAGGCCTCCCAGCGCTATGCCCGGTGCCGCGGCGGGCGATACGACGAGTCGTCGGAAGGTCGCGCTCACAGCGTCTCCAGTTTCTCGGGCCAACTATCCGGGTAGAACCGTTTTTGCCCGAGCGCCTCAGCAGGCACGAATCGTGGCCCGCACGTGTCTGCCAACTCTGCCATGCGATCGCGAATCGCCTCGACACCTCGCTGTTCCGCATAGCGGAACACACCGCCCCTGAAGGGCGCGAAGCCCGTTCCGAGTACGAGCGCCAGATCCGCGGCCTGCGGGCTCGAAACGACCCCTGCCTCCAGCGCCTCGGCCGCGCCGTTGAGCATGCCCAACACGCATCGATCGACGATGGTCGCGGCGGGTGGCGGGGCGCCTTCCCCTCTGACGAGCGCCTCCGCTTCCGCTGCCGGAGCCGGGCGTCCCTTGCGGGGATAGGCGTAGAATCCCGCGCCGCCCTTGCGACCGAGGCGTCCGGCTTGCACCAACTTTGCCGCCGCGTCCGAGGCCGGTATCTGTGTGCCAAGTGCCGACGCCAACTGGTCGGTCACCTTCGCCGCAACGTCCAGCCCGATTTCGTCCAGCAGCCGAAGCGGCCCCATCGGCATGCCGAAGGCCTCGAGCGCGCGATCGATCTCCGCCACCGTGGCCCCGTCGTTGAGCATCAGGAGCGCTTCGTTGAGATAGGGCGTCAGAACCCGGTTGACGAAGAACCCCGGAGCATCTCCGACGACAATCGGCACCTTGCCAATGGCGGTCGCGAACGCCCGGGCGGTATCGACCGCCCAATCGGCGGACTCGGGACCACGCACGACCTCCACGAGCGGCATGCGATGCACGGGATTGAAGAAGTGCAGTCCCACAAAACGGCTCGGATCGCGTAAGGCAGTGGCCATCGAGGCCACGGTGAGCGACGACGTATTGGTCGCCAGCACGGTCCGTGAGCCGGCCGCAGCCTCGGCCGCCGCCAACACGTCGTGTTTGACCGCCAGATTCTCCACCACGGCCTCCACAATCAGATCCGCGCGGCGGAAGCCCGAGTAGTCGACCGTTCCCGAGATTCGCGCCATTCCGCGCCGTACCTCGGCGGCGTCCAGCCGGCGTTTCCTCAACAGCGAAGAGAAGCGCTGATGCGCCACCTTCATCGCCGCCGCGAGCGGTTCGATCGCAATGTCCTTCACCCTGACGCTGAGACTGCGACGCGCCCCCAGTTGCGCAATCCCGCCGCCCATCACGCCAGCCCCCAGTACGCCCAGCCGGCGCACACGCACGGGCGCGGCGCCAGCGCGCTCGCGACGCGCCGCCTGGCGCAGAAAAAAGATCCCCACCAGGTTGCGGGACTCCGGTGACACGACGGCATCGGCGACGAGGTCCGCCTCGATCCGCAGTCCCTCGCCGAGCTTCTTGGGAAGCCCCTGCTTCACCGCTGCGAGCGCCTTGGTCGGCGCCGGGTAGTGCCCGCCGGTATTCCTCGCCACTTGTGCCGCGGCCCGCCGGTAAACCAGCATGCGGCCGAGTGGATTCCTCTCCATCAGCCAGCGCCGCACGCGCCGGCCCGGGCGTCTGTCCTCCGGCGCCACCATCCGTCCTCGTTGTTTCGCTCGGCGCGTGAACCGTGCTGCCTCCCGCAGTAGCAGCGGTGGCGGCACCACGGCATCCACCAGGCCAATGCGGCGCGCCTTGGCGGCGTTCACCGACTTGCCGGTGAGGATCATGGGCAGCGCGCGTTCGAGCGCGATGAGCCGCGGCAATCGCTGCGTTCCCCCGAAACCGGGGATGATGCCCAGCTGCACCTCGGGCAGCCCGATCAAGACCGCCGGGCTGGCTGCAGCGACGCGGTAGTCACACGCGAGCGCCAGTTCGGTGGCGCCACCCACGCAGGTCCCGTTGATCGCGGCGACTGTGGCCACGGGCAGCTCGGCCATCGCCTGCAGTGCCAGCTGCCCCTGGCGCGCCCCTGCCCGCGCCGCGGTCACGCCACGAACGCCGGCAATGGACGACACGTCGACGCCGGCAATGAAGGAGTCCTGCTTGCCCGATGCCACGACCAGCCCCCGCACCGCGCCCTCGTCAGCACGGGAATGAACCTCTCGGATCAGCTCCAGGAACCGCTCGATGATCTCCGGGCTCAACTGGTTGTGCTGAGCACCCGGCTGGTCGAACTCGATGACTGCGAGTCCATCCTCGTCGACATCCAAACTCAACCCGACGGCGGCGCTGGCCAACCGAGCCCCATGAGCCGAACGCCACGCTCGTTCTGTCATCGCTCGAGAACGACCGCGCCGCCCTGGCCGCCACCGATGCACATCGTGGCCAAGCCGTGCCGCAAACCGTTGCGCTTCATCTCGTGAAGCAGGGTGATCACCAGACGCGCCCCCGTCACACCCACAGGATGGCCGAGCGCAATAGCGCCGCCGTTGACATTGAGCCGCGCGTCGGGGATGGCCCCGACGGGCGCTGCCAGACCCAGTTTGTCGCGCGCGAACGAACTGGAACGCAGGCACAGCTGACAGGCGATCACCTGCGCGGCGAACGCCTCATTGATCTCCACGCGCTCCATCTGTTCGAGCGTCCTGCCGGCCTCCCCCAGCGCGCC
>Ga0255049_10001604_pt1 | contig 12390 bp, 10 predicted proteins | sample JV7_2_3_MG_FD_183615 | JGI IMG/M metagenome (GOLD analysis project Ga0255049, IMG submission 183615) | Seawater microbial communities from Jervis Inlet, British Columbia, Canada - JV7_2_3 | ecosystem: Environmental > Aquatic > Marine > Inlet | place: Canada: British Columbia | collected 2016-10-06
TATCGGGGTGATCAGCGGCGAGGACGCCATCGCGCTGGGCCTTTCCGGCCCCATGCTGCGCGGCTCGGGCGTGGACCACGACTTGCGCAAGGCGCTGCCCTACGGCGGCTACGACACCGTCGACTTCGACGTGCCGGTGTACCCCGACTGCGACTCGTACTCGCGGTACCTGGTACGGATGGAGGAAATGCGCCAGTCGACCCGCATCGTCCAGCAGGCGCTGGCGAAGATGCCCGAGGGCAAGATCACGGGCAAGGCCCCGAAGATGATCAAGATCGCCGAAGGCGTCGAGGCGTACCACGTGGTCGAGAGCCCGCGGGGCGAGCTCGGCTACTACATGATCGGCGGCGGCAAGGACATCCCTTACAAGTGCAAGATCCGGGCGCCATCGTTCTGCAATCTGCAGGCCGTCGGCCCGATGTGCACAGGGCACCTGATCGCCGACGTGGTCACCGTGATCGGCACGATCGACATCGTGCTGGGAGACGTTGATCGATGACCGATTTCCTGATCATCAACATCGTCATACCGCTGGTTCAGATCGGTGTTCTGCTCGGTATCCTGGGCCTGGCGACCGGCTACATCGTCCTGGCCGAGCGCAAAGTGCTGGCGTTCATCCAGAGCCGCCTGGGTCCGATGCGCGTCGGTCCCCATGGCCTGCTGCAGCCGATCGCTGACTCCCTGAAGCTGATCCTCAAGGAAGACCTGATTCCGGGCTCGGCGGACAAACTTCTCTACATCGCGTCGCCGATCGTCGTGGTCGCCGCGGCCTTCACGACACTGGCGCTGATCCCGTTCGGGGAGGGCATCACGCTGTTCGGGTACCACATCCCTGGGGTCATCGCCGATGTCAACGTCGGCATCCTGCTGATCCTCGGTATCAGCGGCTTGACCACGTACGGGATCATCCTGGGTGGCTGGTCGAGCAACTCGAAGTACCCGCTGCTCGGCGCCATGCGTGCCGCCGCCCAGATGGTCTCCTACGAGATCGCGCTCACCTTCGCGGTGCTCACCGGGCTCATGCTGGCCGGCACGCTCTCGATGGTCGGAATCGTCGAGGCACAGCGCGACATGGGGGTCTGGTTCGTATTCATCCAGCCTATCGCCTGGGGCATCTTCACTATCGCCATGGTGGCGGAGACCAATCGCGCTCCCTTCGATATGGCCGAGGCCGAGTCGGAGCTCGTGGGCGGTTTCTTCACCGAGTACTCCGGGATGCGCTGGGCGCTGTTCTTCCTGGGCGAGTACACCGCCATGCTGGTGATGGCGGCGATCAACGTGACGCTGTTTTGGGGCGGATGGCTGCGACCCTTCCCCAACGTGGAAGCTCTGGCGTTTCTCGACGCGGTGCCCAGCGGCATCTGGTTCCTGCTCAAGGTCACGACCTTCCTGTACTTCTACATCTGGATCCGCGGCACGTTCCCGCGCTATCGCTACGATCAACTGATGGCGCTCAACTGGAAGTCGCTGATCCCGCTTTCGATCCTCAACCTGCTCGTCACCGGTGTGGTGATGCTTCTGCTAGCAGGCTAGCCTGATGCGTCGCATGGATCTCGCATGAGCACAATCGTTTCCTCAGCACCGAAAAAGACCTTCCTGGAACGGTTCCTTCTGGTGGACCTGCTCAAGGGCATGTGGCTGACGCTGAAGTACACGTTCCGCCCCAAGGTCACGGTGCAGTACCCGCTGGAGCGCGAGTCGGTCCACCCGAACTACCGCGGCATCCTGCGGGTCGACGAGAGCACCTGCATCGCCTGCTATCTGTGCGAGAAGATCTGCCCCGACAAGTGCATCCACCTCGAGGGCGAGCGCGGCTACACCAAGGGCAAGGGCGGCAAGTACGCCACGTACTTCTACATCGACCACGCGCGCTGCCTCTTTTGCGGATTGTGCGAGGAGGTGTGCCCGGTCGACTCGATCTATCACAGCAACGAATATGAGGCGGCGGTATACAACCGCGCCGACGCGATCCATGACCTGCGCATCCTCGACAGCGGTCACAACATCATCCACTACGAGCGTTAAGCACGGGACTGAGTTTGGAAATCTACGCCTTCTATGCCATCGCGGCCGTGGTGCTTTCGAGCGCGGTCCTGATGGTGACGAGCCGCAACCTGGTGCACTCGATCGTCTACATGGTGATTTCGTTCGTCGCGGTCGGCGCGCTCTTCATCCTGTTGGAGGCCGAGTTCGTCGCTGCGGTGCAGATACTCGTTTACGCCGGCGGCATCGTGGTGCTGTTCCTGTTCGTCGTCATGCTCGTGAACGTCACTGAGACGTACCAGGTCGAGTTCCTGCACCGGCAGTGGCTGCCCGCCACGGTGCTGAGCATGATCCTGGCAGCGCAGATCGGTTTCCTGCTGTGGGGCGGCGCCGGTTCGCTCCCGGCCGATCCGGGCGCGTCGGCGTCCGCGCTGCGCGCCGTGGACGGCGGCAATACCGAGACCCTGGGCATGATGCTCTACACCGACTATCTGCTGCCTTTCGAGGTGGCGTCCGTTCTTCTCCTCGTCGCCATGATCGGCGCCATCTACTTGTCCAAGAAGCGAATCTGACATGGCCACACTGGGACTGAACCACTACCTGCTGCTGTCCGCACTGCTGTTCGGCATCGGCGTTGCCGGCGTGCTGATCCGTCGCAACGTGATCATGGTGCTGATGTGCCTCGAACTGATTTTCAACGCCGCCAACATCAATCTCGTTGCGGTGTCGCGTTTCCGCCCGGACATGACCGGGCAGGTGTTCACGATCTTTACCATCGCCGTGGCCGCCGCTGAGGTGGCGATCGGACTCGGCCTGGTGATTGCCATGTTCCGGAACTCGACGACGGTGAACGTCGACGAGCTCCATCTGCTGAAGGGTTAAGGCGTGCTGGAATACTTCTGGCTGATCCCGCTGATCCCGCTGGTCGGGGTCCTCGTCAATGGGCTGCTCGCGTCGCGGTACATCCGCTCGCAGCTGTTCACCGGGGTGCTGGCGAGCGGCTGCATGCTCGTCGCCTTCGCGATCGGACTGGGATCGTTCGTGCAGTTGGCAGGCATGCCGGTGGCGGATCGCCACGTGGAGATCGAACTCTACGACTGGATCTCCACCTCGCTCGTGCACATGCACGACAACGCCGTCGGCGTCGCGGCGGCGCCGCTTCATGTGCCCTTCGGGCTGCAGTTCGACCCGCTCTCCGCTCTCATGGTGCTGGTCGTCACGGGCGTCGGTTTTCTGATCCACGTCTACGCGATCGGCTACATGAAGCACGATCCCCCCGACAAGGGTTTCTACAGGTTCTTCACGTACCTGAACCTGTTCGCCTCGTTCATGCTGATCCTCGTGCTGGGCAACTCGTTCGCGATGATGTTCATCGGCTGGGAAGGCGTGGGCCTGTGCTCATTCCTGCTAATCGGCTACTACTACCAGAAGAAATCGGCCGGCGACGCGGCCAAGAAGGCCTTCGTGGCGAACCGCGTCGGGGACGCGGCTTTCCTGATCGGGATGTTCACGCTGTTCTTCACGTTCGGCACTCTCGACTATGACCAGATCTTCTCCGCCGCGGCTGCCAACTACGAGGTCGGCGCGGGCGTGATCACGTTTGCCACGATGATGTTGCTCATCGGCGCCACCGGGAAGAGCGCGCAGATCCCGCTGTACGTGTGGTTGCCGGACGCGATGGAAGGTCCGACTCCGGTTTCCGCACTCATTCACGCCGCCACGATGGTCACGGCCGGCGTCTACATGGTCGTGCGTGCGAACGTGCTGTTCTCGCTGTCACCGGCCACCATGACGGCGGTGGCCGTCATCGGTGCGCTGACCGCGCTGATGGCCGCGTCGATCGCGATGGTGCAGAACGACATCAAGCGCGTACTCGCCTACTCCACCGTGTCCCAGCTGGGATACATGTTCCTGGCATGCGGCGTCGGCGCCTACGCCGTGGGCGTGTTCCATCTGATGACCCATGCCTTCTTCAAGGCACTGCTGTTCATGGCGGCGGGCTCGGTGATGCATGCCCTGCACGGCGAACTCGACATGTGGAAGATGGGCAACGTGCGCAAGTACATGCCGGTTACCCACAAGACCTTCCTGGTGGGCACGCTGGCGATCGCCGGTGTGCCGGGTCTGGCAGGATTCTTCTCGAAGGACGAGATCCTCTGGAACGCTTGGGCCGGTCCGAACGGAGCCCCCTGGCTCTGGGCCGTCGGCACGCTCGTGGCGGGAATGACCGCCTTCTACATGACTCGCATGCTGATCATGGTGTTCTACGGTGAGTCCCGCATGGACGAGCACACCGAGTCGCACGTGCATGAGAACCCGCACGTCATGACGGTGCCGCTGATCATCCTGGCGATTCTGTCAATCGTGGGCGGTTACGTCGGCATTCCCGCGAACCTGCAGGTCGGGCCGCTGGCGGCGTTGCACGACCGCGTGGACATCGTCCGTTGGCTCGAGCCAGTCACGGGCGGCCATGGCGAAGCGGATCCCGGTGAGGCCGACGCGCACGCGATGCTGCCCGAGTCGGCGACGCCCGCGGCCGGCAGCGAGGCGGCTCAGATCGTGGCGCGCTCCGGCAACGAGCCCGCGTTCGTAGTCACGGCGCAGGACGGCGGCGCGGAAGAACACGCCGAGGACCACACCGCTCTCGAATGGACGCTGATGCTGATCTCGACCGCCATCGCACTCGCAGGGATCGGACTCGCCTACCGGATCTATGGCCGTGGCCAGCCCGCCGACGAGCCCGCCAAGCGCTTCGGCGGGCTCTACAGCGCGCTATGGAACAAGTATTGGGTCGACGAGCTGTACGACGCCGTCTTGGTCAACCGCGCCAAGGACCTCGGCAAAGGCCTGTGGGTCTTCGACGACGCGGTGCTCGACGGAACAGTCAACGGTGTGGCCGAAGCCACGAAGCAGTCGGCTGCCGCCAGTAACGAGTTTGACGGTCGCGTCATCGACGGCACCGTGAACGGCACCGCCAGCACGGTCTGGTCGGGTTCTTGGATATTTCGCGCCCTGCAGACGGGAATGGTGCAGAACTATGCGCTGGTGATCGCCATCGGCGCGTTCGTTCTCGTATCCGCGTACCTGTTCCTGTAGTGCGCGCAAATCAGACAGCCTGAAACATCAACAAGAAACATCAACGGGCGGCCGCGGCCGCCCCGTGAAACGGTACCTGTAGGTAGAAGCTAGGAGCCGCGATGAGCCCAACTCTCCTGACACTGGTCGTCTTTTTGCCCGCTCTGGGTGCGCTCGCCATAGCGCTTCTGCCAGGCAAGGAGCGCGACAACGAGATCAAGTGGGCCGCGAACGTCATCCTGTTCGTGGACTTCGTCCTGTCGCTTCTGCTGCTGCGCGGGTTCGACTTCGAAACTACCGAGTTGCAGGGGGTCACTCGTTTCGAGTGGATTCCGAGCATCGGCGTCGAGTACTTCACGGGCATCGACGGGATGTCGCTCGCGCTCATCCTGCTGACGACGCTGCTGGGCACGATCGCCTGCCTCTCGTCATGGACGTATATCGGCACGCGGATCAAGGAGTACTACGTGTACCTCATGCTCCTGCAGACCGGCATGCTGGGCGTGTTCATCGCCTTCGACTTTTTCCTGTTCTACATGTTCTGGGAAATCATGCTGGTGCCGATGTACTTCCTGATCGCCATCTGGGGCGGCAAGAACCGCATGTACGCAGCGATCAAGTTGTTCCTGTACACCCTGGCCGGCTCTGTCCTGATGCTGGTGGGGATCCTGGCGTTGTACTTCCACAACCACGCCGTAACCGGCGTCTGGACCACCAACGTCCTGGCCTACTACCAGCTGTCGATTCCAGCCGATCTGCAGTGGTGGGTCTTTCTGGGCTTCTTCCTCGCCTTCGCGATCAAGGTGCCGATGTGGCCGTTCCACACCTGGCTGCCGGACGCACACGTTCAGGCACCCACGGCCGGCTCGGTGATTCTGGCCGGTGTCCTGCTGAAGATGGGAACTTACGGCTTCGTGCGCTTCTCGCTGCCGATTCTGCCCGAGGCATCCATTCAGTTCGCACCCATGATCGCGATCCTGTCGATCATCGCCATCATCTACGGCGGCCTCGTGGCGCTGATGCAGAAGGACTGGAAGAGCCTGGTCGCCTATTCCTCTGTGTCGCACATGGGGTTCATCACTCTCGGCATCTTCGCGCTCAACCCGATCGGCCTGCAGGGCGCCGTCATCCAGATGCTCAACCACGGAGTGTCGACGAGTGGCCTGTTCCTCGTCGTCGGGCTGATGTACGAGCGCATGCACACGCGCGAGATCTCGGCCTTTTCCGGGCTCGGCAAGGTCATGCCGGTCTTCGCCACTTTGTTCGCGATCATGGCGCTCTCCTCGATGGGCCTGCCGGGCCTCAACGGCTTCATCGGCGAGTTCCTGATCCTGATCGGCTCCTTCGAATGGAACCCGGTCTACACCTACTGGGCGGTATGGGGCATCGTTCTCGGTGCCGCCTATCTGCTGTGGCTCTTCCAGCGCGTGATGTTCGGCGAGGTGAAGGACGACAAGATCGCGGCGCTGAGCGACCTCAACCTGCGCGAGATCGCCACGCTGGTACCGCTCGCGATCCTCGCCGTCTGGATGGGATTGGCACCGAACGCAGTGCTCAAGACCATCGAGCCGCCTGTCAACGCGATCATCGCGCGTGTCGCTCCGGGCTATTTCGACGGGTCCGACATCACGCCGCCACCGCTGCCGAGCATCCCGCAACCACAGATGGCAGCTGACATCGAACCCGCACCGACCGTGGGACCGTTGGCAGCCCTGCCCGAAACCCTGCCGAACGTTCCGCCGGAATCCCTGCCGGAAGGCGAATGACCTCGATGGGAAACATGCCCTTCACAACATCCGATCTGGCATCGCTCAACGGCGAGATCACGCTCGCGATCGGCGCCTGTCTGGTGCTGGTGTGGGGTGCTTTCGCGCCGCGCAACAGGCAGACGGGACATCGTTTCGCCTGGGTAACGCTGCTGTTCGTGCTGAGCGCCATGGCCGGCGTCACGCTCGGCCTTCCCGCGCAGATCGCCAACGGCGTTACGAGCGCTTTCTCGGGGCAGCTCGCCGTGGATGGCTACGGCAGCTTCTTCTCCGCGTTGTTCCTGGTCGCTGCGGCGCTGGCCATCGGCGCCTCGTTCCGCTTCCTTGACGACGAGGACGCGCACGCTCCCGAGTACTACTTCTTCATGTTGACGTCGCTGATCGGCATGATGCTCATGGCGCGCGCCGCCGATCTGATCAGCCTGTTCATCGGTCTCGAGTTGCAGGCGCTATCTGTCTACGTGCTCGTCGGCTACCTGAAGAAGGACCGCCGCTCGACCGAGGCCGGCCTGAAGTACTTCATCCTCGGCGGACTCTCTTCGGGCATCTTCATCTACGCCCTGTCGCTGGTCTACGCGGTCACCGGTACGACGAACCTCGAGGCGATCGGAACGTCGCTCAGCGTGCCCGGCACGGTCGATAACCCGATTCTGATCCTGGGGCTGATCCTGCTCGTGGTCTCGCTGGCCTTCAAGGTAGCCGCGGTGCCCTTCCACATGTGGGCGCCCGACGCGTACTCCGGGGCCCCCACCCCTGTCTCGCTGTTCATCTCGGTGGCTTCCAAGGCTGCAGCCTTCGCCATGATGATCCGGTTGCTGTTCGTCGCGTTCGAACCCATGGAAGCCTCATGGACCGCGCTGCTCGCGGTGGTTTCGGTGGCAACCATGACGTTCGGCAACATCGCGGCCGTCACCCAGGACAACGTGAAGCGCATGTTCGCCTACTCGAGCGTCGCCCACGCCGGCTACGCGCTGATGGGCGTGGTCGCGGGAACTGGCGAGGGCATCTCCGCGGCAATGTTTTATCTGTTCGCATACACGTTCATGAACATCGGCGCATGGGGAATGATCGTGCTGTTCCGCCGCGACGGCAAGGCGTGCGACCGGGTCGAGGACTTCGCCGGATTGGTCCATCGCAGCGGCTGGGCGGCCACGGCGATGGTGATCTTCATGCTCTCGCTCGGCGGCATCCCGCCGACGCTCGGCTTCCTCGGCAAGTGGTACGTGTTCGGCGCCGCCATCGGCGCCGGCTACGGCTGGCTGGCGGTGGTCGGAGCGATCAACGCGGTGATTTCGATCTTCTACTACCTGCGGCTGGTGAAGACGATGTTCGTGTCGGAAGTCGACGACGACGTCACGCTCGTCAGTTCCCTGCCGCTGACCGTCACTCTGACGCTCAGCGCCGCCATCACGCTGCTCGGCGTGATTCTGGGTACGCCGTTCATCGAGTGGGTACAGTCGGCCACACTGCCGTATTGACCGGCCGCGATGGGAGCCTGATGGCAGCAGTCACGCCCGCGCCTGACGATGGACCCGGCGGCCTCCGATCCTGGGTTCGCCAGTTGGGGTCGCTCGGTCACGTGGGAATCATGTTCCCGGTGTCGATCGGTTTCGGCATGCTCATCGGCCGCTGGCTCGACGGCAAGTTCGACACGGCGCCCTGGCTGATGCTCGCCGGCTTCGCCCTCGGCGTCGCTACCGCCATGCGCGAACTGCTGCGCGCTGCGGCCACGCTCGACGACGAGCCGCCCGATGACAACGAGCCGCGCTGGCGCCGCTAGCAGGCCGTCTGCGGGGCTCGCTAGTCTCCTCTGAGGGCCGTGACCGGGTCGACGCGACCGGCGCGCCGCGCCGGCAACCAGCTCGCCGCACAGGCCACCAGCACGAAGAACGTCGCCACGCCGGAAAAGACCGTCCAGTCGGTGGCCGAGACGCCGTACAACATCGCGCCCAGGGACCGCGTGAGGGCGAATGCGCCCATGAGCCCGATCGCCGCGCCGACTACCGCCTGGCGCGCACCGTCGGAGACGACAGCGCGCACGATGCCGGTCGGCCGCGCCCCGACGGCGAGCCGCAGCCCGATTTCGGGCGTGCGCTGGCCTACCGAATAGGCCACGACCGAGTAGATGCCGATCGTCGCGAGCAGCACGGCAGACAGGGCGAACGCGGCGAGCAGAAACACGTTGAAACGGGGGCCGACCAGCGCCCTTGCTACGCGTTCATCGAGCGTCGAGAACGACGACACGTTGAGCGCCGGATACTCCTGGTCCAAGCGGTCCTTGACGAGGCGACCGAGCACCTGGGCATCGACGTCTGTGCGAATGATCAGATAGGTCGCACCGCGCCGGTACTGGCGCTTGGGCCAGTAGATCGCCGGGCGTGTCGCCTCGCCCGGCTGGAACGGACGCATGTCGGCAACGACACCGACAACACGTGCCTCGTGCTCTTCGACCGTGACGACGGCGCCCAACGGCGACCCGTCGGGCCAGTAGCGGGCAGCGAGCGCTTGGTTGACGATCGCCACCGCCGGACTGCCGTCGTTATCGCTCTCCTGGAACTGGCGACCGCGAACCAGCGGCGTGCCCATGGTCTCGAAGTAGCGCGGCCCGATATCGAACCACTGCACCATCGCCATCGCATCCGCCTCGGATGGGCGGCCGTCGATGATGATGGGATCGGTCTCGATACCGCCGAACAGCGGGCCGGCGGAGGACTGCCCGACGCTCTCCACGCCCGGAAACGAAGCGATCTCGGCGGCCGCCGAGCTGAACAGCTCCACCATCTGCTCGCCGCTGGTGACCTGGCCGAAGTCGGCGCTGATCCACGTGGTGACCAGGCCGTTACGATCGAAGCCGGGGTCCCACCGCAGGAAGCCGGCAAAACCCTTGACGGCCAACCCCGCACCAACGAGCAGGGCCACGGCGAGGGCCACCTGCCCGAGCAGGATCGCGCGCCGCAGACGCGCCGTACCGGCATCTCCATGGCGTGCACTGCGGAGTATCTGGGCAACGTCGGTACGGGACACGCGCCAGGCCGGCACGAGGCCAAAAACGAGGGCCGTCACGGCAGACAGCGCGAACGCGAAAACCACGACCCGCGCATCGATGCCGACTTCGTCGAGCCGCGGGATCCCCTCGGGGGCGTAGGCCAGTCCCTGCTGCACGGCGACGGCGGCCAGGACCAATCCCGCCAGCGCACCCGGCACCGAAAGGGTCACGCACTCGGTCAGCAGCTGCCGCGCCAGCCGTCCCTGGTCAGCACCCAGCGAGGCCCGCACCGCGAACTCGGGCGTCCTTGCCATGGCGCGAACAATCAGCAGGTTCGCGACGTTGGCACAGCCGATCAGCAGGAGACAGGCCACCGCGATCGAGAAGATCTGCAGAGCGGGCTGGATGTCACCCGTGACCTGGTCGCGCAGTTGATTCACCCGCAGTCCCCATCCGCCGTTCACGTCCGGGTACTCCTGCACCAGCGCGGCATAGGTCGCGTCGAGCGCACTGCTGGCCGCCTCCAGGCTGACCCCGTCGTCGAGCAGGGCCACCGTGGAGAAGCCTCGCCAGTTCCGCTGGTCCGTGTTCTCGGGCGATGCTGTCAGCGGCGTCCAGCTGTCGACCCAGTCGAAGTCCGGGATCCACGCGTCAGCGTCGAGCACGCCGACCACGGTGAACTCCATGTTGTCGAGCACGACTTCAGTACCGATCACCGACCGATCGCCGTTCGACCAGCGCATCCAGAAATCGTGCGTCAACACGACCACATGATTGCTACCTTCCTCGAGCTCCTGGTCGGTGAACAGCCGTCCCAGCTCCATGCGCACGCCGTGCACCCGCAGGAAACCCGGCGTCGCAATGCCCGCCGACAGCGTGGTCCGTTCGGAGCCCTCGGTCAGCGAGTATCGCCACGTGCGCGCGACTCCCGCCTCCGCGATCACGCCGGCGGTCGCCAACATGTCGCGCACGTTCGGCGGCGAAGCGACGCAGTAGTCCTGGAAGTCCTGGCTGACTTCGCAAATGGCGATGACCCGCTCCGAGTCGGGGAACGGCAGCGGCCGCAGCACGATGCCGTCCACCAGCGTGAAGATCGCGGTGGCCGTGCCGATCCCGAGCGCCGTGGTCAGAATCAATACCGCGCTGAAGCCGGCGTCGCGACGAATCGCGCGCAGGGCAAATCGAGCGTCCTGTAATAGAGGCAGCATGGCAACTCGCAAACGGGGAGGTTGTTGGCGCAGGTGAGCTCCGGCCGCCCGGCGCGACTGCCGGGAGCCACGATGGCCTGCGGTGGGGTGACGACGGTCCACTGCAGCGGCTCGCTCCTGGAAGGCGCCGGTGAGTAGATCGGCAGAAGTTCGCAGCCATAGCGCTGCCAGGCCGAGCAGACCGCGGCTTCGCACCGCGTCCGCTGCCAGTTCGCCGAAGACCTGCGCGGCCTCATCGCCAAAGCGACGTGTGAACCATCGCGGCAACAGCCGTAGCAGTTGCCGGTAGAGGCCTGTCGACGCGGCGACGAGTCGGGTGTCGTCGTTCATTACACGTCGCCGCCGGCGCCGACGAGACGACTGCGCGCCGCATCGACGAGCGCTGCCATGCGCTCCGACTCGGCTTCCACCGCCGACCGCCCAAGCGCGGTGATGCTGTAGTAGCGGCGCCGCGTATCCGCGTCATCGGGCACCTCGCTGGCCGGCAGCTCGGCCACCAGATCGGCGTCCAGGAGCCGCGCCAGGAGACGGTACAGCGACCCGGGCTGCAGGTCGCCGCGTGCGCCCGGATCTGCTCTGGCGGCCTGGAGAATGGCATAGCCATGGCCTGGTTCGTCGAGCAGCGTGAGCAGCACGGTGAAGGCCTCGGGTTTCATCGGGATCAGATCACGCAGCCGCTCTGAGTGGGTCAACGCTCGCTACCTCGTGGTCACCGTACTGATATGGGCGATTTGATTATAGTCGACATGCCTCGATCGCGCGATGCTCACCATCGTGGGCCCCAACATGGGCCGGACGCACTAGAATTACGCAGCCACTCCACCTCCCGCCCCTACACGGCCGTTCCCGCATGCCGCACCTCACATCCCGCTCTGCGCAATGGATCTGCCTCGCCGCGATGGCCTTGGGCGCGCTCGGGCCTGCTCTGGCGGTTTCCGCGCAGATGACCGACAAGGTCATCACGCGCAACGGCGATGAGTTGACGGGCGAGGTCAAGTCGGTGGCCTCTGGGCGCCTCGACTTCAAAACTGACGCCACCGAGACAATTCAGGTCTACTGGGATCACGTAGTGGTATTGACCAGCCGTTTCTTTTTCGAGGTCGTACTCGAGGATGGTCGTCGTGTCTACGGCGCCCTGCTCGACCCCGTCGATCCGGGGACCTTGCGTGTCGGCACCGATGCCAGCGCCACTTCGGTGGCACTCGGCGAGATAGCCCAGATCGAGCGCATCCGATCGTCCTTCTGGAGCCGCCTCAAGGGCAGCGTCGACCTCGGATTCACGCTCAACAAGGCCAATGACCGTCGCGACCTCACCTTCAAGATCGCGGCCAGCTACCGGACACGCAAGGGCGCCTGGAACGTCAGCTACGAC
>Ga0255049_10001605_pt1 | contig 12382 bp, 11 predicted proteins | sample JV7_2_3_MG_FD_183615 | JGI IMG/M metagenome (GOLD analysis project Ga0255049, IMG submission 183615) | Seawater microbial communities from Jervis Inlet, British Columbia, Canada - JV7_2_3 | ecosystem: Environmental > Aquatic > Marine > Inlet | place: Canada: British Columbia | collected 2016-10-06
CCAGTTGCTTCTGGCGCCAGGCGCTGTCGGTATGGTCGGTATCTCCTCGATGCTGTTCCAGCTCTTGCAGTCCGGACACTGCCCCGACCACTTGGAAAGCGCGGTGGCGCATTCTCGACACTGGTACTGCGGGTTTCGCTTAGCCATTCGGTGGCAAATCGTCCGCGTCTTCGTTTTCGTCGCTGCCCGCGGGTACGGCGATCCGCGCCGTCTTCACCATGTTGTGTTTGACCTGCATGATTTCGATCGGGTAACTATTGATTTTGAGGCTGGTGCCGGCCTCGGGGATGAATTCCATGTGTTCCAGTATCAACCCGTTGAGGGTGCGCGGGCCGCTGCTGGGTAACTCGATATTGAGATTGCGATTGATATCACGTATGTGGGTTGAGCCGTCGATAAGGAAACTGCCGTCGGCATCGCGGAAAAAATCCTGGTGCAGGGCGCTCGGATCGGTCGTGAATTCACCGACGATTTCCTCAAGGATATCCTCGATCGCAACCAGCCCCTGTATATCCCCGTACTCGTCGACGACAAAGGCGATGCGACGCTTGTTCTTGCGAAAGTTGATCAGTTGCGTGGTGAGGGGAGTGCCCTCGGGGATGAAATAGCCTTCGCGGGATAGTTCCACCAGGCTTTCGGCGTCGAATTCGCCCTTCAGTAGCAGCGGCAGAATCCTGCGCAGCATCGCGGTGCCGACGAGGTTGTCGATGTTCCCCGAGTAGATCGGAATGCGCGTATAGGACAGGTTGGTGATCAGGTTGAGGTTATCGTGCCAGTCGTCTTCGAGGTCGATGCCGATGATCTCGTTGCGTGGCACCATGATGTCGTCCACGGTCACTTTTTCCAGGTCGAGGATACTGATCAGCATGTCGCGATGGGAATCCGGGATCAATCCGCGGGTGTCGTTGACCGCGACCCTCAGTTCCGCCGAATTGAGCGCGTCGTTATCATTGCCTTTGCCGCTTAGCAAAAACAGTTTCAGGACCAGCTTGGCGAGCCAGTCGATGATCGCGACCAGCGGGTACAGGAGCTTCGAAAGTGGCTGGTAAACATAGGCGGCTGGAAAGGCGATTTTCTCGGGATTGGTCGCCGCCAGGGTTTTTGGCGTTACCTCGGCAAACAGTAACAGGACCAGGGTCAGGACACCCGCTGCGAGCGCGATACCGGCGTCACCGTAGAGGCGATAGCCGATATAGGTCGCCAGCTGCGTGATCAGGACGTTTATGAAATTGTTACCCAGTAAAATCAGGGTAATCAGGCGATCGGGCCGTTGCAGCAGCGTGACCGCGCGCCGCGCGCCGCCGTGGTTCTTGGCGGCGAGATGTTTGAGCCGATAGCGATTCAGGCTCATCAAGCCGGTTTCCGAACCCGAGAAGAAACCGGACAACAGAATCAATGCAACGAATGCGATGCCCAGCCAATGTAGCGGGATTTCGTTCAACTTAAAGGATAAACTCCAGCACCAGCTTGCTGCCGAAAAACGCCAGCATCAGGAACACGAATGCCGCCAGGGTCCCGCGAATCGCGGTTTTGCCACGCCAGCCGAACCTGAGTCGGCCAAACAGTAAAACCCCGAGAATGACCCAGGCGACGATCGAAAGCACCGTCTTATGCACCAGGTGCTGTGCGAATATATCCTCAAGATAAATAAAGCCGGTCAGTAACGAGGCACTCAGGCACAGGAAACCGAAACCGAGAAACTGAAACAGCAGCGTCTCCATATCGTGCAAAGGCGGCAGGAAACGAATGAAGCCACCCGGATGGTGCTGACGTATCGAGTAATCCTGGTAGGCGAGCAAACCGGCCTGAAAGGCGCCCAGGGTAATCAGGCTGTAGGCGATAATCGATACCATGATATGTCCCTGCACGGCGTGGTTACTGGTGGTGATCAGGTGGTCAGCGAAGTGCAGACTGGCGATTAAGGTCGACAGACCGCTAATCGGAAAAATGACGATGCCGAGACTTTCGATGCGTCGATAAATACTGCTGAGCAAAATCTGGATCGAGATCAGCCAGGCGATCAGCGAAAATGCCTCGAAGAAACCGAGATTGAGCCCCCCGGGTTGAATGATGAGAGCGTTCAGTGCCGCTGCCTGTAATAGCATACCGGCAGTGGCCGGCGCCAGCGCAACCCAGCGTTGGTGTTGTGCGGTGCCGAGCTGTTTGAAAATCAAAAATGCAGACAAGCAGTAGAACAGGGCCGCGAGCGCGCTTGCGATGGTGGGAAACATTGTTTTCGATCAGTGGTTCAAGCTTTCAAGTGTAACCGATAATCTGCATTATCGCACTATTACAAAACGCCCGGCACGTGAATTTAAGATACCTCGAAAACTGGCATTCCCATCTGGATTTATCGTTGAGGATATGTATATTACGTCAGCCGGCCACGGGTCTCCCATGCCGTGATTGCTGTCAATTGGGTAAAATATTTACGCCCAAGCCGGGCAGGTTTGCTATAAAATTGTCACAGACTTCGATCTCCTTCGAAATAATGCACAGAAAATCGATACATCAGCATGCAGATTAAAATACTTGGCTGGGCCGGTGGAATAGGCGCGAACCTGCGAACGACTTCCTTTCTGATCGACGACGATATGTTGATAGATGCGGGCACCGGCCTGGGCGATTTACCGCTCAACCAGATGACGGGTATACGCCACATCTTTTTAACCCATTCGCATATGGATCACGTCGTCGGACTGCCGTTGCTGGCCGATAGCATGTTCGGCGTACACGACGAGCCGATCGTCGTGCACGCCCAGGAACAAACCATCGAGGCGATCAAGGAGCACATCTTCAACTGGGTCATCTGGCCCGATTTTTCGGAATTACCGACCCCGGAAAACCCGTCGATCCATTTTGAAGTCATGAAGCCAGGCGACAAGATCAGCATCCGTGCACGTGAAATCGAAATGATCCCGGTCAACCATACCGTTCCCGGTGTTGGCTATTGCGTGTCCTCGCGCCGCGCCACCGTTGGCTTTAGCGGCGATACCACCACTAACGACAGCCTCTGGGAGGTGCTCAACGGTTACGAGAATATCGATTTGCTGTTTGTCGAGTCGGCATTTTCGAACAACGACCTGGAGATCAGCAAGATATCCAGGCACTATTGCCCGAAATTGCTGGGTGAAGACATTCTCAAAATCCGGCATCGCCCCGAAATCTGGCTGACCCATTTCAAACCCGGCGAAGAAGAGCTGATTTACCAGGAATGTGTCGAAGCCATGCCCGAGTTCAACGTGCACCAGTTAAAGGGTGGTGAAGTTTTTAAATTCTGATCTTCTCCCCGACCGCCACGCTGTTATAATGCCGCTTTTGCGCCTTAGCGAGCACCATCGATGTTTGAAAGCCTGACCGATCGCTTATCCAGAACGCTGAAAAACCTGCGCGGCCAGGGGCGTCTGACCGAAGATAATATCCGTGACAGCCTGCGCGAGGTGCGTATGGCCCTGCTCGAGGCGGACGTCGCGCTGCCCGTGGTCAAGGATTTCATCGACGCGGTGCGTGACAAGGCGATGGGCCAGGAAGTCATCTCCAGTCTGTCGCCCGGCCAGGCGCTGATCAAGGTCGTCAACGACGAACTCGTCGCCATCATGGGCGAATCGCAGGTGACCATCGACCTGCAGCGTAAACCCCCGGTGATCGTGTTGATGGCAGGCCTGCAGGGTGCGGGCAAGACCACTACGGTAGCTAAACTGGCGCGCCGCTTGCGCGAAGTCGACAAAAAATCGGTGATGGTGACGAGCGCTGACGTGTACCGCCCGGCCGCGATCGAACAGTTGCGTACACTGGCGCAGGAAGTCGGCGTTGATTTTCACTCGAGCAGCAGCGATCAACAGCCGGTCGCCATAGCCCGGGATGCCGTCGCCGCCGCCAATCGCGCCGGCGCCGAGGTACTCATCGTCGATACCGCCGGGCGACTCGCCATCGATCAACAGATGATGGACGAGATTCGCGCCATCCACGATGCCATCGATCCCGCCGAAACCCTGTTCGTGGTCGACAGTATGACCGGCCAGGATGCCGCCAATACCGCCAAGGTGTTTAACGACACGCTGCCGCTGAGCGGCGTGGTTCTGACCAAGACCGATGGCGATGCGCGTGGCGGCGCCGCCCTGTCGGTGCGCCATATCACCGGCAAGCCGATCAAGTTCATCGGTTCGGGCGAAAAGACGGATGCGCTCGAAGCCTTCCACCCCGATCGCATCGCCTCCCGTATCCTCGGCATGGGCGATATCCTGTCGCTGGTCGAACAGGCGCAGGAAAAGGTCGATCACGTAAAAGCGGAGCGCCTGGCGCGCAAGGTCAAGAAAGGCAAGGGCTTCGATCTCGAGGATCTGCGTGATCAATTCACGCAGATGGAAAACATGGGCGGGCTGGGCAGTCTCGTCGACAAATTGCCGGGTATGGGATCCGGGGTTTCGCAGGCCATGCAGAATCCGGCGCACGCCAGGCAGATGAAGCGCATGGTCGCCATCATCGACTCGATGACGCCGCTGGAACGGCGTAAACCCGAAGTGATCAACGGATCGCGTAAACGCCGTGTCGCGCAGGGTTCCGGAACCCAGATTCAGGACGTCAATCGTTTGCTGAAACAGCACAAGCAGATGCAGCGCATGATGAAAAAGATGGGCAGTAAGGGTGGTATGGCGAACATGATGCGGGGCATGAAAGGCAGGTTGCCGCCGGGGATGTCTTTCTGAGTTTTTGACGCCTTTGCGGTCCCTGTGGATTCAAAGAACAAGCGAGGGCCCGCCATCCTGGTGAGATATGCGGGCTAAACTCGAATTTCTCGGGTTTTCCCCGTAAAAACAGTCCTTTCGGGCTTCACAGGCGGGTTTATTTAGGTACAATACGCGGTCTTCTGACCCCCCGGTCAGCGGTAGACTGTTGCCTGATGGTAAAAGATCGATCGTGGATCGATTTATTTTGGAGATTTTTTTATGGTTTCAATTCGATTGGCTCGCGGCGGCTCCAAGAAGCGCCCGTTTTACCACGTGGTGGTAAGCGATAGCCGTAGCCCGAGAGATGGCCGCTACATCGAGCGCATCGGTTTCTTCAATCCCAAGGCCCGTGGCCAGGAAGAGGAACTGCGGCTCGATGATTCCCGTATCGACTACTGGATTTCCAAGGGTGCGCAACCCAGCGAAAGAGTAGCTAATTTGATCAAGGGAGCGCGCAAGGCTGCGGCTTAAGCGGGGATGAACCAACACGATGATGAATTAATCTGTGTTGGGCATATCCTCGGCGCGCAGGGTGTCAAGGGCTGGGTCCGGGTATTTTCGAATACCAGCCCGCGCGAAAATATTGTGAATTACAGTCCCTGGGTTATCGAACAGGGCGACGAGTTCAAATCGGTGAGCGTGACAGGACGCCTGCAGGGCCGCAATGTACTCGCCAGGCTGGATGGTTACGAGGATCGGAACCAGGCCGAAGAATTGAAGGGATGCCGGATATTTATCGAGCCGGCGCAGATACCCCGGCTGCAGGCCGGCGACTATTACTGGTCCGATCTGATCGGACTTGCGGTCGAATCGCTGCAGGGAGAACCACTTGGCGTGGTTGCCTCGATGCTGGAGACCGGAGCGGATGATGTCATGGTGTTAAGCGGGGAGCGCGAGCGCCTGATACCGTTCGCGATCGATGACATCGTTCGCGAAGTAGACCTGGAGAAACGGCGCCTGGTGGTCGACTGGTTACCCGAGTATTGAAATGCGGGTCGATGTCATCACCTTGTTTCCACAGCTGGTCGAGCAGGTAACCAGTTGCGGGGTGATCGGGCGCGCGGCCGAGCAGGGCCTGCTCGAGTTGCATTGCTGGAATCCTCGTGACTATACCGAGGACAAACATCGTACGGTCGATGATCGACCCTACGGCGGCGGGCCGGGCATGTTGATGAAAGTCCAGCCCCTGCAGAAGACGATCGACGCACTGCGCAAACAGAATGCGGATGCGCCGCTGGTGTATTTAAGCCCACAGGGCAAGCTGGTCAACCAGCAAACCCTGGCCAGGCAGGTAGAACTGGGCTCGGTTATCCTGTTGTGCGGTCGTTACGAAGGTATCGATGAACGCCTGATACAGCGGGAAGTCGACGAGGAATGGTCACTGGGTGACTACGTCATCAGTGGCGGTGAACTTGCGGCGATGGTTTGCATCGATGCGATGACACGATTGCTGCCGGGTGCCCTCGGGCACAATGAGTCGGCGCAACAGGATTCGTTTAGTGGCGGTTTGCTGGATTGCCCGCACTATACAAGGCCCGAGGAGTATCTGGGCGAACGCGTGCCGCAAGTGTTGATGAATGGCAATCACCATGACATCGACAACTGGCGTCAACAGCAGGCGCTTGGACGCACCTGGCAAAGACGGCCCGACCTGCTCGAAGCCATTAGCCTGGATGCCAGGCAGCAGGCTTTGCTGGATGAATATATTGCCGAGTTCGAGCGAACCCGGAAGCGCTGAAAAGCATCGCGACATAGTGATTTGGCACATTGATTTTTTTGGGGATTAGACATGAGTAACATAATTGCACAACTCGATGCGGAGAATATGAAAACCGACGTTCCCGCTTTTTCTCCCGGGGATACCGTGGTCGTGCAGGTGCGCGTCAGGGAAGGTGCGCGTGAACGTTTGCAGGCCTACGAAGGCGTTGTCATAGCGAAGCGAAATCGCGGCATCAACTCGGCTTTCACGGTGCGCAAAATTTCTCACGGTGAAGGCGTCGAACGCGTGTTTCAGACGCATAGCCCGCTGATCGCCGAGATCAAGGTCAAGCGACGCGGCCGTGTACGGCAAGCGAAACTTTATTATCTGCGAGGACGTACCGGTAAAGCGGCACGTATCCGCGAAAAGCTCTAAGCAACTCCATTGCGGAATTCGCAAATCAAAAAGCGTGTATGCTTGTGCTGCACGCTTTTTTTTTGAAACACGATGATGTTGGCAGTTAAGCTGAAAACCTTGCTCGTGCTGGTTACCGTACTGGGGTTGGCTACTCCGGGGTTCGCCGATGAACGTCTCGACATGCTGAAAAGCATTTCCGCGGCCGGGGCCCCGTTCCTGACGCTGAAGATGCTGGAGCAGGCGCAACCCGGTATCGATCAGGACCTTTATGAATGGATACTATGGGAGCAGGAGCGCCTCGCAATACTGACTGAGTGGCGGCAATGGGATCAATTGTTGATTCGAATCGAAGCGTTGCCCGAGGATATTCCCGATCAATTCAAGCATCAGGCTGCGACCTACGAGGCGAGGGCCTACCTTGAACTCGGACTGAGCGTAACCGCGCGCAAGATTTTGCGTGACCAGTTATGGCAGGGTTCGCTGCGCGACTCCTCCGAATACGAAACCTGGCGGCGCATGGTAATCGAATCCTATATTGATGATAGCCGTGTCGAGGACGCGCGCGTGGCCATGCTGCGCTTCGACCAGGATTTCGACACTACCGACCTGGACTGGTTGCTGCTGCGATCGCGCGTACTGATCGAGTCGGGAAGATACCAACAGGCAATTCTACTGTTGCAAGGACGCGACGAGTGGCAGGCCCGCCTGACCAGTATCTTTGCGAGTTTCAGGCTCGGCAAGATCGATAAAACCGAGCTCTGGCGACAGGTCAAACTGCGTAGCGAGGCAGCGGAGGTCGGCGACGAAGAGCGCGCCAGTTTGTGGGCGCTGGGATATTACGCCACCAAAGAGACGTCACCGGTGGACCGTGTGGTCGCACTCGAAGCCCTGTTCCACGGCGCGACTCGGTCGCCATTGAAGTTGTTCCAGCTGCCCGTAGACCTGTTGTGGCTGGCTTATGTCGACTATGCCGAGCTGGTTGGTAATCGTTCCGAACTGTTGTTAGGGGACGATGAGAAATGGCTCGAACTGGCCAGTTCCGCGAGCAAGGCGACCCCGCTGAAGGCGCGCTCACTGTTTGCCATGCTGATGTTACAGTCATCCAGCAGCGAAATCAGCAACCGTGCCGCCAGTGGTTACATGGATACCTTTGCCGAGGTCGACGAAGAAGAGCACAAGTTACTGGAAAACCTGTTCAACCACAGCAAAACCTTTTCCAATGCCCAAAAGATACCGGCGGACATCCGTTATCAACTGGTCGATCTTGCGCTCAAATCAGCCGATATCGAAGAAGCGACGCGGCTGATGTCCGGGTTGAATTCGGTCCCGCCGGGAACCAGCCGCTTCGACTGGCAATTGCGTCAATCGCGGGTGTTGATCCTGGGTGGTCGTTACGAAGAAGGCGACCAGGTGCTGCAGGCCCTGATCAGCGAATACCTCGAACCCGAGCCACAGGCAACCGATCGCATTCTACAGGTGCTGTTCGACTTGCAAACCGTCGCTCTGCATGAACAGGCGATTGCCCATTTCAACCAGCTGCTGCGGCTCAACCTGGAACCCAGGCGCCGGCGCGAAATCCTGTACTGGATTGCGGACTCCTATCGCGGCCAGCAGAAATTCGAACAGGCCGCTTTGCTTTACCTGCAATCGGCGATGCTGCCGGCGCCAGACTCGATGGATCCATGGGCGCAAACCGCAAGGTTCAACGCCGCCGAAAGTCTGCAGGCGGCGGGTCTGATCGACGATGCGCGCCGCATTTACCAGGCCTTGCTGGCGGTCACCGACGACGCAGCGCGGCGCTCGGTGTTGAACCACAAGGTTCAACAATTGTGGCTCAACCAGGCGGTGCAGTAGCCCGTATGTCTCACCAGGATGGCGGGCCCTCGCTTGTTCTTTGAATCCACAAGGGATTTTCTTCAGTCGGAAATACGCACTGTTATTCCGCTCCTTCAGAAAATCCCTTGTGAATCCAAAGCCCTGCGCGATCATCCCGCCCCCTGGTGAGACATGCGGGCTAGCCGCGAAAGAAATTCCCCGGCAGCAGGCCGCCGGGCTTGAAAAATTAATCGCATAACCGCATATACAGCCGTTAAATCCCCTTTGTCAGCAGAGAGAGCAAAAGATGACAACAGCCAATAAAACCGAAACCCGCGGCTTCGAAACCGAAGTCAACCAGTTACTGGATCTGATGATCCATTCGCTTTACTCGAACAAGGACATTTTCCTGCGCGAGTTGATATCGAATGGCTCCGACGCCTGTGATCGTCTGCGCTTCAGCGCGTTATCGAACGCAGACCTGTACGAGGAAGATATCGAGCTTAAAATCAAGATCGCCTATGACAAGGATGCGCGCACTATCACCATCAGCGACAACGGCATCGGCATGAGCCGTGAAGAAGTCATCGATCACATCGGCACCATTGCAAAATCAGGAACCCAATCCTTCCTCGATTCGATTACCGGCGATGAAAAAAATGACGCCCGACTTATCGGCCAGTTCGGCGTCGGATTCTACTCGTCGTTTATCGTCTCCGATGAAGTCACGCTGCGCACGCGCAAGGCCGGCGAAGCCGCCGACCAGGGCGTGGAATGGGTATCGCAGGGCAAGGGCGAGTACAAGATCGCCTCGCTCGACAAACCGGCTCGCGGCACCGAGATCGTGCTGCATTTGCGCGAAGGCGAAGACGAGTTTTTGAACGACTGGAAACTGCGATCGATCATTACCGAGTATTCCGACCATATCGGTTTCCCGGTGGTTATGGATAAACAGGTAGAACCGGAGTCGGAGGAAGGCGAGACCGTCATCGAAGAGGAAACGGTCAACCAGGCGTCGGCGTTGTGGATGCGTGATCGCTCCGATATCAAGGATGAAGAGTACGTCGAGTTCTACAAGCATGTCGCGCATGACTTCGAGGACCCGATCAGCTGGAGTCACAACCGCGTCGAGGGCACCAACGAGTACACCTCCCTGCTTTATATCCCGTCGCGCGCGCCCTACGATCTCTATGACCGCGAATCGCGCCATGGCGTCAAGCTTTACGTGCAACGGGTCTTCATCATGGAAGATGCGGAAAAACTGATGCCGCGCTACCTGCGTTTCGTGCGTGGATTGATCGATTCCAACGACCTGCCGCTCAACGTTTCTCGCGAAATCCTGCAGGGCAGCAAGATTATCGACAGCATTCGCAGCGGCTCGGTCAAGAAGGTACTGGGCACGCTCGGCAGCATGGCTAAAAACGATCCGGAAAAATATCAGAAGTTCTGGAATGAATTCGGCCGCGTGCTCAAGGAAGGACCGGCGGAGGATTTTGCCAATCGCGAAAAAATCGGCAAGTTACTGCGTTTTGCCACCAGCCAGACCGATGCCGAGGAGCAAAACGTCTCACTGGATGATTACATCGGCCGTATGGCCGAGGACCAGGACAAGATTTACTATATTGCCGCGGACACGCACGCCGCCGCCAAGAGTAGTCCGCACCTGGAAATTTTTCGCAAGAAGGGCATCGAGGTTTTGCTGCTTAGCGATCGCGTCGACGAGTGGCTGACCTCCCACCTGATGGAACACGAAGGCAAGAAGTTGCAATCGGTGGCCAAGGGCGAGCTCGACCTGGGTGATGATGAAGCGTCTGAAAAGGAACTCGAGAAAAAGGCCAAATCGGCGGAAAAGCTGCTGAAGCGTATGAAGAAGTCACTCGAGGACAAGGTCGAGGATGTGCGCGTTACCAACCGCCTGACCGATTCGCCGGCCTGCATCGTGTTGAATGAACAGGATATGGCCATGCACATGCAGCGCATCCTCAAGGAGGCCGGACACGACATGCCGAGCTCCAGACCGATTCTTGAAATCAACCCGGACCACCCCATCGTCAAGCAGATGGACGGTGAGAAGTCGAAGAAGAAGTTTGACGACTGGTCTGCTATATTATTTGATCAGGCCTTGCTGGCGGAAGGTGGACAACTGGAAGATCCAGCGGGTTTTGTTGCGAAACTCAACAAGATGTTGGTAACCATTGCCCGATAACACGACGATACGAAAATTTATCCGCCACCCGGTAGATATGCCGATACAGGTCACGGCTAGCCGGGTGGGGGATGAGCAGGATATCGACGAGAACCTCGATCAGACGATTACCAACGTCAGTCTCGGCGGTCTCGCCTTCGAATCGCAGACGGCCTACACCATATTCGATCGCGTTCGCATTAATATCCCCATACTGGATCGGGATAACAGCCTGATCGGTAACGTGGCCTGGTGCGAAGAAGCGGGTGGCGGTTATGAGGTCGGCATCAAGTTCGAAAAGTCCCGGGATTTTTTTCGTATGCGCATGATTGAACAAATTTGCCATATCGAGCACTACCGCGGCGAAGTCCTGCGCACGCAGGGTCGTGAATTGAGCGCACAGGAAGCTGCCGCGGAGTGGATTTCGAAATACGCCAACGATTTCCCCGCACTCTAGCCTGCATATTGCACCAGCCGGTCTCGAGCCTGGATATAACTATCTGAAAGATATGAGTAATCTGGTAATTTTACGGATGGAAATAAATATACAGATTGTCGCCGGCCCGAGCCCTATCCCGGCTCTGACTTGTCCAGATACGCCTGAACTTGGTCTTCCCTCAAGCCATAGCTACGGCTATGGCTTTCAGTCCAGACCGGCGTTCAGCCGCATCTGTCCGGCGTCAGATCCCGGGATACTGGTGCAATATGCAGGCTAGCCTGCATATTGCACCAGTGAACGATATGCCTTCAGTCGCCATCATCGGCGCCGGTCTGGCGGGCCTCACTTGCGGCACGGCGCTCAAGGGCATGGTCGACAAGGTCAGGATATTTGAAAAAAATATCTTCCCGGGAGGCCGAATCAGTAGTTTTTATGCCGGTGAGTACGAATTCAATCACGGTGCGCAGTATTTCACGGTTAACAATCCCCTGTTCTGGAATATCGTTTCGGCCTGGCAGAGCGATGGCATCGTACGACCCTGGGATGGCTGGATTGTCGAGTTGCAAAAGGGCCAGATCATAAACAGCGATATGGAGACACAGCGATTTATCGGTGTGCCGCGCATGCAGACCATCGTCGAAAACCTGGCGCGCCATTGTGACCTGAGCACCTCGGCAAACATATCCGAGCTGGAGCATCAGGATTCCGGGGGATGGCGCCTTTTCAACGAACGCGGAGACTACCAGGGCGCCTTTGATATCGTGATTATTGCGACCGCGGCGAATCAGGTTGCCGATTTGTGTCGATCCACCCCACTGATCAGCAAGGCTGCCGACAATGTCGACATGACGGTCTGCTGGAGCGGCATGTTTTCCTTCGATCGAACGCTCAATCTACCCTATGATGCGGCTTTCGTGCTCGACTCTCCGCTGTCCTGGATTTCACGTTACCAGCGGGCGCCGGGTAGCGGTGATGCCGAGGCCGATTGCTGGGTGTTGCATGCCTCACCCGAGTGGTCACAGCAGTACGCCGCCAGTTTCCGCGGGCGCGTGATGAACGCCTTGCTCGACGCATTCTGGGAAGCGGTCGACCTCGAGGCG
>Ga0255049_10001614_pt1 | contig 12350 bp, 11 predicted proteins | sample JV7_2_3_MG_FD_183615 | JGI IMG/M metagenome (GOLD analysis project Ga0255049, IMG submission 183615) | Seawater microbial communities from Jervis Inlet, British Columbia, Canada - JV7_2_3 | ecosystem: Environmental > Aquatic > Marine > Inlet | place: Canada: British Columbia | collected 2016-10-06
CAGGGGCTGATTGGTGCCAATTGGAAAGTGTGTGTCCCTGTTGAATCTGGGCATGATGTTGAAGCGGGCAGGGGGAGAGGGTTAGTCATACTGTTTCACGCGGCTGGGGCGCGCCTGGTTGCAAGCGCGGGGTTGAACAGGGTAATGCCATACCCGCAGCAGTATACGCACACCGGCAGGCGTTCGGCGTTTCCGCAGGGCACAGGGCGTCGAAATTCGCGACTCGATCGTGTGGATTTCGGGTTCCGGCAATGATCGAATCGTCAAATATTCCTTCGACAACCAATAATTTGCATTACCAATCCGCCAGATTTTTACAATTTAGTCAAAGAAATCTGGCTATTAGCGCCTGATTATCGACTGAAAAGCGCATGAATCTTCCTCTTAACCAGGTTAAGTTTGTTTTATAAGTTATTGATAATTAGTTGGATTTTAAATTTAATTGTGACCGGTGTAGCAAACTCGATCTATTCTGGACTCGATTGGCGTAATAATTACTACACTCAGTATTAGCAATAAAAACAAATAACCAGGAGACAGGACCGGAAACCAGAGAGACATAGCTAACTTTTACGAGGTAGCGAATGAACGGGAAAGGTACATTATTGTGGCGACTGGCAGTCCTCGGATTGTTTGCCAGCCTTGTGTCCACCGGTCTGTACATTCTCGATACCCATAATTCCGTGGACACCGACAAGATGCTCGACGTGTCGGTTTCCATCCGCACCATGTCCCACGTAACCATCGACAAGTTCGGTGATTCTGTGTGGGAGAGCAGTACCGGTTCCGGATTCATGGTTTCAAGCCGGGATTGCGAAGTTTGGACCAATCATCATGTGATTGAAGACGCGGCAGTCATCGAGGTTTACCCGCGCGGCTGGAGCCAGGGCGCCGGCATTGCCGCCAGGGTTGTCAATTCAACTCCGCGTTCCGATATCGCCATCCTGCAGCTCGAATCCTGCGACGATATTCCGCAAGCCCTGCTCGGCGACTCCAGCCTGGTGCAACCCGGCGATGAAACCTTCGCCGTCGGCAACCCGCTGGGGCGTAACCCCGATTCAATCAGCCGCGGCATCATTTCGCATACCGAACGGTACCGCAGCGGTTCGATTCCCTACCTGCAAACCGATGCCGCGATCAATCCCGGTAATTCGGGCGGCGCACTGTTTGATAGCGAAGGCCGGGTCATCGGCATTAACTCCGCAATCGATACCACGCGTTTGGGTACCAATGTCGGCGTTGGCTATGCGGTACCGATCAACCTGGCCAAGCAGGTGGTAACCGAGTTGCGCCAGGGCCCGCCGAGCTGGGGCGATGCCGGATTTGCCGATATTGTTAGTACCTTGACCGCGGACGAAGCGGCGGTATTCAACGTACCCGACGGCCACGGCGCGCTGGTCGTAACCAAAACGCCGGAAGAAGGGCCGAGTGCGGGCAAGCTACTTGCGCATGACGTCATTTATCGCATCAACGATACCGGGGTGACCGATACTGCCGAAGTGGTCCGTACCATCGGCCAGCACAGTGTCGGCGATACCCTGACCCTGGACCTGATTCGGACCGGCAAACTCGAGTCGATCGAAATTACCCTCGGTGAAGGATGGAAGGCCAATGAAATCCAGGGCGCGGACGAGTACGAGGGTCTTCTCGGCATGACGCTGGCAATGTGGGATCAGGAAGACGACGTTCGCGGCCGGTTCAAACGGCCTGTGATTACCATGGTGCATAGCCTCGGTCCCGCGCACAAGGCACATATCGCCAGCTCGCAAAAATCGCTTTACATGCGCGGTCCGTTCGTTGTCCCGTACCTGCTCGATGTCAAGACGGTTACCGGAATCGCCTACCAGGGCGAATTCCACGAGGTCACCACGGTCGAGGAAGTAGAGGAAATGGCCGCGGAGGCCTACGCCTCGGGCGAACCGATGCTGCTCGAGATCGAATACTGGGCCCGGGCCAACCCGACCCAGTACCAGACCGAGCTGGAACTCGCCGGTACCGCCTTCTACAAGCTGACTCCCGAGCGCTCCGAGGTGTTGGTGGAAATTCCCGAAAGTCTGCAACCGATTCCGACCTCGACCAGTCGTCGCCCCCTCCATCTGGCAAAGACACCGGCGGCCTACTGACACCACATGTAAACGTCCCGATCAGTCGACCGGTGCGCCGCCCCCTGGCACTCAAACCGGTTGCCCGGGCGTTTGTTCGGGGCGCGATTTATTAATCAGTTCGAGGATGGCGCGCACCGCCACCGAGACGATGATGATGCTGCCGCCGATCAAGGTCCAGCGGTGCGGCACCTCGCCGACGAACAGCCATACCCAGATCGGCCCCAGCGCGAACTCGATCAGCATCAACAGGGTTAACTCGGCAGTGGCGAGATGACGCGACGCGATGATGAACGTCCAGTTGACAAACCCCGACAGGCACGCGCCCCAGAACAGGCAGAGCAGGATATCGTTCATCGGCAAGGCGAGGTCGCCGCCGGTCACGGGCAGCGATACGGCGATGATCAGCGTGGAGGCGATCAATAGCGACGGTAGCATTTCGACCTGGCGCCGGTAACGCACCACGACCGCGAAACCGGCGAAGCTGAGCGCGGTCGAAAGCGCCATCAGGTTGCCGAAGCCGGAGCCGATACTGATGCCGTTGACGACCATCAGCGCGAGCCCGCTGCCGGCAAACAGCATGGTCACCAGTGTCGCGCGGCGCAGGCGTTCTCCGAGGAAGATGCGCGCCAGCAATGCGGCGAAAAAGGGGATGGAGCCGATGATGAACAGCGCGTTGGCGATGGTGGTGGCCGCAAAAGCCTGGATAAAGCTCAGGCCGGCGCCGGCCAGCAGCACGCCGGCGAGAATCCCGAAGCGGCCCACGGACAGCAGCGTGGCGAAAAAGCGGCCGCGGTTTTGAATCGCGACGATGGCGGCGATTGCAACGAGCATGCCGAACGAACGATACACGTTGATTTGCCAGGTGTCGGCGACTTCGATACTGCGCAGCACCAGGCCGCCGAAACTGATCGCGACCGAGCCGAGCACCATCAACAGCATCGCGTAGCCGTGGCGGCTGTCGACTTCGTGCGCTGCAGGCAGGACGGCTTGATCTCGCATATTCGATTATCCGACAGAAAACGGGCCAGTTTTGCACTTAATCTGCGCACGATCCAACGATAAAATCCGGTCGCGTAAATCGGGAAGTCGAATGGGCATCGCCGGTGACAGTTAACTTGATTAAAGCATTCATAAATAGAGCAATTAGGTAAGCTGTCACCAATGGCACTTACTTAAGCTCCAAACATCTGTCATTGCGAGGAGCGCCAGCGACGCGGCAATCTCCAAATGCTTGATCCTAAGCTAAAAGATTGCTTCGCTTCGCTCTTGTGCCCTTTGGGTATTTAGGACCTTTAGGTTCCGCAATGACGAAAGATTTGGCTTAAGTAAGTGCTATTGAGGCCTGACCCCATTTCCCTCGATCCAATTAACTTCAAGCCAGAAACATGGTGAAGTTCAACGGGTTCACCGCATAACGGGCAAACATCATGGCAAGGCAAAAAACAGCGGTTTCGAGTGGAAAGTGTGTGTCCCTGTTGAATCCGAACGAGGCGTTGGGGCGGCAGGTTCGGATGCTGGAGTCGAATCAGAAGAAGTAATTTGCCACTCGGCTGCGCAGAGTTACGCTCACGGTTAACCTGATTTCCCGCGTCCCTTGCTGAGGAATTCGGACGCACCGGCGCCAACCAGTTTGGGTAGATGAGTGTAGATATATTTTGCCCCGGCGCCGAGAATCGTGTCGACATTCGCCGCCGTTGCCGGCAATCCCGGGATCCTGCCGGCGGCGCTTATCTTCGCCAGTGTCTGCGCGATCGCCCCGGCCACCGGTTCCGCCTTCGGATTGCCCGGGTATCCCATCGATTGCGACAGGTCGGACGGGCCGATAAAAAACACGTCCACGCCGTCCACCGCGAGAATCTCGTCGACGTGGTCGAGCGCGGCCGCATGCTCGAGCTGTACGCAGACGAGCGACTGCGCGTTGCTCTGCTCGACGAAGTCGTCCATCGCCCCGGCCAGACCATAACTGTCGGGACGCGTACCGGCGGCGAGCCCGCGGTTGTCCCCGGGGCCGAACCTGACCGCCGCAACCGCGCGCCGCGCGTCTTCCGCGCTGTTGACGTGCGGTACCTGCACCCCCATTGCGCCGCGGTCCATGACGCTCGAAATATCCTGCGGCCGGTTGCTCCGCGGCCGCGCGATCGGCGTGATGCCGCTGGCTTCCGCGGCCATGATCATCAGCTCGGCCGTCTCGAGTCCGATGGTGCCGTGCTCGAGGTCGATCAGCACCCAGTCGAAACCGGCATGCGCGACCATTTCGACCATTTGCGGCGACGGCACCATGATCGAGCAGCCCAGCGCCGGCTCATTGGCCAGCAGTTTTGATTTCATCGCATTGGTTTTCATCGGCAATCCCGGCGGGTACGCCGCAGCAGGGTTTCGATGACGTCCCGCATCGATTCGGGTTTGTCCGCGAAATCGTCCGCGAGCTCGATTTCGGTGGAGCGTTCGAAGAAGCGCCGGGTCGCCGCGGTCATGACCGGATCAATCCGCATCTCGTCGAGCAGCGCCTCGACCTGCACCATTTCGTGATAGCGCCTGGCGTGCGCCACGGCATGCGAGCACACCCAGTTGCGCGCGACCTTGTCGAAGCCGTTGTCGTCCATCAGTGCGGTCACCTCACGCCACAAATCGTCCTCGAGCCCGGCTTCGTGACCGGCCAACAGGAACTCGATGATGAGCGCCTCGAGGCCCTTGGAAAAAACACTGCGCAGCATCTTGAAGGTCGAGGCCCGGCCGATCTCGGCGCTGTAAGCCGACGTGTTGAGGTCGAGACCGTTGAGCCTTGCCGACAGGGCTTCGGCCTCACGGCCGCCGAGCAGGATCTGCGTGTTGGCGCCGCTGACCCCGATCAGCCCGAGAATCGCCCCTTCGACAAAGGTGGCGCCGCTCGGCTCGAGTAACTCGTCGAGCTCACGTTTGACCGCCGGCGCGGTCGAATTGAGATCGCAATAGAGCTGCCCCTGCTTCAGATAGGGCAGGCAGGCGCGCGCCGCGTCGAGCGCGGCATCGGTGGTCACCGTGGACAGGATTACGTCGGCCGCTTCGATCAATTCGGGTAACCGGCAAAACCCGATGCCGGGGTGGTCGGCGGCAAGCTCGGTCAAATGCGCCGCATCGCGCGCGTCCCACAGCCGGTCATAGCTGTCGACGGCGGCGCCGGCTCGAGCCAGGGCCGCGGCAAAGATCGAGCCGGCTTCGCCGAAGCCGAGGACGCCGATTCTGATCATGGCTGTTCGAGCGCTTTCATTGTCAATACTTACTCCGTTCCGACATGCCGGGTAAGCATAAAATCCCTGCTCGCCAAAGTCCAACGGCCGCGCCTGGCCGACCTCGGTGGATCGTAAGGAACACACACTTCATATTTCTGTGGCTCGAGCCGCATTTTCACGCAACCCCATTTTCATGGATATTCGATTGAGTGTGTGTCCCAGTGGAAATTCGCCAAAAATAGCGCGGTTTTAGGCCCTATGGGTCCAGGCCGCGGGGTGACAATAAACTAACTGTCACCGGAATTCCCAGGCTGTCGCCTGGACCTGCTGTTACTTTTTCCGTGGAACGGGCCGGTTTTTCGGCCGGTCGTAGGCCCACGGCATGGCGCGTTCAAAAGCCATTGCCGCCCTGAAGACGCTGGCGTCTTCATAGGCACGCCCGACGATCTGAATGCCGGTCGGTACGCCGTTGTTCGCGAAACCGGACGGTACCGAGAGGACCGGGCAGCGGCTCAGCATATTGAACGGATAAGTCATGCACCAGGCCAACGCGTCCGGCATGGCCTTGCCATCCGCTTTCCAGCTGCCATAGTCGAGGCTGGCGTTTGCCCGCAGTGCCGGCTTTGCCAGCGTGGGACAGACGAACACGTCGTAACCGCGCATCAGGTCACCGAAATAGTCGTACATATCGCAGGCGGTGGCGAGCGATGCGACGAAATCGGTCGCCTTCGATTTCCTGCCGTGCTCGATGAAGGCGCGCGCATAGTCGGTCAGCAGTTCGCGTTTCCCCCGTTTCAGGTAATCCGAACAGCTCGCCCCGAACAGGTGTAAAAGATAGTTCCAGGCGGCGCGGGCGGATTCTTCCGTCCAGGGCACCTGGACCTCCTCTACCTTGCAGCCCATGTCGCGAAACGCCTCGACGGCGCGAAGCGTGTTTTCCCGCACCGCCTTGTCCACCTTGAAGTATCCGAGGTCGAGTGAATAAGCGACCCGCGCGCCGCGCATGGACTTGTGCTTTTCAGGAATGCGAACCTTCGGCTTGAGCGAGGCAATGTCGGAATGATGCGGCCCGGCAATGACGTTTTGCATCAACGCCGTATCCGCCACGGTGCGTGCGAGGGGTCCCTCGTGACAGTAGAAATCCAGGTTGAACAGCTGCATTTCCGGAACTCGCCCGTACGGCGGCTTGAAGCCGACCACGCCGCAGCAGGATGCCGGAATGCGGATCGAGCCGGCGATGTCCGACCCGGTGGCAAGCAGCGTTGTCCCCGCGGCCAGCGACGCGGCAGAACCGCCCGACGAGCCGCCCGGCGTATAGCGCGGGTTCCAGGGATTGCGCGTCACACCGTGAATGCGGGTATGCGTAACGGCGGCACAACTGAATTCCGGAGTCGCCGTGCGCGCGTGACAAATGGCGCCCGCATCGAACAGGCGCTGGGCGAACACGGCCGTTTCCTCTGCCACGTCGTGCTTGTGCACCAGTGAACCGGAGGTGATGGGGTCGCCCTTGACCGGCACCTCATCCTTGACCGCGAGCGGTAATCCCTCGAGCGCGCGCAGCCGGGCGCCCTTGCGCATGTATTTCGCCTCCGCCTTTTTTGCCTGCTCGAGGGCGCGCTCGTAAAACGTTGCCGTGAACGCGTTGATGCCTGGCTCCATCCGCTCGGCGCGCTTGATGATGGCCTGCATCAGTTCGACCGGTGAGAGCTTGCGGCGCCTGAATCGATTCAGCGCCTCGGTCGCCGACAGATAACAAATGTCCTGGTAACTCATGATGTCCTCCCCGCGTGACAGGCTAACGTAGTTGCGCCCCATCATCTCAATATTCACGGCCGCCGACAAACCCGGTGCGATTAATAATGCCCTTGTGACACCTGCGCTGGCATTCGATTCGGGCGAGGCCTGGTTTCTGATCCGCTTATGGCTGGCCTTTGTCCAGGCTGTTCGTCCTCACTGGCAGCTAGCGGTTGCAATGTCGTCGAAAGCTTGACGTGTCAGCATGCGCTCGATGTCGATGCCGAAAAAAGCCTGTTCGCGCCAGCGGTGCCGTATCGCCAGGAATACCCGGTTGCTGTCGGTGTCAATGCCGAAGTTGAAATGATTAGCGCTGACGATCATCGAATGTCCGTCGTCGAGGTAAAACTGGTAACCCCCGGTCAATTGCTGGAAGCGCTGGCCGGCGGCGCTATCTACCAGATTGATACGGCGCGTGCCGAAAGAAGTATCTGGTTCAGCGCTGGCCGAGGCTTCCAGGCGGAGGATACGGCTGGAGGAATTATGAAAATTGTTATCGTATACGACGATGCTGTCAGCGGTTCGGAAATCCGGGTCGTGCTGGCGACTGGTCAGGCCGCTCGCAAACCAGACCACCTTGCGTGTCGCCGGGCGCACCACCAGCAGCAAGTTCAAACTGCGCATGCTTAATACCAGGTCGCCCTGTTCGAACAAGCCGCCGGCTTCTCCGGAATAGGCATCGATATCATTGGTGTGAAACGGGTCCGTATCGGCATTTTCCACCTGTCGGTGACTGCGGCCGATGGGCTCGAAGCGGGTATCACCATAAACCCAACGCTCTTGCAAAGTTCCTTTCAGCCGGCTCTCGAATAGCGCCAGCTGCGGATTAGCATTGATGATTTCGCTGATCGAAATTCGCTCCAGTACCTGCCCGCTGTGGGTTTCGATCTGCACCAGGTCTGTCGCGTCGAGTACCCAGAAAGCGGGTTGACGATGATCGCCATCGTTGTTCAGGTAGTGATGAAACAAATAACGACTATTCACCGACCATGCCACCTGGCCGCAACTGTTCCGGTTGACCAGGGAATTCCCACTCAATTTGAGTTTTTGACGGTCACCTTCGATCTGAAAATAGTTGAGCGGTTGCGAAGCACTGCAATCGCATGCTTCGCCCGATGCTTGCGGAATCAGCTTGTGAACCCGGCCGTCGAAGCCGACCAGCAACAGACGCGCCGAGTAGCCTCGACCATCGTCGACCTGGGTCTTGACCAGCATGCCGGCGTAATCCGCGAGCGCGGGTGCGTCGGCGTCGATGAAAAGCTCAATCTCCGATTCGGGGAAAATCGACTCCAGGCCGGATGCGGGTGTCAGGGGGTGGTAGTCGAAGGCATCGGTGGACGAGGGTTCACGACTGGCGCGCCAGGGGGCAAGGCCGAGGTCGTGCTCGATCTTTTGCCACACCGTGGTCTCGGGCTCGAGGGGATGGCCTTCAACAAAAGCCACCAGGTCTTCGACTTGCTGGTTCAGGAATCCGCGTACCGGCGCATGCAGAGCGCCGAGCAATACGCCGAGCGTAAAGATCAGGGCAATCAACAGTGTGCGTCGGCCGAGGCTGCCTAGCATGAACGCTCCCTGGCCTGTTCCCCGAGTCGCGCGTAGAGTATCCGACAGCTGTCCAGCAGCGCGACGTCGAAGGCTGCCGTAGATTCGATGCCCGGGTTATTGTGGTTGCTGAAAAGATCGCCGGAAATATCGACCCCGATCCGCTGTGACAACTCGCGCCAGGCATCTGGCGAAGCAGCCAGCCGTTCGTAACAAAGCGGCAGCAGGTTGGCGTGGCGATCGACAAGCCGTGACAGATAGCTGTAAGCGTTTTGCCATTGCTCGAGCCAGTAATCCAGGCCATCGATCGAGTGCTTCGAGGGTGTTTGTGCAGGCGATTCGTTAAAACCAGTGTGAGTCGCGCCAAACTCGTGATGACCGAGCCAGCACAGGTATCTGGTTTCGTAAGACGACACATGCGTGAAGTTATGGTGTTGGCGTAACAGGCTCGCCGCCTGCTGCAGTGGGTCGCGAAAGGGCAGCAGGATCAGCGAATTTTCGAAATAGCGGGTGAGACCGGGTATGAGTTCGATGTTCTGGTTCATCTTCGAAAGGTAGCGGTTGCGCGCACTGTGCAGTAGCAGGTTTTCGATAAACATCGCGTAGCGGCTCAATAATTGCTCACCGGGGTCGTGAGGAGTTGCTCGATCATCATCCCGGTGAAGATAAGTGCTCCAGAAAACGCCGTCCAGTGCTTCCGGCGAATCGAGGTCGACCCTGATGCCATCGCCGTGGCGCCGCTCGATTTCATTTGTTGCTTTTCCCGGGATTGCCGCGACCAATTTCGACAGGGACGGGGCCATCACGAAGGGCATGTGCCGGTAGCAGGTCGATGCAAAAGCTTCGCTGGCATACAGACTATTCAACAGGGCGGTCGAACCCGAACGTGCGACACCTGCGACAAACAGATTTTCACGCTGCGGCTCGAACTTGAGCCCATTGCGTTCGCACTCCCGGGTAAAGCAAAACCGGCGAAAGGCACGGCTTTGCAGTGCAAATCGATGCAATAACTGATCCGTGAAACTGTGGCGAATCACGAGCGACGCCTGAGTATGGCGGCCGTGACGGCTCCAACGGACATCCCGGCCAGCGCCTCGATCGATATGAAAGCGGCGGAAACGCCGGATCGGTAAAGGGCGAACAGCAGCGAAGGCGAATAGGCGACTGTGATGGCGCAAAGAGTAACCGCGAGTCGCAACAGCTGGGCAAACAACTTCCGGCATCTCTGGCGCAGTGCTTGTTCGCGCGTTTCATCGAGACGGCAGGCCAGATACAGTCGGACGCAGCGCAAGCCTCTGCCCAATTCCAACACGGCCGATGCCAATGACGGCAGCAGGCAGTAAACAATAAGACAGGAATTGACCAGGATGCAGGCAAAAAACAGCAGAGAGGACAACATCGGTCGGTGCGCGGCGGCGCGTGAGATCAGCGCTCGATATCCGAATCTTCGCTGATACGGGTTTGTTTCGATTTCCGGATCATTCTGCGGATCGGCAACACGACGAAGGCAACCAGCGACAGCACCGATACCACGAGGACAGCTAAAATGGTTCCAACGACACCCAGGCCGAACGCAGGCCCCATGTAAGCTGAAGCACCGGTGGGAACTGCGAGCAAGCTACCACCCAGGATAATGCAAGCACTGGATCGATTCATTGGGGGATGTCCTGGCCTTGCGCCTGTCGTCTGGAACTATCGCAGTATATCGCCTGACCGGGCTTGCGCCAGATTTTTTCCCTGCCGGTGAAGTCATGGGGAATTCCGGGGTCAGGCCTTACAATCGACACCGCTTTTCCTGGCGATGGTGAAATGTGAGGCCTGACCTCTGTTACAACGTCGCCTGCTGCAGCGTCATCCGCACGCGTATTCCAGGGACAGTATACTTATTTCAAATTTTAATCGGGCCGTATAGAGATAGGTATACTGTCCCCTTAATTTCCAATCTTGGCTGATATGGATTCGATTGTGGCCCACTGGGAATCGTGCTCATGTTGATGCTCGAAAACCATACGGACCGCCCGTTCCCGCACTTCCGGGGAATATCGTTTTAATGTCTTCATTGCTAAATCCTCTCAAAGAATTTAGCCTCCGACAAACCCGGGGCGACTCAGAGTAGAGCGAACAAAGTGTGTGTCCCTTGAGCTGTTGCGATGGGAGCGTGCTGGAACTGCGGGTTTCAGAGGCAGTATATCTGTCAAGGAATGAAACCTGACCCTGCACGCTGACTTGTACCATTTATCCGCGTGTTCATTAATAATGAACACGCAAAAAAGATGAACAAATGTCTTGCCTAAATCGGTTTGTTCACGTAACCTTAGCGTTCATTATTAATGAACAATAGATAATTTTGAACAAACAATGGAAGCTGAAATAGAACGAGATGTGCTAGATGCAGCGATCGCAGCTGTGTATCGCACTACCGGTATCAAGATAAAAGCCACCCCGCAGAAAAAAAAGGGGAATAAGTTGATTGATGCTGAAATAACGATAGAGGGATACAAGCAAGCTCGCTTCAATGCAGGGATAAAAAAATGGGCGCAACAAGCCAATTTTGGAGCAATCGTTAACCAGGTGAAGCAGATGCCAGGCAAGGGAATGCTGGTAGCGGATTACGTAAATCCCAAGATGGCTGATCGATTACGCGAGTTGGAAATCCCCTATATCGACACCGTCGGCAATGCCTTCATAAATGAAAAGCCGCTCTACGTTTTTATCAAAACAACCAAAACCCAGGCTAACCAGGAAGGAAATGTAAAAGGACAGACAAACACTAAAACGTTAGGGCGGGCTTTTAATCCTACAGGTTTAAAAGTGGTATACGAGTTTATAAAGGATGAAAGAATTCTAAATGCAACCTATCGAGAAATCGCGGCTAAAGCAGATGTTGCTCTCGGAACGATAGGATGGGTAATCAATGATCTCAAACAAGGAGGCTACCTGGTCGAAATTGGCCAAAAGAATCGTCGATTAAAACGCAAACGACGATTGCTTGATAAGTGGGTCGATGGCTATCTGGAAAAACTGCGGCCTAAACTCGTTGTGGGAACGTTTCGGGCTGAAAATCCACAATGGTGGAAAGACGTTGAGAACAACTTAACAATCTATGGCGCAAAATGGGGTGGTGAAGTTGCCGCCTACGCGATGACAGGGTTCATAACTCCGCAGGACGTTACTGTTTATATAGAAACTGGAGATGGCACAACACTATTCAAAGATCATCGCTTTCGAAAAGACCCAAATGGAGATATCCATATATATCGAGCATTTTGGAAGCAAAATGAAGCAATTAATGAGTTGCACACAAACCTGGTCGATCCACTTATTGCGTATGCAGATTTAGTCGGGACTGGCGACGTGCGTAATTTGGAGGCGGCCGAGGATTTGCTGGGAGAGGAGCTTGCTGAATTTATCCGGGAAGATTGATCAGGGGACGTTGGAATTACTAACTTTGATCAATCAAGTTACTGTAGAACTGGGCATAGAGTACCTGGTGATTGGTGCTACCGCTCGAGATTTGGTAATGCATTACGGGTATGGAGCGCGGATTCAGCGTGCGACCAAGGACCTGGATGTTGCCATTCAAATTGAAAGTTGGGATTCATTTGGCTTTCATAGCTAGCCAGGGGCAAGAATTGCCAGCAAGTGACACCCAAAAAACTCACACTCTCTCAACTCGCCAAACTCGTGGTGGGTGGCCTGG
>Ga0255049_10001615_pt1 | contig 12348 bp, 9 predicted proteins | sample JV7_2_3_MG_FD_183615 | JGI IMG/M metagenome (GOLD analysis project Ga0255049, IMG submission 183615) | Seawater microbial communities from Jervis Inlet, British Columbia, Canada - JV7_2_3 | ecosystem: Environmental > Aquatic > Marine > Inlet | place: Canada: British Columbia | collected 2016-10-06
CTGGCTACCATTCGAAAACGCGGATACGCGGAGACTGTGGACGAGCTCGAGGATGGATTTTCGGGTGTTGGAACCATAATACGGGGTGGTCTTGGGGAGGTGCTGGGTACCCTGTCAATTTGTGGCCCGACCCAGCGACTGACGGATTCGCGGCGCGCGCGTCTCGGCGAATCGTTGCGAATTGCGGCTACGCAGTTACAGCCCGCGTTGCATTAAGCTCGGCGACTAGCGTGCTAATATGTCGCCACTCCAGGCGTCAGGAACAAAAATATTAATACGCGCAAATTTTCGGCCCTGATCCAGGGAGCCCTGCTCACCTTAGTCACTACAACTGCTGCCGTGTGGTCGGTGTCGGCGAATGCGCTCGATATCGAAGTGCCACCTATCGGGTTGACCGGTGTACCGATGGAAATCGTCATCACGGGTGTGGCGCCGGAAAATGTCGTTACCGTTTCCATCGGCGACGAGAATCTCTGGGGAACGGCCGATGCAGATGGCCGGGCCGTGGTTTCCGACATCACGATTGAATCTGTTGGGACGATTGATATAACGGCGACCGTAAACGGTGATGCATCGACGACGAGTCTGAGAGTATTGCCCGGTTGGATATCATTAATGCCGGCATTGCTCGCGATCGCCGTGGCATTGTTGATACGCAATGTCGTTCCGGCCCTGTTGCTCGGCCTGTGGTTGGGGGCTACCGCGTTGCAGTCGTTTTCGCCATTGGGCGCCTTGAAAGGACTGATGGATACAGTCTATGTATACATCGTCGATGCAGTGGCCGAGCCAGACCACGCCAAGATCATTGTATTCGGCATGATGATCGGCGGCATGGTCGGCATCATCACACGCAATGGTGGAATGGCAAGTGTCGTACGCCTGGTGGTCAGTCGCGCGAAGACTGCTGTTGGTGGCCAGGTCGCAGTCTGGGGCATGGGTCTCATGATTTTCTTTGATGACTACGCGAATTCGCTGGTTGTTGGTAATACAGCCCGACCGATTACGGACCATCTCAAGATCTCGCGCGAGAAGCTTGCCTACATTGTTGACTCAACAGCCGCACCGGTTGTTTGTATTGCTTTGATCACAACCTGGATTGGTTATGAAGTGAGCCTTATCGACCAGGCGTTGCAGGGAATAGACGAACTCGCCGGTGTCCAGGCTTACGCCGTTTTTCTGCAGTCCATTCCGTACAGCTTTTATCCAATCCTGGCCGTGATTTTTGTCCTGACCGTAGCCGCGACGGGTCGCGATATGGGCCCGATGTACGCGGCCGAAGTGCGCGCCAGGGCGGGACAGGTGGAGTCCAACAGAAACGGTGATGAGCTGCCCTCAATGGAAGGCGATACGCTGGAGCCGAAACCCAATATCCCGTTGCGTGCCGCGAATGCGTTCGTGCCGATATTCGTCTTGATAGCAGGTCTGGCTTTTGGTCTGTATGCCACGGGAGAAGGAGAAACGTTAACCGAAATCATCGGCAGCTCGGACGCCTACAAGGCGATGATGTGGGGATCTTTCGGAGGCGCCCTGACAGCGGCAGGAATGTCGCTCGGCCAAAAAATTCTCAACTCGCACGAGACCGTCGATGCCTGGTACGGTGGTGCACGCGCAATATTGTTCGGCATGATTGTGCTGGTTCTTGCCTGGTCGATGTCGGCTGTGACGGCGGAACTCAATGCGAAGGGCTACCTGATCACGATACTGGGTGATTCGCTACCTGTCGTTCTGGTGCCGGCGATTGTTTTCCTGCTCTCTGCTGTAACTGCATTTGCCACCGGAACGAGCTGGGGAACAATGGGCATATTAATGCCGTTGGTCATACCCCTGGCATGGGCTGTCATGACCGTCAATGGCATGGCGAATCCGGACGGCATGCACATCATGTATTCATCCGTCGCGTGCACACTCGCCGGCGCGGTTTGGGGCGATCATTGTTCGCCTATCTCGGATACAACCGTGTTGTCGTCGATTGCAAGCGGTTGCGATCATATTGAGCACGTCAGGACGCAAATGCCGTACGCGATCATGGTGGGAATTACGGCAGTAATATTTGGCACTATTCCTGGTGCGTACGGACTGTCGCCGTGGATATCGATTATCGTGGGTATTGCCGTTCTTTACGGAGTGCTACGTTACTTCGGGCGCCGTGCTGACGATTCTGTATGACTAGGAAACCCATTATAGGTGTGTCGGCTGACCGGCGCATAGTCGACCCACACCCATTTCACATGGCGGGCGAAAAATATCTTCGCGCGATGATTGAAGGATCGAATGCGCTGCCGCTGATCATTCCCGCGCTCGGGGATCTGATGGAAATCGACGAAATCCTGGCGAACGTCGATGGCCTCCTGTTTACGGGTAGTCCATCGAATGTGGAGCCGCATCATTACGACGGTCGTCCGAGCGAGCCTGGCACAATGCATGATCCGAATCGCGACTCGATGACATTGCCGTTGGCAAAACGTGCGTTCGAGATAGGCGTGCCCGTATTGGCATTATGCCGGGGGCATCAGGAATTCAATGTCGTACTTGGAGGAACGTTGCATCAGAAAGTGCATGACGTTACAGGGTTAAACAATCACAGGGAAAATCCAGACGACTCCCTGGACGAGCAATACGGTCCCGCGCATGAGGTCAACCTGGTCGAGGGCGGATTACTGCACGGTCTGGCGGGAACGACAACCGTCATGGTTAACTCGTTGCACTCGCAGGGTGTCGAGAAACTGGCCGCGGGCGTTACTGTGGAAGCAGTTGCACCCGACGGGCTTATCGAAGCGTTTGTCGTTGACAGTGCGAAGGGATTTGCGTTGTCGATACAGTGGCACCCGGAATGGAAGGTGACGGAAAGCGAATTCTCCATGAGAATTTTCAATGCGTTTGGTGACGCTTGCAGACAATACGCGGCGACAAAACAGGTGTGACTTGAGCAAGGACAACGAATTTCAGCCCTGGCTGAACGTCTGACGCCTTGAGATGCGTTTCAGTATGTGATTCCGGCAGGACTCGGCTCCTGCACTTGGCTATCATTGCTCAATTAATAACACTTAGGCGGCCGACAATGCCCTCGGAGGTGAATCATGGCAGCGCTTGAAAAACGCTCCGGATCGGATTGGCAGGAGCTTGATAAAGAACATTACCTGCACCCGTTTACAGACCACAAAGACTTGCACGAGAAAAAGTCGCGAATTATTACGCGTGCCGATGGCTCCTACATATATGACGCCGATGGCAACAAGATTCTCGACGGAATGTCCGGTCTCTGGTGCGTCAACGCAGGGTATGGAAGAAATGAACTGGTTGACGCCGCGGCAGACCAAATGCGGGAGCTGCCCTATTACAACAGTTTCTTTCAGTGTGCCAGTCCACCGTCGATCGAATTGGCGAAAGTGTTGCAGGAGATCACCCCATCACACATGAATCGCGTGTTTTTCACCGGATCTGGTTCTGAATCGAATGACACGATCGTACGAATGGTCAGGCGCTATTGGGATTTGATGGATCAGCCCGGGCGCCATACGATCATCAGCCGAAAAAATGCCTATCACGGTTCGACGGTAGCGGCGGCGAGTCTCGGCGGCATGAAGTCGATGCACAAACAAGGAGGATTGCCTATTCCGGGTATCGTACATGTCGATCAGCCGTACTGGTTTGGCAGCGATCGAAGTCTGTCGCCGAATGACTTCGGGTTGGTCGCCGCGCGTTCACTCGAAGCAAAAATCATCGAGCTCGGAGCTGACAAGGTAGCGGCATTCATCGGTGAACCGGTGCAAGGCGCGGGCGGAGTCATTATTCCGCCCGAAAGTTATTGGCCGGAAGTGCAACGCATCTGCGATGAGTACGGTGTGTTGCTGATTTCCGATGAGGTCATCACGGGATTTGGCCGGCTCGGTGAATGGTTCGGCGCGGACTTCTTTGGTATTCGCCCGGACTTCATGCCCTTTGCCAAGGGCGTGACATCCGGTTACCTGCCACTCGGTGGCGTGATGATCAGCGACCGTGTTACTGACACGCTAATCAACAAAGGCGGCGAATTTCACCATGGCTACACTTACTCGGGACATCCTGCAGCGTGTGCGGTGGCGATTGCGAACATCAAAATCCTGCGGGACGAAAATCTTGTCGAACGCGTCAAGTCCGATATCGGGCCGTACCTGCAGGCCGGCTGGAAGAAACTCGGGGAGCATCCGATCGTCGGGGAAACCCGTATGGCCGGGCTCATGGGCGCATTCGAAATCGTAGCTGACAAGGGATCGCTCGAGCGATTCGAAGAAAAGAAGGGCGTTGGAACAATTTGTCGCGATTTCCTCATCGACAATGGGCTTGTGATGCGTGCGGTAGGCGACGCTATCGTCTGTGCGCCGCCGTTTGTGCTTTCGCACGAGGAAGCCGATGAATTGCTTGAGATCGCCTGGAAGTGTCTGGACCTTACGCAGCAGGCTGTGAAGTGACCACGCGCAAGGAAAGCAATGACAATGCCATAACACGGGAGAGTCTTTACGGCACGATACCCGAGCCGACGTATGCGGGCGTCACGTCGTTCATGCGTCGCAAGTACACCAAGGACTTGACCGGTGTTGATGTTGCTGTGACCGGTGTTCCATTTGATACCGCGACGACCAATCGACCCGGAGCACGTCTCGGCCCACGTGCGATTCGCGCTGCATCTTCGATTATTGCGTGGGAAAAAATGTACGGAATGGAATTCGATCCGTTCGATAAGCTAGCCGTAATTGACTACGGCGACTGCTATTTCGATCTTGGCCGGCCACAGGGCGTACCGGGTGAAATCGAAAAACACGCGTACGACATCATTAGTCAAGGTCCCGGATTGCTGACTCTGGGCGGTGATCATTTTGTCTCTTATCCGCTGATCAAAGCTCATGTCAAAAAACATGGCGGCCCTTTGTCATTACTGCACTTCGACGCTCACAGCGATACCTGGGCTGACGACGAAGGCCGTATCGATCACGGAACCATGTTCTACTTTGCTGCCAAAGAAGGGCTGGTCGATCCTGCGAAGTCGGTACAAATCGGCCTGCGCACGACAAACCCGGATACGATGGGATTCAACGTGCTCGATGCACCGTGGGTGCACGCCAATGGCATCGAGGCGACGATAGAACATGCGCGCAATGCGATTGGTGACAATCGCGTGTACCTGACATTCGACATCGACTGCCTCGATCCGAGCTACGCGCCAGGTACTGGCACGCCAGTTTGTGGCGGACTGACGTCCCATCAGGCCATCGAGATTCTACGCGGCTTGCAGGGCATCAATTTGGTTGGAATGGACATTGTCGAGGTCGCACCGGCTTACGACGTGAGTGAAATAACAGCTCTTGCCGCATCATATCTTGCGATGGAAATGCTGTATTTGTACGCCAATCGGCCGGCAACGCCGGCCCATCGCCCCGCAACCCCGGCGTAATCGTCATGAGGGATGCACGAGAACACGCCCAGTCCTATTACGCTGCCTCACGCAAGCTCAAAATCGAATACCCGAGTCTTGTCGGTGAGCATCGTTGCGACGTTGCAGTGGTTGGCGCGGGGTTCACGGGCGTTTCAACCGCGTTGTACCTCGCGGAGCGCGGCTACGATGTCGCACTGGTTGAATCGAACCGAATTGGTTGGGGCGCGTCCGGGCGTAACGGTGGTCAGTTGATCGATGGCTTTACGAATGTAGAAAAGTTTAAGAAACGATCTGGCCAAAAAGATGAGGCCGACTTGGTTCGACAGATGGGACTTGAGTGTCGCGATATCGTCGTGCAGCGCATCGAGCAGTATTCCATCGACTGTGACCTGAAGCTCGGCTTCCTGGACGTCGCTGCCAATCCCAAAGAATTGCAAGGTCTTGAGGATTATCTGGAAGATCATCAGAAACACAACTACCCGCACGAGGCGCGGCTCGTGAGCCAGGATGAACTGAGCGAATTCATCAACTCGGACAGCTATATCGGCGGTCTGACCAATGAAGGGAACGGCCACTTGCACCCGCTCGATCTTTGCATCGGTGAGGCACAGGCCGCGAATCAGCTCGGTACGACGATCTTTGAGCAATCCCGCGTGACACGGGTTTTGCACGGAAGCAAGCCCGTCGTGGAGACTGAATCGGGCAAGATTTTCGCGGACAAGGTCGTGTTTGCGGGGAACGCCTATCTTCGCGAGACGGAGCCGAAACTCCGAAGGACGGTTTTTCCCGCTGGAACCTACGTCATTGCAACCGAACCCCTGGGTGAAGAGCGTGCTGAAGAACTGCTGCCCGCTGACATCGCGTTCTGCGAGCAATGCATAGCGCTAAGTTATTATCGGCTCTCATCCGACAAGCGATTGCTGTTTGGCGGTATGTGTAATTACTCGGGCTGTATTCCAAAAAGCATTTCGGGGTCGTTGCAGCCAAAAATGCTCGAGGTCTTCCCGCAACTCAAAGACGTTAACATCGATTACGAGTGGGGCGGAAATATCGCCATCAGTGTTAACCGATGTCCCCAGTTTGGTCGTATCAAAGATAATACTTACTATGTGCAAGGATATTCGGGCCACGGCATCGCGCCGACCCACCTAGCCGGCAAAATGCTCGCTGACATTATCTGCGGCGATTCCGAGCAGTTCGACGTGTTTTCGAAAGTTCGCCACATTCCGCTTCCAGGAGGCAAGTGGTTTGCCAGCCCGGCAGTCGCCCTGGGCATGATGTACTACCGACTCAAAGAATTATTGTAATTGAATAAACAAAAACTCCTTCAGTTTTTCGACAAGTGCCGCCAGCGTAAAGAGTCACTGGTGCTCGCGACCGTTGTCGAGACGCACGGTTCCACGTACAGCAAAACCGGCGACCAGATGCTGATCGATGCAGATGGCGTAGGCTGCGGGTTGTTGTCGGGCGGCTGTCTCGAAGGTGATCTCGCCGTCCGTGCGAATGTCGTGCTGGAGTCCGGTATTTCGCAGCTCGTGACTTATGACCTGGCATCCGAAGACGACGAGATCTGGGGCATGGGTATTGGTTGTGACGGGTCGATGCAGATTTTTTTGCAAGCGCTTCTACCACATAATAACTACCGGCCGTTCGCTGAGATCGCCGACGTATTGCATGGGAGTATTTCAACCGACGTTGTCATTGGTGGCACCGGCGACGAACCAACCCACGTTTTACATGTTCAGCCGCCGCCGAATCTACTGGTGCTCGGTGCCGGGCTCGATTCTGTTCCGATCACCAACTTTTCCAACGAGTTGGGGTGGCGCTGCACAGTTGTAGATCATCGGTCCGCCTACATGGATGGCGCGAGGTTTCCGACCGGTACTCTTACACACTGTATCGAAGCTGCGTTGCTCGCCGAGAAAGTTGAGCTCGACGACTTCAATTTTGTGGTCGTCATGAGTCATCACCTGGCAAGCGATCGCGCGCATCTCAGGCAGCTTGCCGAATGCAAAATTCCTTACATTGGCTTGCTGGGACCACCTGCTCGGCGGGAGCGATTGTTGTCCGACATTGGCGATGCGGCGGACAAGCTGCGCGACCGTCTGCATGGACCTGCGGGGCTTGAACTAGGTGGCCGCGGGCCCGAGGCAATCGCACTCTCGATTGTTGCCCAGATGCAGCGGACTCTTAGCGAAGGTTAGGGACGTGGTGGCAAATTGCCGGGCAGAAACGTACGGATAATCATTTCGGCCAATTCATGACGCTGGGATTCTTCTTCGAAATTGATCCCACTCGTGCCCTTGACCTCGAGGCCTAGCGCCAGCAAGCCGCCGGCCGATACACGAATCATGTTGTACAGAAGGGCAGGATTGCCTTTCGGCGAGACGCCAAGTGCCTGCAGCTTGGTCAATTGTCCAACGACCATCTCATACAACGGTTTCAAGTGCGTTTCGACGAGCCAGTCCAGGCGGTCGCTTGGATAACTTGATTCCTGCAAAATAATTTTGTGCAGCGCAGGTTGATCAAAAGCAAATCGCACGTAGGTTCGAATAAAAGTTTCGGCGCGTGCCTTTGGATCCATTTTCGGTACTTCGTCCATCGCCTTGAGGAGCGACTCGTTAAACTCGCTGAATACACGATCTGCGGCCGCGCGCCATAGCTGGCTCTTGTTCTTGAAATGATAGGTAATCAACGGGTGATGGACACCCGCCCGGTCGGCGATGTCCCGCGTCGACGTCCCTTTGAAGCCGTTCTCGGAAAATGCCTGAGTAGCGGCGTCAAGCAGCTTTTGCTGCGTAACGACACTGCGTTGCTGCTGTTTTCGCGCCGTTTTCGGCTCTGAGATTGTTCGCTCGACGTTCAAACTGACCCCCCAGTCTATTTGACTGAGTCTAGAGTAGCTCGAACAAAGAAATTAGTCCAGATTGGAAGTTTTCAAACCCTGGGCCGTTGCGATTACTCAAGCGCGAACATCATGCGCACGGCTGCGCGTTTTTCAACGGCCAGGCCATTTTCGACGCTGGGCTTGAATTCCCAGTCCTCAACGGCGCTGACCGCGGCATTGACGAAGGTAACACCAGGATCCGAGCCACGAATCGCAACGTCTTTAACAGTTCCGTCGACCGCCACGGTGAATTCGACATCCACCCATCCGGAAACATTGCGCCTCTGCGCGGCGCGCGGATATTTTGGCGCGACATACTTGGTGCGAGTCAATGAGCGGATTGATACGGGAATTATCTGTCCCAGCGCCTTTGCACTGGTTGTTTCGAACGCGCCAGTTGGCGGTCCATAGTTTTCCGCCACGGTTCCAACGTTCGAAATTTCGACGGAAGGCTCCGCATCCTTAAATTCGCTGTCGCCCGCAACAAGGTCCTGTTCTGCTGACTCTTCGATCGCAGCTTGTAACGCTTCCTCGCCCTGATCTTGTTCCAGGCCCATAAGCGCCGCATCGAGGGCGGCTGTAGACTCTGCCAGCTCGCTGCTCGTCGGATCCAGTCTGCGAGCATCTGCCAGCAAAATATCTGCAGCCTCAAGCTGACCGGCATCGATCTCGACGCGAGCTTGCAAAATCAGTTTGCTCGCAATCATGTTGACGCCTTGTCGCGCAGCCGAATTACCAGGGTCTTTGCTCAATGCAAGTTCAAAATAGTAGCGCGCGTTGTCGTTTGAGGGCGCTGTGAGTCTGCCTTCTGCGAGACGGGCATTTGCTTTGAGCAACACGTCATCCACGTCCTGTTCGCCGAGTTGACGACGCAGTTCGTCGTTTACCGTGCCAATCTCGGTGTTGTTTTCGCTGCCCAGCGCGCGTGCACCGTTAAGTGCCACTGCCGCATCTTCGAAGCGAGATTCGCGGATCGCGAGACGCGCAGAATCGAGGAAGTAACGACTCTGCATCTGAATCAGCTGTGCATTTAGAAACGGCAGGCGTTCGTTGCCTGGATCAGCCAGGGCGACACGTGTCAATGCTGCGTCCGCATCGTCAGCTCTCCGGTCGAGCAGGGATGTTTCCGCCATGCTCAGTGCCTGGTCGACTACCGCCGCCAGCGCAGCGCCAATCGCCGCGTCATTTGGCGCAGCTTCGGTTGCTGCCAAGTAGAATTCAATAGAGTTGCTGCCTGGCGGGTTATAGATCTGACCGGCAGCATCCGCGAGCCTTGCTTCTCCCAGCAAATGCCGCACACGAGCATCGCGCGGCGCAGGGGCCGCCGTCTCGAAAGCGGGATCTGTTTCTGTGACCGACGGAATTCCCGCCAACGGTTGCTCGGTCGGCGCAGGGCTGTCGAAACCGCCAAACGTCCACCATCCGATACCAACCACCGCTGCGATTGCAGTCGCGCCAACGCTGGCACTCTTTAACTTGCCAAAAAACGATCCGCCCGAAGCAGTTCCTCTCGGTGACGATGCAATTCGATCCTCGGCTGACTTGCGGTTGGCTGCTGAAGACAGGGAGCTACCGACCGACTTAATCATGCCGCTAAAGGTTCCGGTGAAAGTGCCGTCGTCGCCACCACCGAATGTACTGAAAAGTCCATCATCCGTTGGCGACGAGGATTTCTTGGACACAGGCACCGGTCGAGGCGATACAGAAACATTGGGGACTGATTGAGCTTGCTTCGCCCTGGCTCGCGCCTTTCTTGGCTCGCTGCCTGACGTCTTTTTTACAACTTTCTTTTTCGCAGTTCGTTTTGGTGGCGCGCTCTTGGCTTTCGCCGGAGCGCCGGTAGTCTTGAACGCGGTTTCGGGCGCTTCGAGATGATGTTTAACAGAAGCTTCAATAGCGAGCCGTGCACGGCCGGGCGAAACGGGCTTCAACAAAAATCGGTAAACCTTGCCGCGGTTGATGAGATCCAGAGCATTTCGCCATCGTCACGGCGGCCCGCAACAATCGCCACGAGACGTGGTTCAGTTGATCGCAAGTGTACGGTCAGTTTTTCGACGTTTGATCCGACCATTGCGGCATCGACGACAGCAACACCGACCTTATGATTTCGCACTGCGTCGTCTGCCTGTGCCAGTGTGTTTGCGTAAATTACATTGTGCATGCCACGGGCTGAGTCTTTGACCGTGGTCAGGAATTCTTCGTCTTTTGTGAGGACGAGCACGTCAATGGCGCGCGATCCAACATTGGTTTTGGCCGACACCTTTTTCGGATTTAGAATTGGCATCCGCCCGGTGCCATCGCTGATGATAGCGGATCCGTTATCAGACGTTTCCATCACGATATGCTCGGCCTGCGGCATGTCAACGTCGGCGGTCGTGTCATTGGCGGATTCGGCCAACGACATCAGCCGGGACTGACGCGTTGCGTCATCGATCATTTGACGAAGCGATGCCGGCGTAACGGCACCGCGAACAATCTGGAAAATCTCGAGGTCTCCGACGAGTGCTTCGAGGTTACCGCGGGCGTTTCCGGCGATCAGGATTCCGATGATGTCCGGCGATCGTTTCTTCGCCTCGCGTAATGCGTCGATCCCGCTCATGCCCGGCAATTCCTGTGCCGTCACAATTACGTCGATTTCAGTTTGCCCGAGCGTATTAAGTGCCTCACTACCGCTGGTTGCACAGTGTATTGTATAGCGGTCATTGAACCCGGTACTGAAATTGTCCAGGGTGCTTTGCTCGCTATGCAGCAACAGAATCTGTGTTTTGAATTGTTCCAGCGACACTCACGGTCCTCCAATGATCCACGTCGAAACGCACGCATGTTCCCTGCGCCGCATCAGTATAGCCTTGGGCCCTCGGGGAATTGCCGCTTAGGGCAGGAAGATATTCAGTTCTGTGACACGCCGCACAGTTGAAGTGAAGGCCTCGTCACAAATGGGTTTCAGCGTGATGAAGCGCGGTCATGAAGCCGAATTGCGGGCTTCCAATTAGCTGGGGCTCAGGGCCTCTTTGGAGAGTGTTTCAATTGCTTCGCTCAAAGGCATAAGTTGCTGATTCTTGGAGCCGAGTCTGCGTATTGCGACAGTCTGATCGTCGACTTCACGTTGACCGACAGCGAGCAACACTGGCACTTTCGCGACGCTGTGCTCTCGAACCTTGTAAGAAATCTTCTCGTTGCGCAGATCGGTATCCACGCGAAGGCCGGCGACTCGTAATTCGCGCGCGGCGTTTTCAGCATACTCGTCGGCGTCCGACGTGATGGTCAAGATCTTGACCTGGGTGGGTGCGAGCCATAATGGCAAGTGGCCCGCATGGTGTTCGATCAGGATACCGATAAAACGTTCGAGTGATCCGAATATGGCTCGATGCAACATGACGGGTATGTGCTTGTTGCCGTCCTCGCCGATGTAGGTTGCGCCAAGTCGGCCGGGCATATTGAGGTCGACTTGCAATGTACCGCACTGCCAATCGCGACCGATCGCATCGCGTAGAACGAATTCGAGTTTGGGACCGTAGAAGGCGCCCTCGCCGGGATTATGGGTGTAATCGAGACCAGCCACTTCGAGAGCTTGCTGCAGTGCTGCTTCAGCCTGGTCCCAGACTGCGTCCTCGCCGACACGAAGGTCCGGCCGATCAGCATACTTGATGCGAACGTCCTCGAAGCCAAATGCACCGTAGATAGCTAGAAGCTGTTTGCACACAGAGACTGACTCGTCCGTGATCTGTTCGGGCGTGACAAAAATATGTGCATCGTCCTGGGTAAATGCGCGCACCCGTAGCATGCCGTGCAAGGCACCGGACGGCTCGTAACGATGACACTTGCCAAATTCGGCAAGCCGGTACGGCAGGTCGCGGTAGCTCGTGATGCCCTGTTTGAAAACCTGGACATGTCCGGGGCAATTCATCGGCTTAATTGCGTACTTCCGGCCGTCGACGGTCTCGGTGGTGTACATGCCGTCGCCAAAAGCCTCCAGGTGCCCGGATGCCTGCCAGAGTGATTGGTCCATTAACTCCGGCGTATTTATCTCCTGGTAACCCGCGGCATTTTG
>Ga0255049_10001621_pt1 | contig 12332 bp, 11 predicted proteins | sample JV7_2_3_MG_FD_183615 | JGI IMG/M metagenome (GOLD analysis project Ga0255049, IMG submission 183615) | Seawater microbial communities from Jervis Inlet, British Columbia, Canada - JV7_2_3 | ecosystem: Environmental > Aquatic > Marine > Inlet | place: Canada: British Columbia | collected 2016-10-06
TAACGACAAGTAGATCGATAGGCTCAATGCCGTGTTCCTCCATCACAGATTCATCCGTGCCACGACGACCCAGCAGCCCGCCATGGATTACCGGATGCAGGGTTTTAACGCGGCCGTCCATGATTTCCGGAAAACCTGTTTTTTCCGAAACTTCGATGACGTCGAGGCCGGCTTCTCTAAGTTGTCGGCAGGTACCGCCTGTGGAAAGGACCTCTACACCGAGCTCTCTAAGGCCCGTAACAAAAGGAATTAGTCCACGCTTGTCAGAAACACTGACTAGCGCGCGTCGTACGTTGAACATCTGATCACCTGGAAGGAGTGGGGGAGGGGCCTAACTTTGCTATCGAATTAGAGAATAAATCCTGAGTTTCTTGCGCAGGGTGCCGCGGTTCAAGCCGAGTATGCCGGCAGCCCGGCTTTGATTGCCCTGTGTGTAGTCCATGACGGCCTTGAAGAGCGGCCGTTCCACTTCACCGATGACCAGATCGTACAAATCCCCCGGACGATCGCCGTTTAAGGTGGTGAAATATTGATCCAGTGCGTCTTCGGTGTGCTTGCAGAGCGGCTTCTTGCCCTTTTTCGACTTTAGTGAGCCGTTCTTGTTGTCATCGTTTGCCACGTTGGTCCAATCCTGAATCGCGGGTCCGTTGCGGGACCGAGCATTACTCCCCAACTTCAGGAAAACTACGCCGCCAAAGATATGCCTCCGTCCTCTCGATCGAAGTATGCCTTTGTCAGGCTAATTTGCTCTGAAGCACTTTCAACACGCACCACCCGGTGACGAAATTCATCGGCGTTTACCAGACTGTTGCAATACCAGGTCAGGTGCTTGCGTGCCACTCGAACTCCGGTCAGTTCCCCATAGAACCGGTGCAGTTCGTCCAAGTGGTCGAGCATAATATCACGCAATTCGTATTTATCCAGTTGCGGTAAATGCTGATCCGGACTTAGAAGTCGTCCAAGTTCGCGAAAGATCCACGGGCGACCCTGTGCGCCGCGACCAATCATCAAGCCGTTGCAATTCGTTAGACGCAATACTTCAAGCGACTTCTCTAAAGTGGTGATGTCGCCATTAGCGATGACAGGTATTTCGACGGCCTCTTTTACGCGTGCGATTGTTTCGAATTCAGCTGTACCTTTGTAGCGGCATGCGCGAGTTCGGCCGTGAACAGCGAGTGACTGAATGCCGGATTCCTCAGCGACTTGCGCTATTTTCACTGCATTCCGGTGTTCCGGATCCCAGCCCGTCCGAATTTTCAATGTAACTGGTACCGATACGGCGCTGACGACCGCCGTCAGGATCGATGCCACTCGTCTTTCGTCCTGCAGCAGGGCGGAACCGGCAAATTTCTTGCAGACTTTCTTTGCGGGGCAGCCCATATTGATATCAATGATCTGCGCGCCCCGCTCGACGCAGGCAACGGCCGCCATGGCCAGTTGGTCAGGTTCTGACCCCGCTATCTGAACGGCCACAGGCTCAGCATCCAGATCCAGATCAAGGCGAAACCGGGACTTTGGTGTTTGCCAGAGACTGGTATCCGCCGTCGTCATCTCGGATGTCGTCATACCCGCGCCAAAGTGCCGGCAGATGCGCCTGAATGGTGCGTCGGTGACTCCTGCCATCGGTGCAAGAACAAAGGGGCTAGCGAGGGTGTAAGGGCCGATCTTTAGGGCGGCGAGAGTCACTTAAAGTCGGCGATTGCGCAGCGCAGCTGTCCGTTCGACAATCGATAACAGACATTGAGCTTGAACCCGGTCGCGTCTTCCGACGCCGACTTGATCGTAATTACAGCGTTAAAAGTATTGCCAGGTTCAACGAGTTTGCGTGGGTCAAGGTCAGTTGGTAAATATTCAGCAGGATCGAGCATGCGGCTTCCGATCGTTTCTTCGAAGCGATCAGTCAAGGAAAGGCCAATGAGCGGATACGGTAATGGACCCTCAGAATTGTTTCCCAGCCGCGAATATACGACCAGCTCACCCGCGTTGATTTCGGTGTCGGTAACGTCTTTCGCCGCTTCGAATCGCCATCCGGTGATATCCCAGGCAGGTTGCACCGGTTGACCGATGGCGCGATAGATTTTGCCTATGGTACTGCTGAAGGCTGGAATTGTTGCCAGCGTTTCACGCGACTGGTGCATTAGTTGAACTGCGAGCAGCAATACAAGCAGGACGATGCTGGCAATAATGCCGTAGCGCAATCTTTCGGGCGGTTTCGCCTGTTCAGCGTCTTTTGCCCTGGCCTGGTCTGCAAGTTCGGCGGCAGCTGCCGCATCGGCGGCGAACTTATCGTCGTCGAGCATTGAGCGAATGGACTCACCTTCCATGATGATCGTTTCGAAACCGGCCTCGTCAACCGACGCCTCAGCCTCATCTCCGCCGTCATCGTCGGGCGTCTCTTCGGATGCCTTTTTCTCTGTGTCCTTTTGGGGGATGACAATTGTTGAAGCAAAGCCATCTTCATCTTCAAAAGCCAGTGCCATCAAGTCCTGGTCGATCTGCATGTTAACGGTGTGTTCTTCTTTCGACATTGGCGGCACGAAGTGCTCGCTGGCATCGTCCTCATCGTCAGTTGACTCGCCACCTAACTCAAGTTCGTCCTCGATTGTATGGCTTTCGACGATGGGTTCTTCGATTAGCTCTCGTTGCTCGTCCTGATCATCGATCAGATCCAGTTGAGTGCTGGCGTCATCAGGTTCAGGCTCATCTTCGGGGTCTATATTTTCTACGTCCTCATCTTCAACGTCTAAGCTATCCTCGAACACATCGTCTTCGAGCTCCGGCTCTTCCTCGAGCACGTGATCTTCAAATTCGGGTTCGTCTTCTCCGAGCTCGTCAATACCGCTGAGGTCGATGCCCATCGCCTCGGCCTGAAGTGCGAACTGCGTGTCCATATCCAATGGTTGGTCAGCGCTGGATAAATCGACGGCTGGATCGTCGACAATTTCGTCGAGAGATTCGTCGTCATCTTCCTCGACGGTATCTGGTTCGATATCGAGCGGTGCGGTGACCTCTTCTGCTAACTCCTGAAACTCGCCGAGTATGTCGGTCCATTCATCGGGTTCACTCAGAGCGAATTCCGGTTGCGGTTCTTCGATTTCGTCATCAGCTTCGTCGTCCTCGACCGCGGCAACCGGTTCTGCGACGTAAGATGACTCGCGAGCAGGCTCGAAATCGTCCGGTAATGGTGTGTTGTCATCGAACCGTAGTTCGTCGACATTGATGTCGGCATCATCGTCATCGGCGGCAGGTGCGGCCGCTTCACTTTCGTCAAGTACGCGCCATTCAACCCCCGTATCCTCGATCCGAATATCGGAGCCCGCGAGCTGGTCTAGCGTCTTCAAAAGGGCGGCACTTTGTTCTGCAGAGATGGACTGCGGAAGACCGCTGACCGTTTCAATAATCTCGGGTTTTAGTTCCGGCACGGCTGAGCCAGCTGTCGCTGTAATGGGTTGCTTCGGCATCTGCTCGGACAGATACGCCAGGGAATTGAAAGCGTGACCGCAGCCACCACAGCGGACCTTGCCGGCGGCCTGTTTCAAAACCTCGGCCGTCACTTTAAATGCTATTTCGCAATCAGGGCATTGGGTGTACATCAGTGGTGCAGTGCGCTCAGCCCGCTCTCCGTTTTCCAGTCAATCTCGACCATATCTGGCCGTCCTGCTCCTTGAACACTGGCTCGTCAAAGTCAATCCAGGGCTCGTAAGCTGCCGTTACGTCATCGGCTTGTTCACATAATACGCCGGACAGTGCAAGCATACCGTGCCCTCTAAGTGTAAGTGTGATGGATTCGGCAAACTGAACAAGTGGTCCCGCAAGGATATTCGCCACGACAACGTCGAAGTCGCCCTGAATCTCGGCCGAGGTGCCCAATATTTGCAGATTTCCGGCAACATCGTTGTCCTTGGCGTTCTGTCGCGTGGCAATGACGGCCTGAGGGTCAATGTCCATGCCAACCGCCGATGCACACCCAAGTTTGAGCCCCGCTATCGCCAAAATGCCAGATCCGCAGCCGTAATCCAGTATTGTCTTGCCCCCGAGAGACAGCCCGTCCAGCCACTCAAGACAAAGAGCGGTCGTAGCATGGGTGCCTGTGCCAAAGGCGAGGCCAGGGTCAAGGTGGACCACCACAGCTTCACTTTCCGATACCGTGCTCCCGGCCGGATAAATCCAGAGCCGCCGTCCGAACTGCATAGGGCCGAAATCTTTCAGCCACTCACGTTCCCAGACGCGATCTTCCAGATCTTCGGTGTGGTGTGCAGGCAGCTCCGTCAAATTCAGCTCGGCAACAAGTGCATCACGCAGTGGCTGCAGATCGATGTCGGGAGTGAACAGTCCGGTGATGATTGTGTCAGCCCATAGCGGTGTTTCGCCCGGGCCGGGTTCGAGCACCGGATTGTCGCCCGCGTCGGTCAATGTGACCGAGCTGGCGCCGAAACGCTCGAAAATTTCCTCAACGACCTCGGCGTCCATTGCGTCGAGGTTCATGACAAACTGACGCCATTCCACTTGTTGGACCACCGGGGTACTCCGAATCAAGTTAGGCCGAGGCGTTTCTCGAGATAATGAATGTCCGTACCACCCGCCTGAAAAGCAGCGTGCTGGAAAATTTCCTGGTGTAGCGGAACGTTGGTCTTAATGCCTTCGATCACGATTTCACTCAAGGCGTTCCTCATTCGCGCAAATGCGGCTTCACGTGATTCGCCGTGAGCAATAATCTTGCCGATCATCGAGTCGTAGTAAGGCGGCACTTTGTAACCACTGTAAATGTGGCTCTCGACGCGAATGCCCGGGCCACCTGGCGGATGCCACAGAGTGACAAGACCCGGTGAGGGCATGAAGTTCTTCGGGTCTTCGGCATTAATCCGACACTCGATGGCGTGTCCCTGGACCTTGATGTCGTCCTGAGTGACTTTGAGTTTTTCGCCGCTGGCGATACGCAGTTGCTCGCGGACGATGTCGATACCCGTGATCATTTCGGTCACCGGGTGCTCGACCTGCAGTCGAGTGTTCATTTCAATGAAGTAAAACTCGTCGTTCTCGTACAGGAACTCAAAAGTGCCGGCGCTGCGGTAGCCGATATCCTTGCAGGCTTGAACGCAACGCCCGCCGATTCGATGCCGTTGTTCTTCAGTGATGCCGGGCGCGGGCGCCTCCTCAATCACTTTTTGGTGGCGGCGCTGCATGGAGCAATCACGTTCGCCCAGGTGCACGGCGTTGCCGTGCGCGTCGGCCAGTACCTGAAACTCGACGTGTCGCGGTTGCTCGAGAAATTTCTCCATGTACACGACGTCATTGTTAAATGCTGCCCTGGCTTCGGCTTTCGTCACCGTGATCGCGGCTATTAATGATGCCTCGGCATGGACCACGCGCATACCGCGACCCCCGCCACCACCTGATGCCTTAATAATGATCGGATAACCAATTTCTTTGGCGATGCGCATGTTCTCGTCCGGGTCTTCGCCCAATGGGCCATCCGATCCAGGAACACAAGGTACACCGGCTTTTTTCATCGCTGTGATCGCCGATATCTTGTCGCCCATAAGACGAATGGCATCTGCTTTGGGTCCGATAAAAGTGAAACCGCTAGACTCAGCTCTTTCTGCGAAGTCTGCGTTTTCGGACAGGAACCCATAGCCCGGATGTATGCCCGTTGCATCAGTCACCTCGGCTGCGCTGATGATGGCGGGCATGTTCAGGTAGCTGTCCACAGATTGCGGCGGTCCTATGCAAACTGTCTCGTCCGCAAGCAATACATGCTTAAGATTGTTGTCCGCCGTCGAATGTACGGCTACCGTTTTGATGCCCATCTCACGGCAGGCGCGCAATATACGCAGTGCGATCTCACCGCGATTAGCTATAACGATTTTTTCGAGCATGTCAGTTTGCCCGCTTAATCGTTCTGGCGTTGATCAATAACGATCATCGTTTGGCCGAACTCAACCGGCTCACCATTTTGTAATCGAATAGATTTCACCATGCCCGAAACGTCGGCTTCGATCTGGTTCATCATCTTCATCGCTTCGATGATGCAAAGCGTGTCTCCTTCATTCACACGGTCGCCGACCTGAACGTATGGCGCGGCACCAGGAGACGATGCGGCATAAAATGTCCCGACCATCGGCGCGGTTACTTCGAAACCATCTTCTTCTGGTTCTGCAGCTTCGGCTGGAGCCACTGCTGCGGCGGGAGTCGCAGCGAGTGCCGGTGCGGCCATTGCAACGGGCGCTGCAGCTACTGCAGCACCGGGCGCGTAGCGACTAATGCGTACCGACTCCTCACCCTCGGTTATCTCGATTTCGGCAATGCCAGACTCGTCCAATAATTCAATGAGTTTTTTTACTTTTCTTATATCCATTACTTTTCCTCAGCTTGTACTGACATGCCGGTCGGCGGCTTGCAGGGCGAGTTCATAACCATACGCCCCAAAACCAAACAGGCAGCTGCTTGCGATGTCACTGAAATAACTTACGTGGCGAAATTCTTCCCGGGCAAACGTATTGCTCAAGTGCATTTCGATAAACGGAATCTGAACAGCCAGAAAAGCATCGCGCAGCGCAACACTCGTATGCGTGTAGCCACCGGGGTTCAGGATGATAAATTCAACGTTGTCGACGGCGGCCTGCTGGACCCTGTCGATGAGCTCATGTTCGGCATTACTCTGGAAGCAATCGAGTTCATGTCCGAGCTTTTCAGCAACGTCAACACAACGCTTTTCGATGTCGGCAAGCATGGTCGCGCCGTAAACGCCCGGTTCACGTGAACCGAGCAGGTTCAGGTTGGGGCCGTTGATTAGCAAAAGAGAGGACATTTCGAGGGGTTCGAAGCCAGATAGCCGAAGATAGCGGCAATTCTAACCCTTTTTTCTGGTTTTACTACAACTTTCGAACCGAAAAGGGTTCACAAACTGTCTAGCGTGGTGCGAGCCTCGTCTTTCGAAATCTCGGAGCGATCCAGGCGCGTCATTATTTTGACGATTTCATCCAGATGCGACTGGTGCAATTCGCCGATATAGGCGCTCAGGAGTTCGCCGTCCGATGTGACGAACATTGTAAAGGGCAGCCCGACGAATTCGACTCCGGAAGATTCCGCAATGGCCATTGCATCTTGCTCGCCGACCAGCACCGGGTAGTTAAACTGGGCCGCTTCAGCGTAGTTCGCTACGGCGTCGGGAAAATCTACGGCGATGCCTATGACCTGAAAACCGTTGTCGCTCTGCTCGTCCTGAAAGGCTTTCAGCAATGGAATTTCACGTCGGCATGGCGCACACCAGGTGGCCCAGAAATTGACGATGCGATTCTTGCCGTCCCATTCGGAAAAATTACGCTCTACGCCAGATACGTCGGGCAAGGCGAAGGACGGGCGTGTCACGACTTCGAGAACTCTTGGTTGTGGCGTCTCCTGCGTTGCCGGCTGCGGCGATTGCGCCGGCATACGCACCGCGTAAAGCAGCGCTCCGGCCATTAACGCGACCAGTGCTGCAGCAAAGACTAGAAATATTCGTGACACTTATACTTCCCGCTACTTAGTGAGCTGAGCCGACATGCTATCCGATACCGAGAATGCCTGCCGAACATGTTTTGCGAATTCTGCAGCCTTCATATAACCGACGACTTCGTAGCCGTTTCGTTGCTCGCCGTCCGGGCCGAAGAAAATGATCGTAGGTGGTCCGAATACGCCGAAACGACTCAGCAAAGCCTGGTCGGCTTCATCATTAGCGGTAACGTCTGCTTGCAACCACACCGTATTCGAAAGGGCTGCCTGCACGTCCGTGTCAGTGAATGTATAGGCCTCCATTTCCTTGCACGACACGCACCAGTCAGCATAGAAATCGAGCAAGACTGTCTTGCCGTCTGCGGTGGCGGCTGCTATTTCACGGTCAAGATCGGCAACCGACTTAACGCGCCGGAAGGGTAATTCGTGCTCCGCCTCGGCAACCACCGCGCCACCACCGAAGTTGACGCTGGCAAGCGGTTGCAGCGGATTACTGCCTCCGGTCATCGCACCGAGCAGCAGGATGATGCCGTAGAAGATTGCAAGGAAACCGAAGCCCTTGCCAAGTTTCTGTACACCGGACGACTCAGTTGTAAGCGTGGTCAAGCCGCCCATAAATACGCCAGCCATAAATATCAGAATCGCCCACAGCATCATCGTGACGGTGCCAGGCAAGATGCGGGACAGCATCCAGACCGCGAGTCCAAGCATCATAAAGCCGAAGGAATTCTTGACAGCGACCATCCAGCCACCTGCCTTGGGCAGCAGTTTTCCTTGTGCGGCACCGACCAGTAACAGCGGCGCACCCATTCCCAGGCTCATCGCGAACAGTGCGCTGCCGCCGCGCAGCATGTCACCGGTTTGGGCGATGACCGTTAGTGCGGCGATCAAGGCCGGCGCGACGCAAGCTGTGACGATTAATGAAGATAATGCACCCATGACGAACGCACCGACCATTGTGCCGCTCTTCTGATTACCGCTGATGCTCGATAGTTTGCTTTGCACAGCACTCGGCATTTGCAGGTCGTACGCACCGAACATACCCACTGCCAAGACAACAAACAGGCTGGCGAACAGTATGAGTATCCAGGGTTGATTGAATGTAGCTTGCAGCTGCAAACCTGCTGCAGCTGCAACGACGCCGGCGGCGGTATAAATGATAGCCATGCCCATGACGTAGCTTAATGCCAGCATAAAGCCCCGTTTGGAGCTGACGTTGTCGCCTTCACCCGCGATGATGCCTGACAGGATGGGGATCATCGGCAGTACGCAGGGCGTCAGCGCGAGGCCAAGTCCGGCGATGAAGAACAGACCTGCGGCGACCCAGATGCTCGAGCCCATAATGATTTGTGCAAGCCGCGCTTGTTCCGAAACCGGTGCACCAGCGTCCGGAACGTTTGATAAGTCGGTGGTCGTTGTTGCTTCCGGAAGGCTAACGGTCAGAATTTTCGAGATGGGCAGGTAACAAATTCCGTCGACCATGCAACCCTGATAGTTGAGTTCGATTTCAAGGTCCATCGCCTCGGGTGTTGCTCGTGCGATGGCAACCGTACCGAAGACCTCGTCAAAGTAGATTTCTTGCTCGCCGAAAAATTCGTCGGTGTGCACCTTGCCTTTGGGTAGGTTGAGTTGGCCAGCCAGGGCATTGTCGTTCAGTGAGAGAACCGAGATCTTGCTCTTGTATAAGTAGTAGCCTGGTAACAGACGGATTCCAAATTCGATCGTGTTGCCGTCCACTGCAAATGCATCGGCAATGAAAACTTCGTCTGGTGGCAGCGGTTCATCATCCGAGTTGCCTGAAATACTGCCGAGGCTGAGTTTCTCTTCGCTGCTTGTTGCCGGTTTGAGTTTTACCGTTTCGATCCAGGTCTGCGGCATGTAGCAGTAGCCGGAATCGAGGCAACCACGGCTGTCGATCGTAAGAGCTACCGAAGCTGGTTTGTCACCATTTACCGAATAGGGAATGCGAACAAAGAAGTTGCTGCGATAAACAACTTGCTCGCCAAAAAACTCATCGCTATGCACCTCGCCATCCGGCAATTCAGGTTCGCCGAGCACGATCGCTGCGTCGTTGACGGCAAACTTGAACTCGTCGCGGTACATGTAGGCGCCATCGTTGACTGCCCAGTCAATTTCGAGAGCTTCGCCGGAATCGGAGACGACGTAGTGGAAAACTTCCTGCGGTGGCGCGGGATATTCATCGGCCGCAAACGTAATTGTTGCCAGTGCCAGCGTGGCGAGCACGGTTATTGCTTTGTGAATCAATGTCATAGAGTCCAACTCAGGGAAAAATTGCAGCGTTCCAGTTATAGGGACCTGCAGGATTAGACGGATGTTACGCGATTGGTGAACAGAGTCATCGACCCAGTTCCGGTTTTTTTGTTCAGTCGTTAGAGGGTTTGCACTTGAAATCCTTCGCTCGATGCCTATGATTAGCACTCCTTGCGACCGAGTGCTAACAATAATCGGTCGGGACAACCGCCATAAGTCGGTTATAAATCAATAATTTACAGGAGATAAATACCATGAAGATGCGTCCGCTTCATGATCGGGTCATTGTTAAGCGCATGGAAGAAGAGCGCACATCGCCCGGCGGAATCGTCATTCCTGACGCTGCAGCAGAAAAGCCTATTAAAGGCGAAGTTGTAGCCGCAGGTAACGGCAAGATCCTCGAGAACGGCGACGTCCGTGCTCTCGATGTCAAAGTAGGTGACCAGGTCCTGTTCGGCAAGTACGCCGGTACAGAGGTCATGGTCGAAGGTGAAGAACTGCTCGTGATGAAGGAAGACGACATCATGGCGGTAATCGAAGCTTAACTAAGGAATTCTAAGATGGCTGCTAAAGAAGTACGATTTGGCGATGACGCGCGGCAGAAAATGTTTGCTGGCGTCAACGTCCTTGCAAACGCGGTAAAAATTACCCTGGGCCCAAAAGGCCGCAATGTTGTTCTCGACAAGAGCTTCGGCGCTCCGACCGTCACGAAAGATGGTGTATCGGTTGCCAAAGAGATCGAACTCGACGACAAGTTTGAAAACATGGGCGCACAGATGGTTAAGGAAGTTGCTTCCCAGACATCTGATGTCGCTGGTGACGGTACAACAACTGCAACAGTTCTCGCCCAGGCTATTCTGCGCGAAGGCCTGAAATCAGTTGCTGCCGGCATGAACCCGATGGACCTCAAGCGTGGTATCGACAAAGCATCAGCTGCGATGGTTGCCGAACTGAAAAAATTGTCTGCACCTTGTGAAGACGAGAAAGCAATCGCTCAGGTTGGCAGTATCTCTGCGAACTCTGATGTTGAAGTCGGCGAGATCATCTCCGAGGCGATGCAGAAAGTCGGTAAAGAGGGTGTTATCACCGTTGAAGAAGGTTCTGGTCTTGCAAACGAACTGGATGTCGTTGAAGGAATGCAGTTTGATCGTGGCTACCTGTCACCGTATTTCATCAATGATGCCAACAGCCAGCAGGTTGATCTGGAAAATCCGTTGGTACTCTTGTTCGACAAGAAAATAGGCAACATTCGTGATTTGCTGCCGGTCCTCGAAGGCGTTGCCAAAGCAGGCCGTCCGCTTCTGATCATTGCTGAAGACGTCGAGGGCGAAGCTCTTGCTACTTTGGTCGTGAACAACATCCGCGGCATCGTTAAGGTTGCTGCTGTCAAAGCACCGGGCTTCGGCGATCGCCGCAAGGCCATGTTGCAGGACATTGCTGTTCTCACAGGTGGTCAGGTTGTATCTGAGGAAGTGGGTCTGTCGCTTGAGAAAACGACGATCGAAGATCTTGGCCAGGCCAAGAAAGTTCAGATCACCAAGGAAGCAACAACAATCATTGATGGCGCCGGCGCGGCAGCTGAGATTAAGGGTCGTGTTGAGCAGATCAATGCTGAGATCGAAGATTCTTCCTCGGACTACGACAAAGAGAAGCTGCAAGAGCGTGTTGCCAAGCTGGCTGGCGGTGTTGCCGTCATCAAGGTTGGTGCCGCTACCGAAGTTGAGATGAAAGAGAAGAAAGCACGAGTTGAAGATGCACTGCACTCTACCCGTGCTGCCGTCGAAGAAGGTGTTGTACCGGGTGGTGGTGTTGCGCTGATTCGTGCCGTTGGCAAGATCGCGAAGCTCGAAGGCGATAACGCAGATCAGAATGTTGGTATCAACATCCTGAAACGTGCCGTCGAAGAGCCACTGCGCCAGATCGTTCGTAACGCAGGCGGTGACGCAAGTGTTGTCCTGAACGAGGTTGTTTCTGGCAAGGGCAACTATGGTTACAACGCCGCTACCGGCGAATACGGCGACATGATCGAAGCTGGAATCCTGGATCCAACGAAGGTCACACGTTTCGCATTGCAGAACGCTGCCTCTGTATCAGGCTTGCTGCTCACAACCGAAGCAATGGTTGCTGATGCTCCGCAGGACGATGCAGCTGCACCGGCGATGCCAGACATGGGCGGAATGGGTGGCATGGGCGGCATGATGTAAATCATCGCTGCCTGTAGGAGCGGCCCCAAGGCCGCGACCCCAGCTATAAAGCAGTACCAAAAAGCCCGGCTTCTGCCGGGCTTTTTTTATGCTTGTACGTGCTATCTTTCCCGGTCCGCAATGTCGCAGAAATAGAGAGCAGAACAATGACCAATCCGGGAAGGTCCAAAGTCTTGGTATCGATACTCGCCGCTGCCCTGGTCACAGGCTGCGGCCAACAAGCTGGCACAGAGACGGCGGCCGATAAAGCCGTTGCTGCTGATGTACCGAAATACAGTGCAGAGGCTTTTTTCGCAACGACAAGCTACGGGCTGGCAGGTGGCAAAGCCTTTTCGCCAGATAATTCCAAGCTCCTCATACACTCGG
>Ga0255049_10001622_pt1 | contig 12331 bp, 13 predicted proteins | sample JV7_2_3_MG_FD_183615 | JGI IMG/M metagenome (GOLD analysis project Ga0255049, IMG submission 183615) | Seawater microbial communities from Jervis Inlet, British Columbia, Canada - JV7_2_3 | ecosystem: Environmental > Aquatic > Marine > Inlet | place: Canada: British Columbia | collected 2016-10-06
GTTCTCCTGAAACCACGCCAGGTACCGGTCATAGGCCGCACGATCGGCGAAGTGCAGCTCGACGATCCTGTAGAACGTCGCAGGCTCCTCCATGATCGATGTGCCTGAGCTGCTCGCCGTGATCGGGCGGATGATGTCGTTGGCGACCAATCGCTCGAGATGGGGATTGGCCAACAAGTCGGGGAAATGGACGTCGGCGAGCCAGAGCTCGTACTCCTCGACACTCACACCATCGACGATGTCGTAACCGAGCAGCGCCTTCACTTTCGGTTCGTCAATCAACTGTCTTCCCCTCCGATGCGCGCCGGCCGATCTCGGCCTCCCACGCGTTCGCGGCGTCGAGCCCGACGATCTCATTCACCTCGTTGAAGGTCGCCATGCGATCGAGCCAGCCCAGCGTCGACCCCGTTGCGCGGAGGTCGGACAACATCTCTTGAGCAACAGGCACGAGTGCACGTGTCAGGGCACCTGGGTGGATGATGAAACAGAACCCCAATTCGGCGAGGCGCTCCGCCGGGAGCAGAGGCGTCTTGCCGAACTCGACCATGTTCGCCATCAGACGATGACCGGCCAATTCGTCGGCGACCCGCTGCAACTCATCCTCGTTCTGCGGCGCCTCAACGAACAACAGATCGGCGCCGGCTTCGGCATATCGGTGAGCTCGATCGATTGCCTCGTCGAGGCCGAGCGGTGCGCGGGCATCGGTACGGGCGATGATCAGAATCCCGTCGTCGCCGCTGCGGGCATCCAACGCTGCCTGGATTCGTTGCACCATCTCGTGTGCAGGCACGACCACCTTTCCCTCGAAGTGCCCGCACTTCTTCGGAAAGGCTTGGTCCTCCAGTTGGATGGCGGCGACGCCGGCTCGTTCGTATAAGCGGAGCGTGCGGGCAACGTTGTGAACACCGCCATATCCGGTGTCGCCGTCACAGATAACCGGAACGTCGACCGCCTGACAGACGTAATCGGCCAGATTCGCGATTTCGGTCTGGGTGAAGATGCCGAGGTCGGGTTGGCCGAACAGCGAGTTCGCGACGCCGGCACCGCTGAGGTAGACAGCGGGGAATCCTGCGTCCTCGATCAGTTTGGCGAACAGGGCATTGAATGCCCCAGGGGCAACGACAGGCGCTTGATGGTCGAGCATTCGCCGCAGCCGGGCGGCTGGTGTGGTCACGATCGGTCTCCTGCAAACTTCGCTGCCAAGTAGTTCTCCATACCGCCCGCGCCGAGGATTTCACCGATCTCTGCAGGCAGCGCCACGGTATCGAGTACCCGACGGGTGTCGAGAATTGTCACCGTGCCGGCGGCGAGGTCGATCGAGACGCGCTGGCCTTCCTCGATCTCGCCGGCTTCGGCGCACTCGACCGGGGCGAGCCCCACATTGACGCAGTTGCGGAAGAAGATCCTCGCGAACGACTTCGCGATGACGGCACGGACGCCGGCGGCCTGGAGCCCTCTCGGTGCCATCTCGCGGCTCGAGCCGGTCCCGAAGTTGGTCCCTCCGACGATGACATCGCCGACGCAGACCTCGGTTGCGAAACCGGGACGAATGCCGTCCATCACATGCTTCGCTATCTCGGGAAGGTCGTGGACAAGGTACTGCCCAGGCACGATCACGTCGGTGTCGATGTCGTCGCCGAAGACCCAGACCTTTCCTTCGATCAGCGGGCTCTGCAAGATCTCGAGGCCGTTCATGCCGCTGCTGTTCATGTCGCTGCCGTTCATGTCGGAGCTCCCAACAGTTCGCGTGCGTCGATGATCCGCCCTGCCACGGCCGCCGCGGCCACGCTGTAGGGCGACCCGAGGTAGAGGCTCGAGTCGGGGCTGCCCATCCGGCCTCGGAAGTTCCGATTCGTGGTCGAGATCGAAACTTCGCCGGCGGCGAGGATTCCCGCGCCAATCCCCGGGCACGCGCCACAACCCGTCGACAGCAGATGCGCGCCGGCTTCCATCAAGGCCTGCGCGGTACCGTCATCCATCGCCTGTTGGAGAGCCGCTCGTGACGCCGGTGCGACGTGGAGCACCACGCCATCGGCGACCTGTCGCCCACGCAAGACTTCAGCCGCCATCGCAAGGTCTTCGTACTTGGCGCCCGTACAGGAGCCGATGTAGGCCCTTGTCACCGTCGGTTCACCGAGCTCCGAGATCGAGACGACGTCATCGTGCCGGTTCGGCCGGGCCACCACCGGCTCGATCGCGTCGGCGTCGTACTGCCACGTCTGGGAGTACTCGGCGTCGGGGTCGCTCGTAGGCCCCTCGTCGGCATCGATGCCGAGCGCCCCAAGGTGGTCGACGGTGACGTGATCGGCCGGGACGACGCCGGTCTTCGCACCGATCTCGGCACACATGTTGGTGAGCACACTGCGCTCCTGCAGGCTCATTGCCTCGATGGCAGAACCCACGAACTCGAGCACTTGATAGAGGCCGCCATCCATGCCCTGGTCCCCGATGATCGTGAGGATCAGATCCTTGGCCGTCACGCCCGGCTGGAGGACTCCGTCGACCTGTACGCGAATCGTGTGCGGAACACGTAGCCAGGTTCGGCCGGTGGCGACAACGCCCAGTATGTCGGTCGACCCGACGCCGAGGGCGAGACAACCCATCACCCCGGCCGTGCAGGTGTGGGAGTCGGATCCCACGTACAACATGCCGGGCTGGGCGTAGCCCTTTTCCACCATCAGCGTGTGCGCAATGCCCTGCGCCTCGTGGAACCGTTTGATCCCGAACGCCTTGGCGAAGTTCCTCGTGGTCTGGAGAATCTCGGCAGCTGCCACCGTGTTGGCCGGCACGTAGTGGTCGCACACCAGGACGATCCGATCTCGATCCCAGACGTCGACGCCGAGCTTCTCGAGCGCCGGCCAGATCCTGCGAGGGCCACTCGAATCGTGCATCATCGCCAGATCGACGTCGACCCACAGGACCTCGTCGGGTTCCACCGAGCTACGACCAGCGGCACGAGCGATGATCTTCTGAGCGAGCGTCGCTCCCATGCTCAACCGTCTCCTGGGGTTTCGGCCGCCTTCTCGACTGCTTGGAGTTGTGCGCGGAGTTCTGCGACCTCGGACTCGAGCCGAGCGATCTGCTGGGCGTCGGCCTCGGACTCGACCGGCCACGACGCCTCCACTGGGCCGGATATCCCCTCCGAACCCTCTTCTGCCATCGGGGCACGCTCGAGCACGGCTCTCAGGAAATCCCTGGTTCGCGAGTGTTGGGGCGACCCGAGTACCTGGCTTGCCTTTCCTTCTTCGACCACGAGTCCGTGATCGATGAAGAGGACCCGATCCGCCACATCTGCGGCAAATCCCATCTCGTGAGTGACCACGATCATCGTCATGCCCTGCTCGGCCAGTTGCTTCATGACGAGGAGGATCTCGCCGGCGAGCTCGGGGTCGACCGCCGAGGTCACCTCGTCGAACAGCATGACGGCGGGATCCATCGCAAGCGCCCGTGCGATCGCGACGCGCTGCTGCTGACCACCAGACATCTGGAGTGGATAATGGTTTGCTCGGTGTGAAAGCCCGACTGAGTCGAGCAGTTCGAGAGCCCGAGATGTCGATTCTTCTTTGTCTGCACCTTTGATGGCCCGTGGTGCCTCGATCACATTTTGGAGCGCGGTCATGTGGGGAAACAGGTTGAAGCGTTGGAACACCATCCCGACTTCTTCGCGAATCTTGCGAATCTGGTTCTTCCCGGCGACCTTGATTCGGCCATTGGGGCCATCCTCACACAGCAGCTGCCCGCCGATCTCGATCCGACCTCGATCGGGCCGCTCGAGCAGGTTCAGACACCTCAGGATCGTGGTCTTGCCTGAGCCCGACGGTCCGATGATCGAAACGACCTCGCCGGCCTCGACCTCGAGGTTGATCCCGTTCAGGATCTTGTTGTCGCCGAACGACTTCGTGAGGCCTTCTACTTTGACGAGCGGAGCCATGTCATACCTTCAGTCGGAATGCCCGTTCCAGGCCCTGTTGGGCGAAGACGAGCACGGTTGTCAGCGCTAGGTAGATGATCGCAAGGGCCAGCAAGGGTTCGAGGGCCTTGAACTCGCGACTGATGATTCGAGTCGTGAACAACGACATCTCGGGCACGGTGATTACGGTCGCAAGTGAAGTCTGTTTCAGCGTGTTGATCGCATTGCCGGTGAATGGCGGCACGATGATACGCACACTCTGCGGAAGCACGATCCGGCGCATGTAGTGGAACTTGGTCATGCCGAGCGCCTCGGAGGCCTCGAACTGGCCAGGATCGACGGCCAGTACCCCGGATCGAATCGCCTCGGCCTGGTAGCTCGCCGTCCAAAGCGAGAGCGCCGCGACCGCAGACCAGAACGGCGACAGGAGAAATGCTTCCCCGAACTCGGGGAGCGCGAAGAATACGTAGAACATCAGGAGTAGCAGCGGGATGCCACGCACCAGCCAGCTGTAGAACCCTGCGATCCACCGGAACGGCCCCACTGGCGACAAACGCATCAGCGCCAGGGTGAGGCCGAGCGGTGTCGAGATCAACATCGACCAGAGGAACAGTCGCACGGTGGTCGACAGCCCTTTGAGGATGTCGGGCATTATGTCGATGATGAATCCAACGTCCATGATCGCGGCCTAATTCTTCAGAGCGAAACGTCGCTCGATGAACCCCTGCGTCAGTGTCATCAATGACGTGATCGCCAGATAGATGACGCCCGCTGCAGCAAGGATCTCGATTGGTTGAAAGGTCGAATTCGCCAGCTGCCGAGCGCGTCCGGTGAGTTCGTTGAGGCCGATCACCGTCGCCAGCGAAGTCGACTTGAACAACAGCGTCGAGTTGCTCACGTAGTTCGGCACCATCACCCTGATGCCCTGGGGGATGATGATCCGGCGCATGTAGTGCGCCTTCGTGAACCCGAGCGCCTCGGATGCTTCGTACTGTCCCCGGTCGACCGCGAGCAGTCCCGCCCGGATGATCTCGGCCTTGTATGCACCCGATGAGGCGCTCAACCCGAGGATTGCCGACTGAAACGGTGTGAGGCCCAGGCTGTTGCCGAGCCAGAAGAAGGCGAAGAACAAGATCACCAAGGCGGGAAGGCCGCGAAAGATCCACACGTATGTCGCGGCAAACCAGCGCAACGGCGCAATCGTCGATACGCGCATTATCGCGAGCACGAAGCCGATGACCGTGGCGAGGACCAGCGACGCTATGAACAGTTCGATCGAGACCCAGGTTGCGTCGCGCAGAATCGGCCACGACCTTCTGATGATGTCGAAATCGAAGTCGCTCACCGGGTTGTCTCCACGAGAATCGTCAACAGCTCATCGCTGTGTCGGCAGGTGCGGAACGCACCTGCCGACATAACAGCGCAACCGTGAGCTCAGCAGTCTCCAGCCGGCATCGTTGTGTAGGGACCTTCTTGGTTGTTGTTGTCAGGCACCGGGATGCAACTGTTGAACCACTTCTTTTGGATCTCGGCCAACGTGCCGTCAGCGATGATCTCATTGAGGGCTGTATCGACAGCGTCACGCTTGCCCTCATTATCCAACTGGAACGCCAACGACAACGGATGTGCTGCAACGGTCGGACCCGCAACCCCCAAGTCGGGATCGTTTACCGATGCGAACCCGGCCACCAACGTGTCCTGGCTCAAAGCGTCAACCCGACCCTGGTTCAGCGCGGTCAGCGCCTCGCCGGCTCCAGCAAAGCCCAAGTAACTGTCATAGCCAAGCGCCGCCTCGTTCTCAAGGATATAAGCCTCTTGGGAACTGCCCTGGATGCCACCAACATTCAACCCGGTCAGATCAGCCAACCCGGCAGAGCCCGAATCCTCTGCTCGAACCTGTGCGACGATGCCCGTCGACGTCATTGGACGCGAGAACAAGAAGCTCTCCTGACGTTCCGCGGTCGGCCAGATACCTGAATCGGCAATGTCATAGAGGCCCTGAGACAAGCCCTCGAGCTCGGCCACGAAGTCCACAGTCGGAAGTTCGAGCTCCAACCCGAGACGATCGGCAACCTCGCGCACGATGTCGATCGTGTAACCAATGTTGTCGCCCGTATCCGGATCGATCGACGTGAACGGCGGGAAGTTCCCCGTCGTCACCACAATCAACTTGCCATCCTCAACCAGACCCGGAACCGCCGCAGCGGGTGCGTCTGTCGTGTCGTCGGCCGGTGCCTCCGTGTTGTCGGCCGGTGCCTCCGTGTTGTCGGCCGGTGCCTCCGTGCTGTCGGTTGCGTCTCCGGTGTCGGACGACGCGTCGTCGTCGTCGCTCCCGCAGGCTGCCGCGACAAGAGCGAGCGCGGCAATCAGCCCCACCAATCTCCGCGGGCGTCTGTTTGCTTCACTCATGATGTCCCCTTGTTAGTCGTGTCACGGCGCGACGCTCATCGCTGATCCGCTTGTTGCTGATCGTTGAAGGTCACACCTGTTCAGGAACTGTAGTTGAGGTTTTTCCGGTTCGCCGGTCACCTTGGTTGACGAACGCCACGAAGATCTGGTTCGGCTCCCAGACTGACGAACACGCCAGCATGCGGTCTGTTGTCCGCATCGGGGACTCGAACCTAGGCTCGGCCGCCATGCACGCGTACCCCGATCGCATCTCTTCTGAGATGTCGGCGTTCCAACCAACGACGATCGGAAGAGTGGACCTGCGCAACCGAATCTTCGTTTCCGCCCACACCACGAACTTCGGGCTCGATCACCTACCGACCGATACCCACGTCACCTCAGGTGATCAACGACGGCGACATCAAGGACGTGATCGGCGGGCACGTGATCAGCGCCCGGAACATGTTGGCGGCCGGGTTCGACGGACTCGAGGTCGATCTGGGTCCCGGACACTTGCCGCAGCGGTTCCTGTCACCAGCGCCCAGCCGGCAACCCCACCGCCGACATCACCGCCAACACCGGGCTCTGCGCCCAGCACGCTGGGTCGGCCTCGGCTGTGACCCTCGCCGGTGACGCAGTTGCGCCACGAACTGCGCTCGAGGCCGCCTTCGAAGGGAACGAGATCAGCCGTGGAATCTGAATCGACCAGAAGCATCCTCGTGACCGGAGCGACAGGCTTCATCGGGCTGAACCTCCTCCACACCCTCGCCGAGCACGGCCATCGGGTGATCGGCGTGGCGGATCGCCAGCTCCCCCAACTCGCTGCCGACTCGCTCGCACGGACATCGGCGCTGCCGCTCATGGAGCGGGTCGACATCCGCGACGGAGCGGCCGTTGACGATGTTGTCGCCAGATACCGACCCGATCTCGTCATCCACGCAGCAGCTGTGACCGCAGGGGCCGACCGGGAGCGATCAGATGCCCGCACCATCGTCGATGTCAACGTCGGCGGGACACAATCGGTGCTGGACGCATGCCGGAGAAACGGCGTCGGAAGAATTGTCCACGTATCGAGCGGCGCGGTCTATGGCGCTGCGACCTTCGGCACCAAAACCCTCGACGAGACAACACTTGTCCAACCGACCGGGCTCTACGGAATCACGAAACTCGCAGCCGAGCAGCTGGTACGGCGGCACGCAGAACTGCACGACGCCGACATCGTGATCGGCCGTCTCTCAGCAGTTTTCGGGCCGTGGGAGTACGCGACCGGCGTACGCGACTTCATGAGTCCGATGCTGCAGTTGGTTCAGGCCGGCCAAATCGGCGACACCTGCCAGTACGTCCAGGATGCTCCGAGGAACTGGGTGTACGCACCCGACGCCGCCCGAGCGCTTGTCGGCCTTGCGTTGGCTCCGCTTCCCAGGTTCGGTTGTTACAACGTGTGCCCCGAGAAACGCGGCTCTGTTGCGGAGCTCATCGGCCGGCTCGGTGCAGCCGCTCCCAACGCCGAGTTGATCCGCGTCGACCGGCCCCAGGACGCAACCGTGAGCTACGACGCCGACCCTCGTCTCGAACGAGCTCGAGTCACGGCCAGCCGAATACGCGAGGAGCTCAGCGGCGAACTGTGGTCAGCACACGATCGGGCCTTCGAGTCATACCTCGCGTGGGTCGAGTCGAACCCCGACTGGCTTTGATCAGCGCGACAGCACACCGGACTCGGCGAGATCGTTCCACACCTTCTGCGACACGATCAGCCCATCTTCGAGAACGAACCTGTCGATGAAACGAATCCCCTCGAATGTGCTGCCGTCGAGCCCCTCTCCCGCGAGGGTTCCGAACACGTAGACGACGTCTTGATCCGCAGCGGACGCGAGATCGAAGCGTTCGAACGTCTTGTTCACCCGGCGGAATCGTCCGGCAGATGACGCGACCTGTTCGGCCAGACTCGTAAATGTGCGGCCGCCAGGGAAAACGATGCTCACCTCGTCTGCGAGATGGGTGGCGGCAGCCTCGAGGTCACGAGCTTCCATCAGTCGCAGATAGGTCCGAACGGTCCCCTCTGCGTCCAGCCGGTTGGGCTCCACGGGGTCAGTCATCATCGACCGCCGAGGCCGCGTCGAGCATCGCGTGGACCATCGCCGATTTCTCAACCAATGGCTTCGGGTAGGCGGTCCGGCTGTGCGAAAGACCAAGTGACAGCATCGTCTGGATCAGCTTGTACGAGAGCGGCCCGGGGTTGACGACCGGTACGTCGAGCACCGACGAGAGATGACCATGGGCCTGATGCATCGTGGTCGAGCCCAGGCAGATCACGTCGGCGCCGCGCTCGACCAGACGGCGACATGCAGCTTCCATCTTCGGAAGAACCTCGTCCTGCTTGCCGGCGATCAGGTTCGCGAAGTCCGGTGGGGTATCAAAATGCTCGACGCCGGCACATCGAGATCTGAGTCCCCATTCGTCGAGAACCTTCTCGTAGCGGGCGAGTGCCGGCTCCCATTGGGCCATCACGCCGAAGCGGCGTCCGAGCGTGAGCGAGAAGATCAGTGAAGCGCGACCTGGCGCGAGGACCGGGATGTCGAGCATCGAGCGGAGGGCATCCGCACCGGAGTCACTGACCGTGTCGATGACCACCGCGTCGAACCCGTCCTCTTCAGCGCTGAGACCGGCCTCGAGCAACGCGATCTCGAGCAGCATCCAATCGTGTGGGCTCGTGAAGCTCGTCGGACCAGCTTTCACAGGCTTGAAGTGAAAGGTCACATCCGGTCGAAGTGAGATCTCCCTGGTCTGTGCCTGCCGATTGGCGACCTGTGCCTCATCGAGTGCGAAGGGTACGAGAACCAAGATCTTCGTCATCGCTCCCCCTCCGAGCGCGCCGCACCATCGAGCATCGCAGAGACCATCTCGGGTTTCGGGATCTGCGGCTTGGGGTAAGCGGACCGGCTATGGGTCAGACCGAGGTCGGCGAGCGCCTCGGCGATGAAGTACGAGAGCGGGCCCGGGTTGATCACCGGCACATCGAGGTTCTCCTGCAGGTGTGCATGCGCCTCGTGCATCGTCGTCGAGCCGAGACAGATCACGTCGGCGCCGTCGTCGCTCACGAGTGCCCGCGCCGCATCGAGCAGCAGTGGCAGAGCGTGGTCCTTCCCCGCCATCAGCGTTCGGTTGTCGGGTGTGACATCGATCGAGCGAATCCCGGCGCATCGATCGCTCAACCCGATCTCGGAGAGCACCTTCTCGTAGATCGGAAACCACTGCTTCCACATGGTCACGATCCCGAACCGTCGACCGAGCATGCACGCCAGCGCGTACTGCGACCGCCCGGGCCCGACCACCGGAATATCGAGCATCGACCGGAGGGCGTTCACGCCCGAATCGCTCACCGTGTCGATGCACACGGCGTCGTACCCGTCCGCCTGGGCTTGCAATCCTGACTCGAACAACACCACGTCGGCAATCACATAATCGTGGTGCGACACGTAGTTTGCCGGGGCTGCTCTGGTCGGCTTGAAGTCTACTTCCACCCCGTCGGGCAGAGGGGCCGCATCGAGCTGTTTGGCGCGCAGCGCCAGCTGATCTGCATCGAGCGGGAAGGGTGCAAGCACGAGGATCCTTGTCACGGCGCGGAGAGTAGCCGATCGGCAGGGGCAGTTTCCGCTGACGTAGGGTGCGGCATGACACCGCGCGAACGAGATACCGACGTCGTTGTTGCGGGAGCCGGTGCGGCCGGGCTCGCAGCGGCGATCCGAGCGGCCGACGGTGGTGCAACGGTCGCCCTCCTCGAAGCCAGTCCGATGTTTCGCCAGGGATCCAACACGTCGATGAGCACTTCGATGGTCCCGGTCGGTGGAAGCCGCTGGCAAGAGGACTACGGCATCGACGACGACTCACCGGACCTTCTCTTCGACGACATCATGGCGAAGACGAAAGGCGATGCCGATCCGGTTGTGGCGAGGGCACTCGTAGATGTGGGTCGCGACCTCTCGGAGTTTCTGGCCGACGATTGCGAGATGCCGCTCGAGCTCCTGACCGATGCCGTGTTCCCCGGTCACTCGCGCAAGCGACACCTGTGTGTGCACGATCGCGCCGGCCGTACAATGCACCGGCACCTTCTCGAAGCTGCCGACAAACGCGACAACCTCACCATGGTCATCCCACTTCGGGTGGTCGACCTCGAGCAGCTCGACGACGGCTGGTTGGTCATGGCAGAGGCTCCCGACGGAACGACGCAAGAGATCGTCACCGGCTCAGTTGTCCTCGCCACCAACGGTTTTGGGGCCAATCCGCAACGTGTGGCGCGCCATATCCCCGAGGTAAGCGAGGGGCTCTATTTCGGAGGTGACCACAGTCTTGGTGATGCCCTTGATATCGGCGAACGCCTCGGTGCCGACGTCGGGTTCCTCGACTCATACCAGGGGCATGGCTCGGTCGCCACGCCCCATGGCGTGCTGGTCACCTGGACGACGATGATGAACGGCGCGTTCCTCGTGAACACCGAGGGCGAACGATTTGGCAACGAAACGACCGGCTATTCCGAGTTCGGGGTTCAGGTGCTCGCCCAGCCAGGCGCGGTCGCCTGGATGATCTACGACCGGAGTGTGCACGAGGGTGCACTTCCGTTCGCCGACTACCAGCAACTGATCGAAGCCGACGGAATCCGTTGGGTCGACGGCGCCGGGGACCTCGCAGCCCTGATCGGCTGCGGTGAATCGACGATCACAGCCACGCTCACTTCGGTCTCGGCCTACACGAGCGGAGCAGAGACCGATCGGTTGGGTCGCACGCATTGGCCGCACGAGCTCGAAGCGCCGATCGCGGCGGTCAAGGTCACAGGCGCGCTCTTCCACACCCAAGGAGGCCTCGGCGTCGACGCCAACGCCAACGTCCTTCGCAACGGCGAACCGATTCCAGGGCTGTATGCCGCCGGCGGAGCTGCTGCGGGGATCTCGGGTAATGGCGCAGCGGGATACCTGTCGGGCAACGGGTTGCTGTCCGCGCTTGGACTTGGATTCATCGCCGGTCGGACCATCACCGGTGACTGAGCTCGACACTCTGGCGAAGCGTCCTCGGTTGGGCCGCGTCGGCGCATGGACCGGCCGCCTACAACGCCGACCAACCGGAGAGGCGATCGAGGTTGTCAACGAGCTCGAGGAACTTGGATATGGCTCGGTGTGGGTTCCCGAATCGCCGTTCGGAAAAGACGTGCTGACCTTCTCCGCTGTCCTTCTCGGAGCATCGACGTCGATAACCGTTGCGACCGGCATCGCCATCATTTGGGCCCGCGACCCAGCGGCGATGATGAACGCCGGGCGAACCCTCGGCGACGCTCATCCCGAGCGCTTCCTGCTCGGGATCGGCATCAGTCACGAGAGCACCGCGGTGGCCCGCGGGCACGATTACCGCCGACCGGTACATGCGATGCGCGATTACCTGCAGACGATGAGCGCTTCCGACTTCGACGGCCATGGTCCCCAGTGGACTCCGCCGGTCGTCATCGCAGCGCTCGGCCCGCGAATGCTCCAGGTGGCATCCGAATTCGCCGACGGCGCCCATCCCTTTCTCACAACGGCCGATCACACGCACTCGGCCCGACAGGCGCTCGGGCCCGACAAGCTTCTGGCGGTCGAACAAGGCGTCATCCTCGGCACGGACGTCGATGCCAGATCTGCGGCTCGGGAGAATCTCACCAGATTTCTAGGGTGGCCGAACTACCGCCGCCACTTCGAGCGTCTGGGGTTCGACGAGACCGACTTCGCCGATGGCGGCAGCGACCGCTTTATCGACGCAGTGTTCGCGATCGGTGACGAGGAATCCGTGGAGCGCCGGGTGCAGGAGCACCTCGATGCCGGCGCCGACCACGTTTGCCTACAGATCGTCACCAACGACATCGACGAGGAACTCGCGGCGTACCGACGAATCGCCTCCGCCACACTGCTCGAACCTCCGCGCTGAGCGCGCTTATCGAGGAGGAAGCGACTTCGGATCGGGAATTCTCGGCAGTGACGACCGGGTTTGTCAGGACACTGCAGCTCCGGG
>Ga0255049_10001624_pt1 | contig 12318 bp, 14 predicted proteins | sample JV7_2_3_MG_FD_183615 | JGI IMG/M metagenome (GOLD analysis project Ga0255049, IMG submission 183615) | Seawater microbial communities from Jervis Inlet, British Columbia, Canada - JV7_2_3 | ecosystem: Environmental > Aquatic > Marine > Inlet | place: Canada: British Columbia | collected 2016-10-06
TAGGCTGGTTACTAATTTGCTAGCGATAGCATTGGCATGTAGGAAATCATCGAGCACTACTGATATAGAGGGCCGACTGGTCTATATGCAGGACGAGATAAGAGCCGAGCATGAGGGCAATGACAACGTTACATATATGATGGATTACGCTAGGGAGAGAAGTTAAATTGAAATCGTCTATTCATTCTGTGAATAATAACGCGCTGTCTATGCACATGTCGACATCTATAACTATCTGTTATCGCCAAGGAATATATGCTCATGTCGATTAGTCCAATGGTTTCAAATACTTGGGTCCTTCGTATGGGGTGCAAAGCCGGGGTCGCTCCCTGCCAAAAGTATCTAGTTTTACACATTTTATTAAAGTAGTTATTACGGGGGGTTACAGTGCAAGCTATTAGAATACCTGAGGGTATTAAGACAATCGAAATCAAAAAGTTGAAATTGTATGAGAATAATGCTCGTACTCACAGCCCTGAGCAAGTGGCTCAAATCGTAACTTCGATGCGTCAATATGGATTTACTAATCCGGTTTTGGTTGGTGCGGCTGATAACGTTATTGCAGGTCATGGCCGAATCGAAGGGGCTAAGATTTGTGGAATGACTAAGGTTCCATTTATTCGCCTTGGGCATTTAACGCCCGAACAAACTAGGGCCTACGTTTTGGCTGATAACCAGATAGCTTTGAACGCTGGTTGGGATGAAGATTTGCTAGCTAAAGAGTTACAAGATTTATCGGCTGGTGATTACGATCTAAGCTTCATGGGTTTTGACGATGATTTTTTAGAAGAAATGTTAGGAAATGATTTAGGCTCACAGTTAGATAATAAATCGGTTTTAGATAAAGACGATGAGCCTGAAGAAATAAAAGAGCCTGAAGTTTCAGAAGAGGAAATAAAGGCCGAAGAAATTCCAGAGGTAGAAGAAAATAAACACGATGTTAAAGTTGGCGAAGCTTGGGATTTGGGCGCGAGTAAATTAGTTAATGGCGATTGTCTTGAATCTTTAAAGGCGTTGGAATCTGATTCGCTAGATTCGTTGGTGACTGATCCCCCAGCTGGGATTTCATTCATGGGGAAAGATTGGGATGATGATAAAGGCGGCTCGAAGCAATGGATTTCTTGGATGACTGAAGTTATGGCCGAGTGTCTTAGGGTTTTAAAACCTGGCGCTCATGGTTTGGTTTGGGCTATCCCTAGAACTTCTCACTGGACCGCTACCGCTTTAGAGGATGCTGGCTTTGAGATTCGTGATGTAGTCACTCATTTATTTGGTTCTGGTTTTCCTAAGTCTCACAATATCAGTAAGGCTATTGATAAAGAGGCTGGGGTTGAGCGGGAAAAAGGGTTTAGGCCCATTGCATATCCAGATTCAGACTGTTGGGGAACGCCTAACTCAAGCGGCGAAGATATAAAAACGAATGATAAGATATATAGCGATAGAAAATCAATGAAATCAAAACCAGGTATGATTGAAACCGACTATGCAGCAACCCCCGAAGCAAAAAAATACGAAGGATACGGCACCGCCCTAAAGCCAGCTTCAGAGCATTGGATTTTAGTTAGAAAACCTTTATCTGAAGATACTATCGTTAAGAATGTTTTAAAGCATGGAACGGGTGGGATTAATATTGATGGGTGTAGGGTTGATGCTGGCGATCAAGATTCTTTAGAAAAAAATTGGGATAGGGTGCAAAGCGCAAAAAGAGGCGTTTCAGCGACTGGGCTTAAACCTGTAGATTTGTCGGATAGAAAAAAACAAGGCCGATTCCCTGCCAACCTAGTTCTATCCGGCGATGCGCCTGAGTTGTTGGATGAACAGAGTGGGGAGTTGACTAGTGGCGCTAGTAAATCATCATATATTCAGAAGGCATCAGAAAATAAATCAATGTCAGGAAATAATTATGAAAGAAAAATGAAGGATAGAGATGCTGATTCCGGCGGAGCCTCCCGTTTCTTCTATTGCGCCAAGCCCGCAAAATCAGACAAGGGCGAAATCAATAATCATCCAACGGTAAAATCTACAAAGCTAATGAGATATTTTATCACCTTAGTAACTCCAGAAAATGGAAAGGTATTAGATCCGTTTTTAGGTTCGGGAACTACGCTTATAGCTTGCCAGCAATTAGAGAAAGATTGCGTAGGCTTTGAAAAGGATCCCCACTATTGCAGCGTAATAATAGAACGCTGGCAAAACTTCACGGGGGAGAAAGCTTGCCGCCTATAGTTTCATTATCAGCTTATGCGCGCCACCGTAAATTAAATGTTAAGACGGTTCGCGATGCTATCGACCAAGGTCAGATCACAGCCGAGAGAAAAGACGGCAAGGTATTTATAGATCAAGAATCTGCAGATAAAGAATGGCTAGAAAACAGGGCCTCAAGGGGGCACTTATCACCAGGCGATAAAAAGAAACCTGATAAATATGCAGCGGCCAGAGCGTTAAAAGAACAAGCCAACGCCGAGCTAGTTATTCTAACACTCGCAGAAAGAAAAAAGAGTTTAATAAAAATCGAAGAGGTTGAGCGCCAGGGCTATGAAATGGCTCGCCGTATTCGAAATTCAATTTTAAATATTCCTGCTAAAATATCCCCCTCACTAGCCGCCGTGGTTGATCCTCATGAAATGGAAGTGATTCTATACCGTGAGTTAAATCAGGCCCTTGAGGATTTATCGAAAATTAAAACTAATGCCCCGGTTGATTTAAGCGATAATGATCAAGGGGTAGTCGATGACCAGAGTGCAAATAATTCAGAAGTTAAGGGCTGAGTTTAATAGGCTGGGCCGAGATGAGTTTATGATTCAAACCTTTGCTAGCTTGATCCTTACTTTGAGGCGATTGAAACAGGATGTTAAAGATACAAAGCGAAAATCAAATAAGCGAGCGCCATAGGGCTTTAACTGAAATGGCTTGGAATCCTGTTAAGCATAAACAAGACGGATCGCTTTGGGTTAAGGGTTGCGCTTGTGGCCAGGTGGTTTATTGGTTTATATGCTCAAAGGGTTTTATTTGGGATTTCCACGATTAAGATTTTGCCCGTATTCTTTGATAACTTTCTTGGCTATAGTCAGAGCCGCCTTATCAACCTCATAGAATGAATCTATATGTTTAATCCAATTTCTCACCGTTAAATAGGCTAGGTTTCTTATGTCGGTATTATCTTTCATGCAATTAATATCATCTTGAAAGAGATCATCGCCGATTAATTCCCATGAATCTTCAGCTTCACCATTTTTAGTCAGCCATTTTTTAGACATTCTTTTTTTAAAGAGATTTGCCTTTTCTTCGCTTTCGAATAAATGCGCCCATACTCCCATGATACTCTCCTTAGTTTGTTAAGATTTAACGCCTTTAGCTTCTTTCCATTCATTGAAAATCTTTAAGAACATATCGCTAGCCTTGTGGCCATAAGCTTCACATAATCTATCGAAGCTATCCTTGTCATTCTGATCACAACTAAAGCCTCCAACTATCGCAGGGTTTTTATATTTTTTCGCTGGCATTATCTACTCCTTCTTCTATTGCTAATTCCATTGCCTTTGTAGCTAGGTTTATTAGAGATTGAACTTCATCATTAGTGGTAACTTCTCCATGCTTTAATTCATATACCCTTAATTTTTTTATAGCTGTCATTAGGTGGTCCGATATTTCTTTCATTGGCTTTTCCTTTCGCTGTTATCGTAAGAGTGTTTTAATTCGGTTATCATGAATCCGTGTACCTTCTCGGGGATATCGTTAAGCCTTATATATCTATGTTCGCCTAATACTTTGTAAAAAGAGTAACTAAAAAATTCACCATTCTTGCCAATGAATCCCTTGGCTAGTATTCCGTTTATGATTATTGAATGGCTTGTTTTCATTTTTGATCAAACTCCAGGGTATAGCGCTCCTCGCCTTTGCGAGTTATTTTATACTTTATATCGTATCTTGTTACGGCAAGTTCTAACAATCCATCTTCAACTAATTTATTTGAAATTAATATTTCTTCGCCAGTTAGATTGTTTCTATCCCAACCAGAATCGCCAAGGTTAATTGAGAATTGTAAAATACTCATTTGTTTTTTTGTTAGTTTATTTTGCATTTTGTGACTCCCTTAGTTTGGTTGAGGCCCCGAAGGGCTTATTTTTCAGATTGTACAATTTTAAGAATCCTAAGTTCTTTAAGCCTTCGCTTCATTGTCTCAACTACTTTTGGATCAGCTTCAATTTCTGCAGGGTGTGGGATGATCTTGATCTTGGTTTTTTTCGTTTCGTTGCTCATTTTGTTGCTCCCTTTGTTGGTTATATATCTCTTATCGACATTTTTAAAAAATAAATTAGACAAACTTAATCGGCTAATAATAATAGCTACTTATAAGCCCTATTATTATACAACCTCGGATAATTACATAATAACAGGCGGTTACAACAATTGATGCACAGTCTATATAATTCTGCTAGTTTAAAGCCATGCCTTACACTCAAGCCCTAGCAAATGGCCTAAAACCGGATCCTATTTTAACTGTCAGCCAATGGGCCGACAAATATAGGTATCTTTCGACTAAGGCATCAGCCGAGCCGGGGAAATATAGAACCGATCGAACGCCATATCTTCGCGAGCCGATGGACGCTTTGAGTCATATGAGTACCATTCGTGAGGTTATTTTTAAAAAAGGAAGTCAGGTCGGGGCACCGCTTGCGCTTGATACAAAGGTACCTACTACCGATGGTGTCAAAACAATGGAATCAATTGAGGTTGATGATTTTGTTTATGGTTCTGACGGTTGGCCTGTAAAAGTTATTGGCAAGTCTGAGGTTTTTAAAGATCAAGATTGCTATGAAGTTACTTTTGATTCTGGTGAAGTTATTAAATGCGATTCTAGGCATTTATGGACTTTAGAAAAGTCTAACCTTAAAGGGAAGTTTCAGACAGTTACTATCTCAACGGATACCCTGTTAGATACATATAAAAAAAGAGATCGCAATGTATATAGATTGCCTAATATAAAGCCGATGATTTCTTGTGAGGCCGACCTTCCTATTGATCCTTATACGTTAGGGGTTTGGCTGGGTGATGGTCATAGATCACAGAATAGAATATGTGCTGGCGCTCATGACTCTGATGAAATAGCTGGTTATATCCCTTATAGAACTAAGGTTGAGAGTGAGCACAGATCAGTTAAAAATATTTTGATTGATCCTAGAGATGAAGTTTATTGTGTACGAGGCCATAGGTTTGATGTAACTGGAAAGAATAAGCATGGCCGTTGCTCTGAATGTCATAGAATTAGATCAAACGGTGGCCAATTACCTGATAGAAAGCCTTCTTTTTACGAAAAAATAAAAGAAAATAATCTTTTAAAGAATAAACATATCCCAGAAAAATATTTATATTCGAGCCTTTATCAGAGAATTGCTTTGCTTCAGGGCCTTATGGATACTGATGGTTATTGCTCTAAAGATGGTTTGTGTGAGTTTAGCAATACGAACGAAAATATTTCTAGAGGTTTATTTTTTATTCTTGGTTCTTTAGGGTTTAAGCCTAGATTTAAGGTTAAAAAACCAAGGAGTGATAATAGGAAAGAGTTGTTTATAGTAAGGTTTACGGCCTATGCTAGTGATCCGGTTTTTAGATTGGTAAGAAAAAAAGGTAGGTTAAATAATTCTGGTAGAATTTTTGATACTAAATATAGACGGATATCAAAAGTTGAAAAGCTAGATAAAAAAATTGATACGGTTTGCATCAAGGTAGCAACGGCGGATTCGTTATTTGCGATAACTGATTCATTTATACTCACCCATAATACTGAAATGGGCAATAATTGGATTGGCTACGTTATGGACTACGCGCCTGGCCCTATGCTGGTAGTCCAGCCCACGGTTGAGATGGCTAAGAAGTTTTCAAAGCAGAGACTGGAGCCATTGGTTGACGAAACGCCTCGGATAAAAGAAAAAATCGCAACCAAAAAATCAAAAGATTCAGATAATACGTTAATGAGCAAATCATTTCCCGGCGGAACGCTTTTTTTGACTGGAGCTAATAGTAGTGCAGGGCTAGCCAGTATGCCCGCAAAAGACCTCATGTTAGACGAAGTGGATAGATATCCGGCGGACGTAAACGGTGAAGGTGATCCTTCAAAGCTAGCGAAGAAAAGACAGGCAACATTTTCCCGGCGGAAAACTTTAGAAATCTCAACGCCCACCGAAGATACCACTTCGAGGATTACCGCAAGCTTCGAAACTACCGATAAAAGATATTATTATATCCCTTGCCCCCATTGCGATCATGCTCAAACCCTTGTCTGGGAGCAAGTTCGATGGAAAAATGATTCTCATGTAGGTGCCTGGTATGAGTGCATCGAGTGCGAAGAAAAAATCGAAGAGTGGCAAAAAACCAAAATGCTCGAAAAGGGTGAGTGGGTTGCTACCGCTGAAGCGATTGATCCAAAGGTTAGGGGTTATCACTTAAACGCCCTGTATTCCCCTGTGGGCTGGTATTCGTGGGCCGATTGTGTCAAAGATTACCTCGAAGCTTTAGGCGATCAGAAGTTAATGAAGGTCTTTGTGAACACGGTTCAAGGGCTTTCGTTCAAAGATATGTTAGAGCAACCCGATTATAAAAGATTATGGGAGCGATCGAGATCGCCATCTTATAAATTCGGTACCGTTCCACGTGAAACGTGCTTTTTGACTGCAGGGGTTGACCTTCAGAGGGATAGAATAGAGCTAGAAATAGTTGGATGGGCTAAAAATCATGTCTCTTATTCCATCGATTACATAGTTTTAGACGGCTCTACCGATCAACCACAAGTTTGGGCCCAGTTATTCGATGTCTTAAATCGGGTTTATCCTTGCCAGGATGATCCAACACGGGGCTATAAAATTGCAAAAACTGCGATCGATACGGGTTTCAATACTCAAACCGCTTACAATTGGATTCGTAAAACAAAAACTCTCAAACTCATGGCTATCAAGGGTAGGGACGAAAGGGATACCGCCGTTTCTATTCCTAAGCCGGTCGATATAAAAATAAAAGGGCGTGGAGTTATAAAGAGGGGTTTAAATTTAAGCATCCTTGGTGTTAATATGTTGAAAGAAGAACTATATGGTTGGCTGGTCTCGGACGTTCCGGGTGAAAATGATCCCATTCCTAGGGGTTATTGTAACTTTTTGCCTTATGGTGAAGAGTATTTTAAAATGCTAACCGCTGAAGCCGTTGAGACATCTATCGTTGGGGCTAAAGAAGTCCGAAAATGGAAAAAGCTATACGATAGGAATGAGGCGCTTGACTGCCGAATTTATGCAAGGGCCGCAAGTATAAGCCTTGGGAGCGATAGGTTTCGCGATTCTAACTGGGATTCGATGAAAACTAAAACCCATTTTATTAAAAAAGAAGATCAAGGCGCAAAAGAAACCGCTAAAGAAATAAAAAGTTCACCCGAAAAAGAAACTGTGATAAAAACAGAGATACCACTTCAGAAAAAATCGAAAAAAAGAAAACGATCGGTTTCATCATTTTTGTAGGTAATTCATGACTCAAGCCACTACTTGGACACTCGAAGATTTGCAAGCGTTAGAGAAATCTATTGCAAAGGGCGTTGTTAAGGTTAAATATACCGATAAAGAAATAGAATACCGCTCACTCGATGAGATGTTTCAGCTTCGGGACGCTATGAAAAGAGCATTGGGTTGCTCTAAAAAAACTAGGCGTTGCGTTATGACCACAAGCAAGGGGCTTTGTTAGTGTTAATTGATGACCTCATTGGTTATATATCCCCAAAAGCTGGCATGAAACGGCTGGCATATCGCCAAGCAACAGAATTAAAAAAACGAAAATACGAAGGCGCGGCTAAAACAAAACGCACCGCTTCATGGCATACCAATTCCACTTCAGCAAATAATGAAAACCAAGGCTCGATACCTATCTTAAGAGATAGAGCTAGAGACTTGTGCCGTAATAACCCATACGCCAACAGAGCCAAGGGTTTGATCGCTACCAATATTGTAGGCTCGGGCATTATGCCAAATCTTGGTGAGGGTGCTTTCGGTGAAAAATGGAAAGAGTGGAGCGAAACAACAGCTTGCGATTACGATGGGCAATTAACTTTTGCCGGTATTCAAAAGATGGTTACAGAGGCAACGGTTGAATCTGGGGAAATTCTAGTTAAAAGAATTTTGGTTCCTAATGATCCGGTTTTCCCTTTGAAGCTTCAGCTCATTGAATCCGATATGCTTCCAATGGATCGGGTTTCTCTGACAAAAAATAACAATAATAGAATCGTGCAAGGCATTGAGTTAAACAGTAAAAATCAACGGGTTGCCTATCATTTATATGATACTCACCCAGGCGGCGTTGCCGAAGAACTTATAAAATCTACTTTCAGCACTAAAAGAATCCCAGAAAGAGACATTGCCCATATATTTAGACAAGATCGCCCCGGTCAATTTCGAGGCGTTACTTGGTATCATGCTGTTATGATTATCTTAAAAGAGCTTGACGAGTACCAGGATGCTCAACTAGTGAGGCAAAAAATCGCCTCTATGTTCGCTGGTTTCGTTAAGGATTACGAAGATAATGGCTTAGGCGATCATGATGATGCTGAGGACAGCGATGATTTTTGTAATTTGTCGCCTGGTACCATTGAAGAACTAGCTCCGGGTAAAGATATTGTTTTTTCTAACCCTCCGGGCGTTCATGATTCTTATCGAGATTATATTTCTTCTGTATTGCATGGAATCGCTGCGGGCCTTGGTGTTTCTTATGAATCACTGACCGGCGATCTATCGGAAATTAACTTTAGTTCGGCTCGTATGGGCTGGCTAGAGATGCACAGGAATTTTGAGTGCTGGCGACAAACGGTAATTAATCCTAAACTTAATAGTAAAGTTTACAAATGGTTTTCCGATGTCGCATTATCTCAAGGTTTGAGCCAAGGATTTGAAAAGCGGGTTACGTGGACTTCTCCAAAGAGAGACATGATTGATCCGACTAAAGAAGTTCCGGCCAAGATTAAAGCTATTAGGGCGGGGCTTATTTCTCCATCCGATGCGATAAGGGAGCAAGGTAAAAATCCCGATGATCATTTTGCACAAGTTGCGAAAGATTTTGAAAAGATGGATACTTTAGGTTTAGTATTAGATTCGGATCCGAGAAAAGTTAATTCTGCAGGATCAGCACAAATAGAAGGGGATGATAGTGAAAAAAGAAATGACACGGAAGCAAGTTAGTATTCCAGATCAATTTTTTCAAACAAGAGTTTTACCAGAGACTTTGAACGTAGAGAAAAGAACTATCGACGTAGTTTTTTCAACTGGCGCTCAAGTAAAAAGATTTAGTTTTATGGATGGCGAATTTACTGAAGAACTTGCCATGGGATCGGAAAATGTTCGCCTTGGTCGCTTCAATAATGGCGCTCCACTTTTAAATAACCATAACCGATTTTCAGGCGTTGAATCTGTGATCGGTGTTTTAGAAAATGCTAGAATGGAAAATGGAGAAGGTATTGCTACCGTTCGCTATTCAGAGCGCGAAGATGTAGAGCCTATTTTTCAAGATGTTAAAAACGATATCCTCCGAAATTACTCTGTTGGTTATAGGGTGCATACTTTCGAGGAAAGATTTGAAGATGGTAAAAGAATTTTGAGGGCTACCGATTGGGAACCAACAGAATTAAGTTTAGTCACTATTCCCGCTGATCCAGGCGCACAGTCTCGAAGTAGCGATAATTTTAATTCATGCGAAATACTTATGGAGGTTCGCGAAATGAAAACAGATCCAAATGCGCCAGCGGTAGTTACACCAGAGGCAAACCCAACAAGAGTTCAACCAGTGGAGGCTCCGAGTGTTGATACAGACAAAATCAGAGCTGAGGCAGCTCAACAGGAACGCACTAGAGCGAGTGAAATTAATACTTCAGTTCGCGCTCTTGGTCTTGATGATTCCGTTGCTCAGAAATTCGTTGAAGATGGAACTTCTATCGAGGAAGTAAGAAAAGAGATTATCGCTCTATCTGCTAAGACTCAAGAAGATGGAACCGTCAGGACTGAGAATGTTAAAGTTCTTTCAAGTGATAAAGATCACACACGCGCGGGAATGGCTGACGCTCTTTCTTACCGTTCTGGAAGTGTTTCGAAGCCTACTGATCAGGCGAAAAGATTCGTAAACATGACAGCTATGCAAATGGCTCGCTATACTTTGGATGATCATAGCTTTGCTTTAAGTCCGAATGAAGTTGCTAAACGTGCTTTCCATTCAACTAGTGATTTCAGTGTTATTACTGAGGATGCTGCTAAGAAGTCTTTACGTTCTGCGTATATAGAAGCTGATTCAAATATCGAAGCTTTTTCTTCTCGCTCAACTACTAATGACTTTAAAGATGTTAAAAAATATCAGCTTGGAGAATTTTCTAGCCTTATTGAAAAGCCTGAAGGTGGCGAGTATAAAAACTCAACCATGGGCCAAGGGAAAGAAACTAACGCCGTTAAGACTTTCGGACGTTCGATTGCTTTCACTAGAGAAATGTTAATCAATGATGATTTATCCGCATTTAATAAGCTACCAAGCGCGATGGCGATGGCCGCGCGACGATTAGAGCTGGACAAAGTCTGGAACGTGTTAATTAACAATCCAACTATGGGTGATGCAAATGCATTGTTTAGTGGCGCTCACAATAACGATGGTGCTGCTGCAGCGTTATCTGATGCAAGTTTAAAGCTTGGCCGTCAAGCTATGCGTCAGCATAAGGGCCTTGATGATGAAGCTAGATTGAACTACACGCCATTTTATTTGGCTGTCGGTACTGGCTTAGAGCATGACGCTGAAAAGCTTGTTAGCTCAGTCAGTCCAACTTCTACCAGTGAAGTAAACCCATGGGCACCGAACGGTCGTACTCCGTTGCAATTAATCGTTGAGCCTCGCCTCGATGATATTGGTACCGCAGCATGGTTCCTATTCACTTCTCCAGGTCAAGCCGAGATGATTGACATCCTTAGCCTAACTGGTGAACAAGAGCCGACTATGGAAAGAAAAGAAGATTTCGACACTGACGGCATTAAATGGAAAGTTCGTCATGAGATTGGTGTTGCTCCGGTCGATTACCGTGGTTTCTATAGAAACATTGGTGTTTAATTAATTAAGGCCCTTCGGGGCCTATCTAACTTTTGGAGTTTTAAAATGGATAATTCAGTTCAACCAGGAAAATATTTAGATCATGTATGCGTAGCGGCGCAAGTTTCTGGCGTTGCTTTCCTTCTAGGTGGGATGCTTGTAGTTCCTGTTTCTAGTGGTGAGATTGGCGATACTATTTCCGTATCTACTTGCGGTGTTTACGAGTTAGCTTTAAACAGTGGTGACACGCCAGGACAAGGCGATCCACTTTATTGGAGTGGTTCTGATTTAACTACTACTCCGGGTGCTAATCAGGTTGCTCAGTGCGCTGAAGCCGTTGCTTCTGGCACAGTTGTTAAAGCACTTCTCGGCGTTTATGGTGTCTAATGACTGCTTTTAAGGGATTAGTTGATGATATGCTAGGCATCGTGATCCCTTGTTGCGGTGAAGAAAATGGGGTGTTCTACCAACATAAAACTGGTGGCTCACCCTATAAAATACCGGCTGTTTTCGATCTATCATTTGAGTTTATAGATCCTGAAAGTGAAAACTTAATTTCTGGCAATGCCCCGAATTTAGGTATCAGGCTAAGTGATTTAAGATTACACCCGAACGTAGATGATAAAGTAACGATTGGTAAAGTTACTTATTTAGTTACCGATAGCCTAGAGGATGGGCAAGGCGGGGCTAGATTGATAATGGTAGAGGACACGGAGTCAAACCAATACGATGAGCGGCAATAAAACAATCCAAGTAGATCGATCGAACATCCGAAGGGCGTTTGTTGAGGCTATTAAAACCGCTAATACCGTGGCCGGAAATACCGTTGTCAATAACGCTACCAAAGCGACATGGATTGAAAAACTCCCTGCAGTTTCAGTCAACACAATTTCAGAATCAGCAAAAATATTTGAGCAATCGCCCCCTAGATGGAAGCGCACGCTAGATTTGCAAGTAGAGTGCAAGGTTGCCGTTAAGGGTAGCGATGAAGAAAAGCTATCTGATGCTATTGATTACTTGATGCATCAATGCGAGCAAGCTTTAGGCTATGCCTGGTCATTCAATGATAAATTCTCTTGTTTGATGAATGAGATGGAAATCACCTCAATAACGGTAGAGTTTGAAGATGGCGGCCAAAACTTGGTAGCTGGCGGCTCTATATTATATCAAATCGAATATTATCAGGACTTCACAAGTAAGCAGGCCAAGCTTGTTGATCTTGATTTGGTTCAT
>Ga0255049_10001628_pt1 | contig 12298 bp, 19 predicted proteins | sample JV7_2_3_MG_FD_183615 | JGI IMG/M metagenome (GOLD analysis project Ga0255049, IMG submission 183615) | Seawater microbial communities from Jervis Inlet, British Columbia, Canada - JV7_2_3 | ecosystem: Environmental > Aquatic > Marine > Inlet | place: Canada: British Columbia | collected 2016-10-06
TTACCAAGATACCGACGGTACTTTAGACTTTGTAGTAGATAACAATCTAGCTAATTATAGTAATGCTACCTCTGGTTTTATCACTGCAAGTTCAACAGATACTCTTACTAACAAATCAGGTAACATCTCACAATGGTCTAATGACTCTGCCTATATTACTGATGGTAATACTGGCTGGAATAATACTTATGGATTTATTACAGCATCTACAACTGACACTCTTACAAATAAATCAGGTAACATATCTCAATGGTCTAATGATTCAGGATACATCACAGCTACATTAACTAATGAACAAGTTCAGGATATTGCAGGAGGAATGGTTACAGGTAATACTGAGACATTGATAACAGTTACCTACCAAGATGCAGATGGAACACTAGACTTTGTTGTGGATAATAATTTAGCAAACTATGATAACTCATCCTCTGGATTCATCACCGCAACATTAACTAATGAACAAGTTCAAGATATTGTTGGCGGAATGTTAGGAGGTACTGAAACTGGTATCACTGTAACATACCAAGATGCTACTGGTGATATTGATTTTGTAGTTTCTGATACTACAGTAGCAGGAGACACTGGCTCCACTGGTATTACGCCAGGAGATACATTAACAATTGCAGGTGGTACAAATGTTACTACTGCAATGAGCGGAGATACTCTAACAATTACTGCAACTGATACAAACACTGTAACTAATGCCTTCTCAACATTTTCTATAAGTGGGCAATCTGATGTTGTTGCAGATTCAACATCAGACACAATGACATTAGTTGCTGGTAGTAATATTACATTAACAACAAATGCTGCGACTGACACAATTACTGTCGCAGCTTCTGGTGGTGGAGTAGACCAGAATCTATTTCAAACAGTAGCTGTTAGCGGACAAGATGACATTGTAGCAGAAACCACTACTGATACATTAACAGTCGCCGCAGGGAGTAATGTAACTATAACCACCAATGCAACTACTGATACTCTGACCATTGCGGCGACAGATAATAATACAACCTACACTGCTGGTACTGGAATCACATTAACAGGTACAGAATTTACTAGCAATGACTCACAAATAGTCCACAACAATCTTAGTGGCTATGTGGTTAATAGGCATATAGATTGGACCGCAGCTAGTGCTGGTACAATTCATGCTACCAATTACACTGATACAAATACTACATACACTGCTGGAAGTGGAGTTGATTTAGTAGGTACTGAGTTCAGCCATACTGATACTTCTAGCCAAGCCTCTTCTGATAATTCTGGAAGGACTTACATTCAAGATATTACATTAGATACATTTGGACATGTTACAGGATTAGCAACTGCAACAGAGACTGTAACTGATACTAATAAATTTAAAGAAAATACACATTTCAGTAGAGGCACATCATTTGCAGTAGTTGATACAACTAAAGCCTATCCAAAAATTGGTGAAGTAAATTGCACATCAGCTAAAGGACTCTGTGCAATAAGAGGTGGTTCTATCGTCGGTATATCTGTAAACTATGATGTAGGTTCAACAAGTGGCAAAGTCTCAGGATTGCTTATAAATGCAGATGTAAATGGAACAACAGTCTGGCAGAATACAATAGACCATGCTACAGGATTATCAAAGGAAGCGTTCTTCACTCAATCAGAAGGAACAGACTCTTTTAGTGAAGGTGATACAATTACTGTGAACTTTGAAGCTGCAGGCTCAAGCCCAACAGTAAATATTGCAAATGTTATAATTAGCTTGGAGTATTATTATGATGACTGATTATGGTATTTATGTGCCTTCAATCTTGGAGGACTTGGAACCAGCCTTCAGAAAATATTGTCCTTACAAAAGATTCTTAGATGTGGGCAGTGGTAACGGCTCAGTATTAGAGTTAGCTTTCAAGCATGGTAGCTTAGTACGTGGTGTTGAAATTGAGAAAGAATTTGCTGAGAACTCAAAATTTAAAGAACATGTAATCAACAAAGACTTCGAAGATATTGATTTCAGAATTTATAATATAATATATTATTTCATGAAGGGAACAACAAAAGAAAAAGAATTAATAAAAAAAATAAATAATGAAGCTAATGGCTTGGTGATGTTAAATACTCATGGCAGTTCTCTAAAAGAGATAGCTAAGTTTACTGTCAAGCTAAGAGGTTCTTTAATAGATAAGCTTGGAACAATATTAATATATTCCTTTGCTACTTCATAGGATCAAGTACTAAGATTTCTTTAGTTTCTCCAAATGCTTGAGTTTTTATAAAGTCTATTCTTCCTTTCTTTCCAACCCAGTTTTTAGATTCTAATCCCCAAGTAGCTTGAATTGGTCGTAAAGCCATTTTACCTGGACTCCAGATTAACTTTCTGTCTCCAATTCTAACTGGAATGTTTAGCCCTTTCCTAACTTCGTCATTCTTTTGTGGAATCTCAGCAATCTCGCCCTCGCCTACTATAGTTACTATATCGCCTTTACTCGCACTTCTCGCATTCAAATAGTGTTCTAATTCGCCTGTGTTTACCATTGTTTATACCTCCTTTCATTGAACATCAAATATTACCTCAAATTTACCATTTAATCCTTTGTTAGCCTCGTAGAGTGATAAAGTCTTAGCATCAGAATAGTTATCAGGCTTACATTGTATAAGCCTAATAACTTTATTCTTTGTATCTATACCGAATACATCTATAGGGCTATGACTTCCAGCCATACGCTGTGCAATGTCAAAGCCTTGTAGTTTTAATGCTTTAACGGTTTTATATTCTTTACGGCGTCCTTTCTCATAGTTACGATTAGGCATGTGGAGCCTCCTTAAAGTTCACACATTCATCACTCATGTGATATTCAGAGTTCCATTCATGGCCACATTCTTCACAAATATCACCCATGTTAAAGGGTTTACCAGTTACGTTACAAATATCATACATTTGAGCCTCCAAATTGAGATATTAACCAATCATCTATTTCAGCTGAACGCTTAATATCATCTTCATTTAGCTTATCTGAAATCAACTTAAACTCCCAAGTATAGCCTCTAGAGTTCTTAGTAACCTTCAAACTCTCTTTAGTGTAATCCAATGGTGTGTGGTTAGTTTCCGTCATCATCTTTAATTAAAACCTCCATTCTATATTGAGCTAGTTTAATGAACTTCTTAGCTGTAACTTCAGTACAACCATACTCATATTGAATCTCATTAAGTAAATCCTCATCTGATATATGCTTCTCTCGAATTCTAGCTTCATTAAGTGTAGTAACTATCTTATCAATTATAGCCTTCCTTCGTAAGTTCTGTGGGTGTATCATTTTCTTCATGTTTTTTAACCTCCTGTAACAAATACAAAACAACAGACTATATAAACCTTTCTCTCTCCCCTATTCTCTTACTCTCTCTAGTTTCAACAACGTAATGTAAAGAAGAAAAAGAAAAAGAACCAAAAAGAAAAAGAAAAAAGTAAATACGTAGTAGTCGCTAAACTAAGAGAAAGAGAGTAAGAGGCACAATACCCTTTACTATTCTTTCTCTGCGCTAATGTGAAAAGAACTGCACTATTAGGAGGACGTTCTGATATATATACCTTCCCCCTTCTTTGATACTAATAGACGGTATATTCTCTTGTAAAAAGGGCCATTTTGCGTTACTTATGGAGTACCACAAAGTATTAGTAGTTAGTTAGCGTGTTAGTTACCACTAACACAGACAGCGTTACGTTATACTTCTATGCTTCTTACAACGTAACGCAAAATGAACCCCATTCGCCACGAAATCCCCCCCCATTTCGTGGCTACTATAACTTGAGCTATTGTTTATGTGTGTATGTATATAATCTACTAGTAAGTAGTGACACGGAGGACTAAAAGACCGCCGTTGAAAAAGAGCGCATAAAAAATCTGGGTTCTTAGCCCCCAAGGTTTTTTTATTTAAAAAATAATAAAAAAAGACGTTAATATTATATACTATATACTCATAGAGAGGGCATGGAAGAAGAACTAAACCTCAAGATAGGTACAGAAAAAGAGGCGTATTGGACTGAAGTTAAGGAGAAAACAGAGTCAGATATAGAGAATCTGAACAAACTACTTACATTCCAATCCGCTATACTTGAAATGTGCGACCAAAAGATCAAAGAGGAACATGATAAAGAACATACAACTTGATGACTGGCAGGAAGAAGTCCTGAACACAAAGGGAAACATGGTCCTTTGCACTGGAAGACAGGTTGGAAAGACTACAATCCTAGCACGAAAGGCCTGTATGTATATGATTAATAATAAGAACTCTAAGATTATAGTGGTATCTCTAACAGAAGAACAGGCGAAGTTGATAATAATAATGATGCTGGACTTTCTTGAGAAGCATCATAACAGGTTGGTATCTAAAGGGAAGAAGAAGCCAACACAAAACAAGCTATTTCTAACAAATGGAAGCAGTGTGATAGCTAGACCAGTAGGACAAACTGGTGATGCACTAAGAGGGTTTACTGGGAATGTTCTAATAATAGATGAAGCGTCTAGAATGCCTAACCTGATATGGGAAGCATCCAGACCAACACTACTAACAACATCCGGAGAGATATGGATGTGTTCAACACCGCATGGTAAGAAGGGCTACTTCTGGGAAGCCTTCCAAAACAAGAATGGAAGGTACAAAGTGTTTCATATATCAAGTGAGGAAGTTATAACAAACCGACCAATCACAGAAGGTTGGGATGAAAAGCAAAGACAAGGAGGGATTGACTTCTTAGATAGAGAAAGGACAGACATGAGCGAACTACAATATGGTCAGGAATATCTTGGCTTATTCCTAGACGACCTAAGACAATATTTCCCAGATGAACTAATAGAACAAACCTGTACAGAGAAGAGACCAGAACAACATAGGAAGAACAAGGATTACTATCTTGGTGTGGACATTGCGAGAATGGGAGATGATGCAAGTACCTTTGAAATAATTGAAAAGATAAGCAATGAGCAACTGGTACAAGTTGAGAACATTGTAACACACAAGACACTGACAACTCAAACTGAAGATAGGATAATAACTTTAAACAGATACTATGATGAGATAAAGACAATATACTTGGACGCAGGTTCTGGAAGTTTGGGAGTTGGTATCTTCGACCACCTTCTAAGAAATGATGATGTAAAAAGGAAGGTGGTTGCTATTAATAATAGAGCAAGGGCGTTAGACCATGAGGGCAAGACTAAGGCGAGGCTTCTTAAGGAAGACCTCTATGATAATCTAAGAAGCTTGATGGAGAAGAAGTATATCAAACTCTTAGATGATCCTGAGATACAATTATCATTGAGATCAGTCCAGTATGAATATGTTAAGAAAGAGGGAAGACTATCTCAAATGAAAATCTTTGGAAATGACACACACATAGTTGAGGGATTGATAAGAGCAGCTTGGTGTGCTAAGGAGAAAAGTTTAAGTATTTGGGTACGCTCTATTAAGGTATAATGGCTCAAGAAACAAAGGCTAGGAATAGATCGAATCAAACTGATTATACTTTTGCATCCACAACTGATAGGACAACACTAACCGTAAGTGATGATAAATTTGCCGAAATTATCGCTCTGGATAAACTAACAGCTGCCATAGAACAACTCGCAGGAGCACTTAGGAGATAATGGTATTCTGTAATGAAGCAAGTGCTAAACTTAAAGCTGGTGCGAATGTATCTGCTGCTTTAACAAGTGCAAATTGGAGTGAATTCATCTCTCAAGCTGAGTCTTATCTTAATAATGTAACTAGGATTAACTTTTCAGATACTTTTGCTTCTTTAAATGCAGATGTTAAAGATATACTTGAAGATGCTTGTGGTTCTCATGCTGCTATGGCTGGTATACAATATGACATGTCAGGTTATACATCCAGAGCAGAAGCTCAGACTATGCTGGATGTCAATTATACAAGATTGCAAGATGCTATTAAATTATTGAAAGACAAGAAACACACGGATTTCATGAATGATGCATAATGAGTAGCAAAATACCACACACTTTTTTAGAAAGCTCTGAGGCAACGGTTAATGTTAGTTATACTGATTTTGCAAGTGGTACTGGTATTGTTCAGTTCTTTCTGGGTAATACAGCTAGTGCGAATAGACTAAGTGAGAATGCTTTTTATTCTGATGACAGATTCATAAAGTCCACAGTGATTACAACTGCAACTCCTACTCTAGTATTAGATGAGGATTTTGATGCTACATTCTTGAGACCTGTAATAATAGATGGACAGGCTATATTCTCTTTAGGAATTGCAATGGCAAATGATGAGGATGCAAGTTTTAATGTATATGCAGTTATTAAAGTTAGATCATGGGATGGAACTACTGAAACAGACATAGTTAGTGTGTCAGGTGTAGCAACTCCAAAAAACTGGTTGCCTGGAGCTGCTATTCAGAAAGGATTTACTAGCCATACCTTAAATGTTGATATTCCAAGAACAACTTTTAAAATAGGTGAAAGCTTGAGAATAACAGTGGAACTATGGTCAGCATCCAATGGAACAGGCGACATTCAACTAGCATTAGGAGTTGATCCTCAGAATCGAACTGGTGCCTATCCAGGAAATCAAGATCAAGATCAATGGGGTGACTTCATTTCTGGAGATCAGCCTTTAGATGTATCAGCAATCGGAGGAGCTTTCGCAAATTCATCAGCACACATTCCATTTAAAATAGACATATGAGCCAACTAGATATAGCCCAAACAACAACAACTGACCTAACAGGAACAGTCACAGATTATAATGTGAGTTCTCAGAACTTAGACTCTCCTGGAGATATGCAGACAGAGACTTGGTATGATTTTCCTAATTCTGGTGAATACTTAGGATACTACAAGACTATACCAGAGTTAAAGAAGGCAATTGACGCCCTGGCTATCTGGACTGTCGGGAAGGGCGTACAAACTGAGGATGCAGAAACAGAAGCGACTCTGGAATTTTTAAGAGGATGGGGAGAAGACACATTCCAGAGTATTATGGAGAATCTAGTTATCCAGAAGAAGGTATTTGGTGATGCCTTTGCTGAAATCATAAGAGATGAATCTGGAGTAAATATTCTTAATGTAAAACCGCTTTATCCTGGAGACATGAGGGTAGTTGTAGATAATAAGGGAATCATTAAGAGATACGAGCAAAGAGTAGGTAAAGGGAAAGGCAAACCTACAGTTTTCAAACCTCATAAAATATTACATCTATCTAATGATAGGATAGGTAATGAAATACATGGAACAAGTGTGATTGAAGTATGTAAGTGGATTATAGATGCAAGGAATGAAGCAATGACAGACTATAGAAAGGTCTTGCATAGGAATGTAGTTCCTGTAAGAATTATAGAGATTGATACTGATAATACTACTAAAAGAAATGCTCTAATTACTGAATATCAAGAAGCAATCAAGAAAGGTGAGGTTTTAGTTATTCCAAAAGGTACAGTAGATGTCAAGGATGCTCCAGTAAATATAGAGAACCCTATAGAATGGATTAGATATCTAGAGAACTTCTTCTATCAAGCAGTAGGTATTCCTAGAGTTATAGCTTCAGCAGAAGGGTTCAGCGAAGCTAGTTCTAAAGTTGGATATCTAACATTCGAGCCAGTATATACAAGAGAGCAGACACTATTAGAAGCAGATATTTGGAATCAATTAGCATTAAGAATCAAGTTCAATAGACCTCCATCCCTTCATGGATTGATGCAAGAAACAGAAGAGAAGAATGTAGGTCAAGTAGGTATTGAACCTAGTGAAGTACAAGCAACAGCAGGGAGGACAGAATAATGGAAGTAGAATTTTATCAATTATTACTAAATAATGGGTTTGCGGTATTTGTAGCAGTTTATGTTCTTATGAGATTAGAGAGAACATTGAAACAAAACACACAGATATTAACAGAGCTAAAAGTATTAATTAAAGGAAGGTGTAAATAATGCCAAAAAGAAGAAAACCAACTAAGGCAGAAGAAGCAGCTAGGCAGAGCCTTGTTGAACCAGCAACTAAGGTTCCACAGGAAAAGAAGGAGTCTGTAGCTGAGAAACTAGGTTTCAAATCAACTGCAGCTGAAGAGGAAAGTTTTAAAGAAGACAGACCAGAACCAAAAAAGAAACCTGGAGAACCTGCAATATTTAGAGATCCTACTGGAAGAAAATCAGGTATAGAATTACCAGACGGAAGAGTTTTTCTTGGTTTAGGTCAAGATGAAGTGACTGAAATAGCTGGAAGAGAAGCGGAGAAAAAAGTAGTTCCTCCTGGAGCTATAGATGTTAAACAAAGAGCTCATATAGAGGAACAAAAGGGAGTCCTAGAGGAACAATTCAGAGAAGCTGGAGTTTTTGACCCTGCACCAGGGATAGTTCCAATAGCTACACCAGAGCAAGAGAATTTAGGGGTGATAGGTAGGATTGCTAAGTCTTTAGTTCCTTCTGGAATTTTTGAAAGATTCAATATTAATAGTGTTCTTGAGTCTGCAAAAAAAGAAAAGTTTAGTGAAGCAGAAGTACAGATAGGGATGGCTCAAGTTACTAATGCTATTGATGCTGCAGCTATTCAATCTATAGATACTGCAATAGATGAACAAGTACAAATTATGGAGAATGCCATTCCTTTATTAGGAATCGGGAAAATTGTAGGCGGAGTAATTGTAGGCGGTGTGCTTACAGATGCTATCGGTCAATTTGTTGGAAGTGATAAAGAAGTTAGAAATCTAGAATTCGCTATGACTAACTTGAATACTATTTATGCTGATATTACAAGAGCTGTTAATAAGGGGATGACTACACAAGCAGCATTTGATCAGTTGAATAAAATGGAAAATGTAGTAAATCATCTAGAAAGATTAATCCAACAGGCAGCTAATACCTCGCCTAATATTGCAATATCTCTAAGAGGACGAGGAATAGAAACTAAGATACTGCAAGGTAGACAGAAACTTCAATCTACAAGAATAGAGATAGCTAATCTAGCAGCACAGAGGGCTTTCGGAGAAGTAGATGTACCTGGGTCAATTGCATTTTTACAAGAAATGGAAACAAAATATAAGGGGGGTGAATAAAATGGTGGAAGAAAAAACTGAAGAAACTAAAACAACTGAAGATAATCTTATAGATTCAGCTAATAAAGCAGCTGAAAGAGTTGAGAAAGCTAGAGATGATTTGGCTAAGGAAAATGATAGAATGGAGAATCTATTAGCTAGAGAAAGATTAGGTGGTAAAACTGAAGGAGCACCTCAAGAAGAGACTGAGAAGACAGCGACTCCTGCTGACTACGCAAAACAAGTTCTGGCTGGAGAAATAGGAAAAGTTTAAATAGTTCTATACTTTCTTTTAGGCATGGCAAATGAGGCGATACTTAGAGTTAGACTAGATAATCCTATAGATTTTACAGTGGCTGACGGAGCAGGAATTGGAAAAGGTACTGTATGTCAATTAACTGACCCTGTAACAGCTTCCGCAAGTGCTGCTGATGGTAACCTATTCGCAGGTATTGCAGCAAGAGAAAAGGTAGCAAGTGACGGAAGAACTAGACTAGCTTGTTTTAGAAGAGGAATCTTTGACATGGTAACTACTGGCACAGTAACAATTGGGCAATTAGTAACTATTGGAGGAGCTAACATTGTTAAAGCTGTAGCAGCTGGAGAAGCTGAAAGCGGAGCAGTAGTTGGTCAAGCATTAGAAGCTGCATCTGGTGGCGAAGTAATACAAGTTCTGGTGGGTAGCGCTTAAATGGCAGAAGATGAAAAAAAAGGAGATGAAGAATAATGGCAACCGTTGAAACAAATGACATTCGTGGATTAGACATAGATAAATTAGTCAAAGGCTTCGCACTTACTGAATATATTTTTAAAAGTATGGTTACAGTTTCTTCTACTTCAGGAGACGCAATCCGATGGTATCAAGAAACAGCAGCTGACTTAACAGCAACTGCACCTAGTGTTGTAGCTAACATCTCACCACTTTCTACTTTCCCAACCTTAGAAGTAACTTGGACAAGAAACACTTCTTATGTAAGGAAATACGCAGCTGAAGGATTTATCTCAATGGAAGACATTAAGTCTGCTGACATAGATGTATTAGCTAGAACAATGCTAAGATTAACAAGAGCTGTTGTAAAGCAAGTTGATAGAAGAATCTATGATGTTATGACAGAAAGCCAAAGCCCTTCCAATATTGGAACTGCTGCAGCAACTGGAACTGGATGGGATGACACGACTAACGGTAACCCAATCCTAGATATTATGGCTGCTAAACAAAATATCGCTGAGAACAACTATAACCCTGAAGGCGGAATTATAGCAATGAATCCTAAGAATCAAAAAGATTTAATGAATTATCTGATTAATGTTAAAGGTTCAAGCATCCCACAGTTTGCTAGTCAAAAGGTTCAAACTGGTGTAGTAATGGAAATGCTAGGAATGAGAGTAGTAGTCTCAAATAATGTAGTGGCTGATAGTGTATTTGTAGGACTTCCTGCTAGAGCATGTACATGGAAATCTCACACAGATACAACTGCAAAAGCTATTGCAGACCCAGGAGTAGGAACTAAATTGAGAGTGTGGGAAATGGGCGAAGGTCTATTGACTGACCCTAAAGCTGCTTACCTAATCACTGATACTGACACTTAAAGATGACTGAAGAAAATCAGAAGAAATTGTATGAACATTATCTTAAAACTAATCAAACTGCGAGAGCTGAGGAAACTTTAACAAGATACCCTCATTTCAAAGAAGCCCCTAAAAAGGTTATTGTTCCGAAAATAGAAAAAGCTAAAAAGTCTGAGTGATTCTAATTCTTATGACAAATTACGGAGAAAGAACTGGTGCTGGTGGTCCAGGTACAGCAATCATAACAAATGATGATAAGTATCTTTTAGACATTCCTGAGATAGTAGACCCAAGTGAAAAAGACTATGGGAAAGTAAAGGACCCAAGGAGCTACTAAATGGGTGGACAAGGTAGCGGCAGAAGACCAGACCCTGTCAAGCAACTCGCCCCACCGATTCCTTCTATGAATCCTAACATTGCTTCTGTAGGTAAAGAGCCTATAATCCTTCCTAATTATTCTGGTGTTAAAGCATTCGGTAAGATTGCTGTTCCAGGTCAATCTAATCTGGCACCACCTAACCACCAGACTACTCTTAATATTACTGGCTCAGGTGGTACAACCTTAACAACTATCCCTGCAACAAATACTCTTAATATTGCTACAGCTGCTGGAACAACTTACACAGCAGGAACTGGTTTAACATTAACTGGTACCGAGTTCACAACAGATGATAGTCGGATAAACCATGATGCTTTAAACAACTATGTAGCTAACCAGCACACAAACTGGAGTGCGGCAAGTGCAGGAACTATTCATGCCTCAAATTATGTGGACAATAATACCACATATGTAAACTCTGACTGGAACATCCTAAGCCTAAGTGGATACAATGCAAGTACAGCTAATTTTCTAAGAGGTGATGGAAGCTGGATAACTCCTCCAGATACTAATACTACTTATGTTGATTCTGATTGGAACATATTAAATCTAAGTGGTTATAATGCAAGTACTGTAAACTTCCTTAGAGGTGATGGTAGTTGGGTTACTCCACCTGATACTAATACACAACTAACAGAAGAACAAGTGGAAGACTTTGTAGGTGGTATGGTAACTGGTAACACTGAAACTCTGATAACTGTAACCTATCAGGATACAGATGGTACATTAGATTTCGTGGTAGACAACAACCTAGCTAATTATAGTAATGCTTCTTCTGGTTTCATTACTGCAACTCTGACTAATGAACAGGTACAAGACATAGCTGGAGGCATGGTGACTGGTAACACAGAGACATTAATAACTGTTACTTACCAAGACAGCGACGGTACTTTAGACTTTGTAGTAGATAACAATCTAGCAAATTATAGTAATGCTACCTCTGGTTTTATCACTGCAAGTTCAACAGATACTCTTACTAACAAATCAGGTAACATCTCACAATGGACTAATGACTCTGCCTATATTACTGATGGTAATACTGGCTGGAATAATACTTATGGATTTATCACAGCATCTACAACTGACACTCTTACAAATAAATCAGGTAACATATCTCAATGGACTAATGATTCAGGATACATCACAGCTACATTAACTAACGAACAAGTTCAGGATATTGCAGGAGGAATGGTTACAGGTAATACTGAGACATTGATAACAGTTACTTACCAAGATACAGATGGAACACTAGACTTTGTTGTGGATAATAATTTAGCAAACTATGATAACTCATCCTCTGGATTCATCACCGCAACATTAACTAATGA
>Ga0255049_10001629_pt1 | contig 12297 bp, 12 predicted proteins | sample JV7_2_3_MG_FD_183615 | JGI IMG/M metagenome (GOLD analysis project Ga0255049, IMG submission 183615) | Seawater microbial communities from Jervis Inlet, British Columbia, Canada - JV7_2_3 | ecosystem: Environmental > Aquatic > Marine > Inlet | place: Canada: British Columbia | collected 2016-10-06
CGTCGCGTCAATCTTGATTTCGACCGAGTCAGCCCAGCCGCTCGCCAGCAGCACCGAGTTTGCCCAGATTTTGCCTGTCATATGAGAACCTGCCTTGCAAAAGTGCAAAAATCAACGTAACATACTTGTATATACAAGTATAGCGTACGATAACGTTAATGTCTCAAACCTTGTTTACCAATGCAACCCTTGCCTGTATCGATGGTGATACCGGTTACGGCCTGCGTGACGACTTCTCGCTATTAGTCAAAGACGATCAAATTGCCTGGCTGGGACCGATGGCAGAACGTCCTATGACCTCCGATGCCGAGATTGTCGACTGCGCTCACCGCTTGTTGACCCCGGGTTTGATCGATTGCCACACCCACCTGGTTTACGGCGGCGACCGTGCCGATGAATTCGAACGGCGCCTCGAAGGTGCGAGTTATGCCGAAATCGCTTCCTCTGGTGGCGGAATCGTCTCGACCGTCAACGCAACCCGCGCCGCCAGTAGCGATGAATTATTCGAACAGGCTTTGCCACGATTACGGCAGTTGATGAGTGAGGGCGTGACTACGCTCGAAATTAAATCAGGCTATGGTCTCGACTGCGACAATGAAATTAAAATGTTGCGTGTTACAGGCCAACTTGAAACTGAGCTAGGACTACGCATCCAGAAGACGTTTCTTGGGGCACACGCACTACCGCCTGAATTTGATGGGCGAAGTGATGATTATATCGCGCTGGTTTGCGACGAAATGTTGCCGCGGGCGCATGCCGAAGGTCTCGTCGACGCTGTCGACGTGTTCATCGAATCGATCGCATTCAGTGTTGCGCAAGGTGAGCGCGTACTGGCACGTGCGCAGGAGTTGGGATTACCGGTCAAAGCGCATGTCGAACAGCTCAGCGACCTGGGCGGTGCCGCCATGGCGGCCGCTCGCGGTGCACTCTCGGTCGATCATCTCGAGTATTTAAACAGTGACGATGTTGCAAGGCTCGCACAGGCAAAAAGCGTGGCGGTTTTGTTGCCGGGCGCCTTTTATTTTTTGCGTGAACAACAGCTGCCCCCGCTCGCTGCGTTACGCGAGCAAGGCGTTCCGATCGCATTGGCGAGCGATGCCAACCCGGGCAGTTCTCCAGTGCACTCGTTATTACTGATTATGAATATGGCCTGCACCCTGTTTCGCTTGACTCCGGCAGAAGCTTTACGCGGCGTAACCCTGAATGCTGCCCGTGCTCTCGGCATGGCACAGCAGATCGGCTCGCTCGAAACTGGCAAGCAGGCCGATATCGTGATCTGGGATGTGGACCGACCGTCACTGTTGAGTTATCGCGTCGGCATGAATCCCTGTCGCGCGGTAATGCAGGGCGGCAAGTGGCGCGAGCGAGGCGACAGGTAACAGGATGAGCGCAATTCTCGACAGTTTCGATGATATCAGCAAGGCCGCGCCCGAGCCGATTTATCAACAGATCAAGAAAACCATTCAACGGCGCATCGAAAGCGGTGACTGGATTGCGGGCCAGAAACTGCCTTCCGAAAACGATCTCGTGGTTGCGCTCGATGTGAGCCGAATGACGATCAACCGTGCTCTGCGTGAACTGACCCAGCAGGGTTTGATCAAGCGCGTACACGGGCTGGGTTCATTCGTCGCGGAAGCGCCGCGACACGCTAGCCTGATCGAGTTGCGGGATATAGCGCTCGAAATTGAGCAGGATGGTAAACGCCACGGCTCGCAGGTGCTTAGTCTCGATGCGGTTGCCGCGCCGCCGGAAATTGCAGCACAGCTAGAGTTGCCCGAGGCTAGCCAGGTTTATTACCTGCGCGCCGTGCACTTCCAGGATGACTTACCGATTCAGCTCGAATCACGCTATGTGAACCCGGCAGTAATGCCGGAGTTCATAGACCAGGACTTTACCGACGTTACCGCCACAGCCTATTTGTTGCAGCAATTCAAACCCGACGAAATGGAGCATCGGGTGCGGGCAGTGATGCCCGACCGCGCAGAGCGTGAACTGCTGGCGATGGAGGACGGGGAGCCCTGCCTGCAACTGACTCGTCGCACCTGGAGCGATGACCAGGTCGTGACCTACGTGACTTTAACCTACCCGGGCAACCGCCACGAACTCGGTGCGCGCTATGCCACTAACGAATATCAGCTGCGTTAGCAGCCTTGCATGAGGATATTAAAATGCCCTTAGATCGAACTGACAACAGCCGTAAAATCCGTGCACCGCGTGGTACCGAACTGAGCTGCAAGAGCTGGCTCACCGAAGCGCCCTATCGCATGATTCAGAATAATCTTGACCCTGAAGTTGCGGAAAAACCCGAGCAGTTAATCGTTTACGGTGGTATCGGCCGCGCCGCTCGTAACTGGGAGTGCTACGACAAAATTCTCGAGTGCCTGCGGGAGCTCAATGACGACGAAAGCCTGCTGGTGCAGTCGGGCAAGCCGGTTGGCGTATTCAAGACGCATATCGATGCGCCGCGCGTGTTAATCGCAAATTCCAACCTGGTACCGCATTGGGCCAACTGGGAACATTTTAACGAACTCGACCGCAAGGGCTTGATGATGTTCGGCCAGATGACCGCGGGTTCGTGGATTTATATCGGTAGCCAGGGGATCGTGCAGGGAACCTATGAAACCTTCGTCGAGGCCGGACGACAGCATTTTGATGGCAACACCCAGGGCAAATGGATTCTGACTTCGGGTCTCGGTGGTATGGGTGGTGCGCAACCGCTTGCCGCCACTATGGCCGGCTACAGCATGCTCTGTATCGAGTGTGAGGAGGCGCGCATTGATTTTCGTTTGCGCACCAAATATCTCGATAAAAAGGCTAACTCCCTCGACGAGGCGTTGCAGCTAATTGATGACGCCTGTGCCCGGGGTGAAGCCCTGTCAGTGGGCCTGCTCGGTAACGGTGGAGAAATCCTGCCCGAACTGGTGAGGCGTGGCGTCAAGCCCGATATCGTAACCGACCAGACCTCGGCGCATGATCCGGTTAACGGTTACCTGCCGATCGGCTGGACTATGGAGCAGTGGACACTGAAGCGTAATACCGATCCCGAGCTGGTCGCAGCAGAAGCGCGAAAATCGATGGCAGTCCACGTGCAGGCAATGCTCGATTTTCACGACCAGGGCATTGCAACGGTCGACTACGGCAACAATATCCGTCAGGAAGCGTTTGATCAAGGTGTCAAAAAAGCGTTTGATTTTCCCGGATTTGTGCCAGCCTACATAAGGCCCCTGTTTTGCAGGGGTATCGGCCCGTTTCGCTGGGTCGCGCTATCCGGTGATCCGGAGGATATCTACAAGACCGATGCCAAGGTCAAGGAACTGATCCCGGATGATCCGCATCTGCACAACTGGCTCGACATGGCACAGAGTCGAATCAGTTTCCAGGGCCTGCCCGCACGCATCTGCTGGGTAGGGCTCGGTGATCGTGATCGCCTCGGTGTTGCCTTCAACGACATGGTCAAATCCGGTGAGCTGAAAGCCCCGGTGGTCATCGGTAGAGATCACCTCGATTCAGGATCTGTGGCGAGCCCGAACCGTGAAACCGAGGCGATGCTGGACGGCTCCGACGCGGTTTCCGACTGGGCGCTGCTAAACCTGTTATTGAGCACTTCGGGTGGTGCGACCTGGGTTTCGTTTCATCACGGCGGTGGCGTGGGCATGGGTTATGCGCAACATGCAGGCCTGGTGATCTGTTGCGATGGCACCGATGCCGCCGAGGCGCGTATCAAGCGCGTGTTGTGGAATGATCCCGCCAGCGGGGTCATGCGGCATGCCGACGCGGGCTACGACATCGCCAAGCAGTGCGCGCGTGAGCATGACCTGAATCTCGGCGCTATCGAACTGTAGGGCTACTGACACAACCGAAACCAAGGTCGGTAGCCCGGGCTACCAGCCTCTGCCTGGGCGCTAGCCCTACTGGTAAAATAGTAAGTATCTATTAATCAATAACTTGCGATCCTGATCAACTTCGAAATGTAGTAATAAGCAGTGTAAATGAGCCTTAATTAGTGGTGTATTGGTACATTATTGCTACATCCGAGTAATGTGAACGAACCTATCTACCCACTTCCCGATAGCGGACGCTCGCGAGTTCACAGTGACAGGCAGCTAGCGCCCAAAAGGAGACTCCCACATTTAAAACATCATAGGCTGCTTCGTGCCCAGGCCGTGTGGAAACTACCATATCGATATTTGCTCTTCCGTGACTAGCCCTCAAGCCTCAGGGAGTCAACTCCAGGCGGTTTTAGTTTTCTTTGGGTTTTTACTGGCCAGTATATCCGTATCGGTTAAATTGCAGTAAATTCGGGCATAGCCAGAATATTTTACGAAGATAAGGTTTTGAACCCTATGTCGCCATTGCGGCAATCAATTTATCCGTCCCAAGAATCGACACCATTCGCTTGAGATTATAAGCCAGTACATGCAGACTCATTTCTGTGCTGACATTTTGAAGCCGTTTTGTCAGGAAGTACGTTTATCCCGCTTCAGGGGAAGTTCGTTGTTCAATTCGCTGGCCGATTAAATCGATAATACTGCGCAGGCCGATTGTGAGCAGGCACAGCGCAATCAGGGCCGCAAACATCAGGTCGATCTTGACGCGTCCATTGGCCAGCAGCATCAGATAACCCAGTCCCCGCGAGGCGCCTACCCATTCTCCGATGACTGCTCCGATCGGCGCATAAACCGCCGCCAGTCGAATCCCCGATGCGAGGGCGGGAAGGGCAGCTGGGACTCTCACCAGAAACAGGGTTCGCCAACGCGTTGCGCGCATACTGTGAGCCAAATCCAGGTAACCACGGGGCGTGTTTCGCAGTCCATCGAAAAAGGTAGAAGTCACCGGAAAATAGATAATCAGCAACGCCATGGCAACCTTCGAACTCAAACCGTATCCCAGCCAGAGGGTCAGGATTGGCGCCAATGCAAACACGGGAATGGTTTGAGTGAGCACCAGAACCGGCATCAGGAATCTTTGCGCCTTTGTTGACATGGTTAAATATAAGGCAGTCAACGCACCCAGCAAACTGCCGAGTATAAGTCCGATCAATACTTCTGATGTAGTGACCAGGAAATGTTCCCACAGCAGTCCGAAGTTATGATAGAAGGCCTGAGCCACGCGAATCGGGTCGGGCAGGATAAAAGCGGGCGCACCACTAATCCAGACCAGACATTGCCAGCCAAACAAAATCACCATTAGTGAAATCGTGAAGTCTTTTGGTGTGGGTTTATGCATCGGCACCGTTGACCTGGTTCAGTTGAATTAAAAGTCGCGATTGGGAAGTAACGAAACGATCGTCGGTGAATTGCCGAAGCGGTTCACCCGCATCAATATCATGGTCAGTCAAACCGGCTTCTGACATCACCAGCAGGGTCTGGGATAATCGCAAAGCTTCGGCAGCATCATGGGTGACTAATAAGACGGTTTTGTTGTGCAGCAGGCGGAAAGCCAGCTCCTGCATTTCTCGCCGTGTTCGTGTATCAAGTGCGGAGAAAGGTTCATCCAGTAGTACCAGTGGGGTGTCTTCCATCAGCGTACGGGCCAGTGCGACCCGCTGGCGCATGCCCCCGGAGAGTTGATGGGGTCGCTTGTTACGATGCGCCTCGAGTCCGACCTGACAAATCAATTCATGGGCGCGCTCGTTGTTCTCTGATTCTCCTCGAAGACTTTGACCTAAAACAACATTGTCGTAAACACTCAACCATGGGAAAAGCAGATCGGACTGGGCCATGTAAGCAATTCGGGAGCTGATTGGTTGCCCGTCGCTAGCGCGGATCTCGCCGGTAAATTCCCCACCGGTGTGCAGACCCGCCAGTAACTTCAGCAATGTTGACTTGCCAACCCCGGATGAACCGAGCAGGCAGGTCCATTGCCCAGCTTCGAGTGTCAGGTCGAGGTTCTTAAAGAGTGCCTGCCTGCCGTGGCGGAAAGAGCCCTTTAAATAGATTCGCAGAGGATCAGTTTCAGGTTTCGATTCCAAGCCGTAACCCCATCTGCCAGAAGCCGATTTCGAGCTGTGTCGCTGTTTCGAAGCGTTTACAGAGCCCCTTCCAGCGAGGGTTCTGCTCTGGAATGGGCCCCAGTTTCTCGCTTGCGACATCTTCAATTAACGCAGCCACCGCTTCACAGACCCCGGCATAATCGGAATCACTATAGGTATCAATCCATTCACGGTATAAAGGTGTGGTGTCGTTGCAATTGACGAGGTTGAGGCCGATAGCATGGTAACCGAAGACGCATGGTGTGAGAGAGGACAGTAAATCGAGTAAATCACCGCCCAAGCCGCTGTCCATCACGTATCGGGTATAGGCAATATTTTCTGGCGCTTCAGTCGCCTTGAGCAACTGTGCTTCACTGATACCTTCGCGCTGACAAATGCCGGTATGCAACTGAATTTCGTCATTGATCAGTGCGTTAACCGTGGCAGCTGCAGTGCGCATCTGGGTAGCAGTTTCCGCCTTGACCACGGCCATTGCCCAGGCACGTGAAAAATGCAGCAGGAAGATATAGTCCTGTATCAGGTAGGCCATAAAAGCCTCGCGCGGCAGGCTGCCGTCACCCAGTCCGCGCACAAACTCGTGGTCAATATAGTTCAACCAGGTCTCGCCTGCCGCCTGGCGCCAGGCGGCAAACACGGGTGAGCCATAATCGGTAGATTGCATGACGTCCATCGTTAGCGGGTTACATCGACAACCAATTTGTCGACGCCGAGTTTCCGCTCAATCAGGCCTGCTTCCAACAAAAACGCTTCCATGCGCTGGTAACGTCCGGCATCGACCGCTGCAGGGCGCAGTGCAAATCGAGGCAGGGTATCGCGCCAGGCACGCTGATTCAGTTCATCCTGTAATTCCTTTGCGCTTCCGGCAAAAATTTCCCAGCTCTTTTGCGGGTGATTGACCATGTACTGAATCGCTTTTTCAGTAGCGGCGAGGAAGCGCCTGATGCGGTCGTCATCTTTCGTATTGGGGTTGGCGACATAAATCAGTTCGTCATAAGCTGGAAGCCCTTCTTCTTCCAGGTAAAAGCAGCGTCCGGGGACATTTTCGATATCCATTTGGTTCAGTTCAAAATTGCGGAATGCCCCGATTACCGCATCCACCTGTTTTGACATTAGTGATGGCGATAGTGACCAGTTCACGTTGACCAGTTCGATATCATCAAAATCGAGTCCATGGGGTCGCAATATCGCCGTCAGCAATGCTTCTTCGACGCCGGCGACTGAAAACCCCACTTTCTTGCCTTTCAAATCGGCGATTGATTGAATCGGTCCATCGGCCAGTACCAGCAGGCAATTCAACGGCGTTGCAATCAGCGTACCGACCCGAATCAACGGCAAACCTTCATGGACCTGTAAATGCAGTTGAGGCTGATAGGAAACAGCTAGATCCGCTTTGCCAGCCGCAACCAGTTTGGGTGGGTCGGCGGGATCGGCCGGAGCGATCACTTCGACTTCTAGGCCCTGTTCGGCAAAATAACCGTTTTCCTCGGCAATAATAATCGGTCCATGGTCCGGATTGATAAACCAGTCCAAAATCAGGGTCATTTTATCCGCTGCCACGGACTGGGTTGAAATAATCAGTAAGGTTAGTGCAGTTATCAGTCTCACAAATTCGTTCTCTATTGGTTAAGGTTAAGTCAGCCAGATGGCTGGCGATAATTTTCAGTCAGCGCAAGCCATCGTTGGGTTTGTGCTACGGGATCTTCATTTAAGGTAATATCAGTAACGACCGAGACCACATCGGCCCCAGCTCGCAAGACGCCATCAGCGCGGTCCAGATTGAGACCCCCGATTCCGATTAGCGGGATCGGCCCAATCTTCTGCTTCCATTCCTGGACCCGCTCCAAACCTTGCGGAGACCATGGCATTTTCTTGAGTATGGTCGGGTACACCGGCCCCAACGCGATATAGTCCGGTTTGAAACTGAGTGCACGATCGAGTTCTTCCACACTGTGCGTGCTGAGTCCGAAGCGGATGCCCGATTCACGAATGGCATTAATATCAGCACTATCCAGATCCTCCTGACCCAGGTGGATGTAATCACAGCCCAGTTCGATCGCAAGTTGCCAGTAGTCGTTAACAATGAGTTGGCACTGGTGCTGCTCGCAGGCAGTTTTTGCCGTCGAGATGTCGTCTCGAAGGTCTGACTCGGATCGGTCTTTGATCCGCAGTTGAACCAGCTTCACTCCGAGCGGTAGAAGTCGTATAAGCCAATCGGAATGATCCACAATAGGGTAAAATGGATCCAGCGTCGTCATGATAAAAATGCCTTGCCAATTACCGGAGTCGAAGGTTCCGCCATGTCGCTCATTTCGATCGGGTCAGAGAGAAATGCTGCACGCCCGGCGCGTACAGCATCCCGAAAAGCGCCCGCCATCGAAACCGGGTCTCCAGCGCGGGCTACGGCGGTATTCAGCAGTACCGCATTGCAGCCGAGTTCCATTGCCTGTGCTGCATGGGACGGCAAGCCAATTCCAGCGTCAACGACCAGTGGTACATCAGGAAAATGTGCCCGTAAAGTGGTGAGCCCGTAAGGATTGTTCAATCCACGCCCGGATCCGATCGGAGACGCCCAGGGCATAAGTACTTCGCAACCGACCTGGAGCAGTTTATCGGCCAGAACCAGATCTTCGGTACAATAGGGGAATACCTGGAACCCATCCTCGCTGAGTATTCGAGCTGCTTCCACTAGCCCGAAGATGTCGGGCTGCAAGGTATCCGAATGACCAATCACTTCTAGTTTGATCCAGTTGGTTTCAAACACTTCGCGTGCCATCTGGGCAGTGGTGACGGCTTCTTTGACCGAGTAACAAGAGGCCGTATTTGGTAATACACGAACCCCGATATCTTGTATCAATTGCCAGAATTTCTGCCCGGCACCATCTTTACCAGATTCGCGGCGCAGTGAAACCGTAACCACTTCGGTGCCTGAAGCACGAATCGCCTCCGCGAGCACAGCCGGGGAAGGATATCGCGCGGTGCCGAGTAACAACGCGCTGTTCAGGTTCTCTCCATAAAAGCTGACGGCGGTAGAATCAGACATCGAGCTCAACCTCCAAAAATCGGGGCCACGATTTCGAGTCTATCCCCTTCGTTAAGCCATGTTTCGTGGCGTGAATGTTTGTGTACGATTTTCCCGTTTAGTGCAGTCGCGATACGAGCATTCTGGTAACCGCATTCATCCAGAATATCGCTGAGGCTGGTTTTAACAACTTCAACGCGTTCCCCATTCAGTTCTATGCGCATTGGCGAAGCTCGGCAAAGCACCGTTCATCGAGTAACGCGTCTACCGCGCGTCGGGCCATCGCCGGTCCGAGCAGAAATCCATGCCGATACAACCCGTTGAGATAAAGTTTGCCATCTCGCCGCAGCACATCCGGCATATTGTTGTCGAAAGCTGGACGGACATCCACGCCAATTTCAATAATTTCCGCTTCTCCAAACCCGGGATGGATCGCATAGGCCATGCTCAGCAATTCAAGCATCGAGCGGGCACTGATACGACTGCGTTCGTCATTTTCTATCAATGTAGCACCGAGCATGAATTGATTGTTTTCGCGCGGAACCAGGTACATCGGATAACGAGGATGCAGCAGACGCAGGGGTCGCGACAGTTTAATTTCTGACGTTTCCAGTAGCAGCATTTCACCTTTTACGCCGCGTAACTGCGGCAATTCGTCTCGTGCAGTGTAACCACGGCAATCAATCACACGGCGATCTTTAAAATCTTCGGCTTTGGGGCCCTCGCCTAAATGCAACCGTCCGCCATGGTTCAGGAAATACTGCTGTAACTGCAGTAATGATTGTCGTGGATCCAGGTGCGCTTCTTTATCAAATAGCAATCCGCGTTGAAATCGCCCCTCCAAATCAGGCTCCAGAGCATCAATAGCCGCTTTATCGAGCCATTGATGTTGCGTCGTTAATCGGGCGAAACGGTTTAATTCGTTTCGATCACGTTGCATCGAAAGTACCAGACTGCCGTTTCGTATCATCGGGTCAATATGAGCCTTCCACCAGTCAATTGCGATCAAACCCCAATCGGTTACAACAGGTTCGGCGGTCTCGGCTTCACACCAGGGTGCCAGCATGCCCCCGGCGTACCAGGAACAGGCGGATTTGCCGATAGCCTCAGATTGTTCGTATAAATCGACTGACAAACCGCGATCTAAGGATTCGCAGGCACAGCAGAGGCCCGCAACACCGGCACCGATGATTGCGACCTTCATTTGAGATGTCCCCAAAGGGCGTGAAAATGGTGTACCGGTCCATGCCCGGCGCCAATCTGGAGTCTTTCGGCTTCTCTAATCGCTTTTTGCAGGTATTCGTGTGCGCTGGTGACGGCTTGCGTCAGGGGTTGTCCCCGCGCAAGCTGAGCTGCTATGGCCGCAGAAAGTGTGCAGCCAGTGCCGTGGGTACAGCGGGTAGCGATACGCTCGGCGCTCAGGCTCAGAGATGTATCGCGGGTAATTAGCTGGTCGATACAGATATCACCTTCGGCATGACCGCCTTTCAGCAAAACTGCCTGAGCCCCTGATGCGAGCAATGCCTTGCCTTGTTCGGTCGCTACTCTGTCACTGTCTGCCGGCTCGCAATTCAATAAAGTCGCGGCCTCTGGTAGATTGGGTGTTATCAGCGTGGCACGCGGAATTAAAAGTTCTTGTAAAGAATCAATCGCATTTCGCTGCAGCAATGCATCTCCAGATTTGGCTACCATGACCGGATCCAGTACAACGGGGCCATCAAATGCCGAAATCGCACTGGCGACGGTTTCGATAATTTCTGGTGAAGACAGCATACCGATTTTGATGGCGCCGACTTCGAGGTCTTCCAGCACGGCCTTTATTTGTGCGTCGACCGTAACAACCGGGATTTCAAATACATCAGTGATAGCGAGTGTGTTCTGTGCCGTAATGGCGGTGATAACACTAGCGCCATAGACCCCCAGAGCAGAAAAGGTTTTCAAATCTGCCTGAATTCCTGCACCACCACCACTATCGGAACCGGCAATGGTCAATGCGATCGCAAATTCGCGAGCCTGTGTTTTTTTTATTGCTTCAGATGACACGCATTTAATTCCTCGCCTGGTCAGCAGGATTTCGGATGCGTGATGAGGGATGGTAACGCTCCGTTTCCTTCGCCGGCATTATCCGGATCAGGTTCGATGGGTTGGATCAATCCTCTCAGCCTTGCGGCACCCCAACAGATCAAACGAGGTTACCAGAGTTACGCACAAGCTGGCAAGCGGCACCAAAGAATACAGATAACCCCGCATTACGACGTTCGAATGGTTCAAAGGAAGCCCACCTATCACCAGAGCATTTGGCAAGCTACGCGGGCAATATCAGTGGTAGTGGCCTCAAAGGGGTAGTTGCTACACTTTCCGCTACACCTGGAAAAATGAAGGCTTAAACTGAAAATAGAAAACCCTCGTAAGCTATTGACCTACAGGGGTTTAAAGATGGCGCGCCTGGAGAGATTGTGCCGGGCGTCCCTGCCCCGCACCCCTACGGACGGCTAATGCCGTCCTCCGGGGCCGCGCTAAAGCGCGTCCAAAATCGCTCCCGGCGATTTTGTCGAACTCCCGACCGCTCGGTTCGTAGCTTGGCGTCCTGCGTTATCGGGATTTCAGTTTTTGCGGGAATGACACATCTATTTGTGATTTGAGGTGTTTTCTGATGGCGTGGGCAGCCGCGGTGAAGCCGAAGCAGGCGGTAACGCCAACGAAGGAGCCAATCCCGGTGGCGCAGTCAAGCGTGGTACGCTCGGGTACTTCGGGCTTCTCGTAACTGACCTCACCGTTTGCAGCGGGGTAGAGCGGTTGCTCGGTCGAAAACACGCAATCCATCGCGTAACGTCGCTTCGGGTTGCGGCTATATTCGAGTTGCTGGCGCAAGGTCGAACGTACCTTGGCGAGCAAGGGATCGTTGAAGCTCAAGGTTAAATCCATGACGACGATCTGGGTCGGGTCGATCAGGCCGCCGGCGCCGCCGGTGGAGACGCAACGAATCTTGTTACGGCGACAATGATGCATCAGGCTTAACTTGTGGCTGACATGGTCGATTGCGTCGATCACATAATCGAATTGCGCGAAATTGAACTTTTCAATATTGCTCCGGGTCACCAGGTCATCGATCGCGATGCAGTGGCATTCCGGATTAATCGCAACAATACGTTCACGCAGCACCTCGACCTTGGAGCGTCCGATGCTGTCGCAGAGCGTGTGCAGTTGTCGATTGCTATTGCTGATATCGATGTCGTCATGATCGATCAGCGTGATGTTTCCAATGCCAGATCGCGCACAGGCTTCG
>Ga0255049_10001634_pt1 | contig 12250 bp, 10 predicted proteins | sample JV7_2_3_MG_FD_183615 | JGI IMG/M metagenome (GOLD analysis project Ga0255049, IMG submission 183615) | Seawater microbial communities from Jervis Inlet, British Columbia, Canada - JV7_2_3 | ecosystem: Environmental > Aquatic > Marine > Inlet | place: Canada: British Columbia | collected 2016-10-06
TCGGGCGCCTCACCGGGGGTTTCGCCGTCGATGTAAGGCTTCGCCCAACTCAACCCACTCCATGGAACCGTGCGAGTAACCCCATTCTTGAAAACGATCGCGGCACTATTGTTGTCATTGATACTTGTAACCAGTGCCACGGACAAACCGCCCGGCGCGAATTGATCCAGTGTTTGCAATATGTCGACAGGCCATTCCGACATGTCGATCTGGAGGAGGTCGGGCGGCAATTCGAAAGTCGTAATCGGTCCGCGATAGCCGCGCCGTCGCGTGAATTCGAGAAGACCATTACGCAGCGCGTAGTCCGCCGCTTTCTGCGCCCTCGAATCAAGTGCCGTAACAACCTGGTAGCCCGCTGTGTAGGTTTCCTCGCCGTAACGCAATAACATTTCAGCACGCACCATTTCGGCGACATAGTCAGCCTGCAATTCCTTGTCGGTGCCGTGGAGGATTGATTCCATCGGCATCGCCATAGCGTCGTCGTAAGCCTCATCTGTAATGAAGTCGAGACTTTGCATTCGTCCGAGCACGTAAGCGCGACGCATCTCCGCGTTTGGTGCGCTGCGCACCGGGTTGTAGCGTGACGGCGCCGGTAGCACGCCAGCCAGGGTCGCTGCTTCGGCGACACTCAGGTCTTTGAGCTCCTTATTAAAGAATACCCGGCCTGCTGCAGACACGCCGTATGCCCGCTGTCCGAAAAACATCTTGTTCAGGAATAATTCCATGATCGTTTCTTTGGAAAATTCCTGCTCGATCCGTATCGCGAGCGCCGCTTCCTTAAACTTTCGTTCCAGCGTCGGATCAAGATTCAAAAAGTAACTTCGCGCGAGCTGCTGCGTTAATGTACTGCCACCCGCGTCGACTCCGCCCGTGGTAAGCAATTGAAACAACGCCCGCAGAATTCCGCGATAGTCGATGCCGGGGTGCACCCAGAAACGCCGGTCCTCGGCCGCGATGAACGCGTTGATGACATGCGACGGCACCTCGTCGTAGGTAACAAGAATCCGGCGACGCTGACCAATCTCTTCTATAAGGAGTCCATCGCGACTGAATATGCGCAGCGGAATCTGTAGCGGGATGTCACGAATCGTCTCGGCAGCCGGGAGGGCTGGCTCAACGTAATAATATGCGCCGATAACACCGGCAACACCGCCGATTGTCGCTGCCAGCCCCAGGCAGAGCATCACATACAGGATGCGGGCGTACCGGATCCTCGACCTGTGACCTGCGTTCTTGCTCGGTTTTACTGTCTTCTGCATAGTCGCTGGCGTTTTGGGGCAATTGCCGTATGGACAATTCGCCTAAATGGAGAAAGGCCCCGATTAGTGATGGCGCGAACCTACACTATTAATAGCTAGTCTGGTGCCCAAATGGTGGTGGATTTGTGTCTTTCTTGTGGCTTCGTGATATCGCTCGATGCCTGACGCGGCAGATGATAGCCATGTCGGCCCGGCCGCCGCAATGATCGATTGGTCCTGGGTGCGCAAAGTGGCGAAAAAGTCCCTTGTTTGGCCGATTTGAGGCTTTCACCGGGATCACAGGCGGAGCCGACGACCAGTTCACAGAACATGCGCCTTTGGAGCAGTAGTATTCGATGCTTGGTTCGTGAACAAAGTCACGTTTTATTTAACATTTTATTGATATATAGTTAAATCGAATTGCTAAGACCCAGACTATGTTTGGGCTGCAACTTACCGACTTAGAAGGAAAAATAGTGTTATTCGGCAAGAAAACTCAACCACTGTTGGGACTCGATATCACGACATCGTCGGTGAAGCTCATTGAGCTGTCGCAGAGCGGCAAGCGCTTTCGTGTTGAGTCCTATTCAGCAGAACCCACACCGCCCAGCTCGGTCAGCGAAAAGGCAATTGTTGATGCCAAAGCTGTCGGCGAGGCGATTCGTCGCGCAGTCAAACGCGCTGGTGCCAAAGCAACGGACGTTGCGGTCGCGATAAGCGGTGATGCGGCAATTACGAAGGTCATTCAAATGCCCTCGAGCCTGTCTGACAGGGACCTCGAAGGCCAGGTCGAAATCCAGGCTGACCAGTACATTCCATTTCCCATGGAAGAGGTCAGTTTCGATTACGAGATTGTCGGCCCGAATGAACAGGATCCTGAGCTGCTGGACGTGTTGCTGGTAGCGACGCGTACCGACAATGTGGAGCAACGCGAGTCGGCCGTTACGGCTGCCGGTCTTACGACCCAGGTTGTCGACGTCGAAGCCTTCGCTCTTGAGAATGCCTGCCAGCTGCTGAGCCACCAGATTCCGGATGGCGGCATGGCCCAGTCGGTCGCCGTTGTCGACATCGGTGCCTCGAGTACGACCTTCAGTGTTCTACAGGACCTCAAAGTTGTTTATACGCGTGACTTTAACTTCGGCGGGCAGCAGCTGACCGAAGAAATCATGCGTACCTACGGTCTTTCGATGGAAGACGCCGGCCGCGCCAAGAAGCAAGGTGGCCTGCCGAGCAACTACCAGCCGGAAGTGCTTGAACCCTTTATTGATGACATGACTCAGCAGGTCAGTCGTTCGCTGCAGTTCTACCTGGCATCAGGTGGCGGCCGCGAACAGCCAGATATGATTCTGGTATGCGGCGGTTGCGCCAACATTCCGGGCATTGCAGACGTTATTTCGAGTCGCGTGGGTATACCGACTGAAGTCGGCGACCCGCTCGGTCAGATGAAGATTTCATCCAAGGCCAAGTCACAGGGTGTGCATAAAGACGCGACAGCGTTGCTCACTGCGTGTGGCCTTGCACTGAGGAGCTTCGACTAATATGCCACGCATTAATCTACTCCCATGGCGCGAGGAAGAGCGTAGAACGCGCCAACGCGAATTCGGTGTTGCGGCAGGTGGTGCCGTTATCGGCGGTGTCGCGGTAACCATGCTGACAATGCTTGTGTTTTCTTCGATGATTAATGCACAGGACTTGCGTAATGAGCGTTTGGATAATGAAATCGATCTTCTCCAGGAGGACATTGAGGCAATCGATGATCTGGAGCGCCGGAAAGAGAAATTGCTGGCGCGCATGGACATCATTGATCGATTGCAGAAGAGCCGCCCCGAGGTTGTTCACCTGTTTGATGAAATGGTTCGCCAGCTTCCAGAGGGCGTGTACCTGACAGGTATGAAGCAAACCGGTTCGCGTATCGAGATCCGCGGTATTGCTCAATCAAGCACGCGCGTATCGGCGCTCATGCGCCAGATCGTCGCCTCAGAATGGCTCGCTGATCCTGAGGTTGAGCGAGTCGAAACGACCGATATCGGTTCTTCCCGCCAGGCAGACTTCGTTGTGTATTTGAAGCAAGCTCGCCCGGGCGACGACATGGAGGAGCTGTAATGGACCTCATCGAAGACCTCAAGAGTCTTGATGTTAATGACGTTGGCCGCTGGCCGTTCGCGTTTCGGGCTGCGGTCATCGCAGCAGTATTTGTCGCCGTAACTGCTGGTGGCATCTGGTTCACAATCATTAAGGACAAGATGCCTGCGCTCGCTCACGCTGTTGCGCTTGAGATTGAGCTCAAGACGACCTTTGAGAACAAGGCCCAAAAGGCAGCGAACTACGACGAATACCTGGAACAGGTCGAAAAGATCACAACCTCATTCGGCGCCATGCTTGAACAGCTGCCAGCCGAAACCGAGATACCAAGCCTGATCGTCGATATTTCACAGACCGGTCTTGCTGCCGGGCTGCAGGAAAAGTTGTTTCGTCCGGAAGCAGAGATTCCGAGAGATTTTTACGCAGAAAAGCCGATCCGAATTCGTTTGTCCGGCGGGTACCACGAAATCGCGAACTTTGTGAGTGGCATTGCCGCGCTGCCGCGTATCGTGACGCTGCACAACATCGATATCACACGCGAAAATGCTGATGCCTTTGACCAGCTAAGTATCGAAGTGACCGCGCAGACCTATCGTTACCTTGAGGAGGCACAATGATGAATGCTTCTCTCATTTGGAAAAACGGTTCAATAATCGCCGTCGTTCTCCTCGGCCTCGCTGCGTGCAGCTCGGACATGGACGACCTCGATAAATACATCACAGATGAAAAAAATAAGGCGGGCGAGGGAGCAGATCCTTTGCCGGAAATAACTCCGTACGAAGTCTATACCTACATCGCCGATGCGGAGGGCATTCGTTCACCGTTCACGCCCGATACACCGCAAGCGGCAGGTCAGCCCGGCGACGGTACACATCCGGATCCGGACCGCATTCGTGAGCACCTTGAGGGCTTCTCGCTCGATACGATGCGCATGGTTGGCACGCTGGACTTTGGTGAAAATACTTACGGACTTGTGCAAACCTCCGACGGACTGATTCATCGCGTCCTGCCTGGCAATTACATGGGCCAGAACGATGGTCGCGTAACGACTATCGCTGAAGCCAAAATTAATCTTGTAGAAATTATTTCTGACGGGATTGGTGGCTACGTCGAAAGAGACGCCGCCGTTGGTCTTTCCGACTAACACCTGAATGGAACTGGGAGTAAATGGGAATGATGTTCAATATCAAACCAACGGCTAATCACCGCAAAGCGGTAATTCGTCTGGTTGCAATGGCTCAGGCCGCGATTCTGTTGTTTGCGGGAGCGACCGCAAGCGCACAGGATGGAAACAGGCTTCAGGACATTCAGGTTCAAAGCCTGCCCGGTCAACGGGTGGAGCTGCGGTTGATCATGAGCGACACGGCCCCCGAGCCACTGGCGTTCACAATCGACAACCCTGCGCGTATTGCACTCGACTTGCCCGATACCACATTGGGTCTGCAACAGCGTCGTCGTGACGTCAACATGGGTCCGCTGGATACCGTATTGACGGCCGAGGCAAATGGCCGCACGCGCGTTGTGCTCAATCTGGACTCCATGGTCGCTTACGAAACGCGTCGCAGTGGCAACACAGTCATCGTGACACTCGGTGCCGGCGGAGACTACAGTGCTGGAACTACCCAGTTCGCCAGCAACTCGTCGCCGACGTCTACCTCGTATGCAGCACCAACGAGTCGTGCCATCACCAGTGTTGATTTCCGTCGCACCAGAGATGGTGGTGGTCGTGTCGTAGTGAATCTGACCGATCCGTCAACGCCAGTTGATATACGCCAGGAAGGCGGTCGCGTCGTAGCGATCTTCAAAGACACATCTTTACCGGCCGAGCTTATGCGTCGCCTCGACGTTATGGACTTCGCAACGCCGGTATCCACGGTAGATACGCTGCGCACCGACCTCGACAGTCGTATCGTGATTACGGCCGAAGGCAAATATGAGCAGCTTGCGTATCAGTCGGACAACGAATTTACGATCGAAGTTAATCCGGCACTGGAAACCGAGTCGGCCGAGTCGAATCTGTTCTCGGAGACCAAGGAATACGAAGGTCAGCGACTGACGCTGAATTTCCAGGACATCGAAACTCGCGCGGTACTGCAGCTCTTGGCTGAGACTTCGGGCAAGAACATCGTTGTGTCGGACACCGTGCAGGGCAACGTAACCTTGCGTCTGCGCAATGTTCCCTGGGATCAGGCACTCGACATCGTCATGACGACGAAGGGTCTCGACATGCGCCAGAATGGCAATGTCATTATCGTTGCACCGGCCGAAGAAATTGCGGCTCGCGAAACGGCTGATCTTGAAGCGCAGCTGGCCATTAACGAACTCGAGCCTTTGTACTCGGAGTTCCTGCAGGTCAATTACGCGAAGGCCGGTGATCTGTCAGCGCTGATCAGTGGTGACGGCGATAATGCAATGCTTTCGGATCGCGGCAGCATCGCGGTAGATGATCGTACCAACACCTTGTTGATTCAGGACACGGCCGAACGCCTGCAGGATGTTCGCCGCATGGTTCGCACGCTGGACGTTCCGATCAAACAAGTACTGATCGAGTCACGTATCGTCGTCGTTAACGACAATTTCAGTCGAGACCTTGGTATACGGCTTGGTGTCACGGCGGCCGACTGGAACGGCAACAGAACCCTTGTGACCTCAGGTTCCGGTAACGGCACTGACACCATGATTGGTTCTGCGATCGCGAATATTACGGACCCGGCGAACACGACCGGCAGCCCGTTCCCGATCACGGTTCCGTCATTGAACAATCGCTACAACGTCAACGTACCGATCGAAAACCCGGCGGGTCGTTTCTCGCTGGCAGTGCTTGGTACCGATTACCTGGTTGATATGGAACTCACGGCACTTGAAGCTGAGGGCCGCGGTGAGATCGTATCGACTCCGCGAGTCATTACAGCCAACCAGAAAGAAGCGCGTATCGAGCAGGGTGTGGAAATTCCGTACCAGCAGTCAGCTTCTTCAGGCGCCACGACGATTCAGTTCAAGAAAGCTGTTCTGAGTCTCGAGGTTACGCCGCAAATAACACCAGACAACAACATCATTATGGACCTCAAGGTACATAAGGATAGCGTTGGTGAAATCATCTCGACAGGTGGCCTTGGTGGAACGGTACCGAGTATCGATACTCGTGCTGTTGAAACGCAGGTTCTTGTCTCGGACGGCCAGACTGTTGTACTGGGTGGCATTTACGAGACCGAACGTCGCGAGACGATCAACAAGGTGCCGTGGCTGGGTGACATCCCCGTACTCGGTTACCTGTTCAAGAGCACGCAATTCAAGAACGACAAGGCCGAGTTGCTGATCTTCGTCACGCCACGCATCCTTGAGGAAGGCGCCACGATTTATTAAGCTTTCCTATCGCCCGATATACAGAAAGCCAACCTTCGGGTTGGCTTTCTCTTTGAGAAACTCAACGCGTCTATGAAGCACCCGAAAAACGTCTTCCTTATCGGCCCAATGGGCGCAGGCAAGTCTGCTGTCGGCCGCCAGCTTGCGCGCATGTTGCATCTGACGTTCCTCGACAGCGATGAGGAAGTGGAAAACCGTACGGGTGTTGATATCGCATTCGTCTTTGAGAAAGAGGGCGAAGAAGGGTTTCGTAAACGTGAAGCGAAAGTCATCGATGATCTTTCACTCATGGATGGCGTCGTCCTGGCAACCGGTGGCGGTGCCGTTATCGATACGCAAAGCCGCAGCAACCTGGGTGCGCGCGGCTATGTTGTCTACCTGAAGACCAGCGTTGACCAGCAACTACAACGCACCAGTCGTGGCCGCGAGCGGCCGCTACTTGAGAACGGTGATCGTCGTGACGTTCTCGAATCTCTAATGGCCGATCGTGAGCCCGGGTATCTTGAGATCGCCGATCTCACTGTTGATACCGACGGTCGCAAGGTCAACGCTGTTGCCGCCGAGATTATCGAAGCCATCACCTAAGGGCGGGCCGACTGCGGCTGATCCGCGCATGGTTGCGCACGAGGCATTCCTCTCCCTCATCGTGCGCCCAGTTGTAGGCCGGCACGGGGTACTTGTTTGCTCGCTGCTCGCTACGCTCCCTTTATGCTTCGCAAACAAGCACACCCATACCGGCCCACCGATATTGATTTCCTGTAATCTAGCGGCCAATGACTTCAACACTTACAGTCGATCTAGGTGAGCGCAGCTACCCTATTGTTATCGGGAGCGGGTTGTTGGGCGGTGGATTCGAGCTGTCCGAATTCGTTCGTGGTGGCGACTGCCTGATCGTCAGTAATGACACCGTAGCGCCACTGTATCTCGATGCGCTGCTCGCAAATCTCGGCGAGAAATCCGTCGAGTCAATCAATCTGCCCGACGGTGAGGCACACAAGACGGTTGCTGCGGTTGAGTCCGTTATCGACAAGCTGGTCGAGTGCCGCGCCAATCGCGACACGACCGTCATCGCTCTGGGCGGCGGTGTGGTCGGCGATATTACGGGCTTCGCTGCCGCCAGCTATATGCGTGGCGTCGATTTCATCCAGGTTCCAACCACGCTGCTCGCACAGGTTGACTCATCCGTTGGCGGCAAGACGGGAGTGAATCACGCGAACGGCAAGAACCTGATCGGCGCCTTTCATCAGCCGAATATCGTTTTGATCGATACCGACACACTGTCGAGCCTGCCCGATCGCGAACTAAAGGCGGGACTGGCCGAAGTTATCAAACATGGCGTAGCGGTCGATGCCGAATTCTTTGGCTGGCTGGAAGGCAACATCGACGCGTTGTTAGCGAAAGACCCCGCCTCGTTGGGGCACGCGATTCAACGCTCCTGCGAAATCAAATCACAGGTCGTCGCCGAAGATGAGCGCGAAACCGGCAGACGTGCGATTCTGAATTTCGGCCACACATTCGGGCACGCAATCGAGCATTGTCAGGGTTACGGCGAATGGCTGCATGGCGAGGCGGTTGCATCGGGCATGGTAATGGCGGCGATGTTAAGCGATATCGGACAGGACGATCTCAGCCGTCTGGTCGATCTCACAAGGCGCGCCGGCCTGCCCGTACAGCCACCGAAGATCAGTGCCGAAGCGATGATGAAAGCGATGGGCATGGATAAGAAGGTTTTGCAAAAAGAGCTTCGCTTCGTTCTCCTCAACGAGCTCGGCAGCGCATATGTGACTACTGAATACGACGCGGACCGCCTCGCTGTTACGCTCGCGGCCGCCGACTGATGCAGGCGACCGGACTCGCGCCATACGCGGCCGACGAATCGGACTCGCAAGGCAGGCTGCACCAGGACTCGCCAGCCTCCTATCGCGGCGAATACCAGCGCGATCGGGACCGCATCATTCATTCGACGGCATTTCGGCGTCTTGTCTATAAGACCCAGGTGTTCGTCAATCATGAGGGCGACCTCTATCGAACCCGGCTGACGCATTCAATCGAGGTTGCACAAATCGGCCGAACAGTAGCTCTGGCACTCGGCCTGAACGAGCCGTTGACCGAGGCCATTTGCCTGGCACATGACCTGGGCCATACGCCGTTCGGGCACGCGGGACAGGATGCGTTGAACGATTGCATGCGTGACTACGGCGGGTTTGAACACAATTTTCAATCATTGCGCGTCGTCGATCTGCTCGAAGAGAAGTACGCCGACTTCCCCGGACTAAATCTCATGTTTGAAACCAGGGAGGGCATTCTCAAACATTGCTCGAAAAAAAACGCGCTGGAAATCGGCCCACTGGGCGAGCGTTTTATCGAACGCGAACAACCCGGTCTGGAAGCGCAGATCGCAAATATCGTGGACGCTGTCGCGTACAACAATCACGATGTTGACGATGGTTATCGCGCAGGCCTTATCGGCCTTGATCAGCTGCGCGAGCAAAGGTTGTTTGGCGATCAGTACGACGAAGTACATGCGCGCTATCCGGACCTCGATGACCGGCGTCTGATCTACGAGATTATTCGCCGCATGATCAACACTGTGGTCACGGACCTGATCAACCAGACACAAGCTAATCTCGATGTGGCGAAACCCGAGTCCATTGACGGTGTGCGCAAGCATGGCAAGGCGCTTGTGACCATGTCGGACGGGGTTCATGAGCAACACGCGGGCTTGAAGAAGTTTCTGAACACGCACCTGTATCGGCACGAGCAAAAGCTTGAAATGACAGCGAAGGTCCAGGCCGTCCTGCGCGAGCTGTTTTCCATATTCATGGGTGATGCGGAGCAGATGCCACAGCAGTTTTCAGCGGCCGCAAAAAGCCAGGACGAGAATGGCAAGGCACGAGTCGTCGCCGACTACATCGCGGGAATGACGGACCGATTCGCACTCGCCGAACACGAGCGCATCGCAGGCTGATAGAATGCGCCGCGCCGGCACAGGGACTGGCAATACAACAAGGGCCACCGGTGACACCGAAGAACATAGACGTCAAAGACCGACTGATTTTCGCCATGGACGTGCCGGATTGCGGTCGTGCGCGGGCGCTGGCGGACGAACTCGGTGACGCCGTGACGTTCTACAAAATTGGCCTCGAACTCATGATGAGCGGTGAGTATTTCGAGTTGCTCGACTGGATGCTGGCGCGCGACAAGCAGGTGTTCTGTGACCTGAAGTTCTTTGATATCCCGGCGACGGTGGGCTCTGCCGTGCGGCAATTGAAGGACCGCGGCGCAAGTTTCGTCACGGTGCACGGCAATCGTTCGATCATGGAGGCTGCTGCGGAGAATAAGGGCGACAGCCTGAAGGTCCTTGGTGTCACGGTTCTGACCAGCCTCGACCGTGGTGACCTGGACGATCTTGGCTTTGACTGTGATGTCGGTGATCTCGTGTTGTCGAGGGCGAAACAGGCGCTCGAATCAGGTTGCGACGGTGTAATTTCCTCGGGCCTCGAAGTTCCAAAGCTGCGCGAATTCATAGACGACAAACTGCTTGTTGTTTCGCCGGGCATTCGCCCGGTCGACAACAAGCCGGCGGGGGATCAAAAACGCGTAGTTACCGTCGAGACGGCTTTTACGAATGGTGTCGACCACATTGTCGTTGGGCGCCCGATTCGCGACGCGGAGAGCCCGCGCGCCGCCGCTGAAGCGATGCAAGCATCTATCGCCGCGCAGTTTGATAACTGATGCCGGACCTTGAGAACGATTTGTTGATTCGCGCGCTGCTACGGCAGCCCGTACCGCGCACGCCGGTTTGGATAATGCGCCAGGCCGGTCGTTACCTGCCGGAGTATCGTGCGGTTCGCAAGCAAGCCGGCGACTTCATGAGTCTGTGTCGCAACCCGGAACTCGCGTGCGAAGTAACGCTGCAGCCGCTGCGCCGTTACAAGCTCGATGCAGCGATTCTGTTCTCCGATATTCTTACCGTGCCCGACGCCATGGGCCTGGGACTGTATTTCGAAGAGGGCGAGGGGCCGAAGTTCGAAAGGCCCGTGCGCACGGCGGGCGATATCAGAAAACTGCGCATCCCCGACGTTGCCGACGAACTTGGCTATGTTTTTGATGCGGTTAGTACCATACGCGGCGAGCTTGACGGGCAGGTGCCGCTGATCGGTTTTGCGGGCAGCCCCTGGACAGTTGCCACCTACATGGTCGAGGGTGGGTCGAGTCGCGACTTCCCGATGATCAAAGGCCTGGCACAGGAAGACCCGGCACTCCTCGAGGAGATGCTTGGCAAAGTTGCCGGCATCACCACCGATTACCTCAACGCACAGATCGAGGCTGGCGCGCAGGCCATCATGATTTTCGACACTTGGGGTTCCGCGCTTGCGGGAGACGACTATCGGCGCTTTTCGCTGGCCAGCATGCAGCAAATCGTCGACAAACTGACGCGCGAAAAATACGGTCGAACGATTCCGGTCATTCTGTTTACGAAAGGTGCCGGAGAACGACTCGCCGACATGGTTGGTACAGGTTGCGACGCACTCGGCGTCGATTGGACCACGAGTCTGAGCGATGCGCGGAACTACGTCGGAGATAATGTGGCGTTACAGGGCAATCTCGATCCGGCAACCTTACGCGAATCACCCGAAGCGATCCGGCAGGGTGTTACCGACACACTTGCGAGCTATGGCAGCGGCCCGGGGCATGTTTTCAATCTCGGCCATGGCATCACGCCTGACATCGACCCGGATAATCTCGGCGTGCTCGTAGACGCCGTTCACGAGCTAAGCCCGCAATACCACGTGTAGGAGCTACTCGTTCCTTAATGCGCGGCGCAGGATCTTGCCGACATTCGTCTTCGGCAAGTCGTCGCGAAACTCAACAGACTTGGGCCGCTTGTAGCCGGTGAGATTATTGCGGCAGTAGTCAAGCACATCCTGTTCCGTGATGGACTTGTCGGTTTTCACGGCGAATACTTTTACAACTTCGCCGGAGTGTTCGTCCTCGATGCCGATCGCAGCTGCTTCAAGAATGCCGTCCATTTCAACAACGACGTTCTCTACTTCATTTGGATAGACGTTAAAGCCGGAGACGAGAATCATGTCCTTCTTGCGGTCTTCGATCCACGTGTAACCACCCAGATCAATGCGACCGATATCGCCCGTGCGCAGCCAGCCACCCGGCAGCATAACCTTTTCGGTTTCCTCAGGTCGTTGCCAGTAGCCTTCCATAACCTGCGGGCCCTTGATGCAAATCTCACCAACCTCACCGACCGCTAACTCCTGACCGTCATCATCAACAATCATGACCTCGGTCGAAGGTAACGGCAGGCCAATCGTGCCCGTGAATTTGCTCTCGACCGTATTAACAATCGCGGCGGGAGACGTTTCGGTCAGGCCATAGCCCTGTGCAATCTCGCAACCGGTTACGCTGGCCCACTCCCTGGCAACGGCGGGCTGCACGGCCATGCCACCGCCAACACAAACTCGAAACTGGCTGAAATCAAGATCCGCAAAACCAGGCGTGTTTAACAAGGCTGTAAACAAGGTATTAACGCCCGTGAAGTAATTGAAGGC
>Ga0255049_10001635_pt1 | contig 12245 bp, 11 predicted proteins | sample JV7_2_3_MG_FD_183615 | JGI IMG/M metagenome (GOLD analysis project Ga0255049, IMG submission 183615) | Seawater microbial communities from Jervis Inlet, British Columbia, Canada - JV7_2_3 | ecosystem: Environmental > Aquatic > Marine > Inlet | place: Canada: British Columbia | collected 2016-10-06
TTCTGCTCTCTGATCATCTGCCTCACAGTCTCGACATCGCCTTCCTGTGCAGCGGTGAGCAGAAGCAGGGAACCTGGATCGAGATCAGTCGACTTCACCGGATTAACAACAGAAACACCTGCGAAAGCAGGCCCCGAGATTAACAGCGTGAATAAAATAATTGGCAGGATCAATAAGCTTTGTTTCATCGGTGCGCCCTCTCTCATGTGGTAAAGAAGTAGCAGTCCGGCGATCTTGGAGTCCTTCGGGAAGAGTTCTGTGCTTTCTCGGAGGAAGCGAGGACCCGTGGCTTTCCGTCCCCGTCTTTAGACGGGTTTGGCAATATTATTATTAATTGTGATCCCTTTTATACACCTCGCCATTTGATAAGTCCAAATTTAGTACATAGTCAGAATTATGAAGCTGCTGGGCATGCCAGCTTTGGATCGTTTTCAGAAGTAAATGACCACATCATGAAGGTCCGGTTCACGCCGAAAGCCGAAGTAAATAATTGCCGTGCGAGTGTCTGCTCTTGAGAATTATTCTTGAATTAGTTCGTTTTAGAAACCTACTCGAAGAAAGCAGTCACTCAGATAGCATCGAGCCAGGTCGGCTTAGTGCCCACAGCGGACGCACGAACTTTGAAGGTGAGAGACAATCTTCGGCCAACTGCGGTCATTCGCGAGGTGGTGCATGAACGACTCTGAAGTGCCCACAAGAGACACCCATAGCATAATAGCGAGTAGCAAATTTCGACCAGGACGTACAATCAACAGGCATAAAAACCCCCGCACAGTGGTGGGGTCTGGAAGATAATTCCGATTGAATACTAAGTCGCTTTCCTGCGCCTACCGAACCCAGCCAGGAAATTAAGTGGATCGAAGATGGCGTGGGTAGTGCCAGACCCAAAACATTCGCTGCGCTCATGGGGCCAGCTTTCTCGATAAGGCGTCTTTAGCTGGTAGTGGATGTTGCCGCTTGACGTAAGCGAAAGCCGCTTTTCCGAAACCGCAGGACGGCTGATGTATCGACACAGACGCTCTAGTTTCTTTCGCTCATCAGACCTGGCCGCCACGCCCGCATGCAGGGTGAAACCGGCTATCTTACCTGCCGTGTCACTGTATTGTTCCTCTGGATCACAGGCCGACAACGTCTGCAATGTAAACACCTTGCGTCCTGCCTGCGGGCCCACACCTATGCGATACGTAATCGAGTGTCCCAACAGCTGATCCATCGATCCTCCGGGTAGCGCATCCGTAACCAGGTAACTGTTATCGGCATCCCGTTCAAGCAGACCCTGGCCTTCCAGGAAACGGCCAACTCGGCGGGCGATAATCTGCGTTAGTTTTGTAAGCTCCTGGTTGGTCGGCGAACCGACGCGGCGAAACCGGGCTGTTCCATCCTGTCGATCGGCATACTTTTGACAATAGGGGTGATATCGACGCCATTGATGTTGAACTCCTATTAGGGCTGGAAGCAGGTTATAATTATTCCAGGAATTTTCAAAGCAGCTTATTATCGCTACTGAAGACAGGGCCGCGTCCGTAACTGCCTTGCGTATACATAATTGCCGGTTTTTCTTGAGCGCAATAGACAGGCTCAGGCTATTTTCAGCATATCACGCTTCAGTACTTTGGCCATTTCTGCTCCGCTGGCGTATCTATTTTCGCGTTCCTTCTGTAAAGCCTTGTTAATAATCCGTGTGGCGCTTGCAGGTAAATCTGAGCGCAGGGCATTTAGCCTTTTATGTTTTTCATTGGCGATTTTATAGGCAAGATTGCCCAGGTTATCGGCGTCAAATGGTAGATTTCCAGTCAGCAATTGATAAAAACTGGCACCTAACGAATAGATATCCGCTCGGCCATCGACGTTCGATCCCATTAGCTGCTCTGGCGCCATGTAGGAGGGACTACCGAGGAGGGCACCGGTGCGTGTTTTTACCGAATCTGTTATTCGTGCAATACCAAAGTCGGTTATCATTACCGCTTTATTTTTCGAGTTGTACATGATGTTACCCGGCTTGATATCACGGTGGACAACTTTTTGCCCGTGTGCGTAGCCCAGTCCCTCGGCAACTTCCTGTACTATTCGATACACATCTTTTACAGGGAGCAATTTTGAAGGTTTTACATAATTGGACAGTGGCAAGCCGGTGACATAATCCATCGCGATAAAAGCAAAATCTTCTTCCTCGCCCATATCGAATACTGTAACAATGTTGCAGTGACTGAGTCGACCTGCCGCTTCCGCTTCACGAAAAAAGCGCGCCTTCACCGTTTTTAATTCACTATTCGAAAACTGCGAGTAGTCGAGTGTTTTTATCGCCACCTTACGATTGATTTTTGGGTCCCTGGCGAGATAGACCACGCCCATGGCGCCTCGACCCAATTCCTTCTCTATGGTATATCTGCCCAGTTCAGGCAATTCCATTTGCGACATTAGTAATGTTTTCTGTGCCTGCGTTAATGATAACGTTTTTGCATACTTTGAATTGACATTGTCATGCGATTCAAGCTTTTTATTGATGTCCTTATAATTTTTTTGTCGTTGACTGATTTCGGCGTAAATTTCAAAGGCCTGGTCATATTTTCTTTTGCGTTCGAGTTTTAATCCGATTTCATATAAATCTGCAAGCAGCCTGTCATTGGTATCGCATTTTAAAAGGTTGGTAGCTGCTTTTTCTATATCGTTATTCTCAAATTGATAATGCCCAAGCGCATACCAGGCATCGTGCTGTTTTTGCAATAGCTGATCGAGGATAGACTGCCCCGACAGGTAAACGTACACCGCAAGCTGACCAGCTAACATCAACATTAGCAAGTTAATCGATGGCCACCAGATTCCGTTCAGTAATAATAGTAGTGGTTGTGCCGAAATTATGCCCAGTACCAGAAATGCGCCGAGAAACAGGCCGCTCTGTTTGCTTAGCAGGGGTAGAAGCCATAACAGGTAGATTACCATCAGTACCAGTAGTAACGGCATTAACCACCAGCTGGCCGCCGGTGTGTGGTAGGTGGCCCCGGTCTGCAAACTACTGATCGAATCGGCCAGTCGCTGTAGCCTGTTGGTATCCTGGCCGATTAGTACCATTTTATTTTTATAATACGAATTTGATTTAGCGGTCGCCGTCTTCAGTGGCAAAGTATTAACTTCCGTGTGACGCCCCGTCAAGTTGGAAAAGTAGTTAAACACCTTGCCTGCGAGACTGACCGGGATTTGCCTGCCGCCCAGATCTATCACACCATTTTCACTCCAGTGTAATTTTTGGCTTTTACTACTGCGGCTAAATGTCGCCAGGCTTAAATCGGGTAATGATTTCTTGCCGCTCTGGTCGTACCAGATCAGGGCCTGCTCATCGGATGTTCCAGGGTTAAAGGGATAAACGCGATACGGGAGCCGGGTATTGGTCAGTCTGAATGCTTCTACCTGTGGCAAGAATACCGGAGGTATGTACTGTCGCCAGCCATCCTGATAGATCAATGACTCGCTATAGAGGATACTATTTTGCTGCCCGGGAATATTAGTATACTGGGTCAGAAACACGCGTTGATTTTCCAGCATCCAGGCCAGCTTATTACGCTCTCCCTGGGTTGTTTTCCATTCATTGCCATCGCCCTGCACATAATCCATTTGTGGAAAATCATCGCTCAGCCAGACGATTTCTGTCGTGCCTGATTTCTTCAGTTTACGCATCAGGGTGCGAAACTCTTTGATTCCCTCGGGTTGCTGTAAACGCGACTCGTCGAGTTGTATTACCCGGAAATCATTGGTCGGTGACTGGGCAGGCAGCAGGTGGCTGGCGATACCGAACATCTGTGCATCGATCCAGCGAACAGTGCCATTTTGCGAAGACAATAATGCCAGCAGAAAGCAGATGACAATAAATAATGAAAAGTAGAGTCTGCGATGCTGATCCAATGAGGGCCTGCCTGGTATTCGAGTGATTGCCTTGAGTGGTGTCCCCGTTGCACAGGCAAACCGAGACGGTTTTTCCAGATAACCCAAAAAGTATAGTACAGGTATTCAATATTTCTTTAGCGACCCGAGGATGTGTGACCTTTTTCTAATGCCGCTATTCGTCTGTTTGAGAGCTGAGGCCACCAATACTATGTTTCACTTCCTCGGTGAGCCTGCTACGACTTTCTTCCGATGAGAAGATCCAGATCAGTATCCAGGCATTAACAGAATAACCGCTCCATTCTGAAGCAGGGAAGCAATCTTTTTCCTCTCTGCCAGGCATCCCGATCGTCGCAAATCGTGGCTATTTGCGCATAATCGAGATCCAATAACCCGTTCCCCAGTGCAGCGCGTAATAACCCGCGGTCATTAAAATGGCTAATGGCCAGGAGTAGATGGTAAAGATCACCCACCTCGTCACTATCGAACACCTTGTCTTTGCCAATCGTGACAGCCCTGATACCGCGCATGGAACCGGGTCAGGTTAACTCGGGGCTTCGGCACCAGGGCGGTTTTGTCAACAAGACTAATTAATAAAGACTCGCTCCATTGTTTCGAGTTTATATAGCCATCGAACCTTTAAGAGACATTGCTTATGTGGCCATAACCGTAGTTCTGGCGAGATTACCGGTTACGTCTGTCACTAATATAAACTCGGTAAAGGCGATGCGAATACGGTCCTTGTTTTGTATAATTTGCCGACTGACCTGTTCATCATTCACATAGATACCGTTCATGCTATCCAGATCTTCAATGAATATATCAGTCAATGCCGCCACGAAAGGGTTGGGGAGCATTTCGATACGGGCGTGTTTGCTGCTGACAGAACTTTCCTCGATCTGAATATCGCAGTCGGGTGAACGGCCAATGGTTATTCCGCTCTTTTCCAGCGCAAAGCTCTTCACCACCACGTCGTCTACCAGCAAATTCAATACAGCCATGAAACACCTCTTTAGTTAATATAGCGAGCATAAATGAACTATTTAATGAAGAAAGTATAGTGGATAAAAAGGTCAGTTTGAGTCGAAAATAGCGATTTATAGTACTTGGCAGGGCCAGACCGAAAAACACTTTTCAGTTAATTTCTGGAAGAATCGGATCCGGCAAAAAGAACCCTACCAGGATCCAGCAAGAACCGATCGGGTAATCACCACAATTGATGAAGGCCTTGAGCAAATAGGATGGCGGTAAAAAATAATAACTGCAGTTGACAATATCTTGTTTCGCGCTGTCATGGTTTGCCTCATATGCTTTAATTTTAGGTATGCGTGTGCTCAATGTTTTCCTTGAACGCCTGCACCACCCTGTTTCGGCCGATCAATTCGAGAGCTTTGCCCAGTGCTTGAGGGTTAAACTGGCACAGCTGGTCTGTAATCCTTTTATGCTCTCCAGTCTCAGAATCTTTAACCATGTGTTCGTAAATTCCGGGTAAATCACCGAAAGCAATATCCCGGAAGCGAATGGCATCTCTGAGCACGGTTTCAGCGGTAACATCGATCTTTTCCTGGCCCCGTTCCTGGTGTTTCGCGATCGCTTCCTTGATCCTAACATTCTCTAACAGCCGTGGGCCTGATGCTCCGGCACACTTCTCACTGCAGCCGTAGGCTGCCATGTAGCTTTTCGTTGCATTGCCAACCAGCTCTGGTCCCATACCCAGGTAGAACTCAAGAAACCGCTGCTGCTTAACTGTGAGTTTGCCAGTCATCATCGTATACATACTTTCTCTTAACTTGAAAATGATTGTACCGTTGCAGGCAGTAAGAGTCTCGATCGATTTATCGATGTCCTACGAGGCTCTGAAAGCTCGGCCAAGCGGCTTGCTTGGATTTACAGTACCAAAGACAGGGTCAACTTTTCGTCGCTGAAACAGGCTTCGATGTGCGGGTTATTATCCGGTAGAAGGCCTGGGTAGTATGGCTTTGCCCCTTGATACTTCCTACAAAGGAGACGCTGGCAAGCGATACCTGGGCATTTACAATTGGCACTGAACGGACCTTCGCACCACAAAATTCACAAATTACACTTTTGCATATAACAGGGTAGGATTATTCCCGTATCAGATATCAGGCTCTTTTAAGTATTCACAACATGAGACATTTGTATGAAGCACATACTCCTACTTGGTGCCGGTTTCAGTCGCAACTGGGGTGGACCCCTTGCCAAAGAGTTTTTCGATTACCTAATTTGCCGAGACGAGGTTAATAATGACGCGTATTTGATGGACCTTCTGTGGAAACACAAACCCACCGGTGGATTCGAGAACGCCCTCTCAGAAGTTCAAACCTCATTTGCTAGGAATCCATCAAAATACGATTCCAGCCTCAATAGACTCCAAGGCGCAGTCTCGAATGTTTTCGATGATATTAATAAGGCGTTCTTCGACAACCCCGGCATGGAGTTCCAGCAAGATATTGAAAGATTGCTTCGAACTTTTCTGGTCCGGTTCGATGCGATCTTCACGTTGAATCAGGATGTTCTATTGGAGCACCACTATTTCCGCCACGTCGAGCTGGCGGGGCGACCAGGAAAGTGGAGTTCGCATGTCTAATTTTCTCGGGAAGTTATGAAATGCACTCGTGCGTGAAGCAATATATTTTCATTTTACAGGACAAGATTTTACTGAATAACACCAGAAGTAGCGTAGGCTTTGGATGCCAATCTGCTGTCTTTGCGCGCCAATCGTGAGATTTGGGGGAGGTTCAACGTGACCCCTTTCTACAACTCGCCTGGATTGGAAGATTTGTGCTTGCGCCGGTCCGACGCATCGGGGAATGACACTAGTGTTGGTCAGGAGCGGTCGAGGTGGCGCTGGATGGCGAGCCTGATTTCCTGCCAGGCGAGCTCCATGTGTTCGTCGAGGATGCGACGCACTTCACGCTCCAGCGCGGGGTTATCGGCCAGGTACTCGCGCTCCACCGGGGCGTAATTGTTGGCCTGGGAGTCGCGCAGGGCGAGCGCCGGATCGCCGAGTTCGATATCGATATCTTCCGTGGGGATGGCGATGTTTTCGTCGACCGGAGGATCGTCCAGGCCCAGGTCGGACATGGTGATCTCGATACCCTTTTCGATGAGATCGGTGAGCACCGGGATGTCGTTGCGATCGCTCATAGGTTGATGTGGTTGAGCGGGTAGCCCCGCTCCTTGTAGTAACTGTAGTGCGCGCGCGCCTGCGCCTTGTTGTCCTCTGTCACCAGTTCGATGACGCGTTCGAACTGGGCGAAGTATGAAGGCACCGAATCAGACAGGTTAATCAGCAACTGGCGATCACCGGCCGGTTCGGGATTGTCGTGTACCAGAATCGGGGTGACCAGTCCCTCGCTTTCATCGCTGTCATGCGGAATGAAACTGTCGTCTGCGAAGGTCCACAGCTTGTGATCAAGGTGCTGGCTTTGCTGTGGGTCCCGCGTCAGCAACAGGGTCAGCTGGCTGTTGTCCCAGGCTTTCTGGCAAAGCCGGCACACGACCTGGTCGTAGCGGTGGCGTGCGGGATCGAGCTGGTAAAAATCTACCCGCGTCATTACTTGACCTGGTTGAGTATGTACTGGGTCAGCAAGGGTACCGGGCGGCCGGTAGCGCCCTTGTCTTCACCGGATTTCCAGGCGGTGCCGGCGATATCCAGGTGCGCCCACTTGTAGTCTTTGGTAAATCGCGACAGGAAGCAGGCCGCGGTAATGGTGCCGGCATCACGCCCGCCGATATTGGCCATGTCGGCAAAATTGCTCTTCAGTTGATCCTGGTACTCGTCCCACAGCGGCAACTCCCAGATCTTGTCCTCGATCTGTTGGCCCGACTTGATCAACCCATTGATCAGCGCGGGGTTGTTGCCGAGTACCGCCGACGGCACCTTGCCAAGCGCGATAATACAGGCGCCGGTGAGGGTGGCGATATCGATCACGCAGCGCGGTTTATACTTTGCCGCGTAGGTAAGGGCGTCACACAGGATCAGGCGTCCCTCGGCGTCGGTGTTCAGGATCTCGATAGTTTGCCCCGACATGCTGGTAACGATATCGCCTGGCTTGGTGGCGATGCCGTCCGGCATGTTTTCCGTGGCTGGTATGATACCGACGACGTTGATGGGCAGTTGCATCTGCGCGACAGCCTTCAGGGTGCCAAATACCGAGGCCGCACCGCACATATCGAATTTCATTTCATCCATGGCCTGACCCGGCTTCAGCGATATGCCGCCGGTATCGAAGGTGACGCCCTTGCCGACCAGCACCACCGGTTGCTCGGCGGCCGCGGCGCCGCGGTACTCGAGCGCGATCAGCTTCGCCGCCTGGCGGCTGCCGGCGCTGACCGATAGCAGCGACCCCATCTTGAGGCGTTTCATATCCGCTTCTTCGAGCACGTTGACGCGCAGGCGTTTATCGCCTTTGGCGAGTTCCCTGGCCTGTTTCGCGAGGTAGGTCGGGGTGCAGATATTGGCCGGCAGGTTGCCGAGATCGCGTGTCAGGCTCATGCCCGCGCTGATCGCGACGGCTTCGCCGATCGCCTTTTTGGCGCGCGCGGCGTCAGCCTTGGCGACGTTGACATTAACCTTGCGCAAGTCCTTGCGCGTCGCCTTCTTGCCGCTTTTACAACGCTCGAAGCGATACTCGCTATTGCCCAGCAGCAGCGCCGCCTGGCGCACCTTCCAGGCGAGGTCGCGCCCCTTCAGGGATATGTCACCCGGGTAAACTTCGGCATCGCGGGCGCCGCTCGACGCCAATGCTGTGACAATGGCGCCGATCACGCTCGCGAAGTTGCGCTCGTTCATATCGCTTTCCTTGCCGCAGCCAACCAGTAACACGCGCTGCGCGCCACCGGCGACACCCGATGTCAGCAAGAGCGTCTGAGCGAGCTTGCCCTCCATGTCGCCGCGCTTCAATATGGCGCTCAGCATTCCCTTGCTGGCCTTGTCGACTCGCTGCCCGCTGGCCGACAGTTTGCGGGGCTGGGTGACGGTGATGACCTGGCAGGCGCCGCGGGCATTTTCGGCGGTATTGTGTTTTAGTGCGAATTCCATGATTTTCCCGGTGTTGGTAGCATTGATAACGCGATAAGATACGTGAAGCTCAAGAAAAAACCAGTCGTAACCCGGAAATTTCATAAATCTGCGCGAAGATCGCGCAGTATATTGATTTCACAAGGAAATATCCGAAGGAACCTCGTATCAGTGACTACGAGTGACTGAGGATATATTTCTTGTGGAATCAATAGGCAAGCGAGATCGTGCACGATTTATGAATTTTCCGGGTTAAATGCGTAAATATTCAGCCTGCTTTAAGCCGGCGCCTGCCAGGCTTGAATGCCTGATTCGAGACTAGCTATTTGTAAATGACCAGCATTGTCACCAACTACCTGGCGCGAGAAATTCTCAAGACCAGCTGCGCTACGCTGCTGGTCCTTTACGTGATCCTGGTGAGTAACGCTTTTGGCCGGGTGCTTGCCGATATCGCCGACGGTGACGTGCCGCAGCAGGCGTTGTGGGCGGTGCTGTTCGGCCAGTCGATAAACCTGCTCTCCATGTTGTTGCCGATCGGTCTGTTCCTCGGCATTGTTTTTACCTTCGGGCGTATGTACAAGGACCACGAAATCGTGGTGATGAACGCCTGCGGCATTGGTTACCGTGATTTTTACAAGCCGGTACTGCTCGCAACCGCGCCTTTTTTGATCGTCAGTGTGTACACCAGCATCTGGCTCAACGCCCAGGTGTTGAGCGCCGCGCAGGCGGCCATCGATAGCGAGGGAAATCGGCACGAATTCCACCTGATCAAACCCGGACAGTTCAACCAGAGCAGTAGCGGTGATCTCGTTTTCTTCATGGAGTCGCTCAGCGAAGACAAGCAGGAGTTACGCGACATCATTATCAACCAGGGCGGCGGTGATTCGATGGTTATCGAAACGGCGCGCGCTGGACGACGACAAATCGATGACAAAAGCGGCGACCTGTTCCTGGTGATCGGTCCGGGCGAACGCCACGAAGGCCGCGCGGGCGATAACCGGCAGAAGATCATCAGCTTTGATCAACACGGCATATTGCTGGAGAAGATATCGACGGAGGAGAGACTCGAGCCGCACAGTAAGCAAATGACCCCGCAGCGCCTGTTGCGCTCGAAGAAAATGAAGCACCTCATCGAGATACGCTGGCGCGTCGCGGTACCGGTTGTGTTGGTGGTGTTGGCGTTACTCGCCGTTCCACTGTCGTATATCGCGCCGCGGCAGGGACGCTACGGCAAGGTCGGCCCCGCCTTGCTGGTGTTCATCGTCTACCTGAACCTGATGGCGTTTACGCGCGCGCAAATCGAGGACAGGGTGATCCCGGTAGCGATCAATTTCTGGTGGGTGCACCTGCTGTTTCTGCTACTGACCGTCGCGCTGATTTACAAGCGTAACCATGGCGTACTGCTGCGCCGGAGCAGCGCATGATTGTCAATCGCTATATTCAGCGCAATATTCACCTCGGCACCCTGGGCGCGTTGCTGCTGCTGGTCAGCCTGAGCCTGTTCTTTAGCTTTGTAAATGAGCTCGGCGACATGGATGAAGACGGCTACGGCATTCTCCAGGTACTGGAGTATCTCGCGCTCAGCACGCCCGGCAAAATCGTCGAATTCCTGCCGCTTGCGGTGCTGCTCGGTAGTATGCTCAGCCTCGGCGCGCTCGCCAGCAACAGTGAACTGATCGCGATGCAGGCTTCGGGCATCACCATACAGCGCCTGCTGGGGGCGGTGCTGCAGGCGGGGCTGGTGGTCGCGCTGCTTGGTTTTTTACTGGCGGACTGGATCGTGCCGGACAGCGAGATTAATGCGCGCAAGCTCAAGAACACAAGCCAGCAGCAATCCGGCAGCGTGCTCGACTCGAAACGGGGCTTATGGATAAAGGACGAATCGCGGGTAGTCCACGTACGCGAACTGCTGCCCAATGGTTACGCCCGAGAAATCGAAATATATCAACTCGATGCCGACGGCAATCCACAATCGATGATCAGGGCCGAGGGCGCTGAACCGGTCGGCGGCGGCTGGGAATTGCACCAGGTCAGGCAGACGACGATTACCGATGGCAAGGCCAACTCGCAGGTTTTCGATCGACTGATATACCCGGGTAATCTATCGCACCAGTTACTGCAGGTGCTACTGGTCAAACCACGGCATATGTCGAGCCGCGATCTGTTTGCCTACCTGCAGTTCCTCGATGAGAACCGCCTCGATGCGCAGGACGAGCGTTTGATATTCTGGCAGAAAATGTTTGCGCCGCTCACCATTGTCATCATGTGCCTGCTGGCGTTTCCATTTGTCATGGGGTCGCAACGGCAATCCAATACAGGGCAACGCCTGCTCGTCGGCATATTGCTGGGGCTTTCATTCGTCGTGGTCGATCGGGTTCTGACGCAACTCGGCGCCCAGTTCGGCATTAACGCCTTCGTGGTCGCGTTGGCGCCCAACCTCCTGTTTCTCCTGCTCGCGTTTTACCTGATGATCGGCAAGCAATCACCGGGGCTCGGCGCCAGCTTTTTTTTCGCTCGACGCAAGGGATGAAATATTGATGATGCGCGTGTGGCTGAGGTGGTCATGCCAGGTATAAGGTTTAAACAATCGCCACAGGTAACCGAGTCCGAAGCAGAGCAGCGACAACAGCGCAAACAGCAATCGCAGGTAGCTGACGCCCCAGCCCGGGTTGCTTCCCGATTCCGTAACGATGCGGATTTTCCAAACGCGCATGCCCAGCGTCTGCCCCGACTTTTTCCAGAACCATGCGTAAAAGGTAAACACCGTCAGCAGAAGGTAAAGGCTGAACCAGATACTCGATTCGATCGCTTCCCCGTGATTGAAAACCAGCACGATCGCGCTGGCCAGAAACAGCACCGCGAATATCAGGAAACTGTCGTACAGCATCGCCGCCAGTTGCCTGATCAAACTTGCCGGTGGACATTCGGAATAAATCGGGTCAGACATGATGAAATGTTAAAGGTTTGCGCTAAATGTGTAAAACACGATATCTAACCGAAACATCCCGGCAGGCGGGGGGTTTCGGAATTCGTGCCGCTTTTTTACAGACCGGCAACTATAATACAGGACGTTAACAAGTTCCCCGCACTCGTATTGAGCAGTGAACTATTGTATACTCGCGGGCGATTTTTTATGATCTCAACCGAGTGTAAATTTAAGGAGACTGGATGATGGTGGCAGCAAAAAAAGCAGCAAAGTCGAAGCCAAAAACTAACAGCCCCGGGAAATCCGCGGCCAATAAAAAGGCCGCCCGACCGGCCGTGAAAAAGAAGGCCGCGAAGCCCGCAGTCAAGAAGGCGACCCGTCCGGCTGCTAAAAAAGCAG
>Ga0255049_10001638_pt1 | contig 12217 bp, 10 predicted proteins | sample JV7_2_3_MG_FD_183615 | JGI IMG/M metagenome (GOLD analysis project Ga0255049, IMG submission 183615) | Seawater microbial communities from Jervis Inlet, British Columbia, Canada - JV7_2_3 | ecosystem: Environmental > Aquatic > Marine > Inlet | place: Canada: British Columbia | collected 2016-10-06
AACCGTGCCGCCATATTCGGAATGATAACAGGCATTCAGCACGACCCGCATGCAGTCCTTTTCCGTCAGAATGCCAACCAGTGCACCGTCTTTGTCGACCACCGGAGCCGCCGCTATGTCGTTTTTGATCAGTTTTTGTACTGCATGCAGTATTTCAGTATCCGGTTCCAGCGTTGTCAGACGCCGGGCCATGTAATCCTTGACGCGAATCGTTTTCAACACCGTCACGTACCCCGCTCCGCCGCATGCCGGCACCGTGATGCACACGACCCATTGCCATTCCCAGGGCCATTCCCAGGGCCATTCCGAGGACAATTCCCATTGCAATTACCAAGGCAATTCCCCGGCCGGCAGCCGCCTTGTATCGGTTCGCGACCGAACCACTGCCCGACCGCCAGCGCCGCGCAGCTGATCAGAAATACCAGGAAACTGACGATAAAAATTTCCATTACCGGTCGGGCGTTATCCGCCAAAGTCGTCGAGCATAATATTCTCCTCATCCACGCCCTGCGCGTCCAGCATCGCAATGACCGCGGCATTCATCATCGGCGGCCCGCACAGATAATACTCGCAGTCTTCGGGTGCCGGATGATTCTTCAGGCAGTTCTCGTACAACACCTCATGCACGAAACCCGTGCAACCTTCCCAGTGATCCTCCGGTAACGGCTCCGACAGGGCAAGGTGCCAGCTGAAGTTATCATGCCGGGCGACCAGATCATCAAACTGCTCCGTATAAAACGCCTCGCGCCGGCTCCGCGCGCCATACCAGAAACTGATCTTGCGCCGTGTTTTGATGCGCAACAACTGATCGAGAATATGCGAACGCATCGGCGCCATGCCGGCCCCGCCGCCGACGAATACCATCTCGGCCTTGGTGTCGCGGGCAAAAAAGTCTCCGTAGGGCCCGGACATCGTGACCGGGTCACCGGGTTTCAGAGCGAATATCCACGAAGACATGATGCCGGGCGGCGTGCCCGGATCGACGGCCGGCGGCGGCGTCGCAATGCGGACGTTGAGCATGACGATATCGTTTTCATCCGGGCAATTGGCCATCGAGTACGCACGCACCGCAGGCTTGCCGACGACCGATTCGAGTTCGAACAGGTGAAAGCGCTCCCAGTCTTCCCGGTACTGCTGCGGAATATCGATATCCCGGTAGGACATCCGGTAAGGAGGACACTCGATCTGTATGTAACCACCGGCGCGAAACGCTATCGTCTCACCGGGCGGTAACTCGACGACGAGTTCCTTGATAAAAGTCGCGACATTGTCGTTGGAACGAACCTTACACACCCACTTGTTGACGCCGAATACGTCCTCGGGAACCTCGATATGCAGGTCCTGCTGGACGGCCAGCTGGCACGCGAGCCGTTGACCGAGAACCGCCTCGCGCCTGCTGATCAGCGCGGCCTCGGTCGGCAGCAACTCACCGCCACCCTCGAGCACCCTGACCCGGCACTGGCCGCAGGTACCGCCGCCGCCGCATGCGGACGGTAAATACAATTCCCTGGCGGTCAGCGCATTGAGCAGTTTGTCGCCGACGGGCATTACGATTTCCCGTTCGCCGTTGACCGTGATCGTCACGTTTCCACTCGGCACCAGGCGGGCGCGCGCGAGCAGGATGATCACCGCCAGCACGATGACGATCCCGGTGAACAGCATGACGCCTAAAACGATTTCCTGCATATCCGTCTTCTAGAGCTCTATTCCCGAGATACCCAGGAAGGCCAGCGACATCAGGCCCGCCGTGACGAAGGTAATACCCAGCCCGCGCAGGCCGTCGGGCACGTCGCTATAGCGCATTTTCTCCCGCAGCCCGGCCAGGGCCACGATGGCGATCGCCCAGCCGAGACCGACGCCGAAACCGTAGGCCACGCTTTCGGTAAAGTTGTAGTCCCTCTGCACCATGAACAGCGAGGCGCCGAGGATCGCGCAGTTGACGGTCAAGAGCGGCAGGAAGATGCCCATTGCATGATAAAGAGACGGCAGGAACCGGTTCAGCACCATCTCGAGAATCTGCACGAGGGCGGCGATGACGCCGATGTAGGTAATCAGCCCGAGGAAACTGAAATCGAGATGCCCGAGACCCGCCCAGGCCAGCGCGCCGTCACGCAGCAGGTATTGATAGATCAGGTTATTCAAGGGCACGCTGATGCCCTCGACGATGATGACGGCTGCACCGAGGCCGAGCGTGGTCTTGATCTGTTTGGAAACGGCCAGGAACGTACACATGCCGAGGAAGAAAGCGAGCGCCAGATTCTCGATCAGCACCGCACGGATAAAAATATCGATCAGGTTGCTCATCGACCTTCCCGTGCCTCATCGAGTTTCAGCGCCTCGAAATCCGGCTGCTCGACCTGTTCGGTTTTCCGACTGCGTATGGCCCAGATTAATAAGCCGATGATGAAAAAAGCGCTGGGCGGCAACAGCAACATGCCGTTCGGGATATACCAGCCGCCGTTCTGTACCAGCGGCAATATTTCCACGCCGAGCAGCGTGCCGGCGCCGAACAGTTCCCGGATCGATGCGACAACGATCAGCACCAGCGAATAACCGAGCCCGTTGCCGATGCCGTCCAGAAAACTCATGGCGATATTGTTTTTAACCGCAAAAGATTCGGCGCGACCAAGCACGATACAGTTGGTCACGATCAAACCGACGAACACCGACAAAGTCCTGGCGGTTTCCGGTGCGAAGGCCTTGAGCAGTTCATCCACGACGATGACACCCGTCGCGATGATCGTCATTTGCACGATAATGCGCACGCTGTTGGGCAGGTGATTCCTGATCAGGCTGATGCAAACGTTCGAAAATGCGAGCACCGAGGTCAGCGCCAGGCTCATGATCAGCGCCGACAGCAGTGAATTGGTGATGGCCAGCGCCGAACAGATGCCAAGCACCTGCAACGTCACCGGGTTTCTGCTGATCAGCGGATCGAATAACGTTTCTCGTGGCGTCATCGCGATGTATCTCCGTCCATCATTTTCCTTTCAGGCGGGTTGTCCCGCAGCCTGGCGAGTAAATTCGCGTAGCCGTGCGAACCGAACCAATAGGAAATCAGCCGGGTCACGGCATCGGCCGTGACCGAGGCGCCGGTCAGGCCGTCAACCTCGTAGCGGGCCCCCGGAGCGCCTGCCTCGACGACGCCGGACGCGACACGAAACCGCAGGTTGCCGCGGTTGTCGAACAGTTGACGCCCGGCCCACTGCGCCTGCCAGTCGGGTCGCTGAATCTGGTCACCGAGGCCGGCCGTCTCGGTCTGCTCATAAAAACTGACGGCCGCAATCGTGTTCAGGTCGACTTCGAGTGCCAGGTATCCGTACAGCATCGACCACATGCCCTGACCGTGAATCGGCAGGATGACCCGACTCAGTACATCACCATCCCAGACCAGGTATACGACGGCAAAACCGGTACGCCGACCCAGCCTGGCCGCATCGGCATCGGGGGGAATCACGACACCGAGATCAGGATCGCCGACCGCCGCGCGTTCATCGAACCCGACCGGGTCGATCGTTGTATTGAACTCGCCCGAATCGATATTCACGACCCGGATATCGAGTTGCTCCAGCGCCGCGAGTATCTGCTCGTCGGACAATTGCGTATCGCCGGGTAACAAGCCTGTCAGGGTAATAATATTGCGGCTGCGCTCGACGAGTTGATTGCGCAGCTGTTGCGGCTTGAGCGTAATCGCCGCGAGGCTGACCAGCACCGAACACAGCAGTGCAACAAGGAACACAACCAGCAGGGCTTTTTGCGGGCTGTCGTTGTTCACGTGTCAATCTCCAGGCGTGCCCGGCGGCGCCTGATATTGCGTTCGACGACAATGAAATCGAACAGCGGCGAAAAAATGCTCGCCAGCAGGATCGCAAAGATCACGCCTTCGAAGTACGCGGGATTCGTCACGCGAATAATAATGGTCAGGGAGCCGACCAGAATTCCGAATCCCCAGCGGCCGGGATGCGTCATGGCGGCCGCCACCGGGTCGGTGGCCAGAAACACCGTGCCGAAAGCCCAGCCACCCATGACGAGGTGCCAGTACCAGGGCACGGCAAACATCGGGTCATCCGCCGGACCCAGTTGATTGAGTGCCAACACGGTCACGATCATGCCGAGGAACGAGCCCAGCATGATGCGCCATGATGCGGTTCCGGTCACCAGCAGATAGATTGCGCCGAGCAGGCAACCGAGGATCGATGTCACGCCGAGCGGACCGGGCTGGCTACCGATGAACAATCGCCACCAGTCGTAACCGACCGCCGCCAATCCCGGCACGCCGCCCTCTTCGACGGCCAGTTCGATCGTGGTCGGTTCGTCGTAACCGGGCACCGGAATCCACGCACCTTCACCGAATATCAGGTTCGAGTAGGAAAAAACGAGAAAGGCGAGAGCGAGGATCGCAGGATTGACAAGATAACGGCCCGTGCCACCGAAAATGCCCTTGCCGACGACGATGCCGAACGTCATGCCGAGCGCGACCTGATACAGTGGTGCCGTGGCGGGCAGGATCATTGCGAACAACCAGGCGATCGACAACAAACCTTCGTCCACCGGCCGACGACGCCGGTGCGCGAACAATGATTCCCAGAACGCGCCGGTCAGCAGCGCCACGATGAAGATCGGCAAAAAATACAACAGGCCGTGCAACAGGCAGGCGCCGACCGACGACGGATCGTAACCAACGCCCAAGGCAGACAGGACCCATCCGCGCCAGCCCGGCGCCGCTTCCATGCCCGTCTGCAGCATCGCGAAACGAGTCTGCTGCCCGAGGTTCCACAGTCCGATCAGCCAGCACGGCAGGGTCGCAATCACGAAGTTGTTGAGCAGTCGCTGCACGTTGTTGGCATCGCTAACATGCGGCGCACGGGATGTCGTGGCCGGCGTCGAATATAAAAACCGGTCCAGCAACTGAAAGATGCCGCGCCAGGCCGAATATTCTCCGTCCTGCGTAAATCTCGGTCGGTAACGATCAAAAATACCGCGCATTCCGCTCACCCTTCACGCTCGATACGGTCCAGATTAATCCTGAGCGCCGTGGCGTAATCAATTTTTGCGGGACAAACGAAAGAGCACAGCGCCAGATCCTCACCGTCCAGTTCCAGGCAACCGAGCGCCTGGGCCTGCTCGGTATCGCCGATCAGCAATGCACGCAACAAGGGCACCGGCAGGATATCCATCGGCATAACCTGCTCGAAGGCGTCGACAGGCACCATGGCCGTCGTGCGGCCCAGTCGCGCGCTCGAAAACGGCCGCAATGTTTTGTGCTCCGAGCGACGCGGGAACAGGCCCGCAAAACGGTAATGCCTGGCGAACAGATCGAGCCAGCCAAACCAGCGACGTTGCCCGCCATCGGGTATCGCACTGATCTGCGCGTGATAGCGCCCCAGGTACGCCTCGGGACCCGCGGCGGTACGGCCGCTGAGTACCGAACCGGAAATCAGGCGCGGCGGCTTTCCGTCCTTCTTTAATGTGCCGGCGACCAGTTCGTCGACATTCGCGCCGAGACGGGTCGTGACCAGTCGCGGCCGCACAAAACCCGTACCCCCGAGGGCCACGGTACGCTCGACACGAATCCGGCCCGCGCTGAACAGTTCGCCGATCGCGATGACATCCTGGTAACCGATATGCCATACCGTTCGCCCGGGGCCGACGGGATTAAGGTGATGAATATGTGTGCCGGGCAGACCGGCCGGATGCGGCCCCGCAAACTCGACATGCCGAATCCGTTCGCCGTCGCCTTGCGGCCCTTCCCATCCCGGTGCGGTGCACAGGTAGACGGGGCCGTTCGTCAACCGGCCGGCAATTCGCAGACCGGTCTGAAACGCTTCGCGATCCGCCACGACCACGGTCGCCGGGTCCGCTGCCAGCGGCTGGGTGTCGATCGCAGTCACGAAAATCGCGCGCGGCTCGCTGTCCGATAACGGCACCTTGTTATAGGGCCGGGTGCGAAAGCTCGTCCACAGCCCCGAAGTAAACAGGGCCGAACGCAGGGTATCGATCGACACAACATCCGGGTCCGTACCGACCAGGTCGGCATGAGTCGATTCTTCCGCAGCCGACTCGTCCAGCGATATGACGACGGATTGCAGGGCACGCCGCGCCCCGCGGTTCACGGCGGTAACGACTCCGCTGCCCGGCGCCGTAAACAGGACTGCGGGATCATGCTTGTCGGCGAACAAGGGCTGACCCAGGCTGACCCGGTCGCCGGCCTGCACCCTCATCCTCGGCCTGAGTCCGATGTAATCGCCGCCGAGTACGGCCACCGAACGAATCTCATTGCCCGCTTCCGGGACAGGCTCCGGTGTTCCGGCCAGCGGAATATCCAGTCCCCGGGTAATTTTTATCAGCATCGGCTGGTTATTAATTGTTTCCCCCGGGTCTTCTCCCAGGTTTTCCCCCGGGTTCTCCCTCACAATCACCAGGCAATGGCCCTGCCGGTCCATTCAAAATACACGCCGGAATCCTCGATCGTCAATCGGTCAATCGGTCAATCGGTCAATCGGTCAATCGGTCAATCAGCGCGATCATGTCATAGATGGCCGTGCGGGGCGCGAGACGGCCGGCCTTCATCATGCCCTGGTAATTTCTCGGCACGGTCGACGGATCTTCGGCATTCATGTAGTCCTCGGTATCGACGGTGCCCGGCGCGATGATGCCGACAATAATCCCCTTGCGTTTCAGGTGCAGAGAGTAGGCGCGCATCGCCATATGGCAGAGTAATCTGCCGCTGGACCCCGTGATCCCTATTTGAACTTGAACTGGATATCCAGCATCAGCCGGTCGTAGTCATGCTTATTAGTAGATACATCAACCTCGTTGATAAAGTACGTTGCCTTCAGGGCGGCCATCTTGTTCAGGCCATAGCCGAGATACATGCGGTGGCCCTTGCTGTCGGTACCGCCGCCGCCGAAATCCGAGTCGGTAAGCAAACCGAACACGGCGTCGGCCTCGAGATCCTGGTACAGATAGCCCGCTTCCCATTTGCCCGTGTCCTTGGCCTTACCTACCTTGACGCCTGCCGCCCAACCGGTGTCGTTGTCATCGGCATCCTGGTTTTGCACATAGTCGGCGAAAAGCTTGACGGATTGACCGGCAATCTTGGTCGCGACCTCGGCAAAGACTTCGACTTCTTCGTAATTGAAGTCATACGTGCAACCGGCCGGGGTTACCGGATCCGTGCACGTACCGCTGTTGCCGAAGAAATCATCGGGATCGCCGAAGACGGTTTCCTCGCCCTCGGCACCGATATCGAAGTAACTCGCGCCAACCGTGACGGAAGTGCCGCTCAGATCGGCTTTGAAGCCACCCTGAACGCCCCAGGCGAACTCCGAGCCGCCTTTACTGTCGCCATCGAGCCAGGTGCCGAGCGCCGTGCCGAAGAAACTGCCGTTATCCCAGCCGGCCGTCAGCCCTTCGGGACGCCAGTCGCCGTCCCAGAGTAAGCCGTTGCCGCCCGGTCGAACCAGCGGATTCTTGAATTTACCGGCAGTCAGCACGGAGTTGCTGAGTCCCGTCCATGATGCATAGGCCAGATCCAGGTTGATTCCCTTGCTGGACCCGCCGCCGCCGAGAGTCTGGTTGGCCGAAACCGGATCCTCGCCGCCGGTCGCCAGGCCGAAGCCGACCTCAATGTCGTTCGGCAGCGCGGCCTTGATCGCGGTGCGGGCGCGAATGCGCGAACGGTTGCGCTCATCCTCTCCCTCCTCATCGATATTCTCGTAACGATAGCGAAAATCACCGCTGATGCCGATGCGGTCGGCCCAGGAAGCGTCGCTCTTGCCGTCAACCTTCTCGGCCAGGTCCGCATACTGGGTCTTGAGTTCATTAAACTCTTCCTCACTCACCTCGGCCTGGGCCGAAAATCCAGCCAACAGTGCACCGGCAATGAGGATCATTAGTATCTTTTTCATGTTAATAACATTCCTATAAAAAATATTTGTCCCGCAGGGAATGCGGCAAAAAAATAGTGGTGCCGGAAAGAGGAGTCGAACCTCCAAACCCACAATTAGACCGCGTAGCGTTGCAGCAGCCCATTGAATCCACCACCGTTACTCTTAAAGTTCCACTTGAATGCGACCGAACAATGCCCATTTGGTGCGATCTTCACCGAGGGCCTGATTGAAGGCTGGTCCCCCGGGCCCGGGGTTCTGTACACCCTGAAAGTATCCGCTGACGCTATCATTTAGCTTCCCGAATGCCCCCCCCAGATCAAGTGCGATTGCCTTGTTGAAGCGGTATGTTCCCATCGCAAGGAAGTCCGCTCCCACTGTGCTATCCCGTTCACCGGCATCCGTGTTCCCGAACCACCCCGCGGCCAAATAGCCGCTCAGTGCCGATGTTACCGGGAAGGTGTATCTGGCCTGGACCGTACTCATGCCGTAGCCGTTGTTGGAAATATTGACTCCATCGAAATCAAAGCCGGTATCCGTCGGTCCCTGAACGGTGAGTATCCCGGTGTATCCCCAGTACCCGAAAGTGGTGGCGAAGGCCATCGGTGACAGAAAACCTGTGCCGTCATCCTCTCCCGTCGTATAGGAGGTCAGGATGCCGAGATCGCCTGGACCGAGTGAAATGTTTATTTCCGCCAGTGCCGCAATGCCATTAGCATCTCTTGTGCTCCCGAGAAGTGCCCGGTCTGTGCTGGATCCGATCACGAATCCACTGCCAGTGATACTACCCAGCTTCATATGAGCCGCGAGGCCAAAGTTGTAATGCCAACTGCTGCTGTCTGATACGGCGTCCGCAATGTTTAATGCTGTTCCGGTCAAGACGACACCGGCCCGACCTCCAAACGGGATTGTCACATCAGTCTGGTAATGGAGGAAATCATCGTCCGCGTTGCTTTCACTTCCTTCTTCGAGGTTTGCTGCGAACATACGCAACGAACTTTCGCCGATCGGAACGGTGAATGAAGCAGCCAGCGGATTGTAGTCCCAATCGGCCGAGAACTGGGTCTGGTGGAAAAAATCCTGTAGCGGAACAAGCCCTACCCTGGCATTCGTGCCATCGAATAAATTACTCGTTTGAAATGTATAGTCGATTTCTGCATGCCGCACGGAGACATCTGTTGAATTGCCACCGCGCCGCCGATCGGTTGTGGTTACGTTATCCGTAGTGTGTCCTAATTCAAACTGAAGGTGAGTCTTAAGCTGTTGGCCGAATTTAGTGTCAATGTTCTGTCGGATTCTCAGGCGGGAGGCTGTCTGATTATCCTGGTTATTTGCTGCAGGATTGGCAAAATCATTGTCAGCCGAGTAGAAGTTCACTCGGTACTGGCCGCCGAATGAAATTTCCGGGCTGTCGGTCATTGCAGGCGCTTCGTGCGCCACTATCTCGATACCGGCTTGCTCCTCCTCATTGTCGTCCTCAATTTGGTCTTGTTGGACCTGTTGTATTACTTTCAGCTCATCGAGCTGTCGTTGCAGATCTTCGATCTTCTCTTCGATCGTAGCAGCGACAGAAATTGTTGGCCCCAGCAGCAGGCAAGCCAGACACAGGGCCTTCACAGAACTAGGCAGTTTGCGCATCGCCATTCCCGCTGCCCGGTACGTCGACCCCGGGTTCAGGGAGGGCGATCATCAGTCGTGCCGGAATCTCGGCCCTTTCCGCGGCAAGAAACCGTCTCAATAAAGAAGCAAAAACATCGTAGAAGGGTGTTTGCGCCTGCTCGGAAACCTTGTGACAGAAGTCGGCTATCCATTTACCGGCATGCTCGGCAATGAACTCAAGTTGCCATTCCAGAGCATTTCCTGCTGCCTTTCCACTCCTCTGCTGCCACGATTCCGCCTCCTTGAGAGTCAGTTTTGACAGAAACTCCAGTTCGACACTGATATGGTCCGGAATACCGTTGAATGACGTTACAAAGTCAAAACCGGCGAGCTCGATGAACCGCTTTACTTCGGCGGTCTTTGGCCCCCAGAGTGAACCCGAGTTCATGTGCAGCTGGACCGATTCGTGCGGCGAAATATGTTTTCCGGGCCCACAGAACAGGCGCGTGAATTCCACGCAGAGTTCTTCCCGCAGCTGCCGGGTTGGTCTTTGCAGATAGGCATGATCCAGATCCAGTTGCACGTCCCTTAGAGCGCTCGCAAATTCAGCCGTTTTCAGTTGCTCCAGGAACGCAGCACTTGGCACGTCGCGGAAGACTATCGCCAGGAGGTTGTACACCTGGCTGCCAACCATCGCCGTATCTGCCATCTCGTTCCAGACAAAGTTCTGCAATTCGGGCTGGTCTGTCTGCGGCAACATCACCTACACCTTCGACACCGAAACGACTGTATCCGAGAAGCGAAGCTGCCCCGAGATCGGGTCGGCCTTGTTACCGATTAACCAATTGGGGTGAACGCCGTAATCGTCCCACCAGATGCGAGCGAGATCAGGATCTTCATCAGACGCGCCTGGTGACTTGTTGCCGGAAGCGTAGCGTCCGTATTCCCAATGTCCGCAATGGTGAGATATTGCCAGGACTCCTGGAACAATCGCCGGGGTCACACGGACCTTCGTCGTGATTTCACTGTGCTCGGATTTCACCTTGATGGTGTCGCCATCGGCGATATCTCTTTCTCTTGCGGTATCCGTATTCATCCAGGCCGGATTCGTATGGTAGATCTCGCTCAGATACTTGCAGTTCGCCGAGCGGGAATGGATCTGCGCCGCCACCTTGAAGGTGGTAAGGATTAGGTCATCCGGACTCTTGTTGACGTGCTCGGGTATCGGTGTCCACGAGGGCATCGCAGGCAGGCCTTTCGCTTCCATGATCTCAGAGTAGATTTCGAAATAACCCGATTTATTGACCTTATCCGGCTTGAATCCCGAATACACCACGCCGTCGATTTCCTGACCCAGGTAGGCTGCATAGGATTTCTTGGTGTTCGTGTAACCTTTCGCAAGCGCTTCTTTCGCGCTATTGAGATGGGCCTTCTTCCAATCCCAGTAGACGCCCGTAGCCGGATCCTTGACAACATTTTCGCGCTCGTATTCCGCTGCCGGCAGCACTTTCTTGTAAGAGTAGTAGTGAGGTTTTTCATTGGGATCGTGATAGACACCGTTGGCTTTCATGTATTCGAAGCCTCCCGCCTTCTTCACGGCCGGAGTCATATCGCACGATAGCCTGACAAATTCTTCGTGGCTTTTGATGCCAAGCGGAAAGCCCATCCGTTCCGCAAGATCGATGCAAACATCGGCAAAATCTCGGCATTCGCCGAGCGGCTTTACAACCGGCTGGCGAATGTAGTATTCGGGAATCTGCGCCGGCGAAACCATGTCTTCCCAGGTCCAGCGTTCCGTATAAGGCGTATCGGGCAGGATGATGTCTGCCAGGGCCGCGGACTCATCGTAAAATGGGTTTACACAAACAGAGAAGGGTATTAGGGTTTCGTCCTTCAGTATGTCGATATTTTCCTGCACTTCGCCATTCGCATAGACAGGCGCATAGCAGTACCACATGTAGACATCGGGCCGGCCCATCGACCCATCCTTGATCATCTTCAGCAATTGATGACTGACATGGTGCGTCGGCAGGGCTGCAGCACCCGAAAGACCATCGAGGATCTTCAATTTGCGTGACTTGGGCACGTTCGCAGGTCCCTTGGGATATTTCCATTTGGCCCCTACCGCCTTGCAACGCCCGCCGGGCCGGTCGATGTTGCCGGTAATCGCCGCCAGCATCTGTATCGCCCGTTCCGTGTCTGCGCCGTGATGGTTAGCAACAGCGCCACGATAACTGATGACGCAGGCTGGCTTGATGGTTGCAACATCGAAGGCTATTTCAATAATCTTGACTGCCGAAACGCCGCTGATCCCTTCGGCCCACTCGGGTGTGAAGTTCTTAAGATGTGTCTTCAGGGCCGCAATTTTTTCATCGGTCGTTGCCGATGCCCCGGGTGTCACCTTGCAGTATTTCAGAAAATTCTCGCCATCGCCCTTGTAGAGGTCCTCCCGCATGATCACATTGCACATCGCCAAAACCACAGCCCGGTCCGTTCCCGGTTTGATGGGAATCCACTCGTGTGATTTGGCTGTTGAATTGGAGAGTCTGACGTCGAAACTAACCATGCGGATGTTTTTGCTCGCAAGTCGTGCGACCAGCCGGTGCGAAAGTGGAATGTGATTGGTATGAGCCTCGAACACGTTGCTGCCGAAGTTCAACACATAGTTTGTATTATCGAAGTCCCAGTTGTCATAATGTTTGCCCCAGGTCAACTCCTGCGCTGTCCAT
>Ga0255049_10001639_pt1 | contig 12201 bp, 6 predicted proteins | sample JV7_2_3_MG_FD_183615 | JGI IMG/M metagenome (GOLD analysis project Ga0255049, IMG submission 183615) | Seawater microbial communities from Jervis Inlet, British Columbia, Canada - JV7_2_3 | ecosystem: Environmental > Aquatic > Marine > Inlet | place: Canada: British Columbia | collected 2016-10-06
CCACGGAACGCTATCGCGGAGAAATGAGCGGAAATCGCATTACGATGTCGATCAAGGTCCTCAATCAACTGATCCCAGCTCGAGTAACGCATGGCCAGGCAAAGGCGCTCTCGATCAATTTCGCTGCTCGGCAAATCATGTGTTTGCTGGTCGCGAATAGCCTGGATGAAGTTCTCCAGTCGACGCAGGTAACGGTACGCCTGCCCAATCTCCTCAGCGTCGGGTTTGGAAATACCGCGATCACTGACCAACAGCGGCAAGACCGTTTGCAATTCTCGACTCTGCAACGCTGGCTCACTGCCGCCACGAACCAGTTGCAATGCCTGAACGATAAATTCTGCTTCGCGAATCCCGCCCGGGCCGAGTTTGACATTGTCAGCAAGCTCCCGGCGCCGAACCTCTGTCGCGATCATCTCCTGCATTTCGCGTACAGACTCGAAGACACCGTAATCCAGATAGCGTCGGTAAACGAACGGTCGGATCAAATTGGTGTTTAATTCATCGGAAATCCGGGTGGGTGGTTGCGTTCCTACAATCCTTGCTTTGACGTAGGCATATCGCTCCCAATCGCGACCATGCTGCAATAGATAGGACTCCAAAGCAGCAAAACTCACAACGGGCGGCCCACTGTCGCCGAAGGGTCTCAGTCGGGTATCGATCCGAAAAGCGAAACCATCAACGGTAACCTCATCGATCAGTGCAATGACCTGTCGCGACAAGCGAGCGAAGTATTCCTGTGCGCTGATCGATCGGCGCCCGTCCGAATCGCCGTTTTCCGGGTAGCAGAAAATCACATCGATATCGGACGAAAAATTAAGCTCGCGGCCGCCAAGTTTTCCCATGCCGAGAATGATCAGTGGTACAACATCGCCCGCGGCATCCTTAATCTGCCCAAAACGAGGCTCCAACTGCTTTGTGCCGTAACGAGTCGCTGCATCGAGCAGACAATCGGCAAGCAGCGACAATTGTTGCAGTGTCTCCTGGAGGTCCGCTTGCTGATGAATTTCGCGCCACAGGACGCGCAGAAGGTGCCTGTTCCGGTATCGGCGCAACTCGGATTTGACTGCAGTAATATCCGCATCGCTGGCCGCTATGGTATCTGCGAAGCGAAGCATTCGGGCATCATCGAAGGGAGTCGAGAGCGACGCTACATTCTGGATGAACCAGGTAAATTCACGCAGTAAAACCGTGCCTGCGAACTCGCTACAGGCAACCATCCGCGCGACAGGAGCGCCAAGTTCATCCGGAACTTCACTGCCCTGGCCCGCCAACCTTTCGACCCAAAGCCTGACGCCAGGCCGCAAGCTTCCCGGCAAGGATTCAATGTGCTGAGCGACGCTATTCCCCATACCCGCAGTCTAACTAAAATACTTTCGCGTCGAGACCTGCAGCCATCGTCATCGCGAGTTCTATCACCTGCTCTTTGAACTCTGCTTTGTACGGCCCGCGTAAGATCAATGGTTCGGCGACCAAACTCCAGCGCAATCCCGTCGCAATTTTTTCAATACCCGCTCGAGTTCCTCGCCCATCTTCACCCGCGCGAACGTACAAGGCGAATGGCAAGCCTTGCTTGCTCTCCAGACACGGATAGTAGATTCGCTCAAAAAAGTCTTTGATGAGACCTGCCATAGCACCGAAATTTTCGGTTGTCCCTATGATTATTCCGTCACAAGCTTCCACGTCGCCTGAATCTGCCTCCAGCGGGCTTTTCGATATGACCTCGATGCCTTCAAGGTTCAGGCTCTCAATTCCGCCGAGCGCGGCATCACGAAGCTCCGCGGTATTTTCAGACGGGCAGTGGCTTAGGAAAAGGACACGCAATATCATCGATACTTCAATCCAGCGGAGTTACGGGCGCTGCGTGCGGATATTGTACCGCCACTACCGTTATTGCGCCGGTTTTCGAACAGGACAGGACTGATATTTCCGACATATCCATGCCGGCGTTTTCGGTTATAGAAGCGCTCGATGTAATCGAACACATCGACTGATTGACGTCACCACACGATAGCAGCCTGTCGAGTGTTATGCATTGAGGGACTGCTTGTGACCCGAAACCGCCATTGCTATAGAAGGCTGACGGCCCGTTAATCGTCTATAATTTGGACGAGCAATCCAATCATGAAAAGACAAACATCTTTGCTGCTGGCCGCCGTTCTATTCGGGATGGTCATCAGTGCGGTAGTAGCATCAAGACTTGCTAATGACGAGCCTTCAAAGGGCCAATCGCCGATAAATGGACCGCAATCCCCTGAACAGGTTTCTATAGGTGATCCGAGCGGGTTTGAGCCTGATCAGCTTGCCGGGATACTCGAATCTCTGACCAGTACCCTAAATGAGGAAGTCAGCGAGCGGCGTTTGCTCACTCAGCAGCTCGAGCAATTGCAGGCTGAAGTAAAGAAGCTACAAATTGAGCATCGCGATAGCGACGAAACGGTGTCGGCGGAAAGAGTGGCGTTCTCGCAAGCGAGGGAAGACCGTTTTGCGGAAATGGGTTTTACCTGGCAGGACCTCGAAGCCATTGGCCCTCTGTTAGCGGCGATGCAAGTTCGTGGGATCGAGCTGGATGATCTTGCCAGACGTGAAGGTTGGCTAAATACGTCGCGCTATAATGAAGAGATGGCGGCTCTTTCCACATTCGACAGTCCAATCCGCGATGAGCTCGGTGATGATGGATATGACCGCTATCTGTACGCCATGGGCCGTCCCAATCGCGTCGTCGTGGGTTCGACAATTGAGACATCGCAAGCGCGGACAGCCGGACTGGAGCGTGGCGATGTAATCGTGCGCTATGGCGGTGAACCGGTGTATTCCAACTATCACCTGGTCAGATTGAGAAGTTCTGGAAAGTTAGGTGCGCCAGTCGTTGTCGAGATCACTCGCGATGGACAACCGATGCAAATCACGATGCCTCGTGGGCCGATGGGTATCGGAGGACGCGTCGAGAGTATTGATCCAAGAACAAACAGCTGGAGGCGAGCTGATGATGGTGATTAGGCACTCGGTTAGCGTCCGCTTTAGCCGAAAGCCGCCCAAGCAATAGACTCTTGAGTGGCTGCTAGCGACCCGATCATTCGCTGAAATAGGTCAGTAATGATTCGTACACCCCTTTGCTGTACGAGCGATCTCCTTTGCGCGCAAATCAACCTTGGGATATTGTTCGTTGGAAAAGTGCCTCGTCGCCTTGAGCGAAACTCGTATCCGGAGGCAGCATCAATGGAGGTTACGATGTCAACGTACATTCGGAACGTGAGAATTCCTGCATTCCTGTTAGTCCTTATTGTGTCGGTTCCACTGGCCCTGGCAGCATCCGGGAGTGAGGACAAGCCCAATATTGTCCTGGTCCTGATGGATAATTTTGGTTACGGGGAACCTGGCGTATATGGCGGCGGCGAATTACGCGGGGCCCCTACGCCGAATATCGATAGCATTGCACATGAAGGCTTTCAGCTGACGAATTACAACGTGGACGCGGAGTGCACACCGTCACGCGCAGCGTTGATGACCGGTCGCTACGCGATACGCACACGGCTGCGGCAAGATGCTCCGCCGCAAAATCCATGGTACGGATTGAATTTGTCAGAGTACACGCTGGCTGAACTCCTATCGGATGCTGACTACGCGACGGGATTATTCGGCAAATGGCATTTGGGAGACACTGAGGGCCGCTTTCCCACCGACCAGGGTTTCGATGAGTGGTGGGGAATCCCCAGATCATCGGACAGGTCGTTCTGGCCGGACAGTGCCTCGTATCAAAAAGACGCGGGAGCCAGGTTCATGCATGTCATGTCCTCCAGGCGTGGTGAGACACCCAAAGAACTGGAGGTCTTTGGCCGTCAGAAACGTGCGACGATGGATCGAGAGATTACCGATCACGCGCTGGACTTCATTCAACGCAAGGCCAAGGAAGACAAACCGTTCTTCGTTTTCATTCCTTATACGCAGACACACACGCCCCATGACCCCCATCCCGACGCCAAGGGCAAAACTGGCAATGGCGATTTCGCTGACATCCTCGCACAGACGGATACCTATATTGGGGAACTCCTCGATGCGATCGAAGAGTTGGGGATCAAGGACGACACCATTTTTATTTTTACATCTGACAACGGGGGCTATGGGGGAGTCGGAAGAGAAGGATTTAACGGTCCCTGGCGAGGAAGCCTTTTTACCAGCTACGAAGGTTCCTTTCGTGTTCCATTTCTGATCCGCTGGCCCGGTAGAATACCGCCGCGACAAAAATCCAATGAAATTGTCCATGCGATGGATGTGTACGCCACCTTAGCGGCTATGCTTGGTCTTGATATACCCAGCGATCGCATCATGGACAGTGCTGACCATTCCGATTTCCTGATGGGTAAGTCAAAGAAGTCCGCTCGAGAGTCGATCGTATATTACATTGGCAACGAAATCGTCGCGGTGAAATGGCGGAACTGGAAAATGATTTACAAGGAAATTGAGAGAATCGGTGAGCCTGTCGTAACAAACTTCGATCCTGCGATCTACAATCTATTGAAAGACCCACAAGAGCGAGAACGTCTTCGCCATTACATCGAGGATACGTGGGTAGAGGCACCTTTGTACAAAGCGCTGGAAGAGCACCAGGCGTCGATCGCGGAAGATCCGGGCACACCGGGCCCCTGAAATACCTGGCTGTTGATCTGCACCGAAACTTGAGCCAAAAATCCACGGTTTACTGTGTTGAACTTCGACGTCGTATCCTGGATTTCTGCAACTTGCCCAGCCCATCAGGCAACCGCACAGGATAGCGACGTTCACGCTCTTGATGAAATCATCGTTACGGCCACAAAACGCGAAGTATCGGTGCAGGACATCCCGGCGAGCGTCCAGGCAATCACGCAGGAATCCCTGGCCGCCATGGGCGCCAGGAACATGGAGGACTATGCGCGTTTTGTGCCATCAGTAAACGTCGTCACTTACGGCGCCGGCCAGAGCACCGTTGTATTCCGCGGCGCCATCACTGGATCAGGCTGGCTCGCCCAGGCGACATCGTCCGTCTATCTTGACGAGATATCTATCACACAGACCGGTTCCCAACCAACGATTCGCGCCGTAGACATCGAGCGTATCGAAGCGCTGTCGGGCCCGCAGGGCACATTGTATGGCTCGGACGCCCAGGCCGGTACCATGCGTATCATCACGAATCAACCGATCATGAACGAGTTCGAGGCCGTTTTCGACGGTGAGCTTCGAAGCGGCAGTAAGAGCGACTCGAGTTATCAAGGATCGCTCGTATTCAATGTCCCATTGGTCGAGGATAAACTCGCAATGCGCGTTGTGGGATTCAGCGTCCGTGACGGCGGCTACATCGATAACGTATATGGCCACACCGCCGATTGGCACGGAGGAGGCGACCGGTCTGATCCGGCAAACAACCATGCTCCGTCGGGATTTGGCACCCTGGACAACGCCGCTTCTGTCGATGAGAACTGGAACGAGAACGAAGTCTTTGGCGGCCGCGTCCATCTGCGCTGGGAGATGAACGACGACTGGGCGGCGACGGCCTCGTACCACTACCAGAATTCCGAAGCGGGGGCGGACTCCGTTATGGATCCCTTTGTGGGCGACCTACAGGTCGTTCGCTTCCACGACGACTGGCGCGAAGAAGAATTCAGCATGTATTCGCTGAAAATCGAAGGTGACATGGAGTTTGCGCAACTCGTCGGGGCGGTTTCCTACTATGATCGCGATATTGAATCCGTGACTGATGCCACCACCTACGTCCATTATTGGGCGGCGAATTATTGCCATGATGCACCATATTACTCGCAGACTGATTATCCGTACTATTTTGCCAACCCTGATACGGCCAATATCGTGTGGTGGGGGACTTATTGCTCGGGAGAGACCGTCGAGGGTGATTACCTGAGTGCTTATTGGACTCCTGCCCATGAAGACAAACTGACGGCGGAGATTCGCCTCCAGGGTGGCGGGGATAGGTTGGAATGGATCGTTGGTGGCTACTACGAGGAAAGCAACGATGATTGGTTAGACCCGTTCCATGCTCCAACGCCCGGTGGCAGGGTCGAAGACCAATTTGCCGTCAGCAACTATGCCAATTCCATCTCACGACAATTCAATGAATTTTACTTCGGAGGGGATTGGAGTAACACGACCTCGAACTGGTCAGCAGGACAGGATACGTCATGGGAGCAGAAAGCGATATTCGGAGAGGCGACCTGGCATATTAACGACAGCTGGGACCTGACTGTCGGCGGGCGTTATTTCGATCGCAGCAGCGCCCTTGAATACTGGAGCAATTCACCGGGTCGTAAATATCACGACGAGGGCCGGTTTACCAGCGATGAGGAATTTCGCGAGGCAAATGAAAACTATGGGTATCCACCGACGCAGGTTGGCGAAGATACCCAGTTTATCCCGAAGTTAGCCTTGAGTTACAAGCTCAGTGACGACACGATGATGTACGCACTCTACACGGAGGGCGCGAGGCAGGGCGGCGCGAACCGGGGCCGCGGTGACCCGTTCTTCCCGAAAAGTTTCGAATCAGACCTGATGAAAAACCACGAGGTGGGCTACAGGTCCAGCTTTGCCGACGGCAGGGGACGCCTGAATCTGACCCTCTACCACATGGCGTGGGAGGAATACCAGCTTCAGGCGCTCGATCCATCCTTCGCGCTCTGTATCGACCCCGTAACGGGCGAGGAAGTCCCCGCCGTCCAATTGAAGATTCCTGGTGTTTGCGGTCAGCCATGGCAGACGGTCATCGCCAACCTGGGTAACGCGCATATCACGGGCGCTAATGTCACGGTCGACTACGCCCCGAATGAAAACTGGGTGCTTGGGTTCAACTATGAAAAAATGGAGGCCGAGACTGACTCCGACCATAACCTCAACGATGACCCCGACTTGGAGATACAAGCTGGATGGAAGTTGCCGCTCACCCCGGAATACAAGGCAGCGGCGTGGGCCGAGTATCACCGGCCGACCAGCTTGCTGGGTGCTAATGATTTCTTCGTCCGCGCCCAGTGGTCGTTTACCGGTGAGAGCCTCAGCCGGCTCGAGCCACTTGCGTTTGACGATCCGACCCCGCAACAAGTGAATCCCGCCTATAACATCGGCGATCTTCGTGTCGGCCTCGTGGGTGATGACTGGCAGGTGGACGTATTCGTCAACAACCTTACCGATGAGCGCGCGTTTTATGCGAAGACTTCCGGTCCCCCGATTGTGTGGCAGGCCGCGCAGATCGCGGAAGGCAGGGAGCACCACCAGAACGCATATGTCAATCGGCCGAGGGAATTCGGTGTGAGATATATGAAACGCTGGGGTGATTAAGACACACTGTTAAAAGTAGCAACAAAAAAAGGCTGGGGTGCCCCAGCCTTTTTTGTCTTAGCGCCGATATCCACGACTAGTCATACGGCCAAACCCCCAAGGGTCTGACCCTCTTTGCATTTTAGCTATTGAGGCTCGGTTGTGTCCATGATCCTCGGGGCGATCCACAAAGCGGTCATTTGCAATCTATGCTGGATGGTATGATCTGCCCCAAGGGTTGAGGGTTTTCAAGGTCCACTCAACGGTGTCCGTTGCACGACTGGACTCTCCCAAAGGATACAATCGGTAGCCCAGGAAGATAGTAATGAGAGGCCTGCAAAAATTGATCCTCGAATTGCGTCGGCGTCGGGTCTTTCGTGTGATCGGTCTCTACGTCGTTGGTTCCTGGGTTCTTCTGCAGGTGGCCGCACTTGCCTTTCAGTCTCTCGATATCCCTGATGGTGCGCTCGTCTCTGTCTGGATCGCTGCTTTTGTCGGTTTTCCTTTGGCGCTGATTTTGGGCTGGCGATATGAATTCACAGCGAATGGGATCCTAAGAACATCTCCCGCAGATGCTGATCAGGCTGAAGACCTCTCACTGCACAGAACCGATTTTTTGATTCTAGCTGCGTTAGCCATGGTTGCCGTGACAGCAGGCTTCAGACTGATTGTCGAGATACGCGAAACCGAAACGGACCGAATCGATTCCGCAGCATCCAAAGAGGTATCACGGTATTCCATTGCGGTTCTGCCGCTTGATAACCTGTCGGGTGACTCCGAGCAGGAATACTTCGTATCCGGAATGCATGAAGCTCTGATCGCCGATCTATCTCGTATCAGTGGTCTCAAAGTCATTTCACGAACTTCCACCGAACAATATCGAGGAAGAAATAAGCCGTTACCGGAAATCGGCGCGGAACTCGGCGTAGCAAATCTGATCGAGGGCTCCGTATTTCGCGCCGGAGACCAGGTTCGAATAACGGTGCAGCTTATCGACGCCGCAACGGATAATCATCTCTGGGCCGAGAGTTATGAGAGAAGCTTGACCAATGTGTTGCGCCTGCAGAGCAACGTTGCCCGGGAAATTGCGGACCAAATCGAAGTGAAGCTCACACCTTACGAGGACACACTGTTTGCGAAAAACGAAGAAATCGATCCGGAGGCGTACGAGCTTTACCTTAAAGGCCGCTTTTACTGGTACAAATTCACCGAAGCCGATCTGAAACTAGCCCTGGAATATTTCCAGCTCGCGATAGACAAGGATCCGGGCTATGCGCTCGCCCATGTCGGATTCGCGGATGCCCTGGCGACGTTCGCCCACGTCGGTTTGATGCCAACCGCTCAAGTTTTTCCAGCTGCGAAACAGTCTGTGCAGCGGGCACTGGAGCTGGATGCAAACCTTGCCGAAGCACACGATCTCCGCGCGCGAATACATTTTGCTTACGACTGGGATTGGGATGCTGCCGAACGCGGGTTCCGCCGTTCGATCAGCCTAAAGCCTGGTTACCCCGACGTACACATTGTTTATTCTCAGTTCTTGGGTGTCACCGATCGCCGGGATGAGTCCTTGGCCGAGGTTAGAACGGGACTTGAGTTGGATCCTCTGAACCCCTGGTTCAGACTGGAGCTGGCTAAGAGGCTCGCCTGGTTCGGCTACTACGATGAGGCCAGGGAGAAGACGGCCGAGCTGATAAAAAGCCAGCCCGAATTTTGGCCTTCGCATCAGCTTCTCTGGCTGATCGCTTACGAACAGGGGCAATTCGAGGAGGCGGTAACGGCGTCCGGCAACTATTTCAGACTGCGAGGTGAGACTGCGCTGGCGGAAGCCCTCGAGGGCGGGATTGAAGACCTTGAGTATTCCGAGCTCATGCGACGCGCTGCTGATCTCCTGGAGACACAGTCAGTGCGCCCGTATGTAAGTCATATTGAGCATGCCGAGCTGCGCATGCATGCCGGCGACCTCGATAAGGCACTCGACCGTCTCGAGCAGGCCCATGCGCAGCATGAAAGCCACCTGGTTTACACAATCGCCAAGCCGCTGTTTCGGCCTGTTTGGAACGATGAGCGATACCTGAATTTGTTGCACAATATGAACTTTAAGTAATGGAATAGGGATACGTTGCCATATCTGGGGACAGTATGCCTTTGTGCCGATATCTGCTTGGGGCCGATTGCTGTCCTTCAAAATAACGACAAATGTCATTTTGCTGTTCTATACGGATGTTGATATAACGCCCTTTATGAAAAAGCCCAATATTGTTCTGATCTACGTCGATAATCAGCCGGCCAAAATGCTGGGATGTGCCGGCAATGATGAAATTCATACGCCCAACCTGGATACGCTGGCATCCGAGGGAGTTCGGTTCAGTGAGGCGTTTTGCCCCAACGCTATGTGTTCACCTTGCCGGGCGTCAGTGCTGACCGGGCTGATGCCTTCCGAACACGGCGTCCATACCTGGCTCGATGACAGTGTCATTGAATCCTGGCCGCAGGGATGGAACGCACTCGAAGAATTCAAGACGCTGCCAGAGTTACTGGCGAATGATGGCTATGACACCGCGTTAGTCGGGAAATATCACCTCGGAATTGCTGACGAGCCGCAAAATGGGTTCAAGCATTGGGTGACCTTTCAGGTTGGTCATGTGCAGTCCTTCTATAACAATACTATGATCGATAACGGAGACTGCTTTACCTACGACGGTCATTCAGTTGGGTTTTTTACGCAACGCGCCGTCGATTATGTACACGAGCGAAGTAATACCCCTGACCAGCCTTTCTTCATGTTCCTGACCTATCCGGCTCCCTATGGTCACTGGCCGTCGATCAAGGGGGAACCAGAAAACAAATTTGGCAAACTCTATCAGGACACGCCATTCACATCGGTGCCGCGGGAAGGTATCAGCGACGAATTGATCGACTGGGTACTCATCCGAAATGAAAAAGGACCAGACGACGATTTTCAGGACTACCGTGATTTCCTTCGGATTCCCAACGATCTGCCGACGCTGAGAAACTACTATTCTCAAATGAGCATAGTTGATGAAGGGGTAGGCCAGGTTATTTCTGCATTGGAGCAGACTGGGCAATTGGAGGATACGCTTGTCATATACACCTCCGATCACGGTATGTCTCTCGGTGAGCATGGCTTCTGGGGACATGGCGAGGATACCTGGCCTTCCAATACACACCGGGAAGCAAATAATATACCTTTGATTATCAAAGCCCCCGGGGCTGCCGAAGTTGGTCGGGTTGATGACCGACTGGTCGGCACTACGGATCTCTTTGCGACGGTGATGGATTACGTCGGCGTCGAAATTCCGGGTGATTCTCCCAAACCGGCAAGAAGTCTGCGCCCGATCATAGAGAACCGATCGACAGACTGGAGCAATGCGGTATTCATGGAGCAGGAGGAGACCCGTGCGATCCGAACCCAGGAGTGGTTGTTCATGAAGCGATTTGGGCCGACGTCATTCAACTTCAAGAATGAGCTGTACGATCTAACCCGCGATCCCGACGAACGAGAAAACCTGGCAGAAGACCCTGCTTTTCAGGATACAGTCGAAGTGCTTTCCAATCGGATTAGCGATTTCTTTGACACGCATTCCGTAGCAAGATGGAATCTGTGGGAAGGTGGCATTGTAAAATCGAACTCGACACGACCCTTTTTGTGGAAGGACGTATGGGGTGAAGAATGGGCGCCCGGGTTCTAGTCTATTGTTGTGTGGTAGCGATGCTCTTAGTTTTCCGATGCCTGTAGGCTAAGAGCTTGTTTCTGACAATTCCGCCAGAACCGAGTCCAGCGTCACCGGCATGCTGATGAAATGACCTTGAGCGAAATCGACGCCCAGCTCTTTGACGAGTTTCCAGGATTCCTCGGTCTCTACGTATTCCGCGACGGTTTTCAGCTCCATGACCTTCGCGACCTGCGTAATCGCCGCGACCATCGACTCGGAAATTCGATTTTGCGTGATGTCACGGATGAAGCTACCATCAATTTTTAAGGTATCCACATTAAAGTTTTTCAAGTAAGCGAAGGAACTCAGCCCAGCGCCGAAATCGTCAAGCGAAATATGACAACCTCGCTCCCGAAGTCGATCTATAAAAGCCTGCGCATTTTTCAGGTTGGAAACAGCCGCGGACTCGGTGATCTCGAAACACAGAGACGAATCAGACAGATTGCTACGATCAATCTCCTGCTCAATAAATTGAAGAAAGTCATTATCGCCGAGCGATTGGCCCGACAGATTAATCGCGAAAACCGCATCTTGTCCTTCGATATGCTCATGTACCTCGGAGAGCTTCGCAATGGTCGTTGAAACAACCCAACGATCGATTTGCGGCATCATTCGATAACGTTCTGCGGCAGAGAAAAGTGCCGCGGTCTCCACCCGACCACCGTCTCCATCGCTCATGCGCAACAAAATCTCGTGGTGTGGATTGGGCGAGTTTTCCGAGAGACTGGTAATCGGCTGCGCCAGCAACTCAAATTCATTGCCATCCAGCGCTTGCTGAATTTCAGCGACCAGTTGCATGTCATCATAGCGCCGAACTACGCTGCGGTTCCCTTCGTCGTAAATCTCAATGCGATCGCGACCGTGCTCTTTTGCCAATTCACAGGCCATGCGTGCTGTCGTAAGCGCATTGCCGACGCCGCCATTTCGATCAAGAGGTGCGATACCAATACTCATCGTCACCTGCAAGGATTTGTCGCCCTCGAGATACCGTAACACCGCCGCATTTTTACGGATGCCGTTGGCATAATCGAATGCGGCTTCGGCGCTCGCGTGGGTTAACAACATACAAAAGTCGTCGCCGGTCAGACGCGATAACACTGCACTCTTTGGAAGGTCTTCTTCGAGCTGCCGTGAAAAACTCATGATGACCTCATCACCTGCTTTGCGGCTGAAG
>Ga0255049_10001644_pt1 | contig 12191 bp, 8 predicted proteins | sample JV7_2_3_MG_FD_183615 | JGI IMG/M metagenome (GOLD analysis project Ga0255049, IMG submission 183615) | Seawater microbial communities from Jervis Inlet, British Columbia, Canada - JV7_2_3 | ecosystem: Environmental > Aquatic > Marine > Inlet | place: Canada: British Columbia | collected 2016-10-06
CCGCTACAGCCACTACATGCAAATGATCGCCGGGGAAGCGCCGCAACTCGTCGATGAACTCACGAAAGTTGGCGCGCGGTTTACGCACCACAGCTCGATTGCCCCAACGGGCACGATCTCATTGTCACTGGCAAATAACGCAAGCAACGGCATCGAACCGAGTTTCGCGCACCACTACTTCAGGAACGTAATCCGCCAGGGAAGGAAAACCAAGGAAAAAGTCGACGTGTTCTCCTTCGAATTGCTGGCATACCGGGGCCTGGTGAATCCGCGAGCGATGCCGGCGGGGCCAGACACAGAGAGCCAGGCGGATGAAGAACTTCCGGATTACTTCATCACCGCGGAGGACATCACACCGACGGCCCATGTCGATATTCAGGCGGCGGCGCAGAAGTGGATTGACTCGTCTATATCCAAGACGGCCAACGTGCCTACGCAGTATCCCTATGAAGATTTCAAGAATATATACCTGTACGCGTACGAGCAGGGCCTGAAAGGCTGCACGACATTCCGCTTTAACCCGGAGGCATTCCAGGGTGTACTGGTCAAAGAGAAGGATCTGAAGAGCACGACTTACTCGTTCACGCTCGAAGATGGATCAGAGGTCGAGCTCAAGGGCGACGAAGAAATTGAATACGACGGCGAAGTACATACCGCCGCGAACTTGTTTGATGCATTGAAAGAAGGCTACTACGGTAAGTTTTGATATGAGCACGAAAAAAATAGAGAAGAAAATTGTTGGCTATGCGGTAAAGGGTTCCGACGGCGAGAGTTCAGCCGAGCAGAAACCCGAGTTTAAACGCGAGCAATCCGATGCAGGTGGCGCCGAAATCATCCGTATGCACGAAAAGCTTGAACGACCGGAGATGCTCATCGGCTCGACCTACAAGGTCAAAACACCGATATCGCACCATGCGATGTACGTAACGATCAACGACATCGTTTTGAACGAAGGAACCGAATACGAAAAACGCCGGCCCTTCGAGGTATTCATCAATACCAAGAACCTCGATCACTATCAGTGGATCGTTGCGCTGACACGCATCATCTCTGCTGTCTTCCGCAAAGGCGGCGATGTGACATTTCTTGTGGACGAACTCAAGGCGGTATTCGATCCGCGCGGCGGCTACTGGAAGCCCGGGGGCACGTTCATGCCGTCGATCATCGCGGAATTGGGTTATATCGTCGAAAAGCACCTGATTATGATCGGTCTGCTAGCCGAGCCCGAGCTCGATAAGGAGCAGAAAAAGCTAATCGCGCAAAAAAGGGCGGAGTTCGAGGCCAGGTCGGCGCAGCAGGATGCTTTTTCCAATAGCGACTACCCGGAAGGCGCCCAGCTCTGCCTGAAATGCAGCACAGCGGCGATCGTTATGATGGATGGTTGTATGACCTGCCTGAATTGCGGCGATTCCAAGTGCGGCTAGCAGGGTCGCTGCAAACCGTCCAGGCGTTCGCGATAACATCGTAATTTAACCGGGTCGCTGCCACCGGGCCCTCCCGTAGATTTGCTCATGCGCTTCGCCTACGTTCTCCTAAGCTATCTGCTGTCACCGCTATATGCGATGTATTGGATATTTCGCGGTTTGACCAACCGGGCTTACTGGGACAGGCTGGGTCAGCGGCTCGGATTCGGCTATCCCGTGCTGTCTGCGGGGAGTATCTGGATTCATGCGGTGTCGGTTGGCGAAGTTCAGGCCACGGTTCCGCTGGTTCACGTTCTGCAAGACCGGTTCCCAAAGCGGCAATTGCTGATTACGACCATAACGCCGACCGGCGCAGCGAGAGTGTCCAGCCTGTACGGCGATCGCGTGACCCATTGCTATGTCCCGTTTGAGATGCCGTTTGCGGTGCGAAATTTCTTCAATTCGATCAAGCCCGATCTCGCCCTGGTCATGGAAACGGAAATCTGGCCGAATCTGTACGATGCCTGCGGTAGCCGGGAGATTCCCCTGATTCTGGTGAGCGCCCGAATTTCGCCGCAGTCGGTGGATCGCTACCGGCGCTTCCTGCCCCTTTTCCGTGAAACACTGTCGCATGGCATCGTCATTGCAGCCCAAAGTGAGGCCGATGCAAAACGTTTCCGGTCTCTCGGTGCGGCGCCGGAGAGAACCTGGGTAACCGGCAACATCAAGTTTGATTTCGAGACACCCGCGGACCTCGAATCACACGGCGAGGCGTTTCGAAACGAAAATTTTGCGGGGCGGCCAGTGTGGGTTGCCGCAAGCACCCATGACAAGGAAGAAGAGCAGGTGCTCCTGGCACACCAGAAGCTACTGGAGGAGGTGCCGGAAGCGCTGCTGATACTGGTACCCAGGCATCCGGAGCGATTCGCAACGGTCAAATCGCTGCTTCGGAAAAAAGACATCGAATTCGTATCGCGCACCGACGAAATACCCTGTCCCGGAAACATCAGTGTGTTTCTTGGCGATACGATGGGTGAGTTGCCAATGTTTTATGCTGCCAGCGACATCGCGTTCGTCGGCGGCACACTGGTGCCGATCGGAGGTCACAACCTCCTCGAGCCTGCGGCACTGGGATTGCCGATCGTAACCGGTCCACATCTCTTCAATACGCAGGATATCGCGAACATGTTCAGTGAGCTCGGTGCGTTCATCCAGGTTCAGGACGCGACCGGCCTGGCGGCTGCGCTCGAAGGGCTGTTTCGCGATCGGGGTGAGGCCGAGAATATGGCTAACAAAGGCCGCACAATTTTAGCCGAAAACAAGGGCGCTCTTCAGCGGCTCCTCGATCTGCTGGAGCCGCTAATCAGCAAGGTTCAGGACGGCCAAGGTTAGGTGGCATGCCTAACTCGCGTTCCCCTCATCCTCTTCCTCTATCACTTTTTCCGGGGGAACCCTGTCTTCCAGCCAGCGGTCGATTTTTTCGAGATCCTGGATCTGTAGCGTGCCGGCAGCTTGTTTCAACAACAAAGCGTTGCCGATATAGACATAGCGGCTTTGATAATAGTTGGTGATCGCGATATACAGCGAACGTTGCGAGTTCAGCACATCGACAATGGTTCGGGTGCCGACATCGAAACCGGCCTGGGTTGCTTCGAGCGCCGTCGTGCTTGACTCCACGGCTTGCCCAAGCGCTTTGACTCGACTGATTTCGGACAAAACTCCGAGATACGCGTCGCGCGTCGCTCGCTCCGTCGCGCGTGTCACGCGTTGCAATTGCTCGTAAGACGCACGGTGCAAGTAGACTGCTTCGCGAACCCTCGACGACGTACGGCCGCCCGCGAATATCGGCAATGTCACCTGCACCGAAATTGTGTCGCGGTCGCCCTCGCTGTCGGCGGGGTCGAATGGTCCACCGTCGACATTGCGCTCTGCCTTGGAATCGAATGAACCGGTGCTGGCGACAAGATCTATGGATGGATAATGGCCATTCCTGCGAAATGAAATCTCGTCTCGCGCGATCTGCTCATCAAGACGGCTCGAGACAAGCGCCAGGTTCTGCCCCATGGCGAGGTCGATCCAGCTTTCTTGATCCGCGGGACTCGGGTTCGGCAACGGGAAGTTTTCTCCGGGAGCCGACAGCGTTGAGACGTATTCTCCCGTAATTTCTCTCAGGAATTCGCGTGACGTTGCAAGTTCCCGTTTAGCCTGTATTTCAGAGGCGACAGATTGGTCGTACGCAGCCTGGGATTCCTGCACATCGGTGATCGCAATCAGGCCGACATCAAATCGCTGTTTCGCCTGCTCGAGCTGTCTGGCGATCGCGAGCCGATCGGCGTGGATCGACGTCAAGCGGTCTTCAGCCCCGAGGACATCAAAATAACGGGCAGCGACGCGAATGATAAGGTCTTGCTGCGCTGCTTCCCGGTCCGCCTCCGCCTTTGCGACGCGCTTACCGGCCTGTTTGAGCGTAGCCACCTGGTCCCAGCGGAACAGCGTTTGCCGCAGTTCAACATTCCACTGCGTGGTATCGGCTTCCGAATCCGAGGACACCGGTCGGAACTGATCCAGCAGCGCGTCATACTGTACTCCTGAGCCGGCTGAGGTGGCGGTTTCCCAGGAACCGCTCGCGTTGATCTGTGGAAACAACGCACCACGGGCCTGCGGTAGCGCTTCGAGTGCCGCAAGCCGTCTGGCTTCTGCCTCATGAATCAGGGGATCGCTTTGCAACGCCTGCTGGTAAACCTCGAGTAGTGAGGCGGCGTTAACCAGCGCCGGTGCTGTGAGCGCAAACACAGCCAGCACTAAGCATTTGAATCCTTTTATTTTATTCATTTTCTCGGGTTCCAGTTTATGGCCGGGTCGGCCTGAAATCAGGTGTTATGGTTAACTATATCACTATATCAGTCATGATGTGTCAGGGCACATTATCAGTATCGGGGAATCGAATCATCGATGTCCAAAGACCAGGCATCGATGCCGCCCAGTATATTCGCGACCCGATCAAAGCCGGCCTGCACCAGGTAGTTCGCGACCTGCGCACTGCGGCCGCCCGAATGGCATAGAACGGCTACACATTGTGATGTGTCGAGCTCCGGTATGCGCTCCATAATTTCGGACATCGGGATGTCTATCGTCTCCTCGATACATGCAATGTCGATTTCCCATGGTTCTCGGACGTCCAGCAAGGCCCAAAGTTCGCCTGTTTCGCGACGCCGAAGAAAATCGGATGGTGTCATGTCCTCGATCAATGCTAAGCCCCTCAATCTAAGATGCCGCAGACCTGCAAGTGGTTTCAAACTATCCGGGTCCGCACGCCAAAAACCACGGTCAAAATGAAAACGCCGAAGGCCTGTTCACATTGAGTAATTGCCGTACATCGGTCTCAAACAGGCTCTTGGTCGTCCGGTCGCTTTCGTCGGTACGGGTCACGATGCAAGCGTCCATCACCGGGGAGTCACCGACGATGATAAACAATCTGCCGCCGGGCTTCACTGCGTCCAGGAATCGTGAATCGAACACCGGCAACGATCCGGTTACTGCGATCGCGTCGAACTGGCCCTTCGGAATTTCCGTCGTCGCGTCCATGCACAGGAGTTCAATGTTCTCTATCTCAGCCTCCGCGAGATTCGATTTGGCCATGTCGACGAAATCGCTGAATATTTCGACACTGCTTACAGCGGCCGACAGTTTGGCAAGACAGGCCGTCAGGTATCCCGTCCCGGTACCGATCTCGAGAACATTGTGCTTAGGTCTGAGTTCCAGAGCCTGAAGCAATCGAGCCTCTACGATCGGCTTCATCATCGCCTGACCATGTTGTAATGGGATCTCGGTGTCGGCAAAGGCAAGACCTGCGTATTCAGCCGGTACGAATCGCTCGCGTCGCAGTTCCGAAATTACACGCAGAACCGAAGGGTCCGTGACGTCGCAAGTACGGACCTGTTGCTGCACCATTTGTCGCCTGGCGAAATCGGTATTCATCACTTTGACTTCATATCCTATTGATTTTATTGTATTTATCTAATTCAATCTGCGGCCGGCCAAAGACTGTCAATTCCACCGACAGTTCACGGTTGTCGAATTATGGTGAATCGGCGCAAGGCTACGTCACAGCTGGGATATCCTTGGCGGTGCACATGATTGATGCTCAAACTCACCTCGAATCTCCCGCGACGGAGATACGTCGCGAGCGTCTAATAATAACAAATGATCGTTTCACGGCATCATTTGACCGCATGCCGGAAAACTAATGCAAGAATTTTGCCGCGACAGCCTGAATACCGATCGACCAAAGACCACTGCAGGGCATAAAATCTGTGCCGCAACGAGTGATGCATGTCACCGGAAATCATAATTATTACGATGGTTGTTATTTTGCTTCTGGCAATAGCCGGAGGCCTGCTTGCGTGGCGCAACAAACGTCTTCTTAGCCGCCGATTGTCGGCGCTAAACAGAGATTTGATTGCGGCATCTGCGGATTCATCTGTCGGCCGGCGGCTGCTGGTTTCCGGGAACGGCGATATCGTTCAGCTTGCCCACACAATAAATCTCCTGTTTGACGCGCTCGGAGAGCGCGACGAGAAAATACAGGACAAGGATCGATTATTTACTGACTTTGCCCGCACATTGCCGGAGATCGTGCTCGTGCACGATGAGCGCATATTGCTGGCCAATGACAGTGCTGCGGGGCTGATCGGTCTCGCTCCGGATCAGCTTGAGGGCAGGGACGTCGCCGATCTGGTCAAACCCGCGTACCGTGCCCTGTTTCGCAAAACGATGTCCAAGAGACTGCGTGGGGAAAACGTGCCGCGGAGGCTCGAGATTCAGTTAATCAACGGCAACGAGCAAGGGTTGTGGGTTGAGGCGCAGAGTTCCTCCATCGAGTTCCGGGGCAATCCTGCCATTCTGACGGTCGCCCGGGATGTCAGTTATCGAAAGAGCCTGGAAGTATCGTTGAGCCGCAGCAAGCGGCAGGCTCAGTACACGCTGGAGTCCATCGCCGAGGGCGTCATTACGACCGACAACGAGGGTCGCGTCGACTATATGAATCGCGCAGCTGAAGCCATGACAGGTGCCGACAGGGAGGAAGCATCCGGCCACAAGATAGGGGAGATCCTTTCCCTGGTCGATGAGGCCGATCGGCGGCCGCTGGGCGATCCGGTCGAGCGAAGTCTTGCGATGCGCAGGCGCGTCAACATGGGCCGCCGCGCACTGCTGGTTAGCGGGGACGGCGAGAGTGAACACTCCATCGAAATCACCGCGTCGCCGATCAGGGGGCCGGGAAACAGCATATCGGGCACCGTCGTCGTTTTTCACGACGTAAGCGAGATCCGTGGCCTGACCAGGCAGATGAGCTATCAGGCCACACACGATCCTCTCACCGGCCTGATCAATCGACGGGAGTTCGAACGGCGTCTGCAGGAAGCCATGGACTCTGCACGCGCAGAGGAAGGCGTTCACATTCTCTTATATATGGATCTGGATCGCTTCAAAGCGGTTAACGACAGTTGTGGCCATCTGGCCGGCGACAACATGCTGCGGGAGGTCGCGACACTGATCAAAGATCAGGTTCGCGACTCGGACTATGTCGGGCGACTGGGCGGCGACGAATTCGGGACGCTGCTGATCGGTTGCCCGATAGACAAGGCCAGACAAATCGCGGCAGACATCTGTAACGCGGTGACAGATTATCGGTTTGTATGGAAAGACAAGATATTCAATATCGGCATTTCGGTCGGTCTCGTCGAGATCAGTCACATGAGCGGCAACCTGCAGGACATCCTCAGCGCTGCCGACTCCGCCTGCTATGTCGCCAAGCAACGCGGGCGCGGTCAGGTACATGTCTATTCGGCGCGAGACGAGGCGATTGCGCGGGAACGCGGCGACATTCAATGGCTGCGTCAACTGCAAGCGGCATTGCACGAAGATGGGTTCGAACTGGCTCTGCAGCCGATCATCGCCACTGGTGGCGGGGAGGAGTCGGGCCCGGCGGTCGAGGTTCTGATTCGCATGCCCGACGAGCGCGGCAGATTCGCAAATACGGCCGAGTTTCTTCGACCGGCCGAGCGCTATCAGTTAATGCCGCAAATCGATCGCTGGGTGGTCAATGCGACGCTGGCAGCCATCGCGGCCGATGAGATAAAAATTCCGAGCAAGCGCAGTTGCGCGATAAATCTCTCGGGACAGACTCTGGGCGATGAAAGCTTTCTCGACTTCGTCGTCGATGCCCTGGACCATAGTGGAGTGCCGCCGGCGAAGATCTGTTTCGAAGTAACCGAAAGTGCCATATCAAACGATGTTCAGCACGCGCAAAGATTCATTGAAGTTTTGCACGGCATCGGCTGCGAATTCGCTCTGGATGATTTTGGCAGCGGCCTGGGCTCGTTTTCGAGCCTGAAAACGCTTCCGGTGGATTACCTGAAGATTGACGGAACATACACACGAAACCTGAGCACCGATCAGATCAACCAGGAAATGGTATCGGCAATGATAAAGCTCGCAAGAAAACTGCAATTTCGTGTCGTCGCAGAACAGGTCGAGCAACAGGAAGACTTCGACTGGTTGCGCGATGTCGGCGTCGATTTCGTGCAAGGCAATTTTATCGAACCAACCATGCCGCTGGGGTCGACCCAGACAAGCGGTACCTACCGTAACCTGAACCCATAACGCGGGCATCGCCCGCGTTTTTCGGGTTCGAACGACCTGCCCTTATGCCAGCAATGGCACCATCAACAATGCGACGATGTTGATGATCTTGATCAGGGGGTTGATCGCCGGGCCTGCCGTGTCCTTGTACGGATCGCCGACGGTGTCTCCGGTTACTGCCGCTTTGTGGGCGTCGGAGCCTTTGCCGCCGTGATTGCCGTCCTCGATATACTTCTTGGCGTTATCCCATGCGCCGCCCCCGGCGGTCATTGAGATCGCGACGAAAAGTCCGGTGACGATCGTGCCGAGCAATAATCCACCCAGCGCAACCGGGCCCAGGATCAGGCCGACGACGAGTGGCACGCCGATCGGCAGCAGCGAGGGAACGATCATTTCCTTTATCGCCGCCTTGGTCAGAAGATCAACGGCGCGACCATAATCGGGCTTGCCGGTGCCTTCCATAATGCCGGGAATCTCGCGGAATTGACGCCGCACCTCGATAACCACCGAGCCTGCGGCACGGCCGACGGCTTCCATCGCCATCGAACCGAACAGAAACGGCACCAGACCACCGATGAACAGGCCGATGATGACGCGGTGGTCGGACAGGTCGAAGGTTACATTGATGCCTTCTGCCGATAGCGCATTTGTGTAATCTGCGAATAGAACGAGTGCGGCCAGACCGGCAGAGCCGATGGCATAGCCTTTCGTTACAGCTTTGGTGGTATTGCCGACTGCATCGAGCTGATCAGTAATTTTGCGTACGTCAGACGGAAGCTCGGCCATCTCGGCGATGCCGCCGGCGTTGTCCGTGATCGGGCCGAAAGCATCAAGTGCAACGATGACGCCGGTCATCGACAACATCGCCGTCGCGGCAATTGCGATATTGTAAAGGCCGGCCAGCGTATCCCCGGCCGGCGCCAGCGCAAATGTGCCCCAGATGCTGGCGCAAACTGCGAGTACCGGTAATGCTGTCGCCTTCATTGATACGCCCAGGCCGGCGATGATGTTAGTCGCATCGCCGGTCAGTGACGCTTCGGCAATAGTCTTGACGGGCTTGAAATCGGTGCCGGTGTAATACTCCGTGATGACTACCATTGCTGCGGTAAGAGCCAGGCCGATCAACGCCGAGCCATAGATGCCCATGGCATTGCCGCTGTCTGCCATCATGGTATCGGTAACGAAATAAAACACGATTGCGGCCAGAACGCCGGCGACGACTACGCCCTTGTACAGCGCGCCCATTATCTTGCCGCCTTCCGATGTCTTGACGAAGAATGTACCGATTATCGACGCAACGATTGACACGGCGCCGAGGACAAGTGGGTAAATAATGGCGGCCGTGCCGAATGATGACGCGACCAGAGTGCCGAGCAACATCGTTGCGATTATCGTTACAGCATATGTCTCGAACAGGTCTGCCGCCATGCCCGCACAATCGCCGACGTTGTCGCCGACGTTATCGGCGATGACGCCCGGATTTCGGGGATCGTCTTCGGGAATTCCCGCCTCGACTTTGCCAACAAGATCTGCACCGACGTCGGCGCCCTTCGTAAAGATGCCGCCGCCGAGCCGGGCGAATATAGAAATCAGCGAACCGCCGAATGCCAGACCGACGAGCGCGTGAATAGTGGCGTCAGTATCGAGACCGATGCTGGTCAGCAGGTAGTAGTAACCGGCGACGCCAATCAGGCCCAGGCCGACGACCAGCAAACCGGTTATCGCTCCGCCGCGAAACGCAATATTGAGCGCGGGATTTACGCCTTTGGTCGCGGCTTCGGCAGTTCGCACGTTTGCCCGTACGGAGACGAACATGCCGATGTAGCCGGCCGCCGCCGAGAAAATCGAGCCAATGGCGAATCCGATCGCGGTATACCAATTCAGGGCGATGCCGAGAATCAGGAAAAGTACGACGCCAACCACACCGATAGCAGAGTACTGTCGATTCATGTACGCACCTGCGCCTTCCTGAATGGCTAGCGATATCTCTTGCATACGCTCGTTGCCTGCAGGTTGCTTGAGGATCCACTGCACGGACACGAGGCCGTATAGAACCGCGAGAACACCCGCACCTATGGCAAGCCACAGAGCCACTTCATTTGTCATCAGATTGTCTCCTGATCATATGGATGACCCCGGTGCGAAAGCGGTCGGGGCGATACAAACCATTTGTGAAATCGAACAGACGCGTTGTTTGTCTATTATTTCTTTGCCGCGGCTCCCTGACTCCAAGCGGAGCCCCCCGCGGCAGGCGGCGCATCATACCACAAATTTTATCTTCAACTTCTTCGCGACCCTGAGCTTCTTCAGCCTGGCGTGCTTCGGTAAACCATTGATATATGGGGGATAATCCTCACCCCGAATAAGGGGGGAGAGATATCTGCGGCAAGCTGCAGTGATCGCAAAGCCGTCTCCGCTGATGTATCGGCGCGGCACCATTTTCTCCTTGTTGGCGATTCGTGAAAGCGGGGCCTCGTCGATGCGCCAGCGGTAGGGGTCGTCCGAGATTCGTTTGATGATCGGCATAACAGCTGTTTTTCCAGACAAAGCAAACCTGACGGCGGCTTCACCGACGGCGTAAGCCTGTTTGACATCGACCGCGCTCGCTATATGCCGGGCAGAGCGCTGCAGATAGTCGGCAACCGCGTAGTGATATTTGAAGCCAAGGTTCTCGCGGATCATGTTGGCGACAACTGGAGCAACGCCGCCGAGCTGTGCGTGGCCGAACGCATCCCTTGTTCCGGCCTCGGCCAGGAATTTTCCGTTTGCGTAGCGGGCACCTTCGCTGACGACAACGACACAGTACTGGTACTTCTTCACGCATTCCCTGACCCGTTTCAGGAATGCCGCTTTCCTGAACGGGATTTCGGGAAACAGGATGATGTGTGGAGCATCTTCCGGCCTGGTGCCTGCCAGTCCTCCGGCCGCCGCTATCCAGCCCGCGTGGCGTCCCATCACTTCGAGTACAAACACCTTTGTCGATGTCTCCGCCATGGATAAGACATCGAGGGCTGCTTCCCGGGTCGATACGGCAACGTATTTCGCGACGGATCCAAAGCCCGGACAGTTGTCGGTTACAGGCAAGTCATTATCCACAGTCTTGGGGATGCCCAGACAGATCACGGGATAACTCATCCGCTTGGCCAGGACCGACACCTTGTGAGCCGTATCCATCGAATCATTACCGCCGTTGTAAAAGAAATATCCGATGTTGTGCGCCTTGAACACTTCGATGAGCCGCTCGTATTGTGCGCGGTTCTCCTCGATGCCCTTGAGCTTGTATCGTGCCGATCCGAAGGCGCCCCCAGGCGTATAGCGTAACGCCGCAATCGTTGCAGCGGTTTCCTTGTTTGTGTCGATCATTTCCTCTTTCAAAGCGCCGATGATGCCGTTGTGCCCGGCATAAACGTTGGCTATGCGTTTCTTGTTCTTGCGAGCGGTTTCGATCACCGCACAGGCCGTGGTGTTGATAACAGCGGTGACACCGCCCGATTGGGCATAAAACGCATTCATTTTCGACATCAATTCTGTATCCGTTTCTTAAAGATTGAAATCGAGCCGAAGCATAGCGGATTCCCGGATTTCGTTCACCGGCAGCCGTTTGACCCGAATCTGTATTGCCGGTAGCGTATGCCGCCCTTGAGACACTGCGAGACCAAGCATGCGGATCGTATTATTGGGGGCGCCGGGATCCGGAAAAGGTACACAGGCCAAGAAGCTGATGGCCGAAAAAGAAGTCCCGCAGATATCCACCGGGGACATACTGCGCGCCGCCGTTGCAGCAGGTACTGCCTATGGCGAGCAGGCCAGGAAGATCATGGACGCGGGTGAGCTTGTTCCCGACGATGTCATGCTCGGCATAATCAGCGACAGGCTTGCAGAGGACGACGCGGCGGGCGGATTCATTCTCGATGGCTTCCCGCGAACCGAGAAACAGGCACTCGACCTCGAAGATCTCCTCGAGAAAATGGGGCGGCCGCTGGACTCGGTGGTATTGATGGATGTGGACTTCGACATCCTGATGAAGCGCCTGACCGGCAGGCGGACCTGCTCTTTGACCGGGAAACTCCTGAATATCTATTTTTCACCGCAGGAAGAGCTGGATGCCTGCACAGACGCAGGCGGTGAATTAATGCAGCGTGAAGA
>Ga0255049_10001645_pt1 | contig 12186 bp, 6 predicted proteins | sample JV7_2_3_MG_FD_183615 | JGI IMG/M metagenome (GOLD analysis project Ga0255049, IMG submission 183615) | Seawater microbial communities from Jervis Inlet, British Columbia, Canada - JV7_2_3 | ecosystem: Environmental > Aquatic > Marine > Inlet | place: Canada: British Columbia | collected 2016-10-06
TCGACTTCAGCCAGGGTGAGGCATTCACTGTCAAGGTGTGGGCGTCGCGCCAGGTTCCCTTGCTCTTCAAGCTCGAAGGCCTGAACCAGGAACTAACGACTAACCATACTGGCAGTGGAACCTGGGAAGAACTCTGTTTCGATTTTACGGGCCTTACAGCAGGTCCTGCCGCGACCGCGATATCGTTTATCTTTGATCTCGGTATCGCTGGCGATGCCGCGAACAACCCGAACGACTGGACCTTTTACTTCGATGATATCGCGCAGGCCGCTGATTGTACTGGCGGCGGACCGGTTGGTGGAACTCCGATCACACCGGACAACGTCGTATTCGCGACTGACCCGAACCTTGTGGTCGACCTGCCGCCCCCCGTGATTGATAACTTCGGCTCGGGTGCCGTATTTGACTTCATGTTTGCTGGTGACCCGGACTACAACCCGGCGCTGCAGATTACGAGTGGTGAAGGCTACGGCGCTGGTGTGCACGTCGGTTTTGTCGCCCTGACCGGCTATGCGCCGGGTTTTGCGGCCGGCTACGAGAACTTTGTTTTCAAAGTAAAGGGCGACGTGGCGAACCTGACATCGTTCGAGGTCAAGTTCATCGAAGGCGGTACCGATACCAGTGTGCTCTACGACATCACGACCTACGCGGGCTCGGAGTCGCTCGGCAACGGCTGGTACCAGGTGTCGATCCCGATGACGGACTTTGCGGCAACGATCGCTGCTAATGCGGGCTTCCTGCTTGGGCCGGCGGGCGGCCAGGGTGGACCGTTCACGTTGCTGCTGACCGACATTGGCTTTACCGGCACGTCTGGCGGCGGTGGTGGCACCGGTATCACCCCGGATAATGTCGTGTTTGCAACGGACCCGAATGTCATTGAGGATCTGGCGCCCGCGGGCGTGGATAACTTTGGTTCGGGTGCGGTATTCGACTTTACGTTTGCTGGTGATGCCGACTTCAACCCGGCGATCCAGGCGACCAGTGGCGAAGGCTACGGTGCCGGCGTTCATGTCGCGTTCGTCGCGTTTACAGGTTACGCGGACGGCTTTGCATCGAGCTACGAGAACTTTGTCTTCAAGGTGAAGGGCGATGCGGCGAACCTGGCTGCGTTCGAGGTCAAATTCATCGGCGGCATGGATACGAGTGTCGTTTACGACATCACCACCTATTCCGGTTCCGTAGACCTTGGTAACGGCTGGTACCAGGTATCGATCCCGGTATCCGACTTTGCGGCGACGATTGATCTTAACAACGGCTTCCTGCTGGGGCCGCTGGGTGGCCAGGCTGCACCATTCTCATTCCTGATGACCGACCTCGGCTTCACCGGAAATACCGGTGGCGGCGGCGCTGGTATTACACCTGACAACGTTGTATTCGCAACCGACCCGAACGTGACGGAAGACCTGGCGCCTGCGGGCGTGGACAACTTCGGTTCGGGCGCCGTGTTCGACTTCATGTTTGCTGGCGATGCCGACTTCAACCCGGCGATCCAGGCGACCAGTGGCGAAGGCTATGGCGCCGGCGTACACGTCGCGTTTGTCGCCTTTACCGGTTATGCCGGTGGCTTTGCCTCCACCTATGAGAACTTCGTTTTCAAGGTGAAGGGCGATGCGGCGAACCTGGCGGCATTCGAGGTCAAGTTCATTGGCGGTACCGATACCAGCCAGACGTATGACCTGACGAACTACTCCGGTTCTGTCGATCTTGGCAACGGCTGGTGGCAGGTATCGATCCCGATGAGCGACTTTGCTGCGAATATCGCCGTTAACGACGGCTTCCTGCTGGGACCGCTGGGCGGCCAGGCGGCGCCATTCTCGTTCCTGATGACCGACATTGGATTTACCGGTACCGGTGGTGGCGGTAATCCCCCCGTTGGTGACGGCACCTTCGTCAATGGTGATTTTGAAGCCGGGGACTTTACTGGCTGGACGCAAACCCCGGATGGCGGGTCGATTACGCTCGATTCCAGCATGCCGGGTGGCCGCGCAGGCACCGTGGCTCGGCTGGTTGCAACCGGGAGTGCGGCATCCGCACAGGACGTGTTACTGAGCCAGGTCGACCTGGTGGAGATCAACTCCGTGGCGGTCACCGGTGGCGCTTCGGTCACCGTCTCGGTTGATGTGTACGGCAGTCTTTCAGGCGCCGGTGGCGTGGTATTTATCGAGTTGATATCCCGGAATTCTCTGGGCGAGGAAACAGGCCGGAGCTTTATCGGCCCCGCACCGATCTTCCCGGACGGAAACTGGACGACCTATTCGGACACCGTCAACGTTGCTGCCGACGTGTCTGGCGGTATCACCCTGCAGCTGAAATCCAGTTGTGGGCCGGTGGACGGTTGCGGTGTCGATGCGTACTTCGACAACGTTTCCATGGCTATTAACTGATGGCTGGCCGGGAGATGACAATGCAATCGTCCGACATTCACCAAGAAACCAAACTTAGAAGAAGAGTGATCGCTATGGCGAATTCAAGTTTCCTCAATCGCAGCAACAGGGCCACGATCTTGCTGGCATTCGCGCTGTTGTTATTTGCTCCGCTGCTGAGCCAGGCGCAGGTGCATGATGTCCAGGCGGTAAGAGACGACACGGGCTGGCGGTTGCAGGTCGACGGTGAGGATTACTTCATCAAGGGCGTGGTCTGGGGTTATTCGCCGCGCGGCCAGAACTACAGCTTCAACCTGTGGGGCGAGTCGGACGACTACATCCGCAAGGTGCTGGATTACGACTTTGGCATGATGGATGCTGCTGGTGTCAACACGATCCGCAGCTTCGCGATGATTCCGCCGGAGTGGGTCGAATACGTCTACAGGGAACACGGCATCATGTCGGTCATCAATCCGCTCATGGGCCGCTACGGCGCCACGATTGGCGGTCAATGGAGGCCGTTCACGGATTACTCGGATGAGTTGACGCGCTCGACACTCAAGACCGACATGCTCGAGATTATCGAGCGCTACAAGAGCACACCGGGCGTGATCATGTTTGCGTTCGGTAACGAGAGCAACTACGGCCTGTCATGGTCGAGCTTCGAGATCGAGAACCTGCCCGACGGTGAGCAGAACGCGGCCAAAGCCCGGTATCTCTACAGTCTGTATGAGGAGGTGATCTCGGCCGGCAAGCGAGTGGCACCGGATCACTTGTTCACGATCGTCAACGGTGACATTCAGTACATTGACCTGATCGACGAGCTCGTGCCTTCGCTCGACATCCTGGGTAGCAACGCCTACCGAGGGACCAGCTTTACGAGCCTGTGGGCAGAGGTTAACGAGAAACTCGACCTGCCGGTCGTGTTCTTCGAGTTTGGCTCCGATGCGTTCAACGCACGCGAGTTCCGTGAGGACCAGGCGGCCCAGGCTTCGATCCTTCGCGACCAGTGGCTCGAGATGTACAACAAGTCGGCCGGCAACGGCGAGGAAGGCAATGCCATTGGTGGCTTCGTCTTTGAATGGCGCGACGAATGGTGGAAATACCTGCAGGAAGAAAACCTCGATACGCAGGATAACAATGCCTCCTGGTCGAACCAGGCCTACCTGTTTGACTGGGCCGAAGGCAAGAACAATATGAACGAGGAGTGGTTCGGTATGACCGCTCTCGGCCCCGCCAACTCTGACGGCGTGTATACGGCACGGCCAAGGATGGCAGTTGATGTGCTGAGCGAGGTCTGGGCGCTCGATCCTTACAGGAACAAGAAGGCCGCATTCAACAAGGGCATCAACGATATCGACATGGATTACCTGGAGCTCAAGGGCGAGGTTGCGCTCCTGAAAAGCGAAAACAATGAGGGCAAGCAGAGGCTGCGATTCTCGGGCGGCAGCTTCCGCGGCGAATTCGCCTGGCGCGGGCTCGAACGGGACATTACCGAGGATGGCGAGAGAGGCGTTGATTTCTCGGATGGCCAGATGCTCTTCCTTGATATGGAATTCCAGCCTACTGAGAAGCTTGAAGGCCAGATGTCGCTGAACATCCTGGGTAATACCGCGAGAAAACGGCCGCTCGAATTTACTTACGGTGACCGCGGTCTGCCGTTACAGATCGACAATGCGTCGACCGAAATTCAGGATATTGACGTCGAGCCCGTCATAATTGAAGGCAGCGAGACAATCGAGATCTACGACTTCAACGCGAAGTACGCAGGCGAGAACGTCGATGTCGAGGCCTTCTATCACACGCCGCGTTACCACTGGGGTTACGAGGGCGACTTCTTCGGGCTCGTCCATGAGGCGACCGATATCTATGGCATGGATATCTGGAACGCGAAGGCTCCCGAAGGCATCGAGTTTGCAGGCAAGGACAAGTGGGATGGCCTCAAACTGGTCGTCGGACCCGAGATTTACTGGGGTGCCAACCCGAAAGGCGTGTTCAAATACGACTTCGACCTGTTCGACATGGAATGGACGTTCATCCACTCCGAGGATTTCAGTCGCCAGAGCCAGGGCGCGAACGCCACGCAAGCAACGGAGCGCGAGTCTCGCCAGACCACGTTGTACGTGAAGAAGGAGTTTAGCGACAGCTGGGAACTCGAGGTGGGCGGTATCATGTCGGCTGGTGAAAAGGTCGACGAGGTCTTCGACTACACGGACGGTAACGGCAATATTTACAAAGACCAGATCGAGTTCGAGGACACTCTGGGTCTCAAAGCCAAACTGTCGTTCCCGATATTCGGAGCGCAAAGCTACCTGTCGGCACACTATGCCGGGCTTGTTGCCGATGGCGGCCAGTACCACAAGCAGTTCGGCGTGACTGACCCCAGCCGCCTGCCTAACTCGGGCCTCGGTAACAAAGAAGAGTACGAGTTCGGCATGTTGATGAACTTTGGCAACGTCATGGTGTTCCCGCGGTTGCTATACCGCGACAACCTCGTTGACGCGAATCCATTCATCCCGCCGGACATCAGTGGCGGCATCCTGAACCCGGGCCTCTCACCGCGTGACAGGGATGACGATCCGTTCGCTGTGCTTGGCAACCGCGAGGCGCGTTCCGCTGAACTGTTCATTGCCTACGATCCAACCGGCGACACGCATTTCTGGAGCTGGGACAACGACTGGAAAGAAAACGCCAAGGTCGCCTTTGACCTGGGTGGCACTTACACCGAGTTCCCGACCTTTACAGATGCGAACCTGTTCTTCTATGAGCCTGGCCGAACCAATGCCTCATTCGGCAGTGGTCTGCCCGCCGAAGATGTTTGGGCCGTCTCGAGTCGCTGGGTCTTCAACCCCAAGCCGGGCCGGAAGCACATCGCGAAGGTGATCCGAGGATTTGACCAACCGACAGGTGACCCGAACGGCGGCACCCGCGACTATTGGGAGTTCCACTATAAAACGTACCTGGGACGGCACAGGCTCGAGGGCTACTACCTGCAGGACGCCTGGGGTCCATACGACTTCTATCGCCAGTTCAACATCACTTACCCAGAGCAGTTCAAGATCGACTACTCGATCCTGCTTGGCGGTAGTAGCGGAAGCTTCACAGATGCCAGGACCGAAGATCGCGCAACCCGGGTCGGAATCAGGGGCATCTATCGGTCGACGGACGAAAACTCGCCGGACGATGAATTTCTGGATGGGACCAACGACTACTTGTTCCTGGCAGTGCTCTATTTCTCATACGAGTTTTGATGGCTGGCATGACTAGCCGAGGTATTACAACAATGAGACTTAATAATATTGAACAGTCGCGCAAGGCCGGTCTTAAGAGTGCTCTGCTTGCCTTGGTCGGCATGGCAGCGCTCGTTACGGCCGGTTGTGGTGACAAAACCGAGGACAGGGATGGCGAGCTAATCAACGCGATCATCCTGCCGACGGATGTCGTGCTCGATCTCGCTTGCGAGAACGTCGGGATCTACCCGGACCCCTGCGTCCTGGAGGATCCCCAGAATCCATTCGTGACGGTCCCTATAATCGAGTTCGACATCAACAACCCGGATGCGGCCAACAAGTTTGAGCTGTTCAACTCAATCCCGCCCGGCCCGACGGGCGCCAAGGCGCGCTTCTATTTCTGGGCGACGGCGTTGGCCAGAAGGGGTTCCGGTGAGAACCAGTTCTATACGGCACTGGCGCTGCACGAACTGTTCGATGCCAACAGCAATGTGCTGTCCAAGGATGAACAAACCCGGGCGCAGGCGCTGAAGGCTTACCGCTCGGTGCTCGATAATTTCTTCGGGTCCGTGACGGTGTTCACCTGTTGCCCCGGCGCGAGCCCCGATGGCGAGCCGGTCCCGTTTCCAGTTGGGCTCAGTGAGCTGACCGCAGATATTCTTTTCCGCACCGATGCCACGGGCTTCATGCGGCTCGTCGAGGGTGACCCGATCCTGGTCCTTTCGCTGCTGTTGGAGTGGGGATACAATTATCTGCCTGCGAATCCGCCGCTCTACAATGATGGTGTGATCTCGGTGATTACAGGCTGACCGTTTGAGGAATTGAATGTCCAAGTGGATATGCGCGAAGGCCCTGTTACTTGCAGGGCTTTTGCTTATGTGGTCGACGGCAATGGCGGATGCCGTTCCGGTAGAACTGCAGAAGACGGATTCCGGCTGGCAACTTCTACGCGGCGGTGAGCCCTACCTTATCCGCGGCGCGGGTGGTGATGGGTCTCTGCAGCAGCTGGCTGCGGCGGGTGGCAATTCAGTGCGCACCTGGGGTGGCGATGTCGGCACATTGCTCGACGATGCACATGCCCTTGGGCTGACGGTAACGGTAGGCATATGGCTGGGCCACGAGCGACACGGGTTCGACTACGACGACCAGGCGCAGGTCACGGCGCAGTTAGAGCAGGCTCGGCAGGCGGTGCTGCGTTACAAGGATCATCCTGCGGTCCTCCTTTGGGGGGTCGGCAACGAGATGGAAGGCTACGAGTCGGGTGACGATCCGGTTATCTGGGCGGCTGTGAATGATGTTGCCGCCATGGTCAAAGAACTCGACCCTGCGCATCCGACGATGACCGTCACCGCCGAGATCGGCGGTGGGCGTATTGATAGTGTGCATAATCGTTCTCCGGCCATTGACATTCATGGCATCAACTCCTATGGCGGCGCCCCGTCTTTGGCTGAGCGGCTACGCGCCGGAGGCGGCACAAAACCGATCGTTCTCACTGAATTCGGGCCACCAGGGTCATGGGAAACCGAGAAAAGTGAGTGGGGTGCACCAATAGAAAGAACGAGTACGGAAAAGGCAGAGTTTTACCGACATGCTTACACGCAAGCTGTTGCGGGTGAGCCGGAATTGGCGTTGGGCTCGTATGCATTTGCCTGGGGCTCCAAGATGGAGGCCACTGCCACGTGGTTTGGCATGCTCCTCGACGACGGTTCACATCTCGCTGCGGTCGACGTCATGACCGAAATTTGGTCAGGGTCTCCGCCTTCAAATCTCGCGCCGTCGATTCAGCCATTGGTCATCGACGGTGACACCAAACTCGATCCCGGTGAGTTATTGCACGTCAGCGCCGAGATTACCGATCCAGAGGCCGCCGAAATTACAGTACGCTGGGTTCTTCGTCCGGAATCCAGCGAATACATGACCGGCGGAGATTTCCGACCAAATCTGCCGGACATCGAAGGCGCGATTATTGAGAGTCGCAATGACGGTGCGATTGTGAAAATGCCGGAGGAGCCTGGCGCCTACAGGCTGTTCCTATATGCCACCGACGAGGCAGGCAAAGCGGCGACAGCTAATGCGCCCCTGCTCGTAAACGGTGAGGCAAGAACCCGGTTTCCGGTTCCTGTGTATGAAGAATCATTTCATGGCATGCCGTGGGCGCCGTCCGGCTGGATGGGTTCGATTGACTCTCTGGCACTTGACGGCGAAAACAACGAGGAAGTGTACGACGGGAACGCCAGCATCAAGATGCGCTACGAGGGTCAACTTGGCTGGGTCGGGGTTGCCTGGCAGCACCCGGCCAACAACTGGGGCGACCAGGACGGCGGCTTCGATCTCACTGGTGCGACAGAGCTGGAGCTTTGGGCTCGTGGAGAATACGGCGGTGAGAACATCAAGATCGGCGTCGGCTTACTCGAGAAGGATAGGGCATACCCCGATTCGGGCATTACGAGCGTCGACGGTATCGTTCTTACACGGGACTGGCAGCGTTACAGCATTCCGTTGAAAAGGCTCGACCTGTCGAGCCTGAAGACAGGATTTGTCGTGACGCTGACGGGGCGCAAAACACCAGTCACGATCTACCTGGATAGCATCCGCTTCGTGCGCTAAACGAAGGATCTAACCCGGTGCTGGCCCGGTCGACTCACGAATTTGAATTTCCGCCGGCACGATTTCGTGGTGTCCCGCGTCTTTGTCCTGATCATTACCCTTGGACAGCATTAGTGCGCCGCGCTCTGTCATGCGAACCAGCGGCTGCCTTATGGTCGTTAATGTAGGGTCAAGCTGACTGGACAACACGATGTCATCGAAACCGGCGACGGATAACTGCCCCGGCATATCAATACCCATGCGATGAGCCGCGCGAATAACGCCCGCGGCCATATCGTCGTTAGCGGCAAAAATCGCGGTTGGCGGGTTCTTGCGCTCGAGCAATTTTTCGGTGCAAGCCTCGCCAGAGCCAAACGAGTTATTCCCGGCGGCTACAAGTTGCGTAGAAAATTCAATTCCACTTTCGCTCAGGCCGTCCTGGTAGCCGAGAAAGCGATTGGCCACAGCCTTGTGCTCGGGATCACCGGTGATGAACGCAATCCGTGCATGGCCCAAACCCGCCAGATAGCGCGTCATTTCAGCGCTCACCTCACGATCGTTTGTTGCCACAGAGAGTATCTTGGCGCTCGTTTTGCCGGGAGACAGTCTTACGCAAGGTGTGCCTGTTGTTTCGATCGCGCGCACGATCTTCGGCATGTTTGAAAGCGGCGCGGCGAGGACGATACCTGCTGGTCGCGCCTCTTCAATTAATGACCGAAGTTCGGCGCCTACATCTTTTTTGCGATAGTCGCAGGGATGTATCAGCAGTTCGTAGTTAACGGACCTGCATGCAGCGAGAGCGCCTTGCTGCATCTTGATGATGTAACCTGAACTCGGTAGCTCATAGGCAGCGGGGTCATCGTAGACGAGGCCAATAAGGTGCGAGCGGCGGCTTGCGAGGTTTCTCGCGGACAGGTTGGGGCGGTAGTTGAGCTTTGCGATAGCCTTGTCGACTTTCTCGCGGGTCGACTCTCGCACGTTAGGCTCGCGATTGACGACACGGGATACTGTTTTTATCGATACGCCAGCCAAATCGGCGACATTGTTAATGGTGACCTTTGCCATTTGTGCCCCGTTATTTATTTTCGTTGTGTTTCGAGCGATAGTAAGACTACCGCCTAATTGACAACGCTGTCAATCAGGCGTGCACGAGTTCCGCATACAATCTTCTCATCACGAGCTTGGGTTGCCGCTCAACATTGAATAGTCCCCAGTGCTTTTCCGGTTCAAGCGGATCCGGAGAGCCCTTCCAGGGTTCGTCGAATGCCTCAAAAACAAAGGTTAGGATTTTCTCGGCTGTCGTCCATTCGAGCAGCTCTTCGTAGTAGTGTGCCTGCAGCTCTTCGGAAGCATTCCAGGATTCGATACCGCGACCGTTGGAAGCCGTTGTCCAACCGGCTTCGGTAATCACGACGGGCTTGCCTGGATAATGGTCGACGACCGAGTGATAATTCTGCTTCGTGTATTCGAGCGCGTCCTCAACCGTGCGGTACTCCCAGGCGGGATAAGTGTGCACCGAAATAAAATCGAGCACCTGCGCCAGTGGCTCCAGTTTGTAGGTCCAAGGAACGTAGTTTTCGCAAAACGTGACCGGTTGTTTGATCGTGCTCTTCAGGTTGAGGGCATGGGCAACCAGGCTGTCGACGGGCACCATATGGTCGGTCCATTCGACACTGGCTTCATTGCCGACTGACACTGAAAATACGATGTCCGGATAGCGATTCGACAGGGCGATTGTTTTCTTGATCTGCTCTCTATTGGCCCGGCGATTTGCCTCAAGCGTTTCATCGCTAAAATCAGCACCCCAGGGGCAATGCGGATTGCTCATTTCGGCCGCCATATCCACCCCCAGCATCACCTTGAAACGCAAGGCTTCATTAGCAATGACTTGCAACACCGTTTCGGCGTGGGGAGTGCAGTCGTAAAGCCTGAGGTACTTCCAGTTCTCTGCCAGTATGAGGAGATCTTCTTTGATCTCTTCGTACGAAGGGTACGAGACACCGGGACATTGCCCTTCGCGATAACCGGAATAGCAAATCGCGTTGCCGTACTCCAGGTTCATTTCGAGTTCTTCAAACATACTTGGGATTTCCGTCCTTGTCCCAAAGACCCCAGTAAGCGCCGACATCACCTTCGGCATCAACTTTCCAGGTTTCATCAAAGGAAGAGAAGTAGAAGATCTCGATGTCGTCCTGCTCGGCCCACCGATACGTGTCGATGAAATTTTTGATCGCGTTTTCGAAGGAAGGTGCGGCGCCATCTGTCGGGGTACCGATATTCGGCCAGCCAGTTTCACTGATAATCACTTTCTTGCCATTCGCCGCATGCTGCGCGCGACGGTACATTTCCTTCATGTACAGTAGCGCATGATCGGCCGAACAGCCTTCCCAGAAGGGGTAGCAATTTGCGAGGATGATGTCGCAAGCTTCGGTGACGCGCGGGTGAACCTGGAATTCGAAATACGCGTCAACGTAGCCAACATCGACACCGGGAGCGGCCTGCTTCGCGCGATTGATGTAGTCGATCAGTTCGTCCTCCGGCAAGTCACCGCGCAGCAGTACTTCGTTGCCCACCGCAAGGATACCCGCATGACCGGCTTTGGCGATTTCGATCGCGTTGGCCAGCTCGATCTCGTTTTGTTCGCGGTTGTCGTCCAGCCAGACGCCGACCATGGTCTTAAGCCCTTTCTCTGCGGCGATCTGCGGGATCAGCTCGTTTCCTTCCGAGCAAGAAAAAGAACGAATCCAATGCACGTAGGGCTGAATGACACTCAGCCGCTCACGGATTTGAGCCTCGCTGAGCTGCGTGCCCGGGCCCTGACCTTCTACGTAAGGACTGAAGCAGAGTCCATGAATCTTCGCGTCGAGGATTTTCTTTACGAGGGCCCGCAGGTCATCCAGCGAAAGGCCTGAGATATCGATTCCGGCCAGAGACATCTTTCTTTGGTATAGGTTTGACATAGAGCGTCCTTGAAACGGTTATTCGGCAAACAGCATGTTTGTCCGCAATGTAAGGGTTAGCTGGCGAATACGGCCGCTGCGCCGAAACAACTCCGAGCTTTCTTCGGCGGGCAGTGCTAGTTGTTCAAAGACTTCTTGCTCGCCGTCTGCGCCAACGACAGCGAGAGAGATCGGCGCATTGTCGTCGAGTTTGTAGACAATAGGGACTTGGCACCAGGTAAAGACAAGCCCGTCAGGCGGCACTGTAACGGTTTGCCAATTGTCGTCGACATCGACATAACCGGTATCACGAGATTCAGCCATGAACTCACGCGCCCGCAATAGATCAGGTTGGAAATGAACTTCGCCGTCGCTAACTCGAACGCCGAGCTCGCCGAAACGGCACAGAACTTCTTCCTTGACCTGTCCGGTCATGCCCGGTTGTTTAGCGCCGGCATGTTTCGGCGTATGCGAGTATGGGTCGGTCGGAAATGCACCGTATTCGGCGGGCGTCTTGTTGAAGCCGATGCCTTCACGCACACGATAATACAATTGTCCCAATTTCCGGCCGGCAACCTCATCAGCACCCTGGTCCAGAGCTGCAAAAAAGTTCTCCTGTATTGCCAGCATCAGCTTCGACACCATGTGCCAATAGATGGAACCCAGACCCTCGAAGCCGAACATCGTTCCCGAGCGTCCGGTGAACGCCTTGTGGTGGAATACCTGTTCGTAAAGCGTCTGCAAGGGTTTACGCGCTGCTTCAAGTGCGTCGCCGTAAACCGTAGCGAGTTTGTTCAACTGTGCCTTGAGGTCGCCGACGTTCGTGAACTCGGCACTAAAGCGATAGCAGTCGTCAGCATCACGGACGACGATACGTTCATCGTCTTCGGCCAGCATTCTCTGCAGTAGTGGAATCGCCTCGACCTGCTCGGCGGGGATACGGTTCTTGTCCAGGAATCCCGGCAAAGCTCGATCGGGATAGAGCATGAAACTGCGCTGACCGGCACGGTAAACATCGCTGTCAAACAGAGCCTCCACCACCGTTACTGCTTCTGGTGGGGCAATGGC
>Ga0255049_10001646_pt1 | contig 12176 bp, 11 predicted proteins | sample JV7_2_3_MG_FD_183615 | JGI IMG/M metagenome (GOLD analysis project Ga0255049, IMG submission 183615) | Seawater microbial communities from Jervis Inlet, British Columbia, Canada - JV7_2_3 | ecosystem: Environmental > Aquatic > Marine > Inlet | place: Canada: British Columbia | collected 2016-10-06
ACCGTCGAACACGAACACGCCGTCGGACGTCGCAGGATCCGCATCGACATTTTCCTCTTGCAGATAAAAGCCGTTGAGATCGCTTTGCAAGTCAGCATCACCGTCCTGAAAGTCCCCCGTGACAATGCCCCGCACGGTGACCCTTTGTCCGTCAAGGGGGCTGACGCTTCCGCTACCCTGGACATCGTGAACTGCCGTTATAACAGAGCTGTTTGGTGGCGGCTGAACAACCGCGGTGGTACCACTGCCGCCTCCGCCACATGCGGACAGGAACAAAGCCATCACGACAATCAGGAACGCAGTACGCACGCAGATCCCCCCAGGGGTGCTGATGTTGGACTCGTTTTATATCATGCCCGCCGAACGAGCAAATCGAACACTGAATGATCTAGCGAGATACCTCGGCGAACAAGGACAAGAACTCGAGCCCCTTGCGCAACTGGTGTCGATCGATCGTCTCGGGAATTACGTTCTTGTAATCTGCGATGACCCAGCGAACCTCATGGGCGCTGCAGTAGCCCCACAGGATGCGGCCTATCGGCCAGACGTCGGATTGCGCACCACAATGCGGGCAGGAACGAACGGTCGCCCGGCGTTCGAGGGGAAATGGAATCACATTGTCTGGTATCCCGGTCATGCCCTCCATTAGATAACTCACGGGCCATTTGAGACTGTGACCCGACTCTCAGGGCAACCGCTTTCGCCATACCAGCTGTGGATTCTGTGACCTGCGTTCACATGAGACGGCGTTTTATATTGCCCTGCATCCGGGCAGCTTATCTCTCCAGGACATTGGCAATGACAGCGTTAGTGATGTAAAACCTGCCTCTATAAGCAGAACAACAACGATCGGAGAACAATTATGAATAGCCGACCTTTGATCGCCGCCGTATTCGTCCTGGCTTCCGGCGGCTCGCTTCAAGCTCAGGAATCAGAGATTACCTTTAAATCTATCGAGCTCTCGGATGGCCTTTATATGTTTGAGGGCCAGTTATTCGAGGGTAGAAAAGGATTTGCAGGCGGCAATTTTGCGCTCCTCACGGGAAGCGACGGCATTATTCTGATCGATGATGCAATCGAGCCAATGGCCGAGAAAGTCATCAAGGCCGTCGAGGCGCACACCAAACATCCCGTCGACTACTTGATCAATACGCACGTTCACGGCGATCATATCGGTGGCAATGCAGCATTGTATGAAACCGGCGCAACGATCGTTACACACGACAACATCCGGCATCGCATGGTGGCGGATAACGCTACCAAAGCAGCGTTGCCGGTAGTAACGTTCTCAGATGCTGTTACCTTTCACCTGAACGGTCATACGGCACACGTATTCCACATACCAACCGCCCATACAGATGGCGACGCGGTCGTACACTTTCCGGAGGTCAATATCATCGCTGCGGGAGACATACTTTTTAATGGTATGTATCCGTTCATTGATCTCGACAAGGGTGGCAGCGTCCCCGGGTTTATAGCCGCGCAGGAGATAATCCTGGCTATGTCAGATGAAAATACGAAAATTATTTCCGGTCATGGCCCGTTGGCGAACAAGGCGGACCTGCAGGCTGCACATGACATGCTGGTCGGTGCCCTGGCAAGGGTGAAGTCACTTGTCGATGCCGGCAAGTCCGAAGACGAAATCCTGACTGAGAATCCGCTGGCTTCGTATCACGATGACTGGACGTGGTTTTTCATCAGCTCCGAAATAATGACCCGCACACTTTACCGGTCTCTAACCGAGAATAAGCGATAGGAACTGATCATCGTCGAATCTGCGGCTCCTGGACCCGGTCGCATGGACGGAGGGGCCGTTTATGGCATCGACAAACCTGCACGACAAACAAATTCCCGGCGAATCGGCTGACTACCGGGCCGCCAGAAATGGGCTGCTGGCAGAAGAACAGGCGCTGCGCGAGCAGGTCGAGCGCGTTGCCGCGCTGCGTCGCCAGCTGCCATTGGGAGCTCCACTAACACAGGACTATGAGTTCGAGGAGATCGACCTCTCTGATGGCAGCACTCGCCCGATACACTTCTCGGAGCTGTTCGGTGACAAGGTGGACCTGCTGGTGTACAGCTATATGTACGGACCCGATTGGGAAAATCCCTGTCCGTCCTGTACTTCGTTTATCGACGGCATCCATGCGGTAAGCCGCCATGTTCGGCAACAGGTGGAACTCGTGGTTGTTGGCAAAGCGACGGCGCCGCAACTTTTCGCTATTGCCCGGGAACGCGGCTGGAGGGACTTGCGGCTGTTGTCCTGCGAGAAAAACGACTATGCGAGTGATTACAACGTGCAGCCCGGCGAGACCAGTGAGTCCCTCATGCCTCTCATGAATGTATTTCAGAAGGACGGCGACAAGATCCACCATTTCTGGGCGTCAGAATTGCTGTGGACGCCGATCGAAGGCGGCCACCCGCGGCATATCGACATCGCCTGGCCACTTTGGGGCCTGCTCGACATGACACGTTCGGGCCGGCACCCCGAGAAGGGGCCGGAACTACGCTACCAGGAAGGCCAAAAGTAAATGGATAAGCAGAAAATTAAAGCTTTCGTCAATGGTACCTGGGATGACTCGATCATCCCTGAGCTCTGCGAGTACATCAAAGTACCGAACAAGTCCCCAATGTTCGATCCCGAGTGGGAAAAACACGGTTACATGGAACAGGCTGTTTCGATGTTCGAAAACTGGTGCCGGCAGCAACCGATCGAGGGCATGCAGATCGAAGTGATACGGCTCGAAGCGCGGACGCCCGTCCTGTTCATCGATATTCCGGGCGCTTCCGACGACGTGGTCCTGCTTTATGGACATTACGACAAGCAACCGGAGTTCACTGGTTGGGACGAGGACCTTGCACCCTGGGAACCGGTCATCAAGGACGGCAAGCTTTATGGCCGGGGAGGCGCCGACGACGGCTATGCCGTGTTCGGCTCCCTGACGGCAATCCGTGCGTTGCAGGAGCAGGGAATCGATCACGCCCATTGCGTCGTACTGATAGAAGGCTGCGAGGAAAGCGGCAGTTTCGACCTGCCCTATTACATCGCCAAGCTCGGTGATCGCATCGGCTCACCGAGCCTGGTTGTCTGTCTTGATGCGGAGTGCGGCAACTACGATCAGTTCTGGTGTACGACATCGCTGCGCGGCAACCTGACCGGCAATCTTCAAGCCGAGGTCCTGACCGAGGGAGTGCACTCCGGTGGCGCCGGCGGTGTTGTGCCATCCAGCTTTCGTGTACTTCGCCAGCTTCTCAGCCAGATCGAGGATGAAACCAGCGGCGAAATACTGCTTGACGAGTTGCATGAGGAGATCCCCGAACAACGCGCGCAGCAAGCGCGGCTGGCCGCAGAGGTTCTTGACACCTCTGTCTATCGCAAATATCCCTGGGCTGTAGCTGACCCTGCGCCGAACGACTCGCCCTACGAACTCCTTCTCAGCAACACCTGGCGTCCCGTGTTGACCGTCACCGGCGCCGACGGCCTCCCCGAACTCGTGAACGCCGGCAATGTGCAATTGCCGGGCACGACCTTGAAGCTTTCTTTTCGATTGCCCCCGACCTGCGATGCCGACAAGGCCGCCGGAGCCGTCAAGAACGCGATTGAAGCAAACATTCCGCCCTTGTCCAATGTTCGGTTCGACATCGATACGATAATGGGTGGATGGAACGCACCCGAGGTCGCACCGTGGCTTGAAACGTCGATGCAAAAGGCGTCTCAGGACTTCTTCGGCGAACCATCAATGTATATGGGAACCGGCGGCACGATTCCCTTCATGGGAATGCTCGGCGAAAAGTTTCCCGAGGCACAATTCCTCGTCACGGGACTATTGGGCCCGAAGTCCAACGCGCACGGCCCAAACGAATTCCTGCATATCGAGACCGGCAAACGCCTGACATGCTGTGTCGCCCAGGTACTCGAGGACCACTTCAACCGGGCTACCGTGTAAACGGCACCAAAACCAACTAACTAGCTTGGCTGCTGTTGTGTGATGCAGTGAATACCGCCGCCGCCGATCGCGATGTCGTTTACGTCGACGGCCGCGATCTTGCGATCGGGAAATGCTGATTGAATCGTATCGACAGCAATGGTGTCGGCTGGAATGCCGTAGCTCGGGAAGACAATGCCGCCGTTCGCAATATAAAAGTTGATGTAGGAACGACAAAAACGTTCGCTCGTCGCGTCGGCATCGTAAGCTTCGGCGATCGAAATGATATCCAGTTTCCTGCCGGCTGCATCCGACGCCTTTTGCAGCGCAGTGAGATTCTCTTGCAGAACACTGCAACGTTCGGGGTCGTCCGGCGAGCCGACCTCGCACAGCACAACACCGGGCCTGACAAAGCAGGCGATGCCATCGATGTGCCCGTCGGTCTCCAGGTCATCGGGATCACCGGGCACCCAGATAACCTTTTCTCCCCCCAGTGAATCGCAGAGAATTTTCTCGGCTTCCGCTTTCGTCAGCCCCGGGTTTCGATTCTCGTTCAGGATGCAGGTCTCGCTGGTCAGAATCGTGCCCTCGCCGTCAACATTGATGCCGCCGCCTTCCATAAATACATTGGAAGTAAAAGTGGCAACGTCCAGGTGCTCGGATAACCGGTGCCCGACAGCGGCGTCGTTTCTAAAATGCGGATATTTTCCGCCCCAGGCTGCAAAGTGATAAATGGAAGCCGCCAGTTCACTACCCTTTTTGACGAAGTTCGGCCCGGAGTCGCGCGCCCAGGAATCATCGAGATCCATTACAAGGTAATCGATATCGTCCCCGCACAAGCCTTGCGCAATTTGCAATGAGCCGGGCGATACAATCATCGTGAGTGGTTCAAAGCGGCGAACCGCCTGCGCCACCTGTGCGAATGCCGTTTGTGTATTGCCGATGTCGTCCCAGATGAAATCGTCCCTGTCCGGCCATTGCATCCAGCAACGCTCGTGCGGTTCCCATTCGGCAGGCATCCTGAATCCTGCTTCTCTGGCAGTTTGAATTCTTTCGACTTGACTCACGTGCCCAGCGTCCGCCCCGAATCGTGATCTGCGTTGAGCGCAGACTACGGCGAACCGATCAGGATTGCACGTTCGAGTGGCTTGTTGCCTCGTCAATTACGGTTATTGTTTGATCTTTACGACGCAGTGCTTACCGGTACTGTTGTAAGGATCACCATTACCTTCCAGGGTTTCATCGATCGCGAGTGAATTGATCTCAACGTCGCCTATCCGCGTCAACCGTATCTTGTTGACGTCCGGAGTATTGCGTTTGACAGCGACATCAATATCAACCGCGGTCTCGGCCAGGTCTGGCTTTTCCACGAGTACTACGGTATCAGTGTAATCATTGTTTCCCATAGCTACATGCTAGGGAATCAAGCTGCCCGCATAAAGGCTGCCGGTCGGAAAATTCCTACCGTTCGTCTGATTGCTGCCGTTTGTCGGCCCGGAGATGCCGTTCGTCGGCTCGGTGCGGCGTACTATTCACACAACTCTGCAACCTTGGCCTCTGTATCGGCCAGCGTTGCTGCGGCTTCTGCTTCTGACAGATATTCCTTCTCGCCGTCTGCGGTAGTCTTGTACAGGTTTGGCGCGCTCATGTAGGAGTCGTAGATTTGTTTGGCCCGTTTGCAGTAATACGCCTCGGCCGCTTCCCGTTCGAGCCGGTCAAACTCCGACTCATTTGGATCGACCATTTTTTTCGGGGTCTTGGCTCCTTCGCCATCGAAGCCTTCTTCATCTTCAAAAACATCGGAAGAGACCCAGACCAGTTCCACACTGATTGCGTCTGCGTGTTCCGGCTTGTCGCTGTAATGAACCTTGCCTTCCTCGTCGAGCCAGGTGTAAATAGTAGTCATCGTGCTGACGTAATGGGTCTCGCCATACACATCGATCCACTTCCAGACGTCGGCGTTCGCCGTAAGGCAAAGGCCGGATGCCAGGACTATAATTGCAGCCAGTTTTTTCATGAGTGCGTCACCGTAGCGAAAGTATGGCTGTTAATGGGCCGAAATCCGTTGACATCCGTCACAGTAATTCCCAGAACTTTGAACTGATTATTGAATTCGCGACTTGTTTCTTTCTTTATTATTCAACGACTTGCATGATATGTATCTCAACATTTGCTGAACTGAACCGGCAAAATTACGGCCTCGCTCTATACTGCATGTCCTGTAATCGCTGGGGTGAAGCCGATCTGAATTGGATTATTCAGACCGGAAAGGGCGACAAGGCAGTCACGGAAACCAGCTTCCGGTGTCGCGACTGTGGGAAGCTTGTGGAAAAGCAGGTGAGGCCACCGGTGCCTGTATTAGGCGGCGCGGCAGGCTATATTTGACGTCGGTGCCTGTTTAATATCTGCGTACAGGACTTAACGGGAGAGCACAATGAACGCAGGCAGTACCGAGTCGCTGCCCACAATCGGCGATCGTGGTCTTTACGACCATTTCATGGAAATCGCCCGCAATCGAATTACTACCCGGCAGTTCAACCCTGATTTTGAAGTGCCAAAAGAGCACTATGAGTTGATCCTGGAAGCGGCCCGCCATGCACCGTCGGGCGCCAATGCCCAACCCTGGCACTATATCGTGGTCCGGGATCCCGCGGTCAAGCAGAAAATCGCTGATTACTTCGTCGAGGAGCAGCGCTTTCGCGCCAGTTTGAAGATGAAATTTCCGACCCCGAATTATGCCGGCATTGCCGGCGCACCCGGACTCATCATCATCGTCGCCGATTTTCGCTATGTAAAAGCGTTTCCGATGCTCAAGGACGACAAGTCTGATCTCAACAAGATGTATATCGAAAACGCGGAACGAATTCTCTTGCAAAGCGTTGCTGCTTCGACGATGTCAGCACATCTGGCAGCCGCTGCCCTCGGCTATAACGTTTGGTGGATAACCGCGATCGGCCAGCAAAAAGCGCAAGAAGCGATGAGGCCGCTACTGAAGGTTCCGGACGAGCTTTCGATACTCGACATCATGTGTTTCGGACCACCGCTGAAGAAGATATACAAACGGTGGAAAAAAACACCGCAGGAAATCACCAATTGGGATGTATTTAATCAAGACAACTTCCTGAGCAGCGAGGAAATCGACACCTGGATCAAGGAGAAACGGCATAAGGTAATGTACAAGGACGCGGCAAAGATCGACTGAGCGTGATAATCGGTACTTGATCAGACAGACACCGTCAGACGATATCGAGATCGAATGACCGATTCGTACCGGATGGCAGTCGTTGAACTGACAGGATAGTGAGGGACCGCAGCCGTTAGCGGACCCTAAAATCAGGCTGATTCGGTAGATTCGAACGTCCGCTTCGCCCCGGAAAACGGACCTTAGCCTGCTGGACTATCTAAGGTCGGCTAACGAACCAAAGCGGACATACAGGTTCTATAGTGCACGGTATGCTATCAACACTTGTGCATGATAATTATTAGTTAGGTGACTGAGCATTTCGAGGGAATCCTGATATGAGCGCATATTTAATCGTCGACATTACTGTACTTGATCCTGAGAAATACAAAGAGTATGCGCACCAAGTGCCTGCCTTCATCGAGAAACACGGTGGCGTATACCATGTTCGAGGCGGCGAGGTCGAGACTAAAGAAGGCAACTGGAACCCTCAACGCCTGGTTGTTCTTGAGTTTCCCAATAAAGCTAAGGCGCAAGCGTTCCTGGAAGATCCGGGCTATCAGCCCGTTGCTGCCATTAGGCATGAAGCTGCCACTACCAACATGGTTCTTGCGGAAGGCTTTTAGGCGGGATCGTCACATAACAATGTTCCGCACTGGTCGCCAATCCACACTGCGGCGTGATGTCCGCTTTGCGCTCAAAAGCGGACATTAAGCTAATATCATCTTGAAGGGCCGCTAACGACCCAAAGCGGACATTGCTTGCACACTCGAATTATTTATTTATGCGCGGCGGAACCCGTAGACGATCAACATCCATAAGTAGCAATCTGCCGTGTATCCAGCCATTCTTAGCATCTAAACCGGGATTACGCGGCGAGTAACTCAGGGCGAGACATGTCGTTATTTGAAGAACTGAAGCGCCGCAACGTCTTTCGCATAGCCATCGCTTACCTAGCTGGCGGATGGCTGTTAATCCAGATCGTCGAGACTATTTTCCCTGCCTTCGGTTTAGGCGACTTCGCCGTTCGTATGATCGTCATAGTCTTCGCCATCGGCCTTATACCAACCTTGATTATCACCTGGGCCTTCGAGCTAACCCCTGAAGGGCTGAAAAAAGAAAGTGACGTTGACCGAAGTCAGTCGTTCACACCGCAGACACGGAAAAAGTTAGACCGAATAATCATGTTAGTCCTGGCGCTAGCGCTGGGTTACTTTGCGTTTGACAAGTTCGTGCTTGGTCCTGCCAGGGATGTGGCAATAGCACAGACTGCCGCTAAGGCTGGGGCGGAACAGGCCCTGCAAAAAGCCCGCGATGCAATTCCTTCCGACCACTCTATTGCGGTGTTGCCGTTCGTGAACATGAGCGATGACGCCAGTAACGAGTATTTCTCAGAAGGCTTGTCTGAGGAACTCCTCAACTTGCTGGCAAGAATTCCGGAACTCAGAGTGGCGGCACGCACTTCTTCTTTCTCTTTCAAGGACAAAAACCTCGAAATACCAGAAATAGCCTCCCGACTGAAAGTAGCCCATGTACTCGAGGGCAGTGTACGCAAACACGGCAACCAGATACGCATCACCGCACAGTTGATCCAGGCAAACAATGGCTATCATTTATGGTCAGAAACCTATGACAGGCAATTGGATAATGTTTTTCAGATTCAGGAAGACATAGCGGTCGCGGTTGTCGAAGCTTTAAGAATCGCCTTGCTAGGTGAGGTACCCAAAACACGAAAAACCGACCCTAAGGCCTATCAGTTGTTTCTCGAAGGACAGTACCTGAAGCGCCAGCTTTCATCTGACTCACTAAATCGAGCAGTTGAGGCCTTCAGACAAGCGGTTGAAATCGATCCTGCTTATGTTCCGGCATGGGCCGAGTTGGCCGACACTTACTTATGGGACGGGCGTCCAGACGAGTTGTCGCGTGAGGAGGCAAATGCCCTTGCCGATCAGGCCATTCAAATAGCTATTAGCACTGACCCAGACTACGCGTTTGCCTATTATGTCCGTGGTATATCGTGGTTCTTCACCAAACACAAGTTCAAACAGGGGGTCGAAGATTTTCAACGTGCACTAGAGCTGGACCCTGACGACGCTTTCTTAGTAGCTGCAATTGGCAAAGGCGCGCTTTTGACCGGGAAGTTTGACCTCGCGATTACCCAATATCAGGCGGCGCTGGCCATGGAGCCGGTAGTTCCCGAATTCTATTGGTTTCTTGGAAGGGCCTACCTGAGTTCCGGGCGCCTTGATGATGCAGAAGCGACATTTAGAAAATTGTCTAGTCTGAGTCAGTCTTACCGCGGGAAATTCCACCTCTGGGAGACGCTGTTCATAAAGGGCGAGTTAGAGGCTGCCCTGGCAGAGTCAGACTCTAGTTTCAGACGTGCCATAACTCATCATGCGTTAGGTAATGCAGCAAAGGCAGATGAAGCTCTTGCCGATTTAATTGAGAACGCTGGTCCCTATTCGTTAGCCATGGTCTATGGATACCGCGGTGACGTAGATAAAACCTTTGAATGGCTCAATTACATGCTGGAAAACAGCGACCATTATCCAACTTTCATACTGTGCGAAACAGCGTTCCGCAGCATCCATTCGGATAAGCGTTGGCAGCCTTTCCTTGAAAAACTAGGTCTGCTGGAATACTGGCTTGAAATGTCGCCGGATTGGGGGCTCTAATGATTCGACGGATCTTCAGCCTCGCAACGGCCGCTAGTGGCCGAAAGCGGCCCTTCAATTTCCCCATAATTCCATGATCTGAACGTCCGCTTTGGAGAAAAGCGGACATTAATGATTGGGCGTCAGAAATCGGCCTGGCGAATGACCGCTTTCCCCCCAAAAGCGGCCATTAAGCTAAACTTCCCTAAAAGGTCCGCTAACGACCCAATGCAGCCGTTCGCTAAGGAACAGCAATTTGATTATTCGCCGAATTACCGAGAGCCTCAGAGCTCAAGACTTCACCATCGTCGCGATCGAGTTGTTTATCCTAATTGTCGGCGTGTTTGTTGGTATCCAAGTTTCGAACTGGAATGATGCGCGAATAGACCAAACGCGAGCGCATTCCTATCTTGAGCGAATCCGTGCCGATCTCGATGCAGATATTCTCAATTTTCACGACCGGATGAGGTTCTGGGTGGAAGTGTCTGAGTATGGCGCGCAGGGTCTCAGTTACGCAAGGACCGGTACTCTGGGAGATCTCACAGAGTGGGATTTATTACTTGCCTATTTTCAGACAAGCCAGCTAGCGGAGTTTTATACGACACGAACGACTTATGAGGAGTTGAAAAGCGGAGGTGAATTGGGATTGATAGATGATATAGAGCTGCGAAATTCTTTCACATACTATTACACGACTGCTGATAATCCGGTGTTAACAGAGCGCCCCGCTTATCGCGAGCACGTGCGTGGCAAAATACCACTTCACATTCAAAACTACATCTGGGACAACTGCTACACCTCAGATGAACTTGGCATTCAGGAAATGCGTGCGTGCGAAGCGCCTGTCGACGGGAAAGAAGCTGCGCTAATTATCGAGGCTATCCGTGGTGATTATCAGCTCATGTCGGAATTGCGGTATTGGATGTCCACGATGCGCGTTGCCCTGTTTATGGGGCGCGACCGGACTGCGTACGCCACGCGACTTCGAGATTCTATAGACACAAAGATCGACGGCGTGTCGGCGATTGAGAATCCGTAATCCGTCGCGATCCTCTCCAAGGTGTCGAACGACTGCTTTAGGGGAAAACCGCCGTTCGAGCCCAAACAATTTTGACAGTGTCAGTACAGTCGGGTCTGAATCATCACAACCAGGCGGCAATACAGTGTCGCGTTCAATCGCTGCAAGCGTCGACGCTATGACCTGCAAAACACTGGGGCGGGCCAGATTGTGCCCGCTATGTTTTATCCAGAGCTGTATTTCGGCACGTATTTCTCATACCAGTCCGCTTCCACACCACGTCCGCGGCGATCGATAAGCACGTCCAACACATAGGCTCGACCGCTCGTCTCCGCAGCGATCGCACGTTTAAGTGCACCGTCAAGGTCTCCGGGACTGGTGACTCGTTCGCCATCGAGACCATAGGCGCGTGCAATACCGACATGATCGATCCGCGGGTCGTCCAGGGTAATACCGATATATTGACCGGTCGCAGCTGCACGGCCCTTGAGACCGGCGAGTGCCCAGCGGTTGGCCTGATAGCCCAGATTATTGAAAATTACGATGATCAGCGGCACCTCGAATCGCTTCGCCGTCCACAGAGCTTGTACTGCAAACTGATATCCGCCGTCACCGACGAGAGCTACGACCTGGGTATCGGGTGCTCCCAGTTTGGCGCCGATGGCTGCCCCGATTCCCCAGCCAAGGCTGCCACCAGAGGAAATCAGATGCCGCCGGCCCCCGCCCGGCTGGTCGAAAGTGACGTAATCCCAGATCGGGGCATCGGACGTCGCGCCCTCAGTCACTACAATCGCGTTCCTGGCAATCGTGCGATCGATTTCTGCCGCCAGCCTTTCCGGCGCGATCGGATCAGAGTCCCAGACTTGCTCGAGCGTTTGTTGTCGCCGCGTCTGGCGTTCCTCTTTCAGTGCCTCGGCTTTCCGGCTCCTGGCCCTTGCGCGGGCCTGGTCCGGATTTTTGGCGTCAATGGCCCCGAGCAGCTGTTCGAGCGTCGCTTGTGCGTGCGCATAGATCAGCAGGTCGGCTGGATAATTGCGTGCGAGGTGCTCCTCTCTCAACCCGATCTCGATGATTTTTGCCTCGGGCGGTACCAGCGGATGACCTCGCCTCGATAACGAGAGCCGACTCGCGCCGGCGATAAGCACTACGTCGAAGGGCGTCGGTGTTTCGATCGGCCCGCGCATCGCGCCAAGGTAGTGTGGGTGATCACTGGGAAACCCCATGGAAGAACGACTCGATGCGGTATCACCGCTGACAGTCGCACCCAGCTTATCGGAGATTCCGACCAACTCGGCCAGGCCACCCCAACGGGGCAGTTCAGCTCCGGAAATCAGCAACGGATTTTCTGCGGCAAGCAACCAGTCTGCCGCCTGTTCGACAGCGCTGGTGTCCGGATA